>Ga0164242_10001349_pt1 | contig 29044 bp, 26 predicted proteins | sample OricomgcompostMG_FD_108783 | JGI IMG/M metagenome (GOLD analysis project Ga0164242, IMG submission 108783) | Miracle-Growth compost microbial communities from Emeryville, California, USA - Original compost - Miracle growth compost (MG) ...
ACGACGAGGATTTCTTCAAATGGGCCGTTCAGAGTTACAACAACCTGAGCGACGTCGATCGCGCCCAATTCAAGGCCCAACTGAAAAGTTGGTTTGAATTGAGCTTAAAAAGAGCTTAAAGTTTCTTCTCTATGGATTCTCAAGTCAGCGGGCACCCCCGAACTCGGGGGGCCCGCTCTTTTTATCAGAAAGAGCCGAATCTCGCCGATCGGCTTCGCTTCGGCTCCGTTCCCTCGTTCGACGGAACGCCGATTTTTTATTGTGTCGAGGGCGAAGGGCCGCCGCTGGTGTTTTGTTACGGCATTGCTTGCTCGTCCCTCCATTGGACTTATCAGATCGATTACTTTCGCCAGAACTACCGTTGCATCTGGTTCGATTACCGGGGCCACCGGCACACCCCCTTGCCGCAAAACCCGAGTACGCTGACGGTCGATTCCTGTACCCAAGACTTGAAGGCCGTGCTCGATTTTCTAGAGGTTGAGGACGCCGTTTTTCTCGGCCACAGTATGGGGGTGAACGTCGTTCTTGATTTCGCCCGCAAATTCCCCGAACGGGTGAAGACGCTGGTGCTCGCGAACGGCACGCCGAAGCGCCCGTTAGAAACGCTTTTGGGCGGAAACTTCCTGATCCCTGCGTTCAATTTATTGTCTCGTTACGAGAAGGAAAAGCCTTCGATCGTCGAGCAGGTCTGGAAGCTTCAAGAAAAGACCAAGCTGATCGGAAACGCCTTGGGGATGCTTGGGTTCAATCGCGCACTCAGTGCCCCCGAAGACATTCGCACCTACGCCCATCAAATCGCCGAATTGCCGCCCGCCGTTCTGACCCGCATGATGGACGATTACCAGAATTTTGATGCAACCCCGTGGTTGCACGAAATCGCGAAGCCTACGTTGATTCTTTCGGGTGACAGCGATCTGATCACTCCGCCACACACGCAAGACCTGATGATGCAGTTGATGCCGAATGCGGAGTTACAGCGGATTCAACACGGCAGTCATTGCTCGACACTCGATCTGCCCGATTACGTCAATCTGTTGATTGAGCGGTTTTTGGCTCAATCGTTTTCGTAGATTCGCACTTTACCGCATCGACGGTGTTTTGTTTTGCGACAGAACCGCTTTGGATCGCGAGTAAGCCCTTGATTTCAGAGGTACCATCGCTTGGCACCGACATTGCTTTTCTGAAGGGTGAAACAAAGGAGATCCAAAACTATGAAAACCTTGATCCAAACGATGATGCTCTTAGGAACTGTGGCCATGATTCAACCGGCGATGGCCGATAATTCGGCAGTCGCCAATTCAACGAAAGTGCCCGGTCAGCATGTAGAACAACGGGTGGTTCGCCAGAACCATCGCATTGATCGCAAGCTGAAGAAGAAAAAAATCTCGGCTGAACAAGCGCAGCAGTTGAAGAGCGAGGTTCAAGCCGTCCAGGCCAAAAAGAATACGATGCTGAAAGAAGGAAACGGCAAACTCACCCGTGCTCAGCACAAAGAGCTTCACCAAGACCTGAAGAAAAGCAGCCAGGACATTAAAAGCGCTGGCGCTCAATCGGTCGCTCAGTAGTAGATCATTCTGTCAGAGCCACAACCTCAAAGCCCTCGGTGTTCGCGCCGGGGGCTTTTATTTTGGTAATTTACTTAAAGCATAAGCCCAAATCACAAACGGATCGATGTATGAAACTTCCCCGCTCTTTTCAAATTTGCAGAATAGGGACGGCATTCCGGCAGAGCGATACTGCCCTTCGACGAGAACGCCTTCCAATTTTTCGCAGAGAATGTAGGAGGGCTCGTTACCCCCTTGCCGATCCGATTTTTTGACCGTGTCTGCATTCGCGGATTTTGCGGCAATCACCGCTTGGCATTTTTCGGTTTCGCAATTCTCTGAATAAATAGGAACAATGGATTTTCCGTCCGAACCGATGATTCCAAGAAATGCAACGGCCTTTCCGTCGATCCGAACCGAGATCTGTTGATCCGGCTTCGGGAAATCAGTTTTCGCGAAAGCAGGGAAGTTCAGAAAAGTCGTTAAAAGAAAGATGAAGATCAGTTTCATAATTTTAAAGTAGTGTAATCGCCGGAGTGATTGAGTAAGCGGTCAGCATCGATCCAAAAGTCATCGGTTTTTCCCGGAGAGTTACATTTTCCATAAGGATAATCTTTGTTTTCGACACAAAAATTTGAATACGAGTTTCTGACCAAAAGCTGGCAAGTCCCGTCGGAAAGGAGGCGGCGGCCGATCACATTTGAAATATGGTTAAGCGAACCTTGGAAATCGCCATCTACGGCACCGGTATCCCAGGCAATCGTGATTGGAAGGATTTTGGGGGCATCGGGGTTGTTAAATTGCCTTTGAATGAAGGCGATTCGGTCTCGGATTGGATCGTCCGATTGAATGACTTCGGGGGAGGGGCATTGTTCATCAATACTCGTACTTTTAAGGCTTTCGTTGGAGCACTGAAGGGTGGGGGCGGTGTTGATTTTTGAAAGTTGATTCAAGGTCTCAATCGCATTCGGTGTATTTTCGAAATCGCATGGAGTTTCGGACAGAAGCTCGTTTAAGCAGCCCCCCATCGATGCCGCATTGGCTTTTACCTTTTTCAGATTGAAACAGGTCTTAAAATTATTCTCGACCGCCTCGTCCCACCCCCCTTTTAGTCGGCTGAACGAGGTCGTATACCACGCATGCTGTTTGCCAAGGTTGAAACGCGAGTTCCCTTTCGGTTCAGGATACATTTTCTTGGCGTTGAAATAAGCATTCAACGTCGTCAGTGATCCGGCCATTGAGCACGAACCGAAGCGTTTTACTCGAATGCCTTGAAAGGCAGGGGCAACGCCACTTAAGCTGTAGCCTTTTTGGGTTAAGTCCTGAAAAATGGTTCCGTCTTTTTTTGTGGCCGATTTTCCGACTAACTTGCGGAGGCCACCGCATGCCGAAACTGAACTTGAGCTAGAGGATCGAACGCTCGATCTTGAATTGAAATGAACGGTGGATTGAGAAACATGGGTTTCATCGGCGGAGTAACCGAAGTAGGCGCGGCCAAACCCAAAGGCGTCGATGCAGATGAGACTGAAAATTATGGTAAAAATGCCGATCGACATAAATTGAGTGTCTCATTCCTGGGTGATGGGTGAAAGATGTCAAATTTTTGAAATTTGTTCGAATGGGTGGAGACTGGCAAATTTATTTAGATTATCTGAATTGGGATATACACGCTAAGCGGCTTAGGGATGAGCTTTAGATTCAAACGCTGACAACGATTCCTTACTTGAGGTTCTTCATAGCGACTTGTGACAAGAATGGATTGAGCTTGTATTCCTAACTGTTCAATAAGATCTAGTCCAGTTTCTTGCGATCCTAAGATTTCATAATTAACGAGGAAAGGTGCTTCGTCGAGATTGAGGCGAATGGATGATCGAAAGGAGAAGAAGTAAAAATCTTCTCATGCTTGTAGCCCTTTCAACGGATGTTGCTGCCAATTGAATAGCCGTAAAAAATATATCGAGGAATATTTTGGCGTAGTTGCGACAGGGAGGGCTCTTTCATTTGAATAATTGCCACACCATTTAACTTTATGTTTTTATTTATTATTTTTAACTTATGAAGTACGCGGGAACGCAAAGTCATCCGATTACTAAATTGACAAAGCGCATTAATTGTGTTAGGAATCAGCATCGGAGGGGAGTGTTCAATGACTTTAAATAAAGAAAAATCGCAACGTGAATTTCCTCTCGAACTGAACAAGATCAACGCCATCATCTTTGACTTAGGTGGAGTGATTTTGAATTTAGATTATCAAAAAACTGTGTTGGAACTTCAAATGTTGGTGCCATCGCTTGATGCAAGCACTTTTTATGGAAAAGAACAGCAGCTCAGTTTTTATTCTCATTACGAGATTGGAAAAATTACTTCTTCAGAACTTCTTCAGGCATTTAATCAACATTACCGAGTTGAACTCAATATGAAGGATTTCGAGAGGGCTTGGAATGCGATGATTTTAGATTTTCCGGCCAATAGAATCGATCTCATAAAGCGAATATCTACACGAAAGAGAGTTTTCTTACTTTCAAATATCAATGCACTCCATGAAGAAGCTGTTGATGTCGAATATTCAAAAATTGCATCCGGAAATTTTCGATCGTTATTTGAAAATATTTATTACTCACATCTCACTGGCATGAGAAAGCCTGACCCTCAAACATTTCAAACGATTCTTGATGAAAACAAGCTTTCCGTATCTGAAACCCTCTTCATTGACGATAGCCATCATCATATTTTAGGTGCGCGTTCGATTGGTATTCCGTCGGTACACCTTTCTAAACCAAAAACTCTTGAAGACCTTCTGTCAGAGCTAAATTTATGATTCAGAAAATGTTTTTTGCGGCACTGATTCTTTTCTTCATGTCTTCGTGGGAAAATAGTAGTGCTTACGCAAAAGTAATTAAAAAAATGAATATCTATGTCATTCACAGTTATCTTCCGGGACTTTGGTCCAAAGGAGGTAATCGCGGTGTAGAAAATGCCTTAAAATATGCCAACATTCGTAACGGCAAGGTTAAAGTACACGATTATAATTACGTTACGGAACGGCCGTACAAAGACAAAGAGATTGCCGCAATTGAAAAGGAGATTGATCAGTTTCAAGCTGATCTGATTATTCTATTTGATGACGAAGCTACAGAAGACTTCATCGGAGTCCTGAATAAAAAAAATATACCCATCGTAGCAACGGGTATTAATAAAGAAATCAAAGATATGTCTTGGTATCTTTCGGACGGTGATCCAAAACGTAATTTTTCGGCAATATTAGAACGCTATCCGTTTGAGCAGCCCCTCCAGCTCCTAAAAAAAATTAATAAAAATATCAATCAAATTTCTATCCTAACTTCAGCTAATCTTTCTTCCAAAGTCATTAAAAATCAGATGAAAGCGGAATTCAAAAGACATGGAGGCGGATTTGCTGGCATCCGACTCAAAGATACGATTTGTAGCAAGAATTGGAAGGATTGGAAGAAGGCGATAGTGGACCACCAAGCGCGTAATGAGGCGCTCTGGATTCTTGTGCCTTGGGATGTTTATGATGAAAATGGAAATGAAGTAAAGATTTCCGAGATAAGTAGCTACTACGCCAAAAACTCCAAAATACCGGATTTAGGAATTGTAAGCTCGGACGAATTGATGGGTAACTTGGCTTCTTTCTCTGTTAGTTCAGAAGATTTGGGTTTTGAAGCAGCGTTGCTGGGTATTAATGCGATCAAATCTGGCAAGCCGTTGCGTGATTACCCATTTAGAAAAGTAAAAACTACGCGAGTCATTATCAACAAAGCTAGAGCCGATCACCTAGGATATCGTATTCCTCTTGAATTGCTGGAATTTGCAACAGTAGAGAAAAAAATTCCTGTTGAGAGCTCTCGATGAAATGGAGAATGGTATTACTCGCAACTTTGATTGGCATTACACCTACCGTAGGAGCCATGATCTACCTCCGATTCGTTGTTGAAAAAATTGGCAATGAATCCACCATTGAAAAAACGACTGATATCCTTTCCGATGGACGAGAAGTTATTTCTGAATTTCTTTCGGAGCGCGTGAATACGGTTTCTCTTTGGAGTGAACTTGGGTTTCTAAAGCTTGCTATGGAGTTCAAGAGAAACGAAGAACTTTCGAAATACTTTAGTCGCCTAACTAAAGACAGTACTTATTACAAAGATATTTCTATTTTGGATGAAAAAGAATCCTTCTTTTTCTCTTCTTCCAGAGTTAATGATCTTTCCGATTTGGGTAAGAAAATTCTTCGTCTCAAACAAATTGTCAAAGAATACCGTTCAAAAAAGCAAATATTTCAATCGAGGAGTCTGGAAGGGATGGTGTTTGAAGGCGATAATCCCAATCAGCCAGTCATTGTCAAACGAATTTATGGTGAAACTAATCAATCGTTGGGGTTTCTAATTGTATCAATTTCTAGTAGCTCTTTGAGTAAAATTAATTCTAAAATTCAGTTGAGGGTTAAAAACTTGGAAAGGGTGAAATCGTTTGGATCGATTTTCCTCTCGTTTCAGCACGGGCCTTTTTGTTCCAAAGGGGCATCGAGTTTGCCAGCGCAATTTCCGCAAGTTTGCATTAGCGGCATTCAATATAATCCCTATTTCGACGCAGTTCGTTCTACGGTTTTGTTTCTTTTTGTTTTCTTTCTTTTTGTGAGTTTTTATTTTGTTTTCTTTAATTGGCTTTTCCGAAAGTTGTTAAGGCCGATCGGGCTTTTACTTCAAGGATTTGAAGATTTCTCGATGGGAAAAAAGGTGACGATTAGCTTTAGGTCTAAAGAAAAGGAATTGAAGACGTTAGAGGACAATGCAAATCGCTTGATTTCCTCGATCTCTATGCTTAGGGAACGTGAGCATGATAGCATTCAGGCTATTGCATTTAATAAAGTTGCATCGCAAGTCGCCCACGATATTCGGTCTCCGCTTTCCGCGTTGGAAATGATTTCTTCCCAACTCTCCGAGCTCCCTGAAGAAAAGAGAGTTATCATTCGAAACTCGATTCATCGAATTCGTGATATTGCCAACTCATTGATCGGAAGGAAAAAAGATCGCATTATTCAAATAGGAAGCTCTACAATTCAATCTAGCTCCTCGGCTGCTGATTCTATTAGTTTAGAAACTGCGCTTTTATCCCCGGTCATGGACTCCATTGTTACTGAAAAGCGTATACAATACCGTGATCGTTTGGGAATTGAGATTGTTTTTGATCAAACGCGCGCGTCATACGGGCTCTTTGCTAAGATTAACATTACCGAATTTAAGCGTGTCATTTCGAATCTCATAGATAATGCGGTAGAGGCTTTTATAAAGCGCGGTAAGGTTGAGATTGTTTTGAAGCCCGAACCCGACACAAAGCAAGTGATTATCGAAATTGTGGATAACGGCAAAGGCATGCCTCAAAGCTTGCTGAATAGGGTTGGAGAGCGTGGTATTACCGTTGGGAAAGTTGGCGGCTCGGGGTTGGGGTTGGCCCATGCAAAAGAAACATTCAAGCAATTCAAGGGTGATCTTACAGTTTTGTCGAATGAAGGCGAGGGTACAACCATCGTCTTAAAGCTTCCTTTGGAAGAGCCTCCGAATTGGTTTGTTCCTAAGCTAAAGATCAAAGAGAATCAAAAAGTCATCATTTTCGACGATGATCAAACTATTCATCAAATATGGAAGGGCAGATTTGAGTCAGTTGCTGGTGGACGGGCCAAGATCGATTTAGAGCATTTTAGTACGATGGATTCCTTTCGAGGTTTTTTTAGAGATAACTTTTTTGAACTCGAAGATAGACTTTTTTTAATGGATTATGAAATTCTTGGATCAAAGGAAACGGGGCTTGATCTGATTTTTGAAATGGGCCTCGCAAAACAGTCCGTTTTGATAACGAGTCGTTATGAAGAGCCTGCGATACGTGAGCGATGCGAACGCGTAGGTGTTCGATTAATCCCCAAGCCCATGTCCGGTTTTGTACCGATTGAAATAGTTGAGAATTAATTATGAGATTACCTACATATGCTTATAGATTTACGCTGATCATTCCGACTGTCTAACGCTCTCGCGGTCAATTTGAGCCTAAGTATCAGAACTCCCCCAAAAATGAGAGCGATCATTAAATATTGCAGGGAAGAATAGTCCTTATTGAAGATGACCCGTTCGATTAAAACGGTGAACGGGATGCTCAATAGATTGAGTAGGCTGGCAGTCGTCGCATTGAGGTGTTTAAAAGAGTTATTCATCAGGACTTGTGCAAGGCACGCGAAGCCTCCCACTGCAATGCAAGGAGTGACATTGGTATGGAGGAGATGGGTATATCGGATTTGAAGTGCTGAGGAGTCGCTGTAAAAGCTCAATGGAACTTGAAGCAAAAACTGGATCAGGCAAAAATACCAATAAATGGCTATTTCGGATATTTGCGGCGTCATTAACTTTAGCAAAAAAAATGAGATGCTGCTGAGAAAAGCTCCGCAACAGCCAAGCATGATCAGATTGGACGATATTGAATCAATATTATGAAATGACGGAAGGCATACGCCTGTAATGACCAGAATTAGTGCAAGCAGGCGTTGAACGGTCAGTTTTTCGCGCATAAAAAATATGCCTAATAGAGTAACAAAGATCGGACTTGTGTAATGAAGGGTTGCCGCCGTTCCTGCGCCGATTTCTTGAATCATATACAAGAAGATCATGATTGCTGCTGTTCCGACAATCCCGCGAATGATCAGTAATGGACTGAGAGTCAGATTGGCGTTTCTTTTAAAAAGTAAGGGGGCAAGGAGAATGATTCCTACCAATGAACGGCCTAGAAGGAACTCGGAGGCGGTAAAGTCTTTGCCAAAGTGCGAGACGGTTACGCTCATGAGTGAAAAGCATACGGCGCTCAATAGGCCAGTGATCCACATTTGCTAGGCAGCCTTGTCGTGACGAGAAATTCGATACCCGACTAGAATTTCCTTTTTTGCAGCGTAGATTTCTTTAACACTCGTATCTCGAATGTTCTCAGAAGCGTGCCTGATCAATTCGCCAGTAATGAATGGTTCAGATGCTCGGGCGCGGCCCAGGCAGCGCTTCGCCTCGATTACAGGACCGCTAAGCGCTACGTTTGAATGCGAAACAACGATCTGACCCGGCCCTGCGTTCGCGCCAATTTTAAACTCAATGGGTTTGTATCCCGCTGCTTGGCAAAGTTCGGCCCCTGAACCCAGTGAAAAGTCTGTAATCAACTGAACCATTTCTAAGGTTGTCTCGTGAATGTTTTTAGCGTCGGTGGATGAAAGCTCTTTTGGAAGAACGACGAGATAAAGTTCGTCACCAAAAAGGTCTTTCAATATGACCTTTTTGTCGAGATTACGAAGAAGGCTCGGGATGTATTCACGTTCAAAAAACTCAATAAAACTTTTCGTCGATTTGATGTTTTGAGTGTAGCCGACAGCATCCGCAAATATTGCTCCAAATTCTAAATTGTGTGTACCAACCCCCAGTTCCTCTTTAAGAAGATTTGTGGAAAGGGCAGCGGTAGATTCAACTTTCATCATGGTAAGGGCAATTGCGTTAATTTGAGGGTGTGATTCCTCGATGAATGTTTTAATGAATTCTTCGTCAAATTTAGGGGTTGAGTTTGTCGAAACATTAAGGCAACCAGTTTCACCAATGGGAATGACAATGCCCGTTCCGCGTGTCCGGGGGTTATATTTAATGATTGGATGTTTACTCAAAATGGATTGTTTCATGAGTGACCCGTAGCCAGAGTCGTCCTCGAGAGAAATTAGAGTAATTTTTGATCTTTCGCGAATGTCAGATGATGTGAGTCTTCTTAATTCCCGCCCAGGTCGAGGCGACAAGCCCAGGACATAAGAGTCAACATAGATAGACCAGTTAGAGAACTTTAAGCATTCAGATATGACCATGGTAATTTGTTTGAGGCTCTCGATCATAGAGGCTTGTTCAAGCTGCTTTGAAGCGAGAATCGCAACGGCCTTTCTCGAAATGTTTTTTGCTTTTTCGAGATTCACGTATTTGTATGTTGCGAGGGCAAAAATCGAGAAACTCGTCGCTGTGCTGAAATAAAGTCCATTTCCTGCCCATGAAAAACAGTCAAGCGCAGAAAAAATGCTGATTGGAACTATGATTGTCAGTAGTTCTGTAAGTTCATCCGGTTTGGCTTTAATCCATAGCAAAGAGATGTATCCAACAAAAGGAACAAGATTTACAAATATTGTATAAGTGTGGAGAAAAAGATTCGAGCCATGAGACAATGCAAGCAAAAATGTCATTGTGGCAAAAAGTGCTGATGCTAAAAGGCCGCGAGTAACTTTTTTTCGGCCAAATATCCAAGCGTATGAGCTAAATACAAAACCTACTTTGAGGATGGAGTGAATAACCATGCAAGATAAATTGTCAAGGAATAGGTAATAAATGTTGCATAGTGATGTAATATAAAGAAATGCAAATGCAGAAGTAAAAATGGCCTCCGGAGGAAGTCTTTTATTCCTATCAACTGCGTATGCCAGATATAGAAATATTAATAGCATTGCGATACATGGCAGAAGCTGATCGGTGAAGACTCTGAAGAGGTGCACCAAGATGCCGGTTCTATAGGTATTGATGTAGGGTGTATGAATGAGTCGTGTTCGATTGCCTTCCAATTTCATACAGTTTAATTGAAGTTTTAACGGCCCCGACTCGTCAAGATGAATTTTTGCTCCCAGCAAGAGCCCCGATCTGGCTGCCTGGGAAGTGCCCGCATTGCTATCGATTAGAGTATTGTTTGAAAATAGTTTGCATGAACCTTGGGCTCTGCCAATCGATAAATAATAGGTTCCTTTCGAAAACTCTTGATTTGAAGTCCACGATATTTCTGATGCGGTTTCGGTTTGATCGAAAGAAGCAAGAGAAGGAATGGGTAGTTCAATGATCTTATTAAAATTAAATATCGCAGCACTGCACACGAAGAGTGCAAGCTTTGCCGCGATTTGTTTATTTAATTTTAAATGATTATGAATCATATTTCTTCTTCACGACCGCTTTAGAGTGCTCAAGAGAGGATGAAAAAAATTTCAGCGCCTCGGTATGCGTAGAGCATTGTCTGCTTACCGTTTCAACTAGATGCATGTTGTAGCCATTAAAATATAAGTCGGACATCTCCGCAGGCGTTTCCACAAAAAATCTTTTGGGCTTAATTTTGTCAACGGTTTCTTGAATGAGAAGAATGTCGTCTTTCGATGGCTGTTGGTCCTTTAGAAAATGAATGCTATTTAAATTACCACCTAAGTTGAGGTAAGATACGCCAAAGCCCATGCGAACAGTTCCATTTGCAATGAGACGGCGCTTAAATGAGCCGATTTCATTTTTTTCCGTCCTGATTTTGTTTGATTGTGATTTGTAATCGTCAAGATTTTCGGGAGCGTCAGATTGATTCACGTAACGATTATGCTTTATCGGCCAAATTTCCGTTTGATCGGGGGTCATTCTTTTGAATTTAATGTAGACTTTTTCTAACCACTTTCCGTTTTTGTCAAACCACATAATTACTTTTGATTTTGGTTCTTTCGAGAGTAGGTAATCAACGCGCCATAAATAGAGTGCACATGTCTGTTCAATTAAGTGGGGCGATTGAACTGTTCCTAGCCCATGGAATGACCAGACGGGAGTTCCATCGCTATCCATAAACGCTTTTGCTAGGTTTGAAATACCTACTGGCTCGTTATTTCTGTCTAGTGCGATATAACTTGCAGTATATACGTCTTTTGCTTCCTTGGCGGCAATATACCCGTTTTGAACCCCCATAGTCCATTCGGTAGAAATTTCTTTTCCTGCAAATTTTTTGGCCTGGCCTGTTTTATTCATAATTTCCATTGATGGATCGATCGAAAAGGAAAATCTTGATTTCAATGTAGGGTGGCCAAATTTAATATAAATATCGAAGAAGTTTCCAAAATTTGCGGAATCGTCGGTTAGGGGTTTGAGAAGAAGGGTATTGTTGATTCCTGATGAGATTGACGCCTCGAAGGTGATTCCATTTATAGTTGCATTAACTTTGTCGTGAAATTGGACGGTTTTTAAATCGGTTTCTATCTTAATGCAAAATGTGTTTGCCGATACATTTAATAGCCTTCCCGAAATTTGATTGGTTCTGGTTTGTAAAGTGACTATCACTTTGGTGTTAATGTTGATTCTACGAAGCCCACGCATGTTATATCGTGTAATCTTCGTCGGAATTTGAATCGAAAAACATGGGGCTTCTTCAGAATACTCATTGATACACTCGTGAATGATTGGATCAAATCCAAAGGTAATGCCAAATACTTCTATAAAGATACGCTCAAGGTGTTGAGTTTTGTTTTTGATCTTTAGATAGGTATTTTCATCAGTCGTAATAAACAGTTGATCAAACTCTCCAAGCGCTTGATCGACGCTAATTGTTGCCTTGACCATTTCGCCAGCTACTTTGATAAAGGATGAAGAGTAGTCGGGCCACATAAGATAAAGTTGAAGGTGCGAATGCACTTCGTCTGCATTTGTAATTTCGCGCAATCCGGCAGTGTGGCTCTTTCCTTCCGGAAATTCCATGGCGTCGGTTAAAGGCTCAACCAGTCGAAGCGCGGGACGGCTCATATCGCGATTTTCCCCTTCGCTTCGGTGAACAATTCTATAATATTCATTTTTTCTTTTTGTAGGATTCTCTTCAGAGTCGGTGAAAACGAGTTAGCCCCCTGAGTGAGTTCATTAATAATCGATTCCGCATTTCCTTTTGCGGCTTCACTAAAGATAGAGTGGGCCAGGATCGCAGCTCTAATTGCATGGTCCTGATCTTTTGATGAAATAATCTCGTTAAGGCTGAGCTTCGTGTATGGATCGAGGATTTCATTTATTTTTTGCAAGCTTTTTGAATTGTTGAGAACCCACTTTTGTTGTTCTGGGATTGTGAGTAAAGCCGGACTGGCCTCGAGGAGTAGCTCTTCGTACCAGTTTTTATCTAATTGGGCCGAAAGAATTTGTGTTGCCCGAATTAATGATTCGATATTCGTAAAACGAGAGGCGAGCTTTGTAATGAAGTCGAGCTCGTCCGCCGGAAGAGCCGTCAATTTTTGAAGATTCTCGAATGCCTTCCATGACTCATGGATAAACTTTTTTAATGACTGATTCTGCTTCAAATCACTCTCAAGTACGATCTTAAGTAGTCGAGGGTTTTGCCCGTAAGCTTTATAGGCACTGGCAAAAGCCTTTTCCGTTTCGGCAATAATATAGAGTCCGGCGGAGCATTCGATCGACTCAAATGGAGAGGCGCACTCGTCAATCGCGTTTGTCGGGAGTTGTGTCGTATTTGTAAAGTGCAGATAAAACATGCCTACCTTTTTATTTTCAGAGCAGTGCTCATAGGCAGTCAGATAGGTTTCAAACGAATCAATGATGGACTCGAACGCCGGCACTAAATCTGCCATTCGTTCCTCAAGTTGAGCTGCCCATAGCGGTTTTTCAGATAAAATGACGGCTCTTGCGTCTTCGAACATTTTTCTTTTGAAAACCATTAGCCGGCCCTCCGAATCGTGTGAGTTCGCGTAGCAAGATACATTTTTATCGCTGCTGAGCGCGTGCGTGCGGTAAAAATGAGCGTTTCACCGATCGAATTGATCAATTCATCGGGAAAAAGGCTCAGAAATTTGGGTGCATCTATTTCGCGTTTAAAGAATTGGGTCGCCTTGCCATACAATTTTTCGAATGTCTCAATGTCCAGGGATTGATAAAGGTATGACGCAAAAAGCGCCGTCTTGATGTCAAAGCGCGAACGAAACGTCCTTCCGTCATTGAGGAGTCTGATGACGCGGAAGTCTTTATCGGTTTGGTTGTAAGAAATTTTGTCCCATTTTAAAAAGTGCTCGATTCGAACCACGGAAGATTCGCGTCGCTTTGGTTTCGGGCCGGTAAATAATTCAAGCGGGCAGTCTCCGCCGGTAATATCCGCAAATGCTTCCAAAACCGCCGTATCTAAAAGTTTTGCTTTGATGTATTGCACGCCGACATCAAGATTGCTTCTGGCGCCGAGCAGGAGTCTGTCCAGCGTTGCGGTGCTCGGAAATTCTTTATATTGAGAAAAAACTTTTGAGGGAGTCAGTCCGCTCAAAAAACGTTCTAGTTTTTGTAGAGCTTCCCGATATTGCTTAATGCTGAAAAATGCCGATTGAAGCGATGGATTGCTTTCGTAGAGCAGTGCCCATGAATTATGAATAAATTCTTCGGGCTCCTCAAGTCCAAAACCCCGAATGTCGTTGTTTGAGATTCTTACGGAATCAAAAACTGCGTTTTCAATTTCGTTTTCTGACATTTCACAATTCAGTAGGGTAGCTGCGGTAGAAAGATTACTAGCTAAGCGTTCAAAAATTGTCGGATTCTTTTCTTCGCCTCTAAAGGGAATGGTGCTTTCAATGCATGCAGCGATGTGAAGCAGTTGATTTTTGCTAAGAAAGGGCTCTAGTGTCCGAATTGCAAACCACGCGCTTAGAAATTCGTTTATTCCCGAAAAAGGACCGATTTTTTGTCCTGGCGAAAAGCCAAAGAGGACAGTGAGCGCAAAGGCAAGAGGATCGTTTAGGGCGTTTTCGTTGATCGTTAGTTCGAGCGAGTCTTTTGGATCGAAAACGCCAAATTTCTCCCTCAGCTCTTTGATTCTGCTTCTATCCACCTGAATATAAACAACATCATGGAAAAGAGCGGCGATCTGACCTAATGGGGAGCAACTCTCTCCGACCCCGATTGCGTGATCGATGTTGTGAAATATGCGATTTCGGGTTCGGTACGCTCTATTTAAAACCCAGCTGATTCGTTCGGCATCATTTTGCTTGAGCTCTACTCCTAATTTAAACAGAGAAGTACTCAAAATTTCTGCCACTTCGACGATCGATGAATATTCAAGTTTGGTCTGTTCCATTAAGAAGAGGGTTCCTCATTCCCATCATCGGAAAATTGAATAAAAATCATTAATCGATGTCTATTTTTTGACGCGGCATTGATGCCACGATCGCCGCAGGTGATCCAGCCAGTCAGATGGGCCCGACCTTTTTAAGACGTCTGCACATGCGACGCCTCGACCTTGCCGTGATGGGCGAGGTAGTCCTTCAGGTTTTGATTCGCGGGATCAGTAAGACGAGGATCGGTCTTTAGGATTTCAAGCACGTCGTTTCGCGCTTGCGTGAGCCACTCTTGATCGCGCACAAGAGACGCGATCTTAAACGGCAGCGTTCCCGACTGGCGGGTGCCTAAGAATTCGCCGGGGCCCCGAAGTTCGAGGTCGGCTTCGGCGATCTTGAATCCGTCTTCGGTTTCGCACATCACTTCGAGGCGTTCGGGGGTCGGAATTTGCGGCGGACGGCTCGTTTTCAAAAAGCAACTTGAGGCATGGCTTCCGCGTCCGATTCGTCCACGAAGTTGATGAAGTTGCGAGAGGCCGAAGCGTTCGGCGTGTTCGATCACCATCACGGTCGCATTCGGCACGTCGACGCCGACTTCGACGACGGTGGTAGAAACGAGGATCTGCACTTCGTTTCGGCGAAAACGCTCCATGATCGCCGCTTTATCGGCCGAAGAAAGCTGGCCGTGCAAAAGGCCTACCTTGAATTCGGGAAAGACTTCGTTCGCGAGCCGTTCGGCTGCCGTCACGGCACTCGTCAGATGCTTGAAGCTTTCGTCCTCGGAATCATTCACGAGCGGAAAAATGAAATAGGCCTGTCGTCCCTCTTGAAGCTGCTTGCGGACGAATTCGTTCATTTTGGCTTCTTCGCCCGAGCGAACGAGATAGGTTTTGATCGGAGTCCGTCCCGGCGGGCGTTCGCGGATGCTCGATACGGAAAGATCGCCGTAGGCCGTCAGCGCGAGCGTGCGCGGAATCGGAGTCGCCGTCATCACGAGCGTGTGCGGCTGGATCGCCGATTTTTCGCGAAGTTTTCTTCGCTGATCGACACCGAATCGGTGTTGCTCGTCGATGACGATAAAGCCCAGTTTTTGAAAACGAACCGGATCTTCGATCAAGGCATGCGTTCCGATCACGAGGCAGGGCGCGCCCGAATCGAGGTGCGCTTGAAGCGACTTGCGTTCGGATGCAGGGGTTTTGCCCGCGAGCAGGCGCACCGGAGCGTTTGCTCCGAGCAATTTTAAGGTGTTTTGATAATGCTGCTCGGCCAAGATCTCGGTCGGTGCCATGAATGCGACCTGATAACCTTGATCCATCGCCGCGAATGCCGAAATCAGGGCCACGGCGGTTTTGCCCGCACCGACATCGCCCTGAAGCAGCCGGTTCATCGGGTGGGGTTTTGAAAAGTCGTCGAAGATTTCACGAAGGGCGGTTTGTTGGCCTGCCGTCAACGAAAACGGAAACTTCGCCTGCGTCTCGGTCAGACTTTGAGCGAGGCGTTTCGCATCCAATGCGAAGCCCTTTTCTCTTTCATGGCGCAGCTTCTGGGTCAGAACGTGGTACTCGAATTTGAAAAACTCTTCGTAAATGAGCCGCTGATGGGCGGGCGACTGAAAATTCACGAAGGTGAGCGAGGCCTCGTTCGAAACGTTCGCGCTCGGAAAATGCACTTCTTGAATCGCGACGGGGAGGCGCGGAAAGCGATGCTTCTGCAACAGCGGTGCAGGAAGCTCTTCTTTCAGATGAGACACCGCCTGAGTCAGAGCTGTGTCGAGGATCTTTCGGAGCGTCTTGCTCGGAATGCCCTCGATCTCGGTGTACATCGGTACGATCCGGCCGGTGTGAAGGTCATCGTCGAGATCGAACTGGATTTCGGGATGTACCATCTCGCGAAGCGAGCCGAAGAGTTTGATCGTGCCCGTGGCGATGAACTTCGTGCCGGGCTCGAATTTTTTGTCGAAGCCCTTGAAGACGCGAAACCACTTGAGCGAGACCCACTGTTTTTCAGAGTCGAAGGCCTTGACTTCGAAAAGCCGCGAGAACTTTCCGCGCAAAGGGCGCATGAAGCTTTGGTGCACGGTCAGCTGAACCGAGGCGGTCGCGCCTTCTTGCAGCGTTTTGAGCAGCGCCATCTGCGAGCGGTCTTCGTACTTGCGCGGAAAAAAATAAAGGAGATCCCGGACCGTCTCGATGTTGCGAGCTTTGAAAATGGCGGCGAGTTTCGGACCCACGCCTTTCAGGTATTGCACGGGAGTTTCAAGAACGGTCATTCGTCACCTAGACGTATTTGATTTCGACCACCGAATAATGAATCTTGCCCTTCGGGGCGTTGACTTCGACTTCATCGCCTTCCGACTTACCGATCAACGAACGGGCGAGCGGAGAGGTGATGCTGATTTTATTCTTTTTGATGTCGGCTTCGTCGACGCCGACGATCTTATAGGTAATCGGGTTCCCCGTATCCTGCTCTTCGAGCTGAACGGTCGCCCCAAAGACGATTTTATCGGATTTGATCGCAGACGGATCGATGACTTGGGCACGAGCGAATTTCGCGTTGATCTCTTGAATGCGTCCTTCGATGAACCCTTGGCGTTCTTTCGCGGCCGAATAGTCGGCGTTTTCGGACAGGTCTCCGAGCGAGCGAGCGTGTTCGATCGCGGCCACGATCTTCGGGCGTTCCACTTGGGTTAAATACTTCACTTCTTCTTCGAGGAGCCGTTTTCCCTCGACGGTCATCGGAATTTTATCATCTGACATAATGGCTATGAGGCTAACATGCGGTAGTGCTAAATTCAATACACGGGATTTTCGCCCATGAAGGGCAATGAACGAGTTTCGTTGAGTGTCATCTTTCTCGACAGGTGTCGCCTACGATTCAGACAAATACGCGAAAAATCCCTATAAAATCGCCCTTTCAGCTTGGTATGAAGTGTGCTTTAAGTACGGCATGCGATCCGGCCGATTTCACCCCGCATTTTTTTCAACTCTGCTTCTCGTTCTCGCGGTCACCGCCTGTGGCCCGCGCGAACAGATCAAATCGTACTCGGCCGAAGCCACGCATTCGATGAACACCCACCCGCTCGTGGGCGCCTGGCAGAGCATGAGCACGGGCGAAGACCTTGTCATTCGCCAAAATGGCACGAGCTTGAGCCAAGGCTGCGGTTCGCAAGGAACGATCGGCGACCTCGCGGCCGGGTCCGATTGCGGTATCAATTCAAAATCCTGCGGTTCGTTTCCGTTCGTGGTGATCAACGGTAATTCCGACCCGGCTTGCACGAGCGCGGGCAGTTACATCTGTTACTTCAATGTATTCACGATTTCATCGAAAGACTACCTGGGGCTGAATTGCAGCGACAGCAAGGGGACGGTCTATTACGTCCGTACGGCCGAGACCGAATAAAGATTATTTCTTTTTGAACAATGCTTCGGCGGCGGATTTCAAGTCAGCCTGGCTTTTGGCGTTGCCGCCCGCGCGGTTCGACGGGCGGAAGTAATCACAGAAGTTCGAGCGTTCTTTTTCGAGCACCCGATCGGCACTCGATTCGCGGCATTCGTTATTGTAGGCGCGATCGTGATGCTCGCAGTTCTTGCAGACGTGAGTATCGCGTCCGCACGACTCGCAGGAATCCTGGCGATGAAAGTGATTGAGCTCGATTTCTTTTCCGCATGACCAGCAAGCAGGCATGACTCGATTTTACCAGAGGCGGGGAAGAGGCTCAACTTCGATGCGCTCTTCTTGAAGCTTTTCAATCGCAAGCAGCATCGCCCAGGCGCTTGACAGGACGGTCGCATAGGGGACTTTTCGTTCCAGGGCGGCCCTGCGGATCGAAAACCCGTCTTTTTCGGCGGCGGAATCCGAGACAGTGTTGACGAGCAACTGGTATTCGCCTTTTTTGATGGCCTCTACACAGTTCGGCGATCCTTCCGACAGCTTCAGCACCGACTCGACCTGAAGGCCGTTTTCGTTCAAGAACTTCGCCGTTCCTCGCGTGGCCACGATCGAAAAACCCAAGTGAGTGAACTGCTCGGCAATGCTCAATGCTTCGGCCTTGTCTTCATTGCGAACCGACAGAAAGAGCTTGCCTTTGTGAGGCAGCCGCAATCCCGCTCCTTCGAGCGCCTTTTGGTAAGCGATCGCGAAACTTTTCGAGCGGCCCATGACTTCGCCCGTGGATTTCATCTCAGGCCCCAGTACCGGATCGACGTTCGGGAATTTATGAAACGGAAACACCGGTGCCTTGACGTTGTACACTTTCAGGTCGCGGTCGAAATCTTTCGAATAACCGAGGTCGGCCAACGTCGAGCCCAGCATCAGCCGAACGGCGATCTTGATGACCGGCGTGCCCACGGCCTTACTGACGAACGGAGCGGTCCGCGACGCGCGCGGATTGACTTCGATTAGGTAAATCTCATCCCCCAACACTGCGAATTGTGCGTTCATGAGGCCTTTCACGCCCAGCTTGCGGCCCAGGATGCGGGTGTAAGTCCGAATGCGATCGACGACGTTGCGGGGGAGCGACCGGGGCGGCATGCACGAAGCGCTGTCGCCCGAATGGATGCCGGCTTCTTCGATGTGTTCGAGCACGCCAGCGATGAGTGTGGTTTCTCCGTCCGATAGGGCATCGACGTCGACTTCGGTTGCGCGGTCGAGAAAACGATCGATCAAAACCGGATGCTCGCTTGAAACGGCCATGGCTTCGCCGATGTATTCTTGAAAGGCCGGCATAGAGCGAAGGATTTTCATCCCCCGTCCGCCCAGCACATAAGAAGGACGAATCAGTACCGGAAAGCCGAGTTTTTGTGCTTTCTCGATCGCTTCGGCCTTGGTGTGCGCGATGACCGATTCGGGCTGCCGCAGCCGGTACGGAAGGATGTCGCGCACGAGCCGATCGAAGCGATCGCGGTCTTCGGCCAGATCGATGCTGTCGGTGGTGGTGCCCAAGATCGGTAATCCGCCCGCTTCGAGCGCTTTGGCGATTTTGAGCGGAGTTTGTCCGCCAAGCTGTACGATCACGCCCATCGGTTTTTCGAGGCGCGCGATGTTGAGCACCGATTCGGGGGTCAGCGGTTCGAAATAAAGCCGATCCGAGATATCGAAGTCGGTCGATACGGTTTCAGGATTGCAGTTGACCATGATCGTCTCGTAACCGAGCGCCCGAAGCGCAAGTGAGGCGTGAACGCACGAATAATCGAACTCGATGCCTTGGCCGATGCGGTTTGGACCACTGCCTAAGATCATCACCTTTTTCGGGTTCTGCGAAGGTTTCGATTCGTTTTCGGTTCCGCGATAACTCGAATACCAAAACGGGGTTTTGGCTTCGAATTCGCCGGCACAGGTATCGACCGAATGGTAGGTCGGAAAAATTTCAGCCTTTTCGCGGGCGGCGGTAACGTCCGAAGTTTTCAGCCGCTTCAGCTCGCCGATCGCGCGATCGCTCCAGCCTTGGGCCTTGATCTCGCGGAAAAATTCAGAATCGAACGGAAAAGCACGGGCGAGAATTTCTTTTTCGACGGCGAGGATTCCCGCGATGCGATCGAGAAACCACGGGTCGATCTTCGATCGCGCATGAATCTCGTCGATCGATGCGCCTTTGCGAATGGCATCGGCCACGGCCCAGATGCGTTCGGGATGGGCACGGTCGATCCGCTCCCAATACACGCGCGGTTCGGGCAGGGGCTTGAACCAGTTCGAACGGCGCTCCAGACTCGAAAGTGCCTTGAGGAGCGACTCTTCAAATGTACGCCCGAGCGCCATGACTTCGCCCACCGACTTCATCTGTGTGCCGAGTTCGGGGTCGGTCTGTTTGAACTTTTCAAAGTCGAAGCGCGGAACCTTGGTGACGACGTAATCGATGCTGGGCTCGAACGAAGCGGGGGTCGATTGGGTGATGTCGTTTTGGAGTTCATCCAACGTATAACCCACCGCGAGTTTGGCCGCGATTCGCGCGATCGGAAATCCGGTCGCCTTCGAGGCCAGTGCCGACGATCGCGAAACGCGCGGGTTCATCTCGATGACGATGATCCGACCGTTCAAAGGATGGATCGCGAACTGGATGTTGCTTCCGCCGGTCTCGACCCCGATCGCGCGAATAATCTGAATCGCTTGATTGCGTAAGTTTTGATATTCGCGATCGGTCAAGGTCTGTGCGGGGGCGACCGTGATGCTGTCGCCGGTGTGCACGCCCATCGGGTCGAGGTTTTCGATCGAGCAGACGATCACGACGTTGTCTTTCGTGTCGCGCACGACTTCAAGCTCGAACTCTTTCCAGCCAAGCAGGCTTTCTTCGACGAGGCAACTCGACGTGGGTGACAGAAAGAGCGCACGCTGGAGTTTTTCAAAGTATTCGGCTTCAGTGTGCACGATCCCGCCGCCTTCGCCACCCAGGGTGAACGACGGGCGCAGCACGATCGGAAGGCCGAGGGCTTTCACTGCCTTTTTGCCTTCTTCGAGGTTCGTCACCACCATCGAGCGCGCGCTTTCGACGCCGATCGAATCCATGATCGATTTGAAGGTCTGACGGTCTTCGGCGCGATGGATGACCTCGGGTTTCGCGCCCAAAATTTCGACTTGATAGCGGCCGAGCACTCCGCTTCGATGCAGATCCAGCGTCAGATTGAGCGCCGTTTGTCCGCCCATGGTCGGTAAGATCGCATCCGGCTTTTCGAGTCGAATGATTTCTTCCACCACCGGCGCCGACAACGGCTCGACGTAAACCTTATCGGCCAGTTCAGGGTCGGTCATGATCGTGGCCGGGTTCGAGTTGACGAGCACGACGGTGTAACCTTCTTCTTTGAGCGCCTTGATCGCCTGCGTGCCCGAATAATCGAATTCGCAAGCTTGCCCGATCATGATGGGGCCGCTTCCGATCAGTAAGATTTTTTTCAAGTCGCGTCGTTTGGGCATATCAGAACGTCCATCCCGTGGTGAATCTCAGTTCGATCGGGTCATCCGGCTTTGAATCATTGTAGCGATCGACTGCTTTCGGCAGCAGGTATTCGTTCGTTCGCAACAAGGTGAAGCTGTAAAAAAATCCGCCGGCGGCAAGCGCGATCCCGCCGATCTGTAAGGCCGACCGAACGGCGTCGTGAGAGGGCCCGTGAAATTGATTCGCAATCGGCGAGGCTAAAAGCGCAAGCAAGATGCCAGCCGTTCCGGTGTAAGCGCTGAGCGTGCTCTTTTTTCGGTTGCTCTGGTATTCGGCCAAGAGTGAATCGGCTTCGGGAACGCTGCTGACGAAATGGCGAAGGGTCGCGACATCCTGGGCTTGCGGCGAATCGGCCGAGTAGAGTTCTCCGCGATAAACAAAAGGACGATCGCAGCCGAGCGGGATGATCGTTTTCGGTTTTTTGATGGGTTGCGGGATCTCGGCCGAGGCGGGACTCATCGTGAGTCGTTCGAGTGTCACGTGTTCTTGATAACAACGCGGGTAGTGAGGAGCGGGTTCGCTTGCCTGCGCGCTCAGGCCGATCCATAGACTGACGGCGAGGTTCAGGGTCAAGTTCAACCCGATTCGTTGTCCGGTTCGTCGAATGGCCGAAGTGTGCATGATTCAAGAGATATTACCGCATAAAAAGAGGGCACTCTCAAGGTCTTTTCGCGGTACAATAAAGGGATGGGAACATCATTGACGAAGTTGGTTCTCGGGCTGTTGGGCTTTGCGTTACTTGCATCGTCCGCATCGGCCCAGTCGTCCTCTTACGGAAGCGGTGGATGGAGTTTCATCGGACGCAAGGCCGAGGTCAAGCGACAGGCGCGTTGGACTCTCGACGAATGGCTCGCCACTCGCGATCGAATGCGTTGGTCGGATATGTGGCTCGCGCTGAACTCTCCGTCGCCGTATGAATTTTTTTTAGTGGGAGCGGCGAATCTGGCGAAAAACGACGTGAACGATCGTGAGTTCCAGTTCAAATACGGATTCGGTGCCTATGCCTCGATTTTCGGTGTTGAGTTCGATCATGAAGACTTGGTGGGTTCGGGATACAATGCCCGGTTTCACGTCCGGATTTTCGGCACCAACGTTCAGAATACGAACCTCACCCTGCACGTGGGGCTTCGTCAGCGAGACGAAGGCCAGGACTACCGTCAAACTTACGCGGGCGCGAGCACGACACTTTATTGGAGCCGGTTTTTCGGAATCTTCGCGCAATACCGTTACTATTTCGGATCGACTCCCGGCGCTCCGGGCGGAGACATTCGCGGTCCTCGATATGAGGGCGGACCATTTATTGATTTCGGGCCATTTCGGATTTTCGGAAATTACGTCTACGAGCACGAATACGGCCAAGGAAGCGGATATTCCGCCGTCGGAAAAGGCTGGATGTTGGGAGGACAATTATTCTTTTAGTCGGTTTGTGCTAAGGTTTTTTCATGACCCGAGATCCGCCTAAAGATCCACCGAGAGACCCCCAAAGACCCAGTACTTGGAAACCCTACACCCAGGGAATGTGTGAGGGGTGTTGGGCCGGATGTTGCACGCTTCCGCTCGAAGTGAGCGCGTACGATCTGATGCGCCTCGGACTTTTGACCGAAGACGAGGCTGCGGCCTCGCTCAAAAAAGCGGCGAAGCGCCTCATGAAAGAGGGCTACGTGCGAAGCTTCAGCGCGAAGACCGGTGTGTTCATTTTAGAACAGCGGCACGGCCGCGATTGTTTATTTCTGGGCGAGAAAGATCGCCTGTGCACGGTGTACGAAAAACGCCCTGAGGTTTGCCGGATGTTTCCGAAAATCGGCCCGCGCCCCGGCTATTGCCCCGCCGGTTCTAAAAACGCGAATCGGAAGGGCCGTTCGTGAAAACGCTTTCGGCTTATTTGGGTATCGTGGTTTTGTACGCACTTTCGCTTCTTCCGCTTTGGGTGTTGCATCGGTTTTCAGACGTGGCTTGTTTTTTCATCCACCGGGTCTGGGGATATCGCAAAAAAGTCGTGCGTGAAAATCTGAAGATCGCTTTTCCTGAAAAAAGCGAAAAAGAGCGGCAGGCGATCGAACGCCGGTTTTTTCGTAACTTTTGCGATCTGATTTTCGAGACGATTAAAACGTTTACGATTTCGCCCAAAGCGCTTCGTTCGCGTCTGGCTTATGTGACGCCTGAGGTTTCGCGGGAATTGTGGACCCGGCAGGCGAACGTGATGGGGGTTTCAGGCCATCTGGCGAATTGGGAATGGGAGGCGCTGTCGCTTGCGATGGATTTCGAGCACACCTGTTTCATTATCTACAAACCGCTTTCGAATCCCACGCTCAATCGGCTCATCTTACGCTCTCGCGAACGTTTCGGTGCGAAACTGATCCCGATTAAAAAGCTGCGTGAGGTTTTTCAGATGAATCATGCCCAGCCGATTTTGGCTGCCTTGCTTTCGGATCAGGCACCGCATGATTATGCAAAGGCCTTTGAAGTCGATTTTTTCGGACGCCCGACTTGGATCACTCCCGGTGCCGGAGTCTTGACCGCACAACGAGGGATGACCCCGATTTGGGGATGGATGAAAAGAGTAGGGCGCTCTCGTTATGAATGGGGGACCGAGATTCTCGATGTACGTCATCCCTCGCAAGGTGAGGCTTCGGCCGATGCCGCGCAGATTGATCGAATTGCAAAAGCGCACGGACTGAATCAGGCACAGGCGGCCGACGCCTTGGCGTTGACTCGGTTGTTTACCCAAAAATTAGAAGCGTTCATTCGTGAAAACCCCGCTGATTGGCTGTGGAGCCATCGGCGGTGGAAGGAAAGATAAAAAGGTCGGGACCACTGTTTGGTAGCAATACCGCGTTATTGGGCGCTGATTGCTTCGCCGGTATCCGACTTGATCTTGATCGAACATTCGATTTTCGGATTCGCCGTGTTCGTCGTTTTGTAACACTTCAGGTTTTTGCCGGTTTTGATCTCGGCTTGGACTTGTCCTGCGGCATCGATCGTTCCTGAAACGGCTTGCATCGGAAGGCGGTCGAAAGCCACCGAGGCCATCCGTCCGTCGAACTTGATGAATCCTTCTTCAGGAGCGAGCCCCGGACCACCGACCGTCACGTTGTCGCCCGAAAACAAGCTTGAGCTTGTGTTCACGGGTTGGCCCACGTTACCGACCGGATATTGGTGGTACAACGAGCCGTCTTCGAGGTTGAGGTCGAAGTCGCAGACATAGCTGGTGTCTTTCTTCGCTTTTCCGCTCAGCATACATTTGTAATTGGCGCCGGTCCGAACTTTGGTTTTGTTTTGAAGCGCCTCTTCGGCGATCGCCAGGCGTTCATACAGAGCGCGGGCGTCGGCGTTGATGACCGAGAGGGACATCAGCTTCGACGAATTGGTGGTTAAGACGGTGTCCGAGTCGCTGGAATCGGTCGTGTTGTCGGAAGCGGTGTTGTTGCTGACGGTTGTCGTCGTCCGAGTGGTGCGAACCACCGGGCAAACCTGACGGCTTTGTTGGCGCACTTGTTCAATGACCTGCTGACAGTTACAAGAAACCTGCGCGCATGCACACTGGTTCGGCGTGTAGTTCACCTGAGTCCGCATCCGGCAATTGTTGCTGACGTAGTTCGGATAATAAAACATCGGGGTCGACGCGCGGAACCGGATGCTGAACATCGCCATCGATCGTGCTTGCATTTGCATGCGCATTTGAAGCGCGTTCGTGTAAGCGGAGTTCGAATATAAAAACGGGTTCATCGCATACGAGCTGTAGCCGGAGTACGGATACATCGTGTTCATTCCGTTATTCGTATAACCCGTCGGGTAGTAAGTTCCGTTGTAAGTGTTCAGCGCGGGATAACTCGACGTGTAGGGCGTGTCGGAGCAGGCCGCGAGTGCGGCTCCGGTCAATACGGTCAAGACAATCAATTTCAAACGCTTCATTCTGATCACCATTTCTCCCCGTCTTGCGGGGCCTGAATTTGTGTGACATTTTACACATTGTTTATTTAAAATGTCAAGAATGAAAACTGATAGGTCGCGGTGATCGTTGAAGAATCAATGAAGTTCGTTTATCGGAACGTCATTTCGCCGTACATTTCGGCATCCTGATCGGTCAGCCATTGCACGAGGTTTTTGATCGTGAAGGTATTGACCGCGCAGATGTTTTTGCTCGTCAGGACGGCGTTGTTACGGATCTTCGTGGGCGTAGTCGCCGAGTTGATGAAATTGTCATACCGAAGATCGAGCGGCGAAGAATGCGAGTCCTTCGCGCTGTAATAACTTTTCAGTACCGTGCCTCGGCAGATGTCGGCATATTCGCCGCGACTTTCGAAGGCCAAGGTCTGCGCGCAAAACATCGCCTGAAGTTGGGCAAACGATCCGAATTTGTCATCCATCGTCGAGTTGATCCCGCTTCCGATCGTCCGTCCGTCATACAGGTCGGGGTGGCTGTCTCGGGCCATCTTTCCGGCGAAGAGCCATTGAAAGAGGCCGCCACCGAGCGGAGGGGGCATTTCCCACGCCATTTGGCGATAAAACGACCGCTCTTTCTTGAAACGTTTGTCGAGCGCTTTCTGGACCACCGCACTACCTTGCCCGCTCGCGACACCCTTCATTTCGATGATCATGCGATAAATGCTGTCGCCGAAAATCTGTTCGATCGCATTCAAGTTGCTTTTGTTGATTACCTGCGCGCGCGCCAGGTCAAGCTGAGCGCTGGTCGGGTTCAGCCCGTGCACTTCCGTCAGTTTGTCGAGCAGGTTTTTCTGCGTGATGATCAGCAGATCCTGCTGGTACGGTGTCATGTTGAGGCCCGCGCGAATACGCATCGAGAAATCCTTCTCGATAAAAGTCGTCACCCGATTGGTCAGGAACGTGTCTTTTTGAAAGAGCACGTTGAATTCGTTGAAAACGGTATCGAGCACGACTTGAGCCGCTTGATTGACTTCTTTCAACAGCGCTTCGTTGTTTGCCGGGCTCGGGTTTTTCACCAGCTTTTCGCCCAATGCCCGAAGTTGGTCGTAAGAAGCCATGAATTTCTGGATTTTCACCTTCGTTTCGCGAACGCTCGGGATCATCACTAAGTCGAGATCCGACTGGTTCAGGCGGTTTTCGAATCGGACGAGATAGTTGAAGACGTTTTCGAATGCCTTGCGAACGGTCATGTACTGACCGGTCAGCGTCTGGTTCACGAGGTTCGGCATGTCCATGACGAGACGCTGGCGGAAGTACGCGCTTTGCTTTTTCGCGGCAGCGTCGACCATTTCGTTCATACGGGTCTGAATCGTCATCGCCAATTTGTCGGGATCGTTGAAATCGGCGATGAAGTTTCCGTCCGCTCCGGTTTTCATCCATTGATCCCACGGTTGTGCGATCGGACGCTGTTCGGTCACTCGGCATTCGACCGGAACCGTATTGCGACCGATCAAGTAGAATGGAAGCAGGGTCGGGTTCACCGTCGTAGTAAAAAACTGCGAGCTACCGCTGCTGTCGTCACCGCCCGACATTTTATTGACGAGCGAAGTGAGCACGTTGATCAAATGGTTTTTCTTGGCTTCGACGTCGGTCAGCTCGCGCATGAACAACATCTGCTCGTTGAAGAAGCCGGTCAACGAGTTCACCGATTTGGTCATGTCGGTGACCTGATCCCAAATCTTGTTTTTGAAGTTGGCATCCGACGAAAGTTTCGGAGTCACGCCGAACTGGACTTTCTGAAGCCACGCCGAAATCACCGGGAGCTCGCGGACGAGCAGGTAGTATCCTTCCAGCGGATTGTCGTAAGAAGCGTCTTTGCGATGGCTGAGATTGCGTTTCATCGCCTCTTGATACTGATCTTTCGAATACTGCATGATCTCTTGCGCGTTCTGGGCGTCGCAGTAGTTCTTCGCCGTACTTTCGAGCAGACACGAGATCGAAAACCAGAATTCGGTTTCGTCGAGCTTGCGCAATACCTGGGTAAAGCGCCGGTCGCGCATCATCTGAGTCAGTGTCGTGATCGCGTTTCCGAGTTTGTCGCCCACGCCTTCACCGGCGGCGCTGAAGGCCGCTGCGACTTTGATTGTTCCGCCTAAAATCGCCATGGCTTGGCGGGGTTGTCCGATCAGGCACTCGTCGTATTCAGGCAGCACTTGCATGACTTGGGTCACGAGATCGAGGCCTTTTTGGGTCGGGGCCGCGTAACGCGAAAAAAGATTCGAAAGTCCGTTCGAGATTCGGGCGATATCCGACTGGCGCGAAGGCGGATTGTTCTGGCTGAGCTCTGAGCTGATGGCGGCGGCTTCGAGCGATCGGTTCAGCAACATGTTCGTTGCATTGGTGTTGACCGAATCTCCGTCCATCACTCCGCGCCGAAGGGCATCCATTTCGCCGGGCAGGCTTTCGAGCCGACTTTCGCGTTGAATCTGATCTTGAGGCGTATCGAGCATGGCCGTGGCGGATTGAAGATTCCCGAGAACCGTGGTGATTCCTTTGCAGGCGGGGTTGTCTTTCAACTGGCGGATGGCCGACGCGATCTGCTGCGTCTGTTGAAGAGCCATTTGAGTCCAGGCTCCTTGAGACGGGCAATTCCCCCCGAAATTGTAAGGCCCGGCATTCGCCGTGACGGCCATTGCAACGGCTGCGCCGAAAGTTCCACCAACCACCGCCAGCTTCTTTACCGATACCCCCATGTTGGGCCCTCTTTCTCGATATAGGCCCGTTCCCGAGCCCCCCTGTTCCAAATTTGGGGAACAAATACCCGAGTGCGTCATGATTGACAAATCTTATTTCGCGCCGAGTCAGTTTTTATTTTTTAACCTTCTCTGGCGGGCAGCCGAAGAGAAGGTGCGGGTCTTGGGAGCCGTGAATTGAGGCGGGATGAAAGTCAGTCAATATTCGAATATCACTCAGATTTTTAATCGAGTGACCGACAAAACCGGTGACAAACAGGGCGGCGCAGGGTCGAATGCTTACGAGCGCCAGCAGAAGAAAAAAGACGACGAAAAAGAGTTTGAAGCGAGCTTAGAGGCGGTCGAGGCGGCCGTCGAGACCTTCGATGCCGATGAAACCAATCGAAACAACGGGATTTCGGCCAGTACCGAAGGTCAGGGGCCCGGCTTGAAAGTCGTTTTGAAAGACTCTGCCGGAGGGATCCTTCGTTCGATTTCGGGTGAAGAATTTTTGCGTTTAAAAGAGGCCGTGAATTCGGGCCGTCGGTCGGGCCGCATTCTGGATCAGAAAGCATAAATGCGTCTTTGGGTCTTCTCGGATCTGCACCTGCACGATCCTCAATCGTCGTTGTACCGTTCGTTTTTGAAGGTTCTCGACGAGCCCCAGTCCGAGCATGATACGGTCGTGTTCGCGGGCGACATCTTCGATCTTTTGGTGGGAAAATCCGAGTATTTTTCCGAAAAATACGCCGAATTTTTCGAGCGCGTGAAAATGCTGGCCTCGAAAAAAGTGAGGCTTTTTTATATCGAAGGCAATCACGACTTTCACCTTCGTCGTCAGTTCGACGAAATCCCGATCGCGTTCGAAAACGAGTCGGTTCAGCTCAAGGCCCAGACGCCTGCGGGCGTGAAGCTGATCTACATCGCCCACGGCGATCTCGTCGACGAGTCCGACACGAATTATTTACGATTGAGAAAAGTTTTTCGCTCGCTCCCCGTCCGGTTTCTCGTGAATACGGTCCCCGGTCGTTGGGTCGAAAAGACGGGCGAAGCCCTGTCTCGACCGCAT
>Ga0164242_10001350_pt1 | contig 29031 bp, 24 predicted proteins | sample OricomgcompostMG_FD_108783 | JGI IMG/M metagenome (GOLD analysis project Ga0164242, IMG submission 108783) | Miracle-Growth compost microbial communities from Emeryville, California, USA - Original compost - Miracle growth compost (MG) ...
AATTGCACCGGCTGCAGATATTTTTTAAATTCTGAAGTCACACCTCCTTTTATCTGTTCCAAAAGTACTTTTATAGCGTGCTCTCCAATTTGTTGTAAAGGGACTTGAATGGTGGTGAGATGCGGAGAACTAAGTTCGCAAAGTTCCGTGCCATCAAATCCGATGATGCTTACATCTTCAGGAACACTTAGTCCAGATGCCTTCAACACCTGAATCGCGCCGATGGCGGCTTCGTCGTTGTGCGCCACAATAGCTGTGCAGCCTAATTCCTTCCAATCTTCTTGCAGCCAGGCTTTCATTGCCAATTCACCCGATTTGCGAAAATTATTGGGATAGAGTTTGGGGAGAATTCTTGTCCAAGTTTCTTGTGGTTGAATGCCGGCAGCATCTAAAGCGGCTTTATATCCAGCTTTGCGTTGCAGAGAAACTGAGTCCGAATTGGATCCGGAAAGGGTGGCAATGCGGCGATGTCCCAAATCTATCAAATGTTGTGTGGCTAATTTTCCCCCTTTGAAATCATTTGCCGCGACGCAGGTGAAGTCAGGGCTGTGCTGAAACAGCAAAGCGTGCGGCATGCTCGCCGGCAAATTTATGGCTAATGCTTCAGACAAATTGCAATGCAACAAAACAGCATCTACTTTCTCGGTAGTGACTGTTTTCTCGTCTTGAGGATTTAGCCAGTGAATTTGCAAATCATATTTTACCGCTTCTTTGCGAATACCTGCCAATAAATGCATTGCATATGGACTCATCATGTCGTGTGAATCAATGTGCATGATTAATCCCAAAATCTTCGTTTCGTTTTGCTCCGATGCCTGCGCCACAAAAGTGCCACTGCCTTGCTCGCGCACCAACATTCCTTCTCGTTCCAACAGCGCATATGCTTTTTCCACCGTTCCGCGGCTCACATTAAATTGCACTTGCATTTCCGCCAGTGACGGCACGCGATCACCAGGTGTCAATTCTTGCTGCGCAATTTTGCTGCGAAGATGTTCGATTAAAACCCAATACTTCAATTTCTTTGTCTCGGCAGTTGTAGTCATTCGCGTTTCAATCCCGATTTGCAATTCAACTCTGATAGTAGACTAACAGTGTTATTCCAACAATTATAAATCACAGTTTTGAAAGTGTCAAGTGATGATTCTTAAAAGTACTTTTAGCAAACGCGCTGAATTAAATTGCATTGTAAGGGCATGTTGTTTGCTAAACTTTGATCGTATGACGAAAAGATTGCCGCTATCGAATGATGAATTAGATGAATTGCAAGAGCTGGGTTCTGTGTCTCTGGAGCAATTAAATATCGCACTGCAAAATTTTGAGGCGACTGACGAAGAAGTCGAAGATTTATATGACGAACTGGAAAAACGTGGCATTTCAATAGTTGAAACATCACCCACGCGCACTCCGCGCAAGCAAAAATCCGCGCCGCGCATTTCAAAAGATCCCAGCGATTTGGATGAAGTGTTGGAGTCGTTGGCCGATTTAGAAACCTTGATGCAAAAGTGGGATGAAGTAGGTGAAATCGATCCTGCTGAAAGCGCGGACGATGAAGATGAAGAACGGTCTATCGAAGATGGTCTTGGATTGTTCATGAATCGTGTGGGTCATGTGCCGTTGTTGGATGCGAATGAGGAAAGTACTTTGCTGCGCCAGGTGCAAAGCGGCAGCGTCGAAGAGCAACATGCAGCACGCCAGCAATTGATGGAAGCCAATCAGCGTTTGGTTTTTTCTCTGGCGCGGCGCTATTCCGGGCGCACGGCATTGTCTGTCGAAGATTTGATGCAGGAAGGCACGTTGGGATTGGCCAAGGCGATTGATAATTTCGGGCCGGATCGCAAAGGACGTCTGTCATCTTACGCCACCTGGTGGATTCGCCGCAGCATTCGCAAGGCGATGGAAAATCATACGCGCTCAGTGCGTTTGCCGGGTGAATATTACGCGACAATTCGCAAGCTGCAAACCTTGCAAGCTGAACTGGCGCAGGAATTGGGACATAATCCATCGTTGGATGAATTGGCGCAAGCCGCCGATATGCCGCTCGTCAAAGTGGAAGAAGCATTGCGCGCCGGACGCCAGCCATTGTCGCTGGAACAGCCGGTGGGCGAAGATAATGAATTAGGAGAATCGTTGACTGATGACGGCACTTTTGACGGCGATGCGAATTTCTCCAAAGACGAATTACGCGAAGAGTTGGAGCTGGCATTGGCGACATTGCCAACTACCGAACGCATTGTGGTGGAAAAGCGATTCGGCATGGGCGATTACGAAGATAACGGCGCTATGGCGTTGGAAGATGTGGCGCGAGAAATGGGCTTTAGCAATGAACACACGCGGCGGCTGGAAGTGCGCGCGTTGCGTAAATTGCGGAGGCGGTCGAAGAATGCGGCGTTTGGTGAGTTGTTGGAATGAGCAGTTGGCAAAAGTACTTTTGTAACTGATGAAGTAACTGTAAGAATGTCGGGACACAGCAGGCCGTGTCCCGACATCAGTTTTCATAGTAAAGCGTAAAACCTCGTAGAACATGGTAAATTATAGTGGCAGCTATTAACTGACGGGAGATAACTTTATGGCGTGGGAAGCGGTTTGGTCGGGATTGAGACAGAATTTTGCGTTGCCTAATTTAGTGTTGCGCGCGGTGTATATTATTTTCATCGCCATCGCTATCGAATTGATCGCGTGGTGGCTGGGCCGCATGATTGAAAAGGCGGTGACGCCATATATTGCCATCGACGCCGGACGTCCCGCGGCGTGGCGGGTGCGGCGGCGCACGACGTTGCGTCAATCGCCCAAATGGATGTTGCGTGCCGTTTTGTATACCATCGGCATGATTTTGATTTTCGATGTTTTCGGCGTTCCGGTCTTGCCGCTTTCGCTGGCGGTGGGCGCTGTGGTGGTCATCATGGGTGCCGGCATCGCGCCGATTTTTCGTGATTTGGTGCAGGGCTATGTGTTACTCGCCGAAGATGCTATTGCGCCTGGCGATGCCGTGGAAATTAACGGTCACGTGGGCACGGTGGAAAAATTGACGTTGCGCGGCGTGTGGCTGCGCGGGCACAATGGGCGCTTGCATTTGTTATCGAATCGCGCCATCAGCGATGTGGCGATTTATCGCCGTGCCGTGGAAGGCGCGCCGCGTGATTTTCCCGAAAATAAGCCGGCGAAAACCAATCCTCCGAGTAATGCTCGATGAAGGCTTAACCTATCTGAAAGGCGTTGGCCCCAAGCGCGCCGAAATGCTGGCGCGAATGGGACTGCGCACAGTGCGTGATTTGCTGTATCACTTTCCCGCGCGTTATGAAGATCGCAGCCACCTGACACCGCTTTCGGAAGTGAAAGAAGGCGAAAAAGCCGGCGCTATCGTAAAAGTACTTTTCCCCCCGCAAACGCGCGAAGTGGGGCGCGGCCATCGCGTGCTGACGCGCGTGCGCGTTTCCGACGGCTCCGCCAGCGCCACCTTGCAATGGTGGAATCAGCCGTATCGCGAGAATCAAATTAAAGTGGGCGCGAGATTATATGTTTATGGCCGCGCTATTTCGTATCAGGGCGCGCTGGCGATTGATAATCCCGATTTCGAGGAAACCGGCGAGGAAGAAAGCGGCGCTGCCGGCGGCCTGGTTCCGGTGTATCCGGCCACCGAAGGCTTGATGCAAAACGCCTTGCGCAAGGCGATTTCCAGCGCGCTGGAAAATGGCGCGGCGGAATTGGAAGAAATGTTGCCGGAATCGATTCGCCAGGAACATCAACTATGTGATTTGGATTGGGCGCTGCGGCAGATTCATCATCCCGATTCGTGGGAAAATCAGGAGCAAGCGCGACGGCGTTTGGTGTTTGAGGAATTATTTTTATTGCAAGTGGCTTTGGTGGCAAAACAGCGGCGGCAACATGCGGAAGAAATCGGCATTCGGCATCGCGTGGAAGTGTCGCTCATCAAGGAAATGGTGCAGCAATTGCCGTTCAAATTAACCGGCGCGCAACGGCGCGTGATGAACGAAATCCGCCGCGATCTGGACGCGCCGCATCCGATGAATCGGTTGTTGCACGGCGATGTCGGCGCGGGCAAAACCGTGGTCGCGGCCTACGCGCTTTGGACGGCTCACGTGACCGGCCATCAAGGCGCGTTGATGGCGCCGACGGAAATTTTGGCGGAGCAGCATTATGTCACGTTGCGACATTTATTTCGTCCGCTGGGAATTGAAGTGGGCTTATTGGAAAGCTCTCTGAAACCCGCGGAAAAAAAACGGATTCAGGCAGATCTCAACGAAGGCCGGCTTTCGATTGTAGTGGGGACGCACGCCTTGATTCAAGATGCCGTTGACATTCCGCGTCTCAGCGTGGCGGTCGTGGATGAGCAACATCGATTTGGCGTGATGCAGCGCGCGGCCTTGCGCGATAAAGGTTTGCCCGGCACGCAGCCGGATGTGCTGGTGATGACGGCGACGCCGATTCCGCGCACGTTGGCGTTGACGGTTTATGGCGATCTGGATGTGAGCGTGCTGGATGAATTGCCGCCCGGCCGTCATCCGGTGAAAACGCGGCACGTGAGGCCGCTGCAGCGCGCCAAAGCATATGATCAAATCCGCGCCGAAGTGGCGCAGGGATTTCAGGCTTACGTGGTTTGTCCGTTGGTGGAAGAATCGGAAAGTCTGGCGCATCTGACGGCCGCCACGGCGTTGGCCGAGCAACTGCGCGACAATGAATTGGCCGGTTTGCAAATCGGCCTGGTGCACGGCCAGATGAGCGCGGCGGAGCGCGAAACCGAGATGGAATTATTCCGCAGCGGCATGCGCGACGTGTTGGTTTCCACAACCGTCATCGAAGTCGGTGTTGATATTCCGCGCGCCACGGTGATGCTGATCGAAAACGCCGATCGATTTGGGTTGTCGCAGTTGCATCAGTTGCGCGGACGAGTGGGGCGCGGCGAGCGCAAAAGTACTTGTATATTGGTAGCCGATCCGCGCACCGACGAAGCGCGCGCCCGCATTTCCGTGATGACAAAAACGCAGAATGGATTTGAAATCGCCGAGCATGATTTGAACCTGCGCGGGCCGGGAGAATTTTATGGCACGCGGCAATCCGGAATGCCCGATTTTCGCCTCGCCAATATCATCCGCGATGTGGAAATTATCGCGCAGGCGAGACAAGCGGCAAGGCAATTACTGGAAAGCGATCCACATTTGAGCGCGCCGGAATACGCGCCGTTGCATCGCGGCCTGAAACGTTTCTGGGGCGACAAATTAAATTTGGTGCAGGTGAGCTGATGCGGATTACCGGAGGAACGGCGCGGGGAAAAGTACTTTTGACGCCGCGCGGCCAGAGCACGCGGCCGACGGACGCCAGAACGCGCGAAACGTTATTCAATATCCTGGCCGATGAAATCGTGGATGCGCGATTTTTGGATTTATACGCGGGCAGCGGCGCGATCGGTCTGGAAGCGCTATCGCGCGGCGCGGCGAACTGCGCATTAGTAGAGCAAAATAAATCTGCTGCGGCCTTAATTCGCAAGAATCTGGAGTTTTGCAATTGGCAAGCACAAGGCGTGGTTTGGCCTTGTGCTGTTCAAGTGGCTTTGAAAAAATTAAACCAAAAAAATCAGCAATTTGATATTGTTTTTGCCGACCCACCGTTCGATAAACAAAAAGAATGGGATGATTTTGCAGCAGGCATAGACAAAGTCGCTTTATTGTTGCATAATTCTACAGTAGTTTCGGCTCAAGTTGGCTTATTAATTGTGCAGCATTCGTTCCGGCTTTCGTTGGATTTTTCGCATGTTTTTGAAACCGTGCAGGAACGCCGCGCCGGTGAGTCGATGTTGTCGTTTTTTCAAAAAAAATAAATTTTAATCTTATGAAAATGAATCAAGGAGGAGGATTTTTATCAACGTCTTACGCATAATCGACGAAATGGAAGACCTGGTGGAATCCAGTAAGAGTCTGCCGTTAACGAAGAGCAGGGTTGTGGATTATGACGCTTTTTTTATCCTCTCCACGCGGCTTAAAGGCTCGTTGCCGGAAGACATCAAAAAAGCGGAAAAGTTGGCCAAAGAGGGCCAGCAGGTAGTTGTGACAGCACGCGCAGAAGCGCAGCGAACTGTCACTGAAGCGCAAAATGAATCTCAACGTGTTTTGAGCGATTCCCGTTCGCAAAGCGAGCGTATTGTCGCTGAATCTAGGACTCGTGCTGACCGCGTGCTGGAAGACGCGCGCCGGGAAGCGGAGCGCATTATTGCAGATTCACAGCAACATGCCGAACAGTTGGTTGCGGATCATGCTATCACCGCACGCGCCCAGCAAGCTGCTGATCAGATGGAACAAGCGGCTCTGCAGGAATCGGAACATTTGCGGCAGCAAGCGGATGATTACGCGTATGATATTTTGGATCGAGCAGAAACGGTGATGCGCAAATTGTTGATTGGCCTGGAACATGGCAAAACACAGTTAAATCCACCACAAGATAATCCAAATTACGCCGAAGGTCATAGTTATGGTGCCAACCAGGAAATGAGCGAACATGAAACCGCAAAGTAGATTATGATGTTTCCATTAAGTTGCAGCTAACAAAAGTACTTTTCAGGTGTTTGCTTGAAAGTACTTTTGTAGTAAATCTGTTGCAAATTTATTTTAGTCTCTTGATGTTTTCGAAAAGGTGCCGCCAAAGATGATGAAAAACAATACCCCAAAAATGCAAATTAAACCAGCAGGTGCTCTTCCAAGTGCACCTGTTAAATTGGCTGTGAAACCGAAGGCAATCTATACTCATTACTTTACGAAGCTGGCGACAATCGCTGGCTTTTTGTGTTTGTGGTTTTTGTGTTCTGCGCATCCGGCACAAGCCGCTGAAGGTGTCATGTTGCCGGCATTCGATAACCGGTCGATGTTCATCATTTACCTGTCCACCGTTTTTGGATTTGTTTCTTTATTTGCCGGTTTTTACTGGATGGTCAAAGTCAACCGTATGAGCGCCGGAACCGCCAAAATGCAGGAAGTGGGTTCCGCAATCCGGGACGGCGCGTACGCCTATTTGCAGCGCCAGGTGAAAACCATGTTGCCGCTGGTGGTTATTATCGCCATCGGATTATTCCTCATGTTCCGCGGACAAACAGGTTATACGCCAGCTTTAGCGCTGGGCGTAGGCTTGGCTTTTTTGTTGGGCGTTGCCGCTTCTTATGCTTCCGGTTACGTCGGTATGGGCACGGCGGTCAATGCCAATCAACGCACCGCAAATATTGCGCGCACTTCGTTTAAAGGTGCGTTGGAAACAGCTTTTCAAGCGGGTGCAGTTTCGGGCATGATGACGGTGGGATTTGGACTTCTCGGCACCTGTTTAATTTTTATTGTCTATAAAGAAATGGCCATGCTCGTATTGGTCGGCTTTGGGTTTGGCGGTTCATTGGCCGCGCTTTTTATGCGTGTCGGCGGCGGCATTTATACCAAAGCGGCTGACGTCGGCGCCGACCTCATCGGCAAAGTCGAAGCGGGAATTCCCGAAGACGATCCGCGCAATCCCGCCACGATTGCCGACAACGTGGGCGATAACGTCGGCGACTGTGCCGGCATGGCAGCGGACGTTTTTGAAAGTTATGCGGTGACGCTGGTTGCCGCCATCATTCTGGGCGCGGCCATCGGCGGTTTGGGTGGCGTGGATCCCAGGGTTGTGTTGCTTTTGGTAATGTATCCCATGATCGTGCGCGCTATTGGCGTGGTGGCTTCCATCATTGGCGTGGTGGCGGTGCGCGGCCAGGAGCGCGAAGATTTCAATCCCATGAAACCCATCAACAGCGGTTTCTGGGTTTCGTCCATCGCGGCGGCGGTGATGTTTGGCGTAGGCGCCTGGTGGCAGTTTGGAAATGGCATTCTCATCGATGGAGTCACTTATGAATGGTGGCGTTTTTTCCTCTGCACGTTGGCGGGAATTGTGTTGGCTTTGGTGATTGGCAAGTTGACGGAATATTACACCGCGTCTGAGAAAAAGCCGGTGACGGAAATTACGCTTGCATCCAAAACCGGTCCTGCCACCATGATTATCAGCGGTTTCGCGCTGGGCATGGAATCATCGGTGTGGAGCGTTATCGCCATCGTGCTGACGCTGATGTCCGCCGTATTGATTTTTCCCGGAAGTCCATTGCTGGCGGCTTATGGCGTAGCGCTGACGGGATTGGGTTTGTTGACCACCTGCGGCTATATTCTGGCGATGGATACTTACGGCCCGATCACCGATAATGCCAACGGCATTTTCGAAATGTCCGGCGTGTTGGAAGAAGACAAAGCCGATCCCAATTTCAAACATGGCGCATTGCCCGGTGATCGCATTGTCAACCATTTGGATTCGGTGGGAAATACCACCAAAGCATTGACCAAAGGTTTTGCTATTGCTACCGCTGTTATCGCAGCCGTTGCGTTGTTCCGTTCGTTTATGACGGACGCCAATTTGATCACCAGCGGCATTCGCCTGGATATGCCGGAAGTGTTTATCGGTTTGCTAATCGGTGGTGCCGCGCCGTATCTTTTCTCCGCATTTTCCATCAACGCGGTGGGGCGTTCCGCTGTGGAATTGATTGAAGAAGTGCGCCGCCAGTTTCGTGAAGACGCTGGAATTATGGCCGGCACCAGTAAACCTGATTACGCGCGTTGCGTAGCAATTGTGACAGCGGCGGCGCAGAAAGAATTGCTGGGACCTGGAGTTTTGGCCATTGCCTTGCCAATTGCGGTGGGTTTTGGCATGGGCTTTTCCGATCCCTTAAAAGGTGCAGCGGCATTGGGCGGATATTTGGCTGGGGCCATTGTCAGCGGGCAATTGCTGGCAGTTCTCCTTTCCAATTCCGGTGGCGCATGGGATAATGCAAAGAAGAAAATTGAAGACGGCTGGTTTGGCGGCAAAGGGACGGAACACCATAAAGCAGGTGTAGTTTGCGATACTGTCGGCGATCCGTTTAAAGACACCGCCGGCCCGGCCCTAAATCCGTTGATTAAAGTAATGAACCTGGTGGCGATTCTTATAGCCCCGATTGTGATAAGCCCCACGATTAGCACTTTGTCGCGGTTGATCATTGTGATCATTGCTGTTGGCGCGTTAGCGATTGCGGTGATTTTCAGCAAACGCGGCAGCAGCGCCAACGATCCATCGGCCGTCGCTGAAGCCACCGCGCATTTGGATGCGATTCACAATGCCGATGCACTGCCACATCTCTCCGCAGATTCCGCGATGCACGCGATGGGCGAAGCCGCGGAAGATGTTTCACTGTAAAAAGTACTTTTGTGTGATACTGAATATTCCGGTTTTCGTCATTTCCGCCTTTGCGCGGATGACGAAAACCGTAAAAGTACTTTTATGCTACCCGTAAACCTATAAGGAAACCGTTTAATATGTCTCGTGTTTTAATTTGTGATCCAGTTGCTCCCGAAGGCGTCCACCTCCTCGAAGAAGTGGCGGAAGTGGATCAGCAACATGGTCTGAAAGAAGAAGAATTAGTAAAAATCATCGGCCAATATGATGCCGCCGTTGTACGTTCTCAAACCAAATTTACCCGCCCTGTAATTGAAGCTGCGTCTAAACTCCAAATTATCGGCCGCGCCGGTGTGGGCGTGGATAATATCGATGTTCCCGCCGCCACCGAGCGCGGTATCATTGTTGTTAATAGTCCAGGTGGAAACACCGTTGCCGTGGCAGAATTAACAATGGGAATGCTGCTGGCATTGGAGCGCCATATTGCGTCGGCCACACGTAGTGTTTCTGATGGCGAATGGAAACGCTCGCATTTCATGGGGCATCAATTGTGGGGCAAAACGCTGGGCGTTATCGGCGTTGGGCGCATTGGCGTGGAGGTGATAAAACGCGCGCAGGTGTTCGGCATGAAAGTGCTGGGATTTGATCCTTTTCTCACCACGGCGCGCGCGGCGCAGCTTAATATTGAAGCTGTTTCCGTTGAGGAAATTCTTACACGCGCAGATGCGATTACGTTGCATGTGCCGATGACGAAGGAAACTAAACATCTTATCAATGCAGAGGCGATTGCCAAAATGAAAGATGGCGCGCTGATTGTCAATTGTTCGCGCGGCGGCATTATTGATGAAGATGCTTTATATGACGCGCTCAAAAGCGGCAAACTCGGTGGCGCCGGTTTGGATGTGTATCAAACCGAACCGCCGTCCGAATCGCCGTTACGCGAATTACAAAATGTAGTTCTGACGCCACATATCGGCGCATCCACCGAAGAAGCACAAACCGAAGTCGCAGTTGATGTGTCGCGACAAATTGTCGAAGTGCTGCGTGGTCGTCCGCCTCAGGCCGCCGTCAACATGCCCGCGTTGCCGCCCGAAACGCGCGAATTCATCGCGCCATATTTGCCATTGATGGAAAAACTGGGACGTTTACAAGCGCATGTTTCCGAAGGCCGCGTGGAAACCGTGGAACTTTCCTATTGTGGCGGATTGAGCGAATATGACATTTCCACGTTGACGCGTGTTTTCCTGAAAGGGCTGTTGCAGCCATCGTTTGATCACGTCGTGAGTTATGTAAATGCGCCCACATTGGCCGCAGAACGTGGCGTAATAATCACAGAAACAAAATGCCAAAACCCGCGCGGTTATGCGAATCTGGTGGAAACGCGCGTAGTGCGCGACGACGATGGCCGCCAACGAGTTCGGCAGATTGATGGCACATTATTCAACACGGAGCCATTCATTGTGGGCATTCAAGGTTTGCGCATTGACGTTCATCCCAGCGGTCATTTGCTGGTGATTTTCAATACGGACAAACCTGGAATGATTGGCACCGTTGGCGCCTTGCTTGGTGTGGCTGGAATCAACATTTCAGGAATGCATGTTGGCCGCAAAGAAGTGGGCGAACGCGCTGTGATGGTGGTTTCCGTGGAACAACCCGTGCCGCCGGAAGTGTTGGAAGAATTGATGAAACATCCAGATTTATTCGGCGCGCGTCAGGTGGATTTAACGTAAAAGTACTTTTGAAGATCCACTCGCGTAAGCAAGTGGAATCTGGGGAATCGTCGAATTCTCCACTTGCTTACGCGCGTGGTTCTTCATTAAAATTAACATAATGAAACTCTACTCCTGGAATGTAAATGGCATTCGCGCCGTGATCAAAAAAGGTACTTTCCAAACTTTCGTAGCCGAGCATCAGCCCGATATTTTGTGCCTTCAAGAAACCAAAGCCCAGCAAGGACAGGCCGAAATTGACTTGCCCGAATACCAGGAATTCTGGAACTCCGCCGTTAAAAAGGGCTATTCCGGCACAGCGATCTTCTGTAAAACGACGCCCTTAAAAGTACTTTTAGGATTCCCCGAAGACATCATCCAGGAATTCGGCGTTACTGGCGACACCTTTGGCGATCCCAATTTGGAAGGCCGTGTGCTGGCTGCGGAATTTGGAAAGTTCTTTATCGTCACTGTTTACACGCCCAACAGTAAACGCGAATTGACGCGGCTGGAATTGCGCGACAAACAATGGGATCCGGCATTTCTGGCCTATTGCAAACAATTGGAAAAAGAGAAGCCGGTAATTTTTTGCGGCGATCTCAACGTAGCACACACCGAAATGGATCTGGCTAATCCCGCATCCAACGAAGGCGAACATGGCTTTACTGAACAGGAACGCAGAGGTTTTCAAAATTTCCTGGATGCCGGGTTCGTAGATACATTCCGCATTTTCACACAGGGCAACGGCCATTACAGCTGGTGGACGCATTGGGCAAAAGCGCGCGAGCGCAATGTCGGCTGGCGTATCGATTATTTTCTGGTTTCCGAAGAGTTGAAAGACAAAGTTAAAAACGCCACCATTCATGCCGATGTTATGGGATCGGATCATTGCCCGGTGAGTATTGAGATAGAGATTTAATTTCGAGGCTAAAAGCTTTATGGCGTTTGGATAAAAGTACTTTTCGAGGGAATCCGTTTTGCACAGAAGATACTCGCATGAAACGATTCTTTTTGTATAGAGCAGCAAGTCTTTTGACGTTACTATTTCTGCTAAGAATCGCAAACGCCAAATCATCCTGCCAAAAGTACTTTTCTCCAAATCACAAATTGCATGCCGTGATACAATCCGTATTAGAACCGGGCGAAATAATACCGGAAAGTGTCGTCTCAATTTACGATTCCTCCAGTAAATTGCTCCAGCAAAAATCTTATATTTCCCCAGATCATGAACACGGCTACAATGTAGCGCAACTGAAATGGAGCGCGGATTCCAAATTTTGCGTATGGAGTTTGACCAGCTCCGGCGGACATTCGCCGTGGCATTTTCCAACGGATTGTTACATTCAAAAATGTCATCAAATTATTAATATCGACACGCAACTGAATTGCGGATTAACGCAAGCAAAATTCAAACTTCAATTGCCACATACGCTTCTGTCCCAACGGTTAATTCCCAATCCCGAAGGCGAACCGAAATATGCGAAATTAACAATAGACTTGGAAAAGTTGAAATGCAGGTAAAAGTACTTTTACTGTTTTGTTGAGCTTGCGCCGCATTTATTGTCACTCCACCTCAAATTTGTTTACCTATCTTATCATGAGCAAAAATCAATCAATCTACGCGGGCTTGCAACCCGCAGAAGTATGGCGCCATTTTGCGGCGCTTAATGATATTCCCCGTCTCTCGAAGCATGAAGCCGCGGCGCGCGAATATGTGCAACGTGTGGCCGGCGAATGTGGCGCGGCTTTTCAAACGGACGATTACGGAAATATCGTGGTGCGTGTAAATGCCTCTTCACAAGGTTTACAGAATGCGTCAACAGTAGCTTTTCAATCGCATTTAGATATGGTTTGTCAGCATCTTCCCGATGTTGCTTTTGATCCGTTGCGTGATTCTATCAAAGTGCATCGCGAAGGAGATCGCATTTATGCGGATGGCACGACGTTGGGCGCGGACAATGGAATCGGAGCGAGCGTGATGTTGGCTCTTTTGACATCTTCGGACGTGGAACATGGGCCGTTGGAATTGCTGTTTACTGTGGAAGAAGAAATTGGATTGATTGGCGCGATGAAGTTGGATCCGGCATTGGTGAAGGCGCGCACCATGATCAATCTCGATAGCACCAGCACAACAGAAGTGACGGTTGGCTGCGCGGGCGGCGAAGGCGTGGATATTAGTCTGAATTTGAATCGGCAACCTTCGGAAAAACTTCACTGTTATCAGATTGATATTAGCGGTTTGCAAGGCGGTCATAGCGGCGTGCAAATAGATGAGCCACGCGCCAACGCTATTAAATTGCTGGCAAAAGTACTTTTGCAATTGCATGAAAATGTCAATTGGCACTTATGTAATTTCAGAGGTGGTTCGGCGCACAATGCCATCCCGCGTGACGCTTCCGCAACGATTGCGATTGCCGCGCAGGATGCAACGCGTTTGGAAGAGTTGATTGCGGCGGAAGCGAAAAGGTTAAAACAGGATTGGGAAAAAGACGAACCGGGATTGCAGTTAAAAGTACTTTTAGCGAAGGATTGTGAAAGTACTTTTGATGCAGATTCGAGCGCCGCCGCAATTGAGTTACTGAATGAATTGCCGCATGGCGTGCAAAAAATGAGCGGGCGGTTTGAGGGCAAAGTGGAGACTTCCTGCAATTTATCGAACGTCGAAATTGATGGCAATCAGTTAAAACTTCATGTCAGCAGCCGCAGTTTGGTTGATGCGGAATTGGATAAATTGCAAGCGAACGTCTTGCAAATTGGCCTTGCCGCTGGAGCGGAAGCGCAACGCACGGAAGGATATCCCGGCTGGGAACCGCGCGCCGAATCGAAGCTTGCTGAAGTGGCGAGCCGCGCGTTGCGAAAAGTCAACGGCACAGAACCGCAAGTGGAAGTGATTCACGCCGGAGTGGAATGCGGCGTCATCGCTTCGAAGATTGATGACTTGGATGTTATTTCCATCGGCGCGGAATTGTATGCGTTGCATTCGCCCGAAGAGTGCGTAGTGATTCCGTCGGTGGAAATTATCTGGAATGCGGTGAAAGATATTTTAGCGGAGTATTCGAATGCGGCATAGTTGAAAAATATAAAGTGACACGTATCGTGAAGGTAACGATGTGCAACTTATTAAGCTAAAATTATCTGTATGCCAAATCCATTGCGTGATCTTTTTAATAATGCCATGTCGCCGGCGCGGCGTGAACTTGTGGATGCGTCGATTCCCGCGCGTACTTTTGACGACGTCATTTTGCCCGCTCCCACTCGGCACGCGTTGGAACAGGCATTGCAGCAAATTCGCAAGCGCGAGTTGATTTTTGACCGCTGGGGATTGGGCGAGCGCCACGCCAGCGGGCGCGGATTGGCGTTTAATTTCGCCGGGCCGTCGGGGACGGGAAAAACAATTTGCGCCGAAGCCATCGCCAACGCATTGCATAAAAAATTACTCCTGGTGCGATATTCCGAAATGGAAAGTTTGTGGGCGGGCGAAACCGGTAAAAATGTGGCGGCGGTTTTTCGCGCTGCGTCCAACCAGGATGCGGTATTATTTTTTGACGAAGCCGATGCCATCGCCAGCCGCCGTTTTTCTTCCGTCACGCAAGGGTATCAGCGCGAAGCCAACACCGTGGTGAACGTGCTGCTCAAGGAACTGGAAGATTTTGATGGCGTGGTGATTTTCGCCACCAATCTCGCGGCGAATTTTGACCCCGCTTTCGAGCGCCGCATTCGCACGCACATTTTGTTTCAGATGCCGGGCGTGGCGGAGCGTGAAAAAATCTGGCAGGTTCAATTGCACGCGCATAAAACGCCTCTCGATGATGATGTGGATTTTAAAAAGTTGGCTGAAAAATTTCCCGTCAGCGGCGGCGATATCAAAAACGCCGTTCTCAAAGCCGCGCAATTCGCCACGGCGGAACAAATTCCCGACCGCGAAAAACGCATCTGCCAGCGCCATTTCGAAGCCGGCATTCGCGACGTGATGCAATCGAAAAAAGTGATGGAGCAAACGCTTTTTGAAAGCGGCGATGGTTCACACGCGTTTCAAGCGCAGCAACAAATATCGTCATCCATGATTCAATGGGAACAACGCCTGGCTCGCGCCGAACGCGAAACCGCCGCTTTGCCGGCGATTGTGGAACGCTTTGATGAAGCAAATCGCCAGACGGTGTTGCAACTGCAAAAAATCATGGAAGCGCAAATTGGAGAAATGCAGGCGGAACAAAAAAGTACTTTTACGGAATTGCGAAATCAGTTGGCGCAATACGATCAGCGCTTAAAAGTACTTTTGTATAGCGTTGCCGGTATTGGATTGGTTGCCGTTGTAGCGTTGATTTTAGCTATTGTTTTGCGGTGAATTTAGAGCGTATTCCGAAGTAATTTTTATCTCGTCATTCGATTCGTTTTTTCGCCGGTGGAAGATAATTTTCGTTGCTGACGATATTCTTTCCGGTTTTGGTTTCCAGTTCCTGCCTGGCTTTTTTGGCAATGCCGCCGCCGGTTTTCGCGGCGGATTTGTTTTCTGGCATGCCGGTCGCGTCCACGCTTTCCGCGATTTGCCGGGTGGAAAGTTCCGCCAGAGCGGTAAATATCAATTCCGCTTCCGTCATGTGGTCGCGCAGGTTTTGTGTATCCAATTGCTTCATCGCCTTGTGTTCTTTGACGGAAACATCGGCCCATTCCTGATGGATGATATTGGTGAGGATGGCATATTCTTCGAGCATGATTTTTCCAGTAATCGGTCAGCTTGTTGCGCGTTTCCTGCCCTTTCATGCGCTGCTCAATCCATTTGCCGCTGCGCCCGTGTTTCCGCCAATTTTCACGCGCCCGATTGAGCGATCTTTCGGGGTCAGCTATTTCCTGCATCCGCTCATAGCCCACTTTGGCCAGCCACAACTTGATCGGCTCGGCCTTGGGGCTGGGGACGGATTGAATCAGGCGCAGCAATGTTTCGGGATCGGCGGTGTCGGTCAGATATTTTTTGCCATCAGCCGCTTCCAATTTCAGTCGGTGACAATTTGTCACCGACTGACTCCCCTCTTTTTTAAGCCGCTCTTTCAGCTTGTTCCAGTATTTTCTGGCCGTCTGAAAATCAGGTTGATCGAGCAATGCCTGAATGATGTCCACCACGGAAAAATACCATGTTTCAGTGACTTCATCATAAACGCGCCGGATTTTGTACTCTTCGAAAATAGCTAACTGGTTTTTCATTTTGCTCCTTACGGTAAAAGTACTTTTACGCCTATGTTTGATTATGAGAAACTAAAATTATTATGACATCCATAAACTTATCATGCACAGGAAGAGCGAAGTTCAAAATGGCAGAGATATTTGTTATTTTTGCATTATTTCTCACTGGTTCGTTTTTATCTTTCGCAAAAGCTGATGAATCAGTTGCTAAGGCAACAAAAAATTTGCCTCACAATGCCTATTATTACTATTTGAAAGCGCTCAATGTGAGGCGGCAAGCTGCGCGGACAAACGTCACTTCTCCCCCATCTCCGCCCGATACAAAACGTACCTCGCGACAGAATCCAAAACCCTACAAGAAAAATGCTGCCGAAATTAAAGCGGACGCGGAAACGTTGGAGATTATCAGGAAAGGTTTCTCATTTACATATAAGAAACCTAACCATGATGAGACACAGGATTTCAGTCACCGTATGAGTCCGTTTGTAGACATGTTTCTAAATGAATCTGATACTAAAGCAAAAAAGGGTGATTGGCGCGGAGCGGCGGGCTGTGCCTTAGATGCTGTTCGCCTTGTGCAGGATATGACTCACGGCACCATTCTTGATGTGCTTTTAGGAAACATTAATTTATCGATTGCGCGAAAGAAATTTAAGCAAGTTTTGGAAAATGGTGACATTTCGACTATTCGCATGGTTATTAACCGGCTCGAAAATATTTTTGCCCAGCAAGTTCAATATGCGGATGTCCTTCAGGCGGAGAAAGAAAATGGTTTGTCTTTTTACCACGAAATCGCGGCGAATCCTAATTGGAGAAATGAATTTAAGAAGGATGATCCCTTTCTACCAACGCAAAACATTGACAGCTTGAAAAAAGTTTATATAAATGCAATGGATGATTTAATTACAAATGCGCGTTTGCCATACCCTCAGCGAAAGGTATCAATTTCTGTGCCTGGTGACGCTATTAATCAGATGCAGTTAGCATTATTTAGCAGTCCTAAATATCTCAATTCAGGTATGACTCAGGGAACTCCGCTTGCAAATCAACAAACAAAAAGTGCATTCTTCCTGGTGGAATTTGCTTTGCGCGCTTATCAATTAGAACATCATCAATATCCACAAACGCTGGAGGAATTAGTGCCAAATTATCTGCACAAAATTCCTGATGATCCGTTCGCGGCAAATCAACCGTTACGGTACATAGATAACAAAGAAACCTATGTCCTCTACAGCATCGGGCCGGATGGAATAGATAACGGCGGAAAACAGATTGACAATAAACGCATTTATGCCGATAGCAAAGGCGATATTGTTTCTGAAGTTCAGAATTGGTAAATGTCTAAAAGTACTTTTATGCGGATTCACTCAATTGATAAAAGATATCTTTTAATTGTCCTGTAGACCTTTCTCCCAGCGCTGTAATATGCCCCATTTTTCGCCCAACTCTCGCATCACCTTTTCCATATAAATGTAAATGCAAACCTGATTGTGAAAGTACTTTTTCCCAATTCGGTTCGCCATCTTGCCATAAATCACCCAATAGATTCACCATTGCCGCCGGGCGTAGAAAATCTGTTGGCCCGGGCGGAAGTCCGCAAACGGCGCGGAGTTGTTGTTCGAATTGGCTGGTCTGGCAGGCTTCGATGGTGAGATGGCCGGAATTGTGCGGGCGCGGCGCGATTTCGTTGATTAACAATTCATCGCCGCGGCGGAAAAATTCCACGCAGATGACGCCGACCACTTCCAGCGCTTCGCATAATTCTCGCACCATTTCGGCGGCCTTGTGATGCAATTCCTCTGGCGCGTTCGCCGGCGCTTGGGAGAAGTGCAAGATGTGATTTTGATGGTCGTTTTGAATTAATCCGAAATGCGCGAAATCGCCGGCGGTGTTGCGCGACGCGACCAGCGAAACTTCGCTATCGAAAAGTACTTTTTCCTCTAGAACCGCTTCGCTTCTATCCAAATTTTCCCAGGCGGCGATGGCGCTTTCGAGGTCGTGCACTTGCGCCTGGCCTTTGCCGTCATAGCCGAAACCGGCGGTTTTTAAAATGGCCGGCGCGCCGGTGTGTCGCAAGCCTTTTTCCAAATCTTCGATAGTGGAGACAGCAAAAAATCGCGCCACGGGAAATCCGTTTTCGGAAAGAAATGTTTTTTCGCGCAGGCGATGTTGCGCGGTGAAAAGTACTTTTGAGGACGGATGCGTGGGAACGGTTTGTTCCAGCATTTGCACGGCGGCGGCGGGAACGTTTTCAAATTCGTAAGTGACGACATCGACCGAGCGCGCGAATTTTTCGATGGCGTCAATGTCGTCAAATTCGGCGACGGTTTGAAAATCAGCCACTTGCGCGGTGGGCGAGTTGGGCTTTGATGTGTAAACGTGGACGCGATATCCCATGCGCCGCGCCGCCAAAGTGAACATGCGTCCCAATTGTCCGCCGCCCAGCATGCCGATGGTGGCGTTTGGTAAAAGTGTTTTCATATGTTTTTAGTTTCAATTATTTGAGTTTCAATTGATTGAGTGGGGGCAGGCCTCCGTGCCTGCTCAAAAAATGTCAGCTTTGCTGACTCGTTATTTTTGTAAACGGCAATAAGGAATAAATTCTATTTGAGCAGGCACGGAGGCCTGCCCCCACTCAGGTTGGTGGTTGGTTTGTTATTTATTTGGCAATTCCGACAAAAGTACTTTTGCTGTTTGTTTTTCGCGAAACGCGTGTAATTTTTTCCGCAATGCGGGGCGGCTATTTGCCAGAATGCTGATAGCCAATAATGCCGCGTTTGTTGCGCCGGCGTTGCCGATTGCTAAAGTTCCCACCGGAATTCCCGTCGGCATTTGTGCGATGGAAAGTAGCGAATCCATGCCGTTCAGCGCGCGGCTTTGCACGGGAACTCCCAGGACGGGCAGGGTGGTTTGCGCCGCCACCATTCCGGGCAAATGCGCCGCGCCGCCGGCGCCGGCGATAATGACTTCCAGTTTTGCCGATTCCGCATTGCCGGCGAAATCCGCCATCTTTTGCGGCGTGCGATGCGCGGAAACCACTTCGCATAGATGCGGCACGCCGAAATCGTTCAGCACTTGTGCGGCGTGTTGCATGGTTTCCCAATCCGACGTGCTGCCCATAATTATCGCTACTAATGGCGTGGCAGCTTTTTTGCCCGCTTTTGTTGTCTGTTTATTCATGGATTTAGTTTCGCCCACATGATTTAATGAATATAGTATAAAAGTACTTTCAAGGAACGGCATGAAAAAAGTGGTTGTAGTTGGCGCGGGATTTGGCGGTCTGGATGCGGCGCGTCATTTGGCGAGCCGCGCGGAGGATGCTGAATTGGAAGTTGTGCTGGTCGATAAACATAATTATCACACCTTCATGCCGCTGCTGTATCAGGTGGCGACGGCGATGCAGAATGTGGAATCGATTGCATTTCCGGTGCGCGCGCTGTTTCATGGCAAGCGCAATATCCGTTTTTTACTGGCGGAAGTGCAGCGTGTGGATGCGGCCAATAAAAAATTGGAAACCACGGCGGGGCCGGTGAAATATGATTATCTGGTGCTGGCCGGCGGCAGCGTGACGAATTTTTTCGGGATGGACAGCGTGGCCGATGTGGCGTTTGAATTGAAAGATTTGAATGACGCTACACGTCTGCGCAATCACATTTTGGAATCATTCGAAAAAGCATCGCGTTGCGATGATCGCGTGCAGCAAAAGGCATTGATGACATTTGTCGTGGTGGGCGGCGGCCCGACCGGCGTGGAATTTTCGGGCGCTTTGAGTGAACTCATCCGCCACGTTTTATCAAAAGATTTTCCGCAATTGCCGGTGCAGGATTCGCAAATTATTTTGGTGGAAGCGGGAGATCATTTGTTGACGCCATTTCCCAAACCGTTGCAGCAATACGCCTTGCAACATCTGAAAAATATGGGCGTCGATGTGCGTTTGGGGAATGCCGTGAAAGAGGCGACGCCTACAAAAGTACTTTTGAAGGACGGCACGGAAATTCAATCCTGCACGCTATTTTGGGCGGCCGGAGTGAAAGCCGCCGGCCTTGGCGAAACGCTCGATGTGGAATTGCAAAGAGGCGGGCGCATTCCCGTGACCGGCGATTTGAGCATGCAAAATTATCCCGATATTTTTGTGATCGGCGATATGATGTATCGGGAGCAGGATGGCAAACCGCTGCCGATGGTGGCGCCGGTGGCGATGCAGAGCGGCGAATACGTGGCGGCGGCCATCGCGCGCCGCGAAAACGGTTTGCCTGCAAAACCGTTTCATTACACGGATAAAGGCTCGATGGCGGTGATTGGCCGCAACGCGGCGGTGGCTTTTGTGAAAGGTTTCAAGATGAAAGGTTTCCCCGCCTGGATCGCCTGGCTGGGTTTGCATTTGTATTATTTGGTGGGTTTCCGCAATCGCGCGATCACGCTGGTGAACTGGGCGTTTGACTATATCTTTTTCAGCCGCCAGGTGCGGCTTATCAATGAAGCGCCGAAAGAGGATGAAGTTGATTAGCCGAATTCCTTTCGTGGCTCCGGCGTCCCCGCCGGAGGATAAAAGTACTTTTCAAGCGTTATGCTTTCTGGATTCCCGCATTCGCGGAAATGACGGCAGGAGAGTTGCATACGTAGCAAGTCGATTACTTTATATTTGTATTTATGGATTCCAGATTAAACGAGTTGCCTCTTTGGCATTAATCAAACTAATGTGCCCATCGGCGAATAATACAAAGGCAGCGCCATCGTGGCGAAAATTCAAGGTTTGTTTCTCACCGTCATACACCATTACTGTTTTTGATGGTTGTTTTATATCGGCGAATTTTTTGCCAGCGAGATTAAGGTTGAATTGGAAGTATTCTCCCGATAGAGAAAGAGGAATGTTAAAAGACGTGCTTGGTGTGTATAGACCTACTTCTTCCCGCCAATTTTCTTGAGTGTCAATGGTGCCCATGCTTTTATCTTTTGGCCCGAATTCGTTATCCCAATCTAAAAGAAAGTTCTTCGTCGCATGGGCTATTTGTTCTAAGCGAATACGTGATGATAGGAGAGATGATTCATCAAGCATTTGTTGAGGAAAGGCAATATATGCAGCCATTGTTTGTATAAGGTTGTTTTGACGCGAATGGAATATGGCAGATGGCGTTTCCGGTACGATCATCCAAGTGATACAAGTAGTTTTGTCGCGACCGAAAGTCGCTTTCCCCACACTACGTTTTAATTGTAGAGATTCTATTTGCGTGGCCTTACGCAAGAGAGCATCCTGAAAGATAACTTTAAGTGTTACTCGCGCGGTATCGTTTTTTATCGTAGTGTGAATATCTGTGATCCCAACGTGAATGAAATTCATTTGTTGCGTCAACACTTGCGTAAGTTTGTCAAACGCGGGATTGCTCTCACTGGCGCCTTGCACGAAATCGGCTGCCATTTCGGGATTGGCGTTATTAAAACATCCAACGAAAATAGTAATCGCTTTTTCTGGTGATGTGCGGAAGATTAACGACTTGCCAGTATCGTTGTGGGATGGTTGAGCATTCGCGGTAACAGAAGCAATTAGCAATACAAAAAGACAAAAATAGTGTTTCATTATTTCCACCTCATGCGGTAATTGTACAATAGGGAAGTGCTAACGCCAAAAGTACTTTTGTTACCGATTGCTTACACCGGCTGCGACAACAATTTAAATCGTCCCACAAAATCCGCGTCATACGGATGCAGCTCGATGGATTCCACTTCGGCGGCGATGTCGGCGTGGTGCTCTTCGCCTTTTTGATTGCGTTGCATGGCGTAGCGCAGGAGAACGCGATACGATTCATTATCGTCGTTATCCAATTCCACGGCGCGCTCGAAATAGGGTAGGGCTTCATCGGGACGTTGATTACGCAGCAGCGCGGCGCCCAGGCGCAGGTGATAATAGATATCGCGTTTTGCCATTTTTACCACTTGTTGTAATTCCGCGATCGCTTCCTTGTCGCGCCGCATCAGCAGATAAACATCGGCCAGCGTGAATCGATAAAAAGCGTCTTGTGGAGCGAGTTGCAATGCTTTCTTGAGTTGTTGCTCGGCCTTTTCATACATGCCCAATGTGATCAGCGCGGAGGCCAGTTTCCAGCGATAAAACGGCATGTCGGGGCGCGAGCGAACCACGCGCTCATAGGAACGCACGGCGGTGGCGCTCATGGCGAAGGAGCAACACATGTCGCCCAGGCCAAGGTGCGCTTCCACCACTTCGGCGGGCAGCGGGCCTTTGGAATGGCGGCCGCTTTCCAACACTTTTTGATAGCATTGCAACGCCATCTGCGGTTTATCCGCGGCGGCGTAGGCTTCCGCCATGCGCGTCCAATGGCTGGCCGCGTCGGGAGCCAGTGCGGCGGCTTTTTTATAGGCGTTCACTGCGCCGCGATAATCGCCTTCTTCACCGAGATGATCGCCTTTGGCGACATGGTGATTTATTTCCTGTTCGAGAGTATCGTCTATGATTGTATTTGAATGTTGAGGTGTCACGTCATTTCCAAAATCAGCGTCACCGGCCCGCTGTTACTCACATCAACGGTCATGTCAGCGCCAAAAACGCCGCTTGCCACCGTTATATTTTGCTGTTCAAGTAGTGTAACAAAGCTCTCATAAAGTTGATTAGCCAGTTCCGGCGCGGCGCTGGTCATGAAGTTGGGGCGATTGCCTTTCCGGGCATCGCCGCAAAGCGTGAAATTGGAAATCACCAGCGCTTCGCCTTGCACGTCGATTAGCGAAAGATTAAATTTCCCGGCCTCGTCGTTAAAGATGCGCAGCTTGGCGATTTTCTCTGCTAATCGTCGCGCGCAATTCTCATCATCGCCTTGTGCTACGCCCAAAAATATCACTAGACCTTCGCCAATTTCTCCGGCAATTTCGTTGTCCGCCGTCACTTTTGCGTGGCGGCATCGTTGGATGACTGCTTTCATACGTTAGGTTTTTAGGTAATTAGGTGTTTAGGTTTTTAGGTAAAAACGCCTACCTAAAAACCTTGTAAAAAGCCCCAATTCCAAAATGGAAAAGGGGCTGTGAAAGTACTTTTACGCTGACTATTTTTTGTTCACTTGCTTAATGACATCATCAGTAATATCAACGCTATCGGCAGTCCACACTGTGGCGGACTTGCTGAGCACGATAGTGAGTTTTTTACTTTTCGCAACATCGATGACAGTTTGATTAGCCAGATCGGTGTATTGTTTTTCTGTGGCATGTTTTTCATCAAGCAACGACTTGAGCAATGCATCTTGCAGTTTTTGCACGGCATCACCATTGCTTTTGAGCGTAGTTTGCAATTCTGTGATGCGCTTGGTTTCAGCATCCGTGCGCGTGGCTTTACCGCTGAGCGCTAATAATTCGGCACGGCGATCATTGCCGCTTTTGAGTAACGCGTCCAGTTGTGTCTGTTCATCCGGGGTGCGGTTGGATTTTACAATCAAGGCGTCAAATTTAGCGCCTTCGTCGGCATTTAACAAATCGCGAGCTTTCAGTTGTTCGTCCAGGCTTTGCGCTTTATCGTCAATGACCTTCATGGCGTCATTAAATTTGGTGTAACCGTCGCTCAACTTATTTTCGTCCAAGACGCCAATTTTTACGGAATCATCTGCCGCTTTAGCAGATTTGATGCTCCAACAGTTAAATGTGAATAAGCTTACCAGCAGCAAACCGCTGAGGCGTTTGAGAAATGTGTGTTGCTTCATGTAATGTTCTCCAAAAGTACTTTTAATAACGCGGCACGCTGTCATCCACTTGTGTGGACCAGGCATCAATGCCGCCGGACAGGTTTTTCAGTTTGCTGAATCCCATCTTCTTGAGAAAGTTGATGGCGCGTGTCGAACGCGGACCGAAATGGCAATAAACCACGATATCATCCGCCGTATCCAACTCGTTCATGCGTTCCGGCACTTCATCGACGGGAATATGGATGGCGCCAGGCAGCTTGTTAATCTCCCATTCGCGATCATCGCGCACATCCAGCAACGTCACTTTGGCGCCGCTATCCAGTAATTCCTTGGTTTCTTTCGCCGAAATTTGTTGCACCGCTTCCTGAACTTCCTCCGCGCCTTCGTCCGAGTGGACGCCGCAGAAGTATTCATAGTTCTGTAATTCCGTGATGGTTTTGTGGGTGCCGCAAACCGGGCAATCGGGATCTTTGCGCACTTTCAATTCGCGGAACGACATTTCCAATGCATCATACAAAAGCAATCGCCCGATCAGCGGACGGCCTTTGCCCAAGATAATTTTGATGGCTTCGGTCGCCTGTAAAATTCCCACCATTCCTGGCAAAACGCCCAACACGCCGCCTTCGGCGCAACTGGGAACCATGCCCGGCGGCGGCGGCTCGGGATAAAGGCAGCGATAGCAAGGGCCGTCTTCCGCGCAAAATACCGTCGCCTGTCCATCGAATTGAAAGATGGATGCGTACACATTCAATTTGCCTTCAAAGATGCAGGCGTCATTGACCATGTAGCGAGTTTGAAAATTATCGGTTCCATCCACCACCAAATCGTGCTCGCGAACTAATTGGCGCACGTTATCATTGGTGAGCAAATCGGCGATGGCATTCACTTTGACGAGCGGGTTAATTTCTTCAATCCGTTTTTTGGCGGATTCCACCTTCAGCGTTCCTACGCTGTCCGTTGTGTGAATGATCTGCCGTTGCAAGTTGGAAATATCCACGACATCGGCGTCGATAATGGTGATTTCGCCCACGCCGCTCGCGGCTAAATAAAGGGCGGATGGCGAACCCAATCCGCCGGCGCCAACCATGAGAATTTTTGCCGCTTTTAATTTTTCCTGTCCAGCCACGCCCACTTCGGGCATGATTAAATGCCGTCCATAACGCATGACTTCCGCGTTTGTTAAATTCATTTTTCTTATCCTATTGAAAAGGTGTGGATTGTGAAGTGTAGCTGGAGTGGCACTTTTTTGCCATTGGGTAAAAGTACTTTTATGGTTTCAATGAATTAACGGCGTTGATGCTGCGCGTTGCCAAATAGTGCCATTCAGTTTTATCCAGATGTCACAGGATGTTTGTGGAAAAGTGCGCGGAATTTGCAAGGGAAGAAGCATTTGCAGATGTGCGGGAGCTTTTAGCGATTCGGGAATTACAAGCGGAATTCGTTGAATATTTTGATTTTTTTTGAAAGGCACATTGACTGGAAGATACGAAATGTCAATCCAACCTACTTGGATTGTGTGATTCACGGAATCGCGTTTAATGATTTTGTGTTCTGCGGGATCAAAAGTAAAATTCAATGTACCGATAAAAAGCTCACCGGCTTTGATGTCTGATGGAAGATGGAGTTGTTGCGTGGCGTCATTTGATTTCAAAAGTACTTTTGCCGGTTCCGGCAATTTGCGATTGGAAGTCAGCCACAATGTGCCTGATTTATTTAGAGGAATTAACGGAAACGCTGCATTGATTTGAGGATTCCATTCTGCAACGGCCAGCGGACTTTCCTCGTGCAGCTTTGTGACTAAATCCATCGCGTGCCCACTATCAAAATAATAATGCCGATATGGCCCCCATGGTGTTTTGGCCGTTGGCACTTTGCCCAATACGCGTTGCGCATACCAAAAAGGCCATAATGTGTCGTCGCCCCACATTAACACATTGACGGGTTTGCCTGTCATTTTTTGCAACTTCGCAACTGCGGCAGTGCGCTCGAGAGCAGTATCTTTGGCGCGCGTATCGGTGTGATGATTGAGGGCTGGGTAAACCATTACCCATTGCACCGCAATGGCAGAGATCGCCAGTGCTTGTAATAACAAACGGCCAAGGTTTTGCTTTTTAGGCTCCCAGCGCAAAAGTACTTTTGATACGGCGTAAAATCCAATGCCAGTCCAAATTGCAATTACGATGTAACAGGGAAAAAGAAAATTGGCGATGTCCGCCACGCCGTCGACTTTATAGTTGGATTGAAAAAAGAGGTTGAGGATAAATGGCAGCCATAATAACCAGCCTAACCGCGGTGCGACTTTCCAACAGGCAATAGCGCCGATTATAGTTAAGATAATGAGCCACAGGTATTGAAGAGCCATGTTTCCCAGCCAATCTTGCATGAGTGTGAAAGCGTGCGATAATGGCTGTGTGAATGTAGGAATGGTGAATTGTACATTGCCGATTTTTTCGTTGCGATTATTCCATAACAACGATCGATATTGTTTGGCAGTGGCGTGATTCCACCAACTTTGCAGCGTTGCAGGATGTCCCCAATCGCCTGGTTGATAAATTAGTGTGCCGCCTGGCCCGGATTCTGGTTGCGGGAATTTGCGTGCTCGCCACGGAAGATATAAGGCGCAGGAAAATCCTAAAATAAATAGCAAAACCAAACCGAACAGTGGTTTGGGATATTGGCGTAAAAGTACTTTTGGCTGGTGTGGCCAAAGGAAAATTAATAACCCGGGCAGAAGATAGATACTGGAAAGATGCGAATTGGGAATGAGACCTATACCCAAAGCGACAACCGCCAGCCAGCTCCATTGACGATCTAGTTTCCAACGAATGGCTGCATAAAAGAGTAACGCAATTAAGGCGCTGTTGAGAGCATAAACTTCCGCGATGACACTTTGTGAAGCAAAGAAGTAACTTCCAGCAAGAGAAAGTGCGGCGATAACCGTAGCTAAATTGTTTCTTGTGAGCCTTTGGACAGAAGCTGCCACGAGCATCACAGCAATGCTGCCCATCAGAGCAGAAAATAGATTATATCGCCAGGCTACTTCGCCGATTATTAGTAAATGAGAAAACCCCCAGCCTAACATTGCGTAAAGCGGATAGCCAGTGGGATGTGGAATTCCACCTGTCCAAGATGCAGCGATCAACTCACCACAATCCCCACCGTATGTGAGAGTGGGAGATAGGCAGGAAAAATAGAAAATAAAGGCAACAAGTCCTATTCCCAGTGAAATAAAAAAATGTTTCTTGGGAGAATCGTGTGGTGGCATCCAAGAAGAGGGGATGGACTCGCGAACATTATCGTTCATTGAATTAATTGGGAAGTTGGGTTATAGCTTTATCGTAAAGTGCGCTTTTTATTTTTGTGCCAAAAAGTGTTACTACTGAAATAATAACCAGCGCTACAAATGCGATAAGCAAGCCATACTCCACCAGTGACTGACCTTCCTCTTCATAAAAAAAATGTTGAATCATTCTAAACCACCTCCATGAGAATTATTGTCTTGTTTTGTTATACGACGATAAAAAAAGCCAGAGAAACAAATTTCTCTGGCAGCATAAAATTTCTAAAAATGAAAGTTGGGATATCGAAACACGGATGCTCCGATATCCCCTTGGTGCTGATTTAGTTGGTCAGCTGGTTGTTGACGGCTTTGAAGGTATTGCTTACCTTATTGCCCAAGATACTCAAAACAGCGATTACAACGAGCGCAATCAGTGCAATGAGTAAGCCATACTCTACCAAAGTCTGTCCTTCTTCTTCTGCAAAAAAACGTTTCAACATTTTACGCCTCCTAAATTTAGATCGCTTAAGGAAGCAGATACCGAAATATGTACCACCTCAAGTCTGATTAATTATACCATAGCCACAGGGAATCGCAAAAAAAAATCTACAATCTTAAAAAAGTCTTATTCGCATCTCGTTTATGAACTGGCAGTAAAGAGGATAGAAGTATGATCTTCGTATTTTTTCTGCCAATGTGGAGACGCATTTAAACTTTGCTTTAGTTTATTCTCATTTGCTGCTTCCTTGTCAATTAAGACATCGCTAAAACCTCTTTGTGTAAGTGAATAAGCAGGATTATTGTTGGCGTGGCAAGTATTAAGATACGTTTCCCAGAATGCATCCGGGCGCAACTCGATGCGCGGGTCGGCCCATGGGCCGTGGTTTGCGTCCAAAGACCAAACCAAATAAGAGCCAAAAACCATATCGTTCCATAATAACTTTTTTGGAGGATGCTTGCTTAGAAAAGCTGTCGCTGCGACGGGAGTGTTTTGCGCCAACACCATGGGCGGAGTATTTTGGAATTCATTTGAAGAGCGCATGATTAAATCAGGCACAAATTGCTTTACATAGCTCTTTGGCCATGGCAATCGCGGTTTAAAATACGGCAAAAAGGGCAAAACCAACGTGCTGACAATCATAGCTAACAGAACGTTCATCTTTTGCGTTGAAGGTGATACAGACTCAACTGAAGTTTTTTTCTTCGATGGAAAAATACGGCAAAGTAACGCAGTTCCCGTGATGATAAATAACAAGGCAAACCATAGAATTGAGCGCACGTTTCGTAACCCCATCACAAAAAATGCGGCGATCACAAATAATTCTCCTGGTCGCAAGCCCAAATAGCCAAAAGTACTTTTGGGAGCAGCGTGGCTATTGCCAATTTTTTCCTGCTTTCTCTGGCGTTCCACAATCAAAATCAATATTAATAGAATTGCAATGCCGCAGCAAAAAAATATTGTATTGGAACTATCGCTCCAGGTTGGTGGCTGCCATTCCTGATTGTATTTTACATTGATCGCATTCCCTGTTAATTGCAATACATACGAATAAATCCCCCATCCGCGTGGATTTGCGCAGGCTGCAATGATACTTCCGATAAAAGTCATCCAGGCAATTTTTAAATGTGATTTGTCGAGACAATTTCCCAGATATGTGGAAAGCGATTTTCCCCATAAATAATGCAATGTTTCACCGATGCAAAACAAAAATAAGAAAATCAATCCTGTGGCAAATGCGCCATGGGTATTTGTCCAGACAGCCATCAAACCAATCAGCCAAATTGCTTGAATTGCCAGTTGACGTTTATTATAGTGAGGCCACGCAAAAATTATTGATCCGAACACAGCGAATAGCGGCAACGAAAATGCCTGTGGACGCAAATCTGTGTTGGGGATGCACATGAATAAAGCGAATAATCCCACAAGCGTTACACGTCGCGCTCCGTCATTGAAAGCATCAACGCC
>Ga0164242_10001351_pt1 | contig 29018 bp, 38 predicted proteins | sample OricomgcompostMG_FD_108783 | JGI IMG/M metagenome (GOLD analysis project Ga0164242, IMG submission 108783) | Miracle-Growth compost microbial communities from Emeryville, California, USA - Original compost - Miracle growth compost (MG) ...
ACCTCCATATGTTGTGAGGTGGGTCACGCTTCGAGATCTCTTCAAGAGTCTCCCCCGATTCGGGTGGGTTGAAGGGCCAAATGGCGCCAGGTGATGCCCACCCTTACCTGGCGCCTTTTGGTTTTTATGGAAAATTATGGTATAAGTGAGTTACTTCACCCATGAAGCGGACCTTTCGACAGAGGAGAAATGATGAGTTTGCGAGAATTGCTATGCACTGAGCTATTGCTGGTGTCTGTACCGATCGCGTTCTATGTATGGATGGTTGTCTTGGCAGGTGCGCGAGCTATCGAGTTTGACAAACAACATCCCAATCCCAATTGGTATCGCGACTTCGCAATTTGGCACAATGAACGCTACCCCGAGGAAAAACCGCTCAGGGTATCGCGACGGCCGGCCAAGACAATGACTGAGCAGGTTGCGCTTATCCGTGGTTTGTTCTGGCGATATCTCGTGCCGTTCGATGCCACATTGATGATTTGGCTGCTGGTCGTCTGGCTTTTTTGGCCTGGCTTGGCGCTGCATATCCTGTGATCACTCGGGAGCAGCGGACTCATTTCTCCTCTGTCTCCCCCAACCTGTGTGCTCCCAGCGAGCGTGAAGGTTGCGGGAGAAAAGCAAACGCCCCCGACCGTGTTGGTCGGGGGCGTTTGACAGGCGGCTACGCAATGGCGGCGAGGAGGTCGTTCGTCATGCGGTCGATCTTTGATTGCTGCCACACGGAAGTGACGTCGTAGATCTGGTACGCCCGGTTGGTCGGACTGACCGGCAACCGAGGGTCAAACCTGCGGTAGACGTAGGGCGTAAAGCTCGGGTCGCCAGTGTAGTAGCCGGGGAAATACATACCTTCGGCCGGCAACCATGCCATGACCGACTCAGTGGACCAAGAGCCCTCTGCGATGCTACGGGGTATGTACACGTCGATTTGCACGAGCTTGGTGTTGAGCCGTCTGAGTTCACGGACGATGCCGGGTAACAACTTCATGCATTCGTCGTACGAGTCACGCAGATTGGTGCCGGTATCGACAACTTTTGCAGACATTGTAGCCTCTTTCTTCCTGTCAAACTCCGTCGCGGGAGTCTGAGCTGTTGACTCACCGACTCCCGGCGAATGTCATGATTTTAGCACAATCTATTGACTTATGCTATAGAAAGTACTATAATTAATTAACGGTTCAGGTTGACGACGCAGTCAACCCGGGCGAGTCTTACAAACCACCCTCATACGTCAAAAAACGTACGGGACTACCCTTACGAAGGGAAGATAATGAACAAGCAAGATGGCTACGGTGTACGTGCCTACACGCTGTCGACGATATTCTTTGTCGTCAGCGCCGGCGGTTCCTTTGTTGGCGGCTATTTTGTCTATCGGAGGTTTGAAAACTATGCGGCGCATAGCAACTCCCTGGGCGAATATATCTGCATCGGTGCAATCGCTGTCGTCGTCGCAATTTTGGCGGCTCTGGCGGTCTGCTGCGAAGGCAAACGGCGTGATGCAGTACAGTGCCGAGAACAGGCTGAAGTGCTCCACAGGGATCACTTTTATGCCGGCAATCATTCATAGCCCACCGCTCCTGTCCCCCTGCGCTGCTTTTTTGGCGCAGGGGGACGCCCCCCTGTCTTTCCCTTCGTACTTTTCTGATGCGCAGCACATACATGTGGTGCCCGCCAGAAGAGTTTTCCTTGCTATAATAGGGAATAATGCGTGCGACTTCCCTGTTTCGGCTGTTTGGTTTTTCTGGCTTATTGACGATTGCTTTGGGTATTTTGGTGGCTATTTTTGGTGGTATTGAAGCGCTATGGATTTATCTGGTGCTCGTCGTTTTGGAAATCACCTTCAGCTTCGATAACGCCGTGGTCAATAGCCGGATTTTGCTACGGCTCAACGCTTATTGGCAAACGCTATTTTTGACGGTCGGTATCTTTTTGGCCGTGTTCGTGGTGCGGTTTTTGTTGCCGGTGCTGATCGTGGTTATCGCCACGGGGCTGAACTTTTTTGAAGTCATCGGCCTGGCGATTCATGCGCCGACTATCTATGCGGCCGAATTGCAGCATGCCTCGCCGCTCATCAGCGCATTTGGCGGCACGTTTTTGGTGCTGATCGGCCTCAGCTACTTTATCGACCATGAAAAAGATGTGCATTGGCTGCGCGCGGTCGAAAAGGCCTTGTCTTCCCTGGGTTCGGTTCGGTATATCAAATTGCTTGTCATGCTGGTCGTGACACTTGTTATCGGCTTGACGGTCGAGCCGAAACTGCAATCGCTGGTATTGTGGTCGTGTCTGGCTGGTATTGCGCTGCATGTCGGCCTGGAAGCGCTGTCGGCGAAATTTACCGAAGACAGCGACAAGAAAAAGCGCGCAAAAAAACCGACGCAATTGGTCGGTATGGCGGCATTCGCAATGTTTGCGTATCTGCAGGTGCTCGATGCGTCATTTAGCTTCGACGGTGTTATTGGTGCCTTTGCGATTACGACCAGCGTGCTGCTGATCATGGCGGGCCTGGGCGCTGGCGCGGTGTGGGTACGTTCGCTGACCGTCTACTTGGTCCGCACTGGTACGCTCGCCAAATACCGCTATTTGGAACATGGTGCGCACTGGGCGATTTTGGCGCTCGGTATCCTGATGCTCGCTAAACTGTACGCGATTGAGCTGCCCGAATGGGCGACCGGCTCGTTGGGACTGGTGTTTATCGTGGCGGCTATTGTATCGAGTGTCGTTGAACAGCGCGGGCGCTAGGCTTTTCTTTGTAAAAGAATGAAATACCCATGTTCTTTTTGCCGAAAGAACCAACGGCCCTCCTTTTGGGTCGCCAAAAGGAGTCGAAAAGCTCGTGACGGCTTCACCACGCGGTGAAAAACTCCACCTCCAGTCTTGGTCAGCTGCGAAACTCGCGCCGACATGTATGTCGGGCTCAAACATTCTCGCTGAGTCAGGACTGTCATTGTCATTTCCCCCGGTGGCTGCAGATGTCACGGGGAAATTACTAGTTATCAAGCAGCAAGGCTGCGACTGATAAATAATCAGCATCGTTCGCAACATCTGCAGACAACCGAGAAAGATAGCTTGTGGCTGAGTGAATAATTCGCGAGAGCCAGTCAAAAGTAATCAATAGCGACATGCTTTTGACCGACCAAAGGGAGTTCTCGAGCGGCACTCAGGCTCAAGCTGGATTTCTCGGCTTGGCGAAGCCGTTGCAAAAGTTTTGCTTCTTTTGCGTCAAAAGAAGGCGCTTGGTTCTTGGAGCTCCAAGAACATAAAATTTATATTCCTTTGCAAAAATACTAATTACCCGGTCTGGCAGTCGCGACAGAGACCGGTCAGCTCGACGACGTGCTTTTTGAGCGTAAATTCATAGCGTGCAGCAACAATGCCAAGCACGTCTTCGAGCGTGTCGTTCTCTATCTCGACGACTTTGCCACAATGCTCGCAGGTAATGTGGTGGTGATGCGTTTTGAAAGGCTCGGCGAGTTCGGTAAACGGCGTCCAGCCACGAATGATCGTGGTGGTGATACCGAGCCGACTGAACAGTTCGAGTGTCCGATACACGCTTGCTCTGTCAACCCTCGGCACGAGCGCCGCGACTTCCCCGTTTTTGAGCGGTTTATCGGCTTCGGCTAGCGCGTCAAAAATCGCACGTCGTACCGTGGTGACACTGACAGTGTTGTCTTTGAGGATTCGTGTGAACTTATCGGTATTCATGGGTTTAGTATAACTATTTTGCGACAAAGTTGCAAAAGATATACAATTTGCGATATGTATGCAAAATGACAAAAAGAAAGGGCGGACCCCTCAGTGTCGCCGAAACAGTGAAGTTTCATGCGAGCGAGGGATCCGCCGTAGCGGGTATGGGTTAGCCCTTGGGGGCTGGCGGAGACACTGGTTGGAGGCGCGAGCAGTAGTTAAACTGCGAATCGCTGCGAACCATAGCGGCTGTCGGCTCCTGTAAGAGCACCTTGCTGTTGGCATCTTGTGCCGTCCAGCTCTTGTCGTTGGCATCGTAGACAAGGCGCACGCGGCATTGGCCGACGCTTCCGTAATATTCCGTTTTGTTGAAGCCGCCGTTGGAGTAGCTGACGTCGACGAAACCGCGCTTTTGCAGTTCTTGAATATCGGCTTTGCTATCTGCACAGGCGGTCAGGGACACGATGGCGGCAACGCACACCATCAGGAACATGCCAATACGCTTGGCAACAGCGGTGGTCTTACCTATATATTCTTTATAACATAAATTTTATATAAATACAATTATAGCGTGTGGCTGGTGAGCTCGTGTTGTCCGGCGATGAAATCATCGATGATTTCGCTGACTTTTGGAAAGATGTCGTGTTGGAGCTTGGTCATTTCGTCGCCGCTGAATTTACTCAACACGAAGTCGAACGATCCTTGTTTGTCAGCTAGCTCATTCCAGGTGCCGATCCGCAGCCGTGCGTAGTTTTCGCCCAGGTGCGCGTTGAGTGATTTGATGCCGTTGTTGCCAGCGTCGCTGCCCTTTTCGCGGGTGCGCAGCGTGCCGAACGGCAGCGCGAGCTCGTCATGCAGGACCAGTATATCGGTCGTGTCGAGCTTATAAAAATCGACTAATGCGCGAGCAGCCTGGCCTGTTTCGTTGTAGAAGGTCGTCGGCTTGACCAGCAAAACCTTCTCGCCTGCCTCTGTGAGTTCGGCGATATCTGCCAGGAACTTTGGCTTGGGCTGAAACTGAACACCTTTTTGGTGCGCAAAAAAATCAATCGCCAAAAAGCCGACGTTGTGGCGTGTCTGCGCGTACTGCGTGCCCGGATTGCCCTGAGCGAGGATGAGTTTCATATGAACCAGTGTAGAGGAAAAATACGTTTGATGCCATCTTCTGAAAAGAGTGGTCCTTATGCTTGCAAAAATATACACAATATGCTATAATGAAAAAGTAAGACAACAACTCTTCCCGGGTTGCTGCCTCGCACCCGGATAACAGAAAGGATGTGCCATGCACATCGCCATGGTTTTGCAGAAGAACCCGCTCGGTATCTCTCGGGCGAGCCTGCTCATCGCCTACCTCCGTGGGTCGTGCCAGCGTTTTCTCCGCTTCCTCGACGAGGGACGGGACGCCGTCACCGAGGACGAGCAGTGCAACGACGCATGGTAACATGCACCTGTTGATTCGGAATAGCCGAGGGCTGCGTAGCGTCGTATGACGCTCCAGCCTCTCGGCTTTTTCTTTTTCGACAAAAATCTATTCAAATCGTGCTATTTTCTGTAGAATGAAAGCGGAAATAACGGTTATGGTCAAGCGTAACAGATCAGTTCGACGCAAAAAGATCAACCCGACACTGGCGGCCATGTTCAAGATGACCCATGACGAGCTACAAACCCGCCGCCTGACCGGTGGCGGTACGCATCGGCCCAAAACGCCAGAGCACCTGTCCCGCTCGGAGCAAAAGCGGCGAGCTATCGATGAGCAACTGGACTAAGCTTCGTCTTTTTTGACTTTGTTCTTCATGATAGGCGCTTTGCCTTCAGCGATGCGCTCTTTGTTGGCTTTGATCTGTTTTTCGTCGATGAAGCTGAATTTGATCGGCGTGCCGCTGTAGTCGTAGGTTTCGCGCAGGGCGCGCTCCAGGTAGCGTTTATACGACCAGTGGACGAATTTGAGGTTGCTGCCGTGAATGACGAACCATGGCGGCGTGGTGTCGGTCTGAACCATGTAGCGGAATTTCGGATGGGTGTTCTTGAGGCCAGCTGGCGGATGCTTGGCGATAGCTTGCTGCAAAAGGTCGTTCAAGACGCGCGTCTTGGTCTCTTGGTGGCGACGGGCGTCGATGTCAAGCGCCAGATCGAACAGCTTGGTGACATTTTGGCCAGTAATGGAGCTCGTGAAAATCAGCGGTGCCCACGGCGTGAATTTAAAGGTATTGGCGATTTGTGGCGCGATGGCGTCGCGGGTAAAGGCGTCTTTGTCCTCGACACTGTCCCACTTGCTAACCACGATGACCATGCCCTTGCCCGCTTCGTCGATGATGCCGGCCAGGCGCTGGTCGAGCTGGGTATTGAGCTCGTTGGCGTCCATCAGCAGGAAGCAGATGTCAGCTTGTTCGATGGCCTGCAGGGTGCGTAGGACACTGAATTTTTCGATGCCGACCTCTTGTTTGCCGGGTTTGCGCATGCCAGCGGTGTCGATTAGCTCGATGTCACGATTTTTGAAACGTAGCGGCACGCGGTTCAGGTCGCGCGTGGTGCCGGCGATGTTCGCGACGATTGCCTGCTGTTTGCCGGCGAGCGTGTTAAAAAGTGACGATTTGCCGACGTTCGGACGGCCGATGAGCGCGATGCGCAGCACATCGTCAGGCTGCTCTTCGCTAGCAGCGGGAATATGCTCGACGATCTGGTCCATGACATCGGTGATGCCGCTATTGTGCTCGGCGCTGGTCCGGACGATGGTTTTGACACCGAGGCGGCGGAATTCATCGTTGTGTAGCGCGCCTTTGAGATCGGCTTTGTTGGTGATGAGAATGACGGGTTTCTTGCTTTTGAGGGCCTTTTTAGCCACAAAACGGTCTTCGTCGCTGACGTACTGCGTGCTGTCGACGACCACCAATATGACGTCGGCAGTGTCGGTGGCTTCGACGATCTGCTCCTGGATGGTTGCTTCGAATTCATCGTTGGCGTCTTTGAGCCCGGCGGTGTCGACCAGCCAAAATTGGTGGAATTTGTAGTCAACCTTGCCGAGCACGTTGTCGCGGGTGGTGCCGGCTTCGCGTGCCACGATTGCCTGCTGCGCGCGGACCATACGGTTAAAAAGCGAACTCTTGCCGACGTTCGCTTGACCGATGATTGCAACTGTGGGGAGCTGTGAAGCCATATCTTGCCTATTGTAACAGATAAGGAAGCTATTGACAATAAGTAAAAATAATTGAAAAATTGTAGTAATGATTGCTCCGCATGACTATCTTTACCCTGACGACCATAGTGAGCGGGTTGATCCTCGACGTGCCGCCGATGAACTTATTGCGTATGCCACGTGGGTGGCCGACCATGTACGTCGTGAAACAGGTCGGCGCGTTCCCGGTGAAGCAGCCGAACTACTCTCTGTTTTAACAGAGAAAAACCAAGGTTTGGATGAAGTGTATAAAGATTTTCAACGGTTCAGACCACGGCGGGCGTGGGTTGATGCGACAAAGCAAAAGATGGCACGCGAGTTGTTTCTGAACGAGATTGAGCTGGAGCGATTTGAGAGTTATTTAGAGGGCTGACACTTCTTGAAATGCGCCGGATGCGAGCTCACCGAGCGAATAATCGCCGAAGTTGGTCCGATGGAGCAACGTGACGGTGTAGCCGAGCGCCGCAAAGGTGCGGCGGATTTGGCGGTTACGACCCTCATGCATGGTGATAATCCAACTTAGGCGGTCATCGGTCTGTTTTTCGAGCGTTAATTTGCTCGGACCGTCTTCGAGCGTGACGCCAAAGTCGTTGATCATCTGTTGGTGGAGCGGTTCGAGCGGTTTGTCGAGTGTGACTTCGTAGCGCTTTACTTTGTAATAGCTTGGGTGTGTCATGCGCTGGGCAAAATCGCCATCGTTGGTGAGTAGGATCAAACCGCTGCTATCGCGGTCAAGCCGCCCGACAGGTTTGAGCGTATGATATTTTTCTGGTAACAGCGTGTAAATCGTGGGATTGTCACCCTGTGCGCGGCGCGAACAGACATAACCGACCGGCTTGTTGAGCGCCAGGTAGACAAGTGCCGTCTCTGTCGTGATGGGTGTACTGTCGACAGCGACTGTATCGCCTGAAACGGTACGGGCGCCAAGCGTCGCGACCGTATCATTGACGGATACCCTGCCCTTTTCGATCAGCTCATCGGCCTGACGGCGCGAAACGCCCAGGTGGAGTGCAAGAAATTTGTTCAAACGGAAAGAATCGCTGTCGCTCATGTGTGGCTATGATAGCACAGCCACTACAAAGCTGCTGGCGGCGTGGTCGAGTCGGTTGGTGTGGCGGTGCTGTCGGTAGCAGATTCAGCAGGAGTTGAGAGACCTGTGCCGCCGCCATCTGTCTCGGGTGTGGCTGTCAGTGGATACCCGCCCGGGAGTTCGGGTGTGGCGGGTGTTTCGGAAGCAGTAACAGAAGCAAGCGCATCATCTGGATGGACAACTTGTTCGCCCAGGTTTGTCGGACGTGGTGACGAAAATGGTGCCGTTGGCTGCGGCAGGCTTGATTCTTCGGGAGCAGGTGCTAACGTTGGAGTCGTATCAGTTACTTCCGGCTCTGTGACAGGTGCCGGCACGACCGGTTCGATGACTGGCGCTGGTGCAGCGACTTCTGTCGGCTGTGGGGGGAGCGGACCGGCATCATTGCCAGGCGCAGCTGAGCTGTTTGCGACATCGTCGGCTGGTGCCGGTATGTCGGTGCTATCCGGAGTGACACTTGTGTCGGCTGGCACGGCTGCTGGCTCTGTAGTAGGCTCTGGGGCCGCAGCTGGCGTCGGCACTGTTGCCGGGGTTGCAGCTGCTGTCGTGGCTCCTGGAACGTCACCGAGCACTTCGTGGACGGTCCGAACGACGTCTTCGATACCGACCTGCGATTTGACCAGGTAGCGATCAGCGCCAAGCTGTTCGCCGCGCGCGCGCTGGTCTTCGCTGGAAAGTGCGGTCATCATGATAACTTTGATATCACGTGTTTCAGTGGTGCTACGCAGGATGTCGAGCATGTCAAAACCGCTGATTTTTGGCATCATCACGTCGCTGATGATCAGAATTGGTTTTTCTTTGATAGCCATGGCCAGTGCCTGTTCGCCGTCGCCAGCCGAAATGATGTCGTAACCTTCTGCAAGCAGACGGACCCCATAAATTTCGCGCAGGCTTTTGTCGTCTTCTACTAGTAATATTTTCGTCATAATACCCCCTATTCTACTAAAGTGTTAGCGAAATGACTATACCTCTTATGGTTTTTGCTGGATTTGCCCGACGGCCGACGGCGTGCTGGTTGCAGGAACTGGCTGTGGAGCGGTAACGATCGGTTGCGTGACCGCCACGGCGGGTGCTGCGGGTGCGACAGGCGCGGTTGGTTGTACCGGTGTAGGAATAGGTGCCGGTGCGGCGACAGGTGCCTTTTGCACGACCGGCTGCACGGCTTGCCAGGCGGATGGTAGGACAGTTGCCGGTTGCGGTCTGGTAGCGGTTGGCGTGGTTGCTGGCGCCGCGGGGTTGCCAACGAGCGGATCGATAGTCACAGGACCACCCTTGGTCGGTGCGACGGCAACCGACTCGACCGAAATCGGCTTATTGTGATCGACGATGATCGGCGTGGCAAGTGCCTGCTGGCGCTGGGAAACGGTCATAGGATCAGCGGCATTGATTGGCTCGTCGGACAGCGGCACACGGCCGGCAGCATCTGACGTAATCGTGTTTGGCGTGGCGCTGGCATCGATAAGTCGCTGCGCTTCTTCGTGCGAGATACGCGGCAGCTCAATGGAAAACGTCGAACCCTTTTTGTATTCACTTTCAACCCAAATACGGCCGCCCATAGCTTCGATCAAGCGACGGCAGAGATAGAGGCCGAGGCCCGTGCCGCCGATTTCGCGGGTGTCGCTGTTGTCGACCCGGTAGAATTTCTGGAACAAGTGCGGGATATCTTCGGTAGGGATGCCGATGCCGCTGTCGCGAATGGATACGACCACATGGTCGTCGTCGCCCTCTATGTCGATGATAACTTCGCCTTTTGGCGTGTATTTGATCGCGTTTTCAACGAGGTTGGCAAGGACTTCACGCAAGTGATCGGCGTCGAGGTTGACGTAATAAATCGGCTCGATCGTTCGACCGCTCCCCTTTTCACTGGCATTTGCCTTGAAAAAGAGCCGTAGCTGTTTTTCATCGGCTTTGGGCTGCAAACCTTCGACCACGTCAGAGGTGAACGAGACGACTTCGATAACTTTCGGATTGTTTTGCATGCGGCCGTCATCGGCTTTGGTGACATCGAGCAAGTCCTGGAACAGCCGACCCAGATGTTCGGCCGCGAGGTGGGCTTTGGTGATGTAATCGTGGGCTTTGGCGTCGATGGTCGCGGTCGCCGGGTTGAGCGCCAGGCCGAGGTAGCCTTCGATCGAGGCCACTGGCGTGCGCATTTCGTGGCTGGCCGTGCTGATGAATTCGGCCTGGGCCCGCTCTTCTTCGTGTTCTTTGGTGATGTCACGGAAGACGATAATCGCGCCAGAACCCGGTCGGCCGATCGGTGACACGACGACTTCGACGATGATTTTTTTGCCGGAGCTGGTCTGCAATTGTAAATCGTTGCGTCGTTTCGGCTGATTGGTCGACAGCACGTCGAAGACGGGGTCGTTGGTCTTGTCGAGCTCGTGACCGTCTTTGGTCAGCATCTGCAGGACCGATTTGTAGTCCAGGTTATTGGCGTCTTTGTGCGCCCAGCCGACCAGGCGCTCGGCAGCTGGGTTGATCAGTTCGATCTGACCGCTGTTATTGACGGCAATCACGCCGTCGCTGATAGCGTTGATCACGACTTCGGACTTGTTGGAAACTTGGTTGAGCTCGTTGGCCAGGTCGTAATAGGCACGATCTTTGGTTTTTTCGCTGCTGGTTTTGCTATGCCACAGGAGAAAACTCATGATAAGCGGCAGGCAGCCGCCGAGCATCAAGCCCAAAAACGCCGTACTCGTCAACTGGCCGGCGAGTGCCATCCAGATGATGTAAGCGATCGTTCCAGCACCCAAAAATGACAGGAGCGTCATGCCGAAAATGCCGCTAAAGACGGTCGCGACCATCCAGAGTGCCAAGAACGGTGAATTCGTTTGTCCGGTTTGGACGGTGAGGATGCCGATACCGCAGAGGAGCAGCGCGTAGGCGACGAGCGCACTGTTGTTGCGCAGGTTTTCTGCCTTGGTAAAGTAAGACGCGACCGCCATGACAAGGCTGAGGAGTGCGACCACGGCCGCAGCGATGCCGATGTCGAACGAGCCGGAAGGTTTGCCAAGGCCGGTGATATTTGCCCACGCAAAAAGCGCCAGGATAATGGCGTCGATTAAAGCGGTCGCCTCGCAGACGCGGCGATGCCAAAACGATGTCAGGACTACCGGTTTGATAATGCCTTCCCTTTTTAGGAGCCTTCTCTAGCTCTGGTTGGTCGCTCCGACGATTGTCTAAGCTCTAGCAGTATTATGGAGTATGAGTGGCTCCGACGCAAGAGGTGGAAGCGGGATTTTTATTCGGTGACGGTGATACCGTTCCAAAATGCGACGTAACTGGCGAAATCTTTGCCGACACGCTCGCGTGAGCCTTCTTTTGGTTCCGGGTAATACCAGGCACCGAACTCGTTGGTTTGGCCGTCCACGACCACGTCGTAGTAGCTGCACTCACCTTTCCATGGGCAGGTCGTATGATGGTCGCTATCTCGGTAGTATTCCCGTTTGATGCTCGCTGGTGGAAAATACCAGTTGCCCTCGATACGGATCAAATCTTCCTTTGGTGCTTCGGCGATAACGGTGTCTTTCCAAATTGCTTTCATATATAAAGTATAGCAAGAGCGTTATGACTTTGCGAGGCCGTCGTTTTCGGATGCGATACCACGGAGCGGCATGCTGGTCGCGGGTTTCGGCCGCCCGAATTTACGGATATGACTGCGTTTGATGCGGGCGACTTCCGTGATGACACGCTGCTCTTCGGCGGCATTGAGCTGCTCGAGTTTTTCCAGGTGCTGTCGTAAACGTTTGGCGTAGTGGTGGTGGCGCTTGGTAACCATGACGTTCTCCATGTTGCTTGTTCCTTTAGAGTGTTTTCAATGTTTCAACGATACTTTTGGCGTCGGTATAGGCCGTTTGGTCATTGGCCTGAGCGGTTTTGAGCTGGACGCTATAGCCGCTGAGCAGTTTGTGGTCGCTGTTGTAGTCGGACGGTTGCAGGCCGATAACCTTGTTTTCGATGTTGCCCGCAATGTTCTGCGCGGCGGCGACGTGCGCACGCAGGTCTGTCAGCTTGTCACTCAGTGCCGCTGTGTCCTTGCCGGCGGTTTTTTCGGCGGCGATTCTGGTCTGGAGCTTGGCGGCCAGATCGTTCAGCCGGTCATCGGTCGCCTGGATATCGTCTGCCTGCTTGATGATGTGGATTTTCGGCGCGACCAGCGCGTATACGCGATATTCAGTGGCAATGCTTTTGGCATCGGCCTGAGCCGCCGTGACGGTCGTATCGGCATCAAGCGTGGTCTTGAGCGCAGTCAGGCTGCTGATTTCGGCGTTGACCTCACTCGTCAGAGCTGTTTTGTCGCTCGCGCTAAGGTGTGTTGCCGCGCTTATCAGAGTCGCAAGCTGTTGCAACGCTGCGAGACGCCGGGTAATTTCGGCGTTACCACGGCTGACGATGGTCTGTCGCGAATTGTCGTTGTTTTTACTCGCAGATTTGTTGTTGTCCGAAAATATATTGCGGACTTGTTGAAACAAATCGAAGCCTTTGGCCGATGCCGTCGGCGTGATGACGAGCGTGCTGCCAAGCGTTGCAGCGATGGTTGTCAGTGAAATGATGCCGAACGTGACGGTCTTGCCCGTTCGTGTGAAAAATTGCGTTTTCATACTACCCTCCTCTGCGGCCCTAGTTGGTCGGGACGCTGATTTCCTGTGTCTGATCGTTAATTGTCGTATCGGTGCTTGCCTGGTCGCTGGCGGATTGGCTGACCGATGTCTGGACGGCGTCGAGCGCGGCGGCCAGCGATGCGTCGTCGGTACCATCGCTGATCGGTGTTGGTGAGTCAGTCGGCCTGGTTTTTGCGACAGCCTTGCTTGTACTTGGCTGTGCGTGGTCAACGACGTTACCCTGTGTCTCTTTGGGGACAAAAAACACCATGGCAAATACCACGACGGCAAAGCCCGCTGCGGCCGGTGCCCATATTTTGAGGTTAAAGCCAAATCGACGGCTCTTTCCTACCTTGTGTTTATGCACCTCTTCCATGGTGCGGTCGACGAACCCTGGTGACGGCTCGTAGTCTTGCTGCGCGCTTTTGATGCGCTCGTCAAATTCGTCCATATAAATCCTTTCTCAGTTGATCTTTGGCCCGGTGGAGCCAGGTGCGAACGGTGCCGATCGGCCGTTCGATGATTTCGGCGATTTCCTCGTAACTGCAATTGTCGAAATAGTAGAGCGTCACGACCTGGCGGTAGTCTCCAGGCAGCGTGTCGATGGCCTGACGGACGACTTTGCGGTCGGTCTCTTTGTCTACTTGCTCGCCTGCCGCCGGTTTGTCGTCGGGCAGCATTTCTTGCAAGTCAGCGATATCAGACGACGGTTTCATCTGCTGCAATTGGCGGTATGCCATATTGTCAGCGATTTTGTACAGCCAGGTCGAAAAAGCGTAGTCAGGATTGTACTGCCCGAGTTTTTCATAGGCTTTTATAAACGCTTCCTGTGCCAAATCTTCGGCGCTGGGGCCGTCGCGCGTGATGTTAAAAAGGTGCTGGACCAGGCCCACGTGATAGCGCTCCACCAATAGGCGGTAGTGGTCCGCGTTACCCCCGCGTACCTCTTCGATGATTGCGAACTCGTGGTTGTTTGCCATATCTGTCTACATCTATTATAGGCAGCTTGGGCGTCGAAAGTTTCAAAGTTTTTGCCCAAAATGAAATCGCCCCGGGAAAACCCGGGGCGACCCCACAAAACGATAGATCAGACACTGCGAATCGGCGGCTTGATGCCGCAGGCGATGAGGCCTGTGTCGAGTCCTGACTTGAAGCTGTCGAGTGCGGCTGATCCGTTACCGAATTGTGCGCCAGCCAGCTTCAGTAGGGCTGCTCGCTCCGTTGGTTTCGGGACGATTTCATGCAGCGTGTCGAAGCCTTGCACAAGCGCGCCCACGATGCAACCGGCACGGTCGGAGCTAGAAACCTCTAGCAGGCCGGTATAGGCGGTCGTGCCCATGTACTTGGTCAGATCGTAGGCGGTGCCTTCGACCATGGCCAGCGGCGTGATGTTATGCAGCTCGTTCAGCCGGTTGGTGTTGACGGCGCTGCCTGGCAGGCCGTCAACCTTGTTCCAGTCGATGACACCGGTCATGGTGACCAAAAACTCGTTGAACGTGTGCTGGATATCGGCTGCGACGACGGGAATGTCGTCGTTGGCGATATCGATGCCGGTGTCAGCCGACGCATAGGCATGACTGACGGCGAACAGTGCGATAACGCAGGCGATGAAACGCTTCATGAGTACAGCTTTCTGTCGTTGGATTGTGGGGTACGGGCATGTCCGGTGCGGATAATACCGTGTAAATCAATTATAGCATTTATATATAAAAAAGTCAATATATACCCATTATTCTACCCCTGTTCCAGCACGACTTATGCAAAACCTATTGCGCTTACCGCAAAAGAGGCGTATAACGATATCGACCGCTACTTAGTCAACGACCTTGGAAGGAACGGAATGACCCTTTTGCAGATGCTGCATTGTCGTGTACAGGGCCGGCACACCTGGCAAACAAGAAACCTGTACCACAAGGCACTCGATGCAAACCTATGCGCTTACTGTGGCGCACCAGAAACACCGACGGACGCTAAAAAACTGGAGATCCAACAAATTCTCATCACCGAGTTTGGTCCCCCGCCATCAAGCGCGCCATATGGCCCTGTTTGTCAACGAGCGAGCGATTTGCTCAAGCAATACTTCGCCAAACAACGAGGCATCAACCTATCCGCAAGCTGACCGAGAACGGCCAAGCCGCATCGACTATCGATGCGGCTGTTCTCTTTTTTGGCTATACTTTGCCGATTTGCAGGACGTCGCCACCAATTTTGGTGCGGAAATAATCATCGTGGCTGACGTAGATAATAGCGCCAGAATAGCGCGCGAGCGCGGTTTCCATTTCTTCGATGCTTGGGAGGTCTAAGTGGTTGGTCGGTTCGTCCAAGATAAGCAGCTGCGGGTCGTTGGCCAACATGGCAATCAGTTGGAAACGGGCTTTTTGGCCACCGGACAGGCGTGCGACCGGTACTTTGCCGTCACCTTCGCTGAATAGGTAGTCGCTCATGAGTGAACGAATTTTGGTGGTGCTGATGTCGAGTCCGCGGTCTAGGTACATTTTTTCGATGGCTTCTTCGAGCGGCAAGTCGAAGTACGTCGGTGCAACTTCTTGCTCGTAGACGCCGATGCGCACGTGTTTGTCGACAGTCAGCTCGCCGGCGAAGTGTGTCAGCTGGCCTTCTTTCTCCCTCGCCTCTTCGCCACCGAAATCCCCCGAAACGGCTTCGCGCCGGGTTCCTGTTGCGTACGCAGCAGCAGGAACTCGGGCTGCAGATGTTTCTGAAGATTTGGTGGCGAGCGGCTCTCCCGTGGTATCGCCAGCACGGGTGGCGGCGAGCGGGGCAGCACCCAAAACCTTTTCAGTGGCCTGAAAAGTTTTAGGGGCGGACTCGCCGACAGGACCCGTGGCCAGCGACCTACGTGCGGATTTTGCTTCGGCAAAATCAAACGACGGGAGCGGTGTATCTTGCAGAATCGCTTTTATCAATGTCGTCTTACCCGCCCCGTTGCGGCCGCGCAGCTCCAGGGCTTCGCCTTCGCGCAGATCGATGTCGATACCGTCGAATAGCGGCTCACCGTAGCCGAGGCTCAAGCCGCGGGCCGATACGAGTACGTGTTTGCTGCGTGATTCGTCGTTTTTCAGGTTGATACGGACGTTTTTGGCTTTGAACTTTTCGTACTGGGCGGCAGTTTTGTAGTTCAGATCGGCGGCGGAATCTTTGTCAATCCAAAAGGTCGGCTTTTCTTTCTGTTGCAGATCAGCCAGTTCTTTGCGCGACTGCTCTTCGAGCCGTTTGAAGCGCTGAATCGTGCTAGGGTTACGCGATTTTTCTTTGAAACGCTGGTATTCGATGACCTTGGCTTTCAGATTGGTGATACGTTTTTCGATCATTTCGAATTCATTCATCTGGCTGCCGGTGCTGACAGCATTTTGCTTGAGGTACGCGTCGTAATTGCCTTTGAAACTCTGCGAGCCGCCGTCTTTGAGCTCCACGATCCGGTCGACTTCGCGCAGCACGTCGCGGTCGTGCGTGATGACCAGCACGGCTTCGCGGGCGCTTTTGAGCCAGTCGATGAACTGCTTTTTGGCCACGTAGTCCATATGGTTGGTCGGCTCGTCGACCAATGCCAAATGGGCGTCGGAGTGCATGATTTTGACGACTTCGACCAGGCGCTTTTGGCCACCGCTGAGCGTGCTGAACTGGCGGTGCGCGATGTCGGTTGGCAGTTGGAAATTCTCGAGTTCGCGTTCGATCTGCTCTTCAATCTGGTAAAAACCTTTGTCGTCGAAGCGCTGCAGCGCCTGGGTGTATTCGTCGATCAGGCGCATATTGTCGCCCATGGTTTCGGGATAGGTTTCGATGACGTGGCTCAGGTCGCTGTATTCCGGCAGGCCTTGCAAGACATATTGCAGCACGGTTTTGTCGCCCACGTCGTGGTATTCCTGTTGGGTCGCTACCACCACTGCTCCGTTTTTGTAGATGATATCACCGGTAAAATCGTTGTCGGTACCGGCCAATATGCCGAACAATGTCGACTTACCTACACCATTACGGCCGATCACGCCGATTTTCTCGCCATCATCAATCGAAAACCTGACGTTCTTCATCAGGCTTTTCGGTCCGAAGGATTTTTCGGTGACAGTGATATCAGCAATCATAAGGCTTTATCATACCACCTCTAGGACACCTCTGTAAATTGTATATTTCTACAAAATATGATATAATGGAGTTATAGATAGGTGGCACCGTGCTGCTTATTATGTTCCCGAGAGGATTTGACATGGGAGAGTCTGCTGCGCCATCGCGCAAACCTGTGACGCGCATTCACACAAGGGTGCGCGTTGCGGAGGAATTGGCAACGAAGATGGCCGAACGTCTGAAGGCGACCGATGCCACTGGTCTGTTGAAAGTTTGCCGACTCGTCAATGTCGTTGACATCGAGATCGACGGACACGGGTGGCAACGCGATGAGGCGTGGGCTATCATGGAGCCGAATCACATAGAGAGCCTGACGTACGTTACGGTCAAGGAAGGCGACCTGTACTGCCGCGACCGCGATCGCATAGTGCCTGCCCGCGTCACTGGTTCGCAGCCGCGGCGGTGGCCGCATTACGTGTTGTGGCGCGAGCGACCGATAACGTCTTCGGCACTGCTCCATATGCTCGAAATAGCAATTCAGCAGATGACGCGCGTCTTGACCGTGCTCGACGACTATGAAAAATCTCGGTGAACAAAGGCCGTACCCTCCGGGGTGCGGTCTTATTCATTTTCAGCCGTTACGCGATACGGTGAAACTGCCGCCAGATACGGCCGATGGCGTGGCGACGGTCGCGCCGCCGATCAGCATAGTAATCGGCAGGCCGCCAGCACCGGCGATAGTCGCGCTACTGCCGTTTGCCACGGTACTGCCGCCTGTAAACGATACGCTGCCAAAACGGTCGAACGCCATTTGCTGTCCACCGCTGGTGCTCGGGTCTTCTTCGATCCACTCGGCTGACGACAGCGATGATGCGTAGGACAGGCTTTTGCTGTACGTTTGGCTCGTCGTTTGGTCGGTGATTGTGATTTGCCACAGATTCGTGCCGGTTTCGGTGACCGACGCTGCCATGACATCGCCTGGCGAAACGGTCATGGTAATCAGCCGTGCGGCGGCTGGGAGGATTTCATAAAAAGCCGATACGGTTACCTGTCCACTGGCCGATATGGTGTCGAGCGTGCCGGCTTGGATCAAATCATTGCTGGTGACGCCACCGATACCGACCCAGGCTGCGTCGGCCGAGGTGCTTGTACTATTGCCGGTTGGTGACGGCACGGTCCAGCTGCCGTTGACGGCCGTGTAGCTGCTACCTGTCGCCAGGTAACCGGCCCAGTTGCTCGACGTGTAACTGACGGCACTGGTAGTTGGCGCGCTGCTGGTTGCCGGCGTACTTGAGGCCGTCGTGTGCGGCTTGAGGCTGCTGACGCTGCTTTGCGGTGCGGTGTGCGTGACATAGGTAACGACGGATTTTTTTGTTGCGGCGGGGCTCGGCGACGGCGTTGGTGTCGCCGATGCGGTTGGCGATGGACTTGGAGTCATGCTGGGTGTGATCGTAGCCGAGGGCGTGGTAGTACGGACGGTCGTCACGGCGAGCGGTGCAGTATCAAGCCGTGCCTTGAGCAGATTGCCGTAGCCAGCGATGCCAAGGGCGAAAATCATGCCGATAGCACTGATAACCAGTGTCGGCTTGTCGATGTTTTTAACCAGTGTTTTGAGTTTTGCAAACGAGGATTTTTTCATGCCCTACCCCCTTTAGCGCCCGTCGCCATTGCTCCAGTCTGTTGCCAGGTCGAAACCGTCGGGGTAGCGGCTGACAAAACTGCCGGTGTCGTAGACTTTGCCTAGGCCGATGCTTGTTTCAACGATCGAGCAGCGCGGATAACGGCTGAGATTGGCGGCGACCAGCACGTAGCCGTTTTTGTCGATTTTGGCGCCGTCAGCACGAATGGTATAGGTACCGCCGCCGCAGAGCCCCATGACCGAACTCATCGGCAGATCGTAATACGTTTCACGGTGTGTCACGCCTTTGCTGTCGGTGTAAAAATCGGCACCCTTTGACTTGCTAAGGCCGTTGCCGGGTTTGGCACCGACAATTTCGACTTGTGCGACCGGCTGCAGGGTCACGACGCTTTGGATTTGCTGGCGGCTGATTTCTTTGCCACCTTTGGCGGTAATCGCATATACGACGTTCTTTTTGCCGTCCACACCTGGCGTCTGCACGGCATGGTAGCCGACCGGTTCGTCCATGTCGAGCACGGTGCGTACTGGGAACGGCACCACTTCTTCGACGGTCGCGGTCTGGACACCTTCGCGCCAGATCTGGACAGTCATGCCGGCGCTCATCGGCGTGTCGGCGCCTGGCACGACCGTGTCGTTAGCAGCGAGCTTGATGCCCTTTTGCTGCAACATGGTGCCGACCGTTTTGGCCTGCGTGTAAGCCGTAATCGGCGTACCATAGAGCAGTAACGTGAAGCTGGTCGCACGGTGGATGGTCAGGACTTCGCTGGCGCCATCGTTGATGACGTTGGTATTGGGCGTGATGGCCGTCGTATCTTCATCGTGCAACGTACTGCCTGCGTCGGCCACGATATTTTTCGGGTCTTGGGCCGCGGTGATGATTTTTTGTCGCGAGGCGCCATCGACCACGATGATTGGCCGGGCGCGATAAATATTGATGGTGTAATCGGTGGCGGTGAACTTGGTAGTGATGGCCGGCTCCACGACGTCCTGCTTGCTGGTGCGGATATGCGCGCCGGCCAAGGCAGCGGCAACCGTTTGCGCGTGCGTCAGGATCACGTGGTCTTCGCCAAGGTCGTGAAACGTAATCAGACGGCCGCCTGGCGCACTGCTGTCGGCGCGAGCGGACGCATGGGCGACTGACAGGGATCCAAGTACCACGAATAGCGCGCTCGCAAGTATAAAAAGCGCATGGTGGCGTCGAAGCAATGAAAATATCTGTTGCATATGCGGACCCACAGGGGTACTACCTCTATTGTACCGCAAAAGCGGTCACAAGCGGTTATTTGTCACGGTACCACTCACCGAACTGTTTCCAGTGGTCGAGACTTTCGCCGGCTGATGCGACCAGGCCGGCTGCCAGTTGTTCGGCCATGGTCTGTCCGCCGTATAACGTGACGACCCGCTCGAACGATTCGTCCGGGTCGACTCTGCCGCGCGCTTCGTCGATAAACGTGCCTTTGTATGATGATACGAAATGTTGCAGTTCATGGCCGTCGTAATACGCGACGTGCTCGTGGCAATAAATTGTCTTGTCACTGTGTCGCGCCATCAGCGCCAACCAATCTTCGGCGACGAACCATGCCCCGATGTCTTTCATGTAGCCGCCCGGAAATCCACCAAGCGCGGGGATTTCCCAGCTCGTGTCGGACACGACAATCGGCTTGCCGGCTGCGGCATACGCAGCGCGGGCCTTGGCTTTGGTGATTTCTGCCGGGTCGGTATGCTGGATCTCGTCGATGGTGAGTTTAATCGGCACAACCGTAATGTTGTAGGCTTTCAGCGTATCCGACGCTTCGGCAATTTTGCGGGCATTGCCGGTGGCAAAAAGAATCTGTTTCATCTTTTAGTTATAGCATGCTTGCTGTCGGCGGGTCGAAATATTGCTAAATAGTAGCATACATTATATAATACAGCCACCAACAAACCCGTTGGAGCAGATTGGAGTCAAGGAAATGTCCGTGATGGATGAAGTCAACAGTCAACTCAACCGAGTCGCTGCGCTGACACGTGGAGCGAACCGCATGATGCACAGGAAGCTACAGGTAGGCAGCGAGCGCTGGCTGGCGTTTTTCGAAGAAGAATTCGCCAACTTGAGCGACCGGCTGCCGTTTCTCGTGGAGCCGTTGCAGCGTCGTTTGGAGGACGAGCGGTCCTGGTATGCCAGGTTGTCGCAAATGAATCTCAGGATGTCCGCGACCGACGCGACAATCCTGATCGCGTGGCGGCGGGAGCTGAACCTCAAGATCGAGGATTTGCTGATCGAGGCCGGTCTGGGTGTCGATGAGATTTTCGATTCCAGCGACTGGCGCCAGCAGCTGTTCGTTCGCGACAGTCACTTGCTGAACGCACTTGCGTGGTTTGCGGAATCCCATCGCACGCGGATGTACGATTTTGCCCTGCGTTGCGACGCGCGGGCTAGCGACGAAGCGCTCGCCGCGATCCAGACCATCGTTCGCGAGCTCAAAGAGTTCCGTGATGTCACCTTGCCGTCCCTTTTGCAGTTCAGCCAGCCCCATGCCACCAGCTTCTAGTACTACTGCAAGGAGCCCCGCATGGGGCTTCTTCATGCTTCGAGGGTGTCGAGCAGTTCCAGGAGCTTTGTCGTCGTGCTCCAGGTGCGAATCGTCATGGACTTGTACAGCGGTGAACTGGCGATTCGGCTTAGACGGCTTTTGGTGCGAAGCGCGCCGAGCCGCTGCGAATAGATAACGCCGACGCCGGGCCATACGGTATCGACACCTGTTTTCGGGTTGAATGCCGCCAGAGCCTTTTCGGCATCGATGCCCATCAGAAAAACGACGTCGCTATAGTAGATGTCTGGCTGGTCGCCAAAACCGGCCGGCTTGTTTTTGGCGACGGCACGCAGCTGGTCGTGGCTCAGCACGAGAACTTCTATGTAATCGCTGTCGAGGCTAAAATGCACGCGCAAAATCTGCTCGATCTCTTTTTTGATGAGCAGTGGCGGCTTGTCGGATCGCAAAACGATATTGCCACTGGCGATGTACGTCGAAGCGTTCGCAAAGCCTGCCTGCGCCAGATGCTCGCGCAGCGACGCCATCGGTACTTTGTTTTTGCCACCCACGTTGATGCCGCGAATCAGAACGATGTAGGAAATCATACGTTAGCCCTCTTTTTTGTCGAGTTCGGTGAATTTGGCTTGCATGGTCGGATTGCCGCGGGTCAGTTTTTTGACGGTCAGTTCGTCGGCTTTGTTGTTGGCGATGCGCAAGTTGTCTTCGCTGCGCAGCAGGTTTTCTTTGGTTTTTTGTAGCTGTGCGATGGATTTGTCGATGCTGTCGATGGCCGTGGCGAACTTCTCGCTCGCGAGGCGATAATTGCGCCCGAACGAATCACGGAAATCATTCAGTTGCGATTCGAAATTCGTCACATCGATATTCTGCGACCGCACCAGTGCCAGTTCAGATTTGTACTGCATACTATTGAGTGCCGCGTTGCGTAGGAGCGTGATGATCGGGATGAAAAACTGCGGGCGCACGACATACATTTTGTCGTAGATGTGAGATTTGTCGACGATGCCGGTATTGTATAGCTCGTTGTCGATTTCAAGCAGGCTGACAAGCACCGCGTATTCGCAGTTTTTCTCGCGGCGGTCCTTGTCGAGCTCTTTCAGAAAACTTTCGTTCGTTTTTTTGGTGGCGGTTTCGTCGTTTTCGTTCTTCATCTCGAACATAATGCTGATGATTTCGGTGCCATGTTCGTCGGTTTCTCGGTAGATGTAGTCACCCTTACTGCCGCTGCTAGCGTCGTTATCTTTGCCGAACGTCGCGTTTTTAAATGCGGTAGCGCGAAGTTTTTCGAATTCGATTTCGCAGTGCTGCTCGAGCGTTTCGCCGATCATTTTTGTCGACAGCTTCGCTTTCATATCTTTGTAGTAGGCGATCATTTCATCTTTGTTTTTCAGTTCGTCTTCGTACTTGTTTTTTAACGATGACGCCTGGATTTGCGCCTCGGTGTCTTTCAACTTCAACTCGCCTGCCAGCTGGTCGCGCTGTTTCTCGACGGCGCCTACGGCTTCGGTGACGGCTAGTTTTTTCTCGGTTTCGGTGGCGGTCAGCTTGGCGCGCAACTCGGCGATTTCGACGTCGCGCTCAGCCAGCATGTCTTTGGCTTTGTCGGCGTATTCTTTTTCTTTCAACTGGGACTCGAGCTGCGTCTTTTGCTCGAGCGTCTCGCGAACCTTTGCGACTTCGGCCTCGAACGCATCGCGCTTGATTGAATTCACGACACCCTGGATCGTCGACGTGTCGATATCCGTTTCGTGCAGCGTACGCAAATCGACCACGTCACCCTTTGCGCCCGCTTCTTGCAGTACCAACGTGTGTTCGTCCTGAATCGATACTTTCACCTTTTTCATATGGTACCTAGTATAGCGGGTTTGCGTGCGGTGTGCAGTGAACAAGTTTTCACCGGTCACATTATGGACAATTCATAATAAACATTATATAAATTACCTATGGCAAATCGTAACGGCGAACCCTACATCCCTCCCTATCCTATCTGCCCGACACGGCGCGCGGGCGAGGCTTTTGTTGTGGTGCCAGATGATTTTGCTTTTGTGATTAAGCGGCATGTCGTCAGTGATAGCTCACCTTCGGGCAGAGTTACCGAAATTGGCGGACTGTTCGAATTAGAAGGTCATGAAGCTGATACCTACGTGGCGACCGATTACATCGAAGTGCCGTCCGACTCCTATGAATCGATGGTTGCCTGGGTTGCACAGGCCGAAGACGATCACGGACCGTTGCAGCGCAAAGCCGGCGCGCTGTTTTGTGAGCGAATCAAAGACTGCCGCGGCGTCACGGGTAACGGCGAATGCTGGGCGCTGGGTAAAACGGCTATGAACGACGTTTTTACGCAGATAGCCGACGAACTGTAACGAACAGACAGACAATTATTTGACATAAAACATATTGTATGGTAAAATAGAATTACCACCGTTTTCTATTCGCGACAAGGAAAAGGAGCACCAAAATGAGAAAAATCGGCTACGCGGTAGCGGCAGGTCTTGCCGTGCATTTCGGCGCCAATGCGTTGCGTATGCGGCGTGCCACCAAGCGGATGGCGGCCGTGTTCGACGCGGAAGTGCAGCGCCTCACGAGCGACTTGCGCGACGTCACGACTCCGGAGGATATCAATTTTCGTCGCTGACCATGCATCCGATTCAAACCCCGCGATACTTTCGGGTATCGCGGGGTGATTTATTTTGAGGGTTTTGGGAGTTCCGACGGGCCAGGTAGCGGCTGCTTGGGCCGGACTGCAATGATATGCGGTTCTAGCGCTCGGTGCATCGCGAGCCGTCCGATCGAAAACGAGTACTTACGTCGTGTCCGTTCATAAAATGCTTCATGAAGGGCGGTGAGCTCACCGATGTCGCGTGTTTTGATAAGCTGGCTGAATAGCTCGGTACCTTCGACGGTATCGAGCACTGCATTAACAGACAGCTGGGCACCAATGTCCATGAACGTGTCTCGTGTCTGCAATTCGATGCCCTCGGTATCGTAGGTGACGTTGTCGACCAGCGGACCGCGTGCCAGTAGATCGCGCATAGCGCTTGCGGTGGTCATCTCGCCTTGGTCGACTACTTTACCAGGCGGATTTTCGTACGTAAATGAGTTGTTCACGAAGCTATGTCTATATATACGGTGTTCGTGCGACTTCATATGTCGTTGGCGCAGCGTGTAGTAGTCACCTCCGTAGATATTATTCGTGACGAGCGTCATGAACCACGGTTCGCCAGCTTCGTCCATGTGGTCCCATGTAGACTCGATGCGCGTATCGTCGTCGTTGATTTTCTGGCCGTGGTGCAGCGTAATATCCCGAGCCATGCTCTCGACATTCAACCGTTCATGACCAGGAAATCTCTCGCTCATCGTACTCCTTTGCAGCTAGCATAATACAAACTGTACATTTTACAAGGGCTGACCACTGAGACGTATATTGACAAAACTATAATTATATGACAAAATGGCACTATGAGAATTGAAATCTCCAGTGATATGGCGGACAGGTTTGAAGCTGATTACGCTGACGCGCAGGAAATCGCCGCACAGAATGCGGCGTATGCTGATGTACTTAGCGACGATGAGTATGACATTGCGGCGGGCGACGCGTTTCGTGACGTTGTGGCCGAAGGATTGTATGAGCAACAGGAACTCACGGCTTTTTACTTTGCGAATAGTTTCGATGACCAGCAGGCATATACAGACGTTGCAAGGATGTACAACATAGGAGAGGCTTATCTTGATCGGCTCGCCGACCAGTATGAGTCGGTGCGCACCAATAGCGATGAATACGTTGCGAAATTAGCGAAGCTTGCCGAAAAATCCATACGGATCGCTCCCAACAAAGAGGCGGAAATTAAGAAGTTGCTAGAACAAAAGATTGCCGAAGCTGAACATGAAAACGGTCAGGAAATTTTGCATCGGATGATTGGTGAAGCGTATAAGTTTAATTTTACTAAATCACTGTTCGACATTGCAGCACGAGCGTGGCCGGCGCCGCTTATTCCAAAGCCGATTGTCGAAAGCGAGGTACATGAAGAAGAGGCTGTGGCGTTGATCGAGGACGAGATGCCGGTCGATCCGACATTGGTCGAGCCGAGCGACGCGGGCAAGCAGCGTCTGTACGAGAGGTATGGCTATACACCCGGCGCCTCTACTATGGCTGCAGCGGTCCTTATAGAAAACGAAGGAGCGATTCTGACCCCGCTGGAAATTGGGCGCATTGTTTATGCGGATTCCAGTGACTTTGATGGTATGACGCAGGAAAAGGCAGACAAGTGCATACATGGGCGCATACTAAGCCTTCTCAATTTCAACAGTGGGTGCGCACCGACAATTTTGGACAAAAAAGGCTATTTTTTGCAGTACGGTACGCGGCGCTTCCGTTCTGAGACTGGAAAGCAGCTCCGTAAAGCACGTCTTATTTACCGTGTGGTGCGCGTCGACAGGCTGAGCGCATTGCCAGAGCGGAATTTTGAAGAGAAGATGCCGATCCGTCGTTGGCCGTGTTACATGCGCAATCTGACATTTCTGATTTTGAACAGGAACAGGCAACGACCGAAGCAGATATTATCGCTATTGAGCGAGAGTTCTCTCAAACGAAAGAGCAGCGATTTCAGCAGCGGCTTGCGGCGCTGGTAAACGATGTCACCACTTTTTTACCATGGCTCCACGAAAACGGTATGCTACCTGCAACGCGCGATGACAAAATAACAGCTGCCTACGTTGGTATGCGTCTGATGCAGCTGCGCGGCAGTAAAAAGCAGACAGCGGCTCCGGCAAATATGGGGCTATTCAGTGTTCGTGCAAGCGTCAGAGATTCCAAGTTAACAGCATTTGATATCGTGTCCAGCATTACGGCGAACGCGCACAAAGCACTGAGCAAGGACCGTTCGCGCTACGACGAGATTCGGGCAGCTGTTACCGACGTGATCGATGCGTATTACGACGGCCAAGACACCGTGACGTCGTAGAACGGAGGGGCCGGAAGCCTAGCGAGCGTGCCTTACCTGGAGTTGTTGTTGTGGACAATCGTCGTTATGTTGCCAATGAAAACTGCGCCGGTTTCCCGGCGCAGTTTTATATTTTATATTGTGAGTGCGACGGACTAGTTGTCCTTGGCGTCCTCTTTAGCTTGGTCGATACGGCCTTGCGCCTCGCCTTTTAGCTCGTGGGCTTTGTTTTCGGCATCGTTTGCCGCGTCTTCTACCTTGTCCTTAACATCGTCGGCGACGTCCTCGGCTTTGTCTTTGAGCTCTTCGGCCTTATCTTTCGCGTCATCAAGTAATCCCATTGATTCCTCCTTTGTTAAGTTTGTTTCTGCTTATGATTATAGCACGAATAGAGGTTAATAGGCTGTCTCTGCTATCATAAAACTATGGCACAGCGGAGATACAGCAAGCGGACACAGCAGCGTGAACTGAATATCACATTGGTTGTCTTGGCAGTGATCATTGTTGGGGCTGGTCTTGGCTCGATATCGCAATCTACCTTACTCTTGGTGACGGTCCTGATTATCTGCGTGGCGACGCTCGGAGCTGCAGCCTACTACTATTTTGTGTATCGTCATACGCTTACCTACCAAGCGGGGCTACGACAGCTGCAGATTGCCGATGTCGACAATATGAGCGGCGTTGAATTTGAAAAGTACGTTGCCGACCTGTTTCGCCGCCAAGGCTATATGTTTGAAACAACCGCGCTGAGCGGCGACTTGGGTGTTGACTTGATTATTATTAAAGACGGCGTCCGTACGGCCGTGCAAACCAAGCGTTATTCAAAGCCAGTCAATCAAGCCGCCATTCGCGAGGCTGTGGCTGGTATGAAACATTACAAGTGCACGCAGGCGATGGTCGTGACGAACAATCGCTTTACCAGATTGGCTGTTCAGTTAGCGCGGGATAATAATTGTGAGCTAGTTGATCGAGATAAACTGATCGAACTGATTGCGACTAGAATTTGAGTTTTAAAACTTGTCGCAAAATTGTAATTGCGTAGTCAATATCCTCATCGGACCTTATGCGGAATTCACTTTCGTGAGTGTTCTTTTGCTCAAAACTGTTTTTGCGATATTCGACCTGCCCGAGCGGATCCGATATATCTTGCGGTTGTGTTCGTGGTATGTGAAGTACGAGTTCATTGACATGGATATGTACGTACACAAATGTATCGCTACCGTTTGCGCGGAGCGAAAAGCCAATGTATGGTCGGCGAGGATTTTCGTAGACATCTGCCGCAAGGCTTGTCACTTTATCGCGGAATGCTTCGTAGAGAGGCAATGTTTGCTTTTTTGACCCTCCAAAGTGGTCCATAACATTATAGACTTTCACCTCGTTTGCCACGGATTGAACGGTCGTATCTTTCGTAACGGTCTTGATAGATTCGGTCGTATCTTTTGCCTTGATCTGATTAAAAAGTACCGTATTGTTACCATAAAGACGCACTTGCCAGAGCTCGATCGGCATGTCTTTAAAATTAATCGCTTGCTGTTGATGTACGGTGAAACTTTGCGCAACAAATATCACGCGTGATTGCGACCAGTCGACGTCGGACTTTGCGAGTTTTTTGCCGGTTTTTTCGTTATAGAGCAATATAAACTCTGCTTTGTTGTTCAGTAAGAGCGATAGATAGGCGTAACCTTGGTCGACCACACTAAAACTCCGATCACGCTTGTACTCGATGATGACGAAGGCACTCGTACTATGGTCGAATGCTACTGAATCCAGCCGTAACGCATTATGCTCAAATTCCGTGGCTATAAATTCCAAACCGAATACTGTCGGCATATTGTCTTCGGTAAGCTTCTGAATATCTTTTTCGAGCTTGATATTCTTTTCGGTAATTTCTGTCAGTTTTCCGGAATTGTTGGTGAAGAGGGGCATAGTACGATTATAAACTCTAATAGCTCACTGATGTCAATCTCCGAATTTCTATTCAGGGACATCAAGTATGTACTCGTTCATGTAATGAGACACTGTGCTTCTGTGAATTCGTAACCTGCGAGCGATTTCACTATATGACAGACCTGCTGCCCTCATCTTGATTATACGTGAATGATACCGGTAGCCTTTTAGTCGTTCTGGCCGACTTTTTCGACCCATGGGTCGTCCTAGGACTGCTCCTTCGGCCTTTTTCCGTGCTAGGGCTTCAATTGTGCGCTGACTGATGAGGTTGCGCTCTATTTCGGCGCTCAAGCCAAAGGCAAAGGCTAGAACTTTGCTCTGTATGTCATCACCCAGCCGGTAGCCGTCTTTTACCGTCCAGACTTTGCAGCTCTTGTTCATGCAGATGTTGAGTATGTCCATGATCATAAACAACGAGCGACCAAGCCTAGACAGTTCCGAGCAGATTATTAAGTCGCCATCTTTGACCTTGCGCAGTAGCCGGCCAAGCTTGCGTTTATCGTAGTTGGCCGTGCCGGATATTATTTCTTCTATCCAGCCGTCAATTTTTATTCTTTCGTGCTTCGCGAACTGCTCAATCTCAAAGCGTTGATTTTCTACTGTCTGTTTATCGCTGCTAACGCGAATGTATCCATAATTCATATCTTCTCCTTTTCTGACTAATTATGACGGAGAAAAACGACCACTTCTTTCACGCGCATTTGACTGGTTGAGATTAGGGGTGCAGCATGTCTAGTATTCAGCTTGGTGATATAGGTAAAGTATCTATGTGTAAGCGTGTACTAAAGCATGAAACATCGTCCAGTGGAGATATTCCGTTTTATAAAATTTCAACCTTTGGTGGACGGGCTGACGTGTTCATTACTCAGAAGCTATACGACAAGTACCGAAGCAAATACTCGTATCCCAAACGTGGAGATATCCTTATATCGGCAGCCGGAACAGTTGGAAAGACGGTTGTCTATGATGGTTCGCCTGCATACTTTCAAGATAGCAATATAGTCTGGATAGCGAACGATGAAAATGTAGTGTTAAATCGTTATCTGTATTACTTTTACAAAACAGAGCCATGGCGTACTACGAATGGGAGCACTATTACTAGGATATATAACGAAAATCTGCGTGATACCAAACTTGATGTGCCTAATCTTGAAGATCAAGCGAAAATAGCAGATGTACTTGAAAAGCTGGATAGAAAGGTAGAGTTAAATAACAAAACTAATGCTGAACTTGAAACACTAGCACGTGATTTATACAACTACTGGTTCGTCCAGTTTGAGTTCCCTGATGCATCTGGACGACCGTATAAAACCGCCGGCGGAGCGATGGTTTATAAC
>Ga0164242_10001352_pt1 | contig 29017 bp, 27 predicted proteins | sample OricomgcompostMG_FD_108783 | JGI IMG/M metagenome (GOLD analysis project Ga0164242, IMG submission 108783) | Miracle-Growth compost microbial communities from Emeryville, California, USA - Original compost - Miracle growth compost (MG) ...
AAACCGAGACCTGCCAAAGGGAGAAAAGGCGACGACAGCACCAAGCTGCCTCTCGTCAACTCGTTCTGATCTGATTCCTATGTCAAGAAATTTATTCCGGACAGCAGTGCGCGCAGGCGGGAACCCGGGAACGCTCCGGGCGGCAGCGATACGACAGCAAAACGCAGACTCTTCTCCTCTGAACGATGCGTGTCGATTGACTGTCGACATGGCAGCCGCAGAGGCGATTCTGTTGAATCAGCCGTCGCCGAGCACGCCGCGGCTTATCGCTTTTCAGGGGAAAAATGCTGGATTTTCCGCGTTCGGCAGCGGCGTTCCGGCTATTTCGACAGCCGGACGACGGTCCGCATGGTCTGTGTGGCAAGCAGGATTTCGCGCAGCAGATAGATGAAGCTCGCCAGCAGGCAGATCATCGCCATCACGAAGAAAGTGGCGATGATCTTGGACAGGCCGATGTTCAGCGCGTCGCCGACGAACAGTGCCACGATCACCAGCGACACCATCAGCGCGCAGGCCGTCGCCAGCGTGATGGCGCGGTTGATCAGGTGCGAGCGCGCATACAGCGTATCTAGCTCCTGCTGGTCTTCCGCGCGATAGGGATCTTCCGGCATGCGCAGCCGGTCTTCGAGGATGCGCGAGCGGTCGACGATGCGGCCCAGGCGGTTGGTCAGCACGGTGAGATTGGTGCCGACGCCGGTCAGCAGGAAGACCGGCGCAACCGAAAGCTGAATGATGTGGCCGATGTCGCTGATCTCGATCTGCATGCGTGTGCCTGGTCCGTGGAAAGTCGGTCGAAAAGGATGAGACGGCCGGCGCCTCGTCCGCATTATGCATCAGGGTCCGGGCGCAACCAATCGCCGTGGCCGGCAGTCCTTATGCCGCCTGAGGCTGCTCGATCTCGCCGCCGAGCGCGTCGACCAGGTCCGGCAACAGCTTGCCGAGCTCGCCGGCCATCAGCGCGAAATCGGCATCGAAGCGTTCATCGTCGCTGGCGGCGGCCGCATCGGTGTTTTCTTTCAGCACGTCCAGCGGCGCGATGCGCTTGAGCGTCAGCGATTCGGTCAGCACGAAGGAGACGCGGTCGGCCCAGGTCAGCGCCAGCCGCGTGCACTGCTTGCCGGACTCGATCTGCCGGCGCAGGTCGTCCGCTTCCGGCGTGTGGCGCACGTAGCGCACGGTCGCCTTGCCTTCGGCGCTGGCGCGCAATTCCGTATCCTGGTCCACCGTGAAGCTGCGCGGCGCCTCGTCGGCCAGCAGCCACGACGTCATCGCGGACGCCGGCGACTGCGCCACGCGCAGCGTTTCCAGCGGCAGCCGGTCGATCGCCTTGAACAACAGCTTCAGCACCTCGTCGGCCTTCGCCGCGCTGGCGGCATCGACCACCAGCCAGCCGTGGACCGGATCGATCCACACCCAGGTGGAACGCCATACGCTGAACGCGCGCGGCAGCAGCTCGTCGGCGACCTGCTCCTTGATTTCCTTCATCTGGCGGCGGCCGGGTCGGAAGCCCTGCTGCTCCTCGATCTCGGCGGCCTTGATCTTGGTCACCTGGTTGATCACGCTGGCCGGCAGCAGCTTCTTCTCGGTACCCAGCTGCAGCAGCATCTGCTGGTTCACGACGTGGACCAGTCCGCCGTCGGCGCGCGGCGCGATCCAGCCCTGGCTCTGCATGTCCAGGCTGCCGCAGGGCTGGAAGGCGAACGGCGCCAGCCACTGCTGCAATTGGTCGGGGGTGACGTGCCACGGCGCGGGCAGACGATAGATCTGGAGATTCTTGAACCACATGAGCGCGATCCCGGCGAAAAAAAGCGGCTATTCTACACGCGACCACGCCATCCGCCGCAACCGTGCACGGCCATTTTTTCGCCGCCGTCCGGCCTTGGCGAAATGCAAAAAATCGCCGCGGAGGCCGCATGGGCTGCGGGTATAATACGGCTCATTTTCGCGCCGGCGCGCCGCCGGACGCCGCATGCCGGCACGCCGTGCGTCCCGGCATTACCGGCCGGCAAGGCGCCGGCGGACAACCAGCAAGCTCACCTTATCGCTCCATGTCCAGAAGCCCGTCCAGCAAGCCGATCGAAATCAAGATTTCCACCGTCGTCGCCGTTTCCGCCATCCTGCATGCCGCGGACCTGGCCGTGCTGGATGCGGCGATGCGCGACATGACGGGCAGCGACCCGGATTTCTTCGACGACGAGTTCGCCGTGATCGACGTCGGCGCGCTCGACGCGGCGCCCGACGCGGTCGACTGGACGGGACTGACCGCGCTGCTGAAGTCCTACCGGCTCAACGCGGTCGCGGTCCGCAACGCGCCGCCCGACATGGCGCCGCACATCCTCGCGCACGGCCTGAGCCTGGACGGCCCGGCCAAGCCGCGCGCGGAAGCCGCGCCTGCGCCGGCCGCACAGCCGCAGCAGGGAGAAATCGACCTGGAACCGGCCAGCGCGCCGGCCGTAGTGCAAGCCCAGCCGGCCATTCAAGCCCAGCCTGCCGCCTCCGCTCCGGCCGCCGTCCAGCGCGCGATGATCGTCGACACGCCGGTGCGCGCCGGCCAGCGCATCTATGCGCGCGGCGCCGACCTGATCGTCACCGCCGCCGTCAACAACGGCGCCGAAATCATCGCCGACGGCAGCATCCACGTGTACGCGCCGCTGCGCGGCCGCGCGCTGGCCGGGGCCAGCGGCGACACCGAGGCGCGCATCTTCACGCTCAGCATGGAAGCCGAACTGGTCTCGATCGCCGGCATGTACCGCACCTTCGAGAACGGCTCCGAGCCCGCGCAGCAGCCGACCCAGATCCGGCTGGTGGGCGACCGCATCGACATGCTGCCGATCAAGTCGGCCGGATAGGCGCGGCCGGATAGGCGCGGCCGGCTAGGCGCAGCGGCATGACAACACGACCATCTCTTTAACGAAAGGGGCATCCTTTGGCAAAAATCATCGTTGTGACGTCCGGCAAGGGTGGCGTCGGCAAAACCACTTCGAGCGCGAGCTTTGCGTCCGGCCTGGCAATGCGCGGCTTCAAGACTGCCGTGATCGATTTCGACGTCGGCCTGCGCAACCTCGACCTCATCATGGGCTGCGAGCGCCGCGTGGTGTACGACCTGATCAACGTCATCAACAAGGAAGCCACGCTGAACCAGGCGCTGATCAAGGACAAGCACTGCGACAAGCTGTTCGTGCTGCCCGCCTCGCAGACGCGCGACAAGGATGCACTCTCCGAGGAAGGCGTCGAGCGCGTGCTGCAGGAGCTGGCGACGATGGATTTCGACTACATCGTCTGCGACTCGCCAGCCGGCATCGAGCACGGCGCCGTGATGGCGCTGACTTTCGCCGACGAGGCGCTGATCGTCACCAACCCGGAAGTGTCGTCGGTGCGCGATTCCGACCGCATCCTCGGCATCATCCAGGCCAAGTCGCGCCGCGCGCTGAACGGCGGCGAGCCGGTCAAGGAACACCTGTTGATCACGCGCTACGTGCCCAAGCGCGTCGAAGCCGGCGAGATGCTGTCGTATGCCGACGTGCAGGAAATCCTGCGCATCCCGCTGCTCGGCATCATCCCGGAATCCGAATCGGTGCTGCACGCCTCCAACTCCGGCACGCCGGCCATCCACATCGAAGGCAGCGAAGTCTCCGAGGCATACAAGGACGTGGTCGCCCGCTTCCTCGGCGAGGACCGGCCGCTGCGTTTCACGAGCTACGAGAAACCGGGCCTGTTGCAAAGAATCTTCGGAGGCAAGTGACATGGCGCTTCTCTCCTTTCTGTTCAACACCAAGCCGAAATCGGCCAACACCGCGAAGGAAAGGCTGCAGATCATCATCGCGCGCGAGCGCAACGGCCGGTCCGGCCCGGACTTCCTGCCGGCGCTGCACCAGGAACTGATCGCTGTCATTTCGAAGTACGTGAAGGTCAATCCGGAAGACATCAAGATTTCCGTCAACAGCCAGGGCAACCTGGAAGTGCTGGACGTGAACGTGGTGCTGCCGGAGGATATGGAAGCGGTCAAGTAGGATTTGGCGCGCCTGTTTGCCGCACAGACCGGCTGTGCGGGCGCACTTCCGGCTCACCGTACGGCCGGCCGGACCTGCGCGGAAATGGCGGGTGATGGTGCAGACACTGCGCCCCACACCGTTTTCCCGAAAAGAATGACGGGCAGCGAAGGCATCGCGCCGGATACGAGTCCCTCGTTCGCACGCACGCGCACGAAGAATCGGTCAAGCCGACCGTCTCGTCTGCGCAACGATCGCAGCCTGCAAACCACGATATCCGCCATGGGCGGGAATCCGGAAACTACCGTACCATCTCCCGCAAACCTGTCGTCTACGAAGACCGGCTGCAAAGCCACCACCGGCACCGCAGCCATCATGATCCATTTCGGAGGGCATTCATGAAAACCAAAGCAGCCGTCGCCTGGCAAGCCAGCCAGCCGCTGACCATCGAGGAAGTCGAACTCGGCGGCCCCAAGGCCGGTGAGGTGCTGGTCGAGATCAAGGCGACCGGCATCTGCCACACCGACTGGTACACGCTGTCCGGCGCCGATCCGGAAGGCATCTTCCCCGCCATCCTCGGCCATGAAGGCGCGGGCGTGGTGGTCGACGTCGGCGCAGACGTGAAGAGCCTGAAGCAAGGCGACCACGTCATTCCGCTGTACACGCCGGAATGCCGCGAGTGCAAGTTCTGCCTGTCGCGCAAGACCAACCTGTGCCAGAAGATCCGCGCCACCCAAGGCCGCGGCCTGATGCCGGACGCCACCACCCGCTTCACGCTGGACGGCAAGCCGATCTTCCACTACATGGGCACCTCGACCTTCTCGAACTACGTCGTCGTGCCGGAAATCGCGCTGGCGAAGATCCGCGAGGACGCGCCGTTCGACAAGGTCTGCTACATCGGCTGCGGCGTGACGACCGGCGTCGGCGCCGTGCTGTTCACCGCCAAGGTGGAAGCCGGCGCCAGCGTGGTCGTGTTCGGCCTAGGCGGCATCGGCCTGAACGTGATCCAGGCGGCGCGCATGGTCGGCGCCGACAAGATCATCGGTATCGACGTGAATCCCGCACGGGAAGACATGGCGCGCCGGTTCGGCATGACGCACTTCATCAATCCGAAGAACGTAGAAAATGTCGTCGATGCGATCGTCCAATTGACCGACGGCGGCGCCGACTACAGTTTCGAGTGCATCGGCAACACGACGACCATGCGCCAGGCGCTGGAGTGCTGCCACAAGGGCTGGGGCCAGTCCATCATCATCGGCGTGGCCGAGGCCGGCGCGGAAATCGCCACGCGCCCGTTCCAGCTGGTCACCGGCCGCGTCTGGAAAGGCTCGGCCTTCGGCGGCGCGCGCGGCCGCACCGACGTGCCGAAGATCGTCGACTGGTACATGGAAGGCAAGCTCAACATCGACGACCTGATCACGCATACCCTGCCGCTGGAACGGATCAACGAAGGCTTCGACCTGATGAAGCGCGGGGAGTCGATCCGCTCGGTGGTGGTTTATTAAACGATATTTTTACGAGGAAGAAGTGGAACTCGTCAGCAAGCACAAGTCCTTCAACGGCACGCAGTATTTCTACCGGCATCCGTCCACGTCGACCGGGCTGCCGATGACCTTCTCGGTATACGAGCCGTCCCAGGCGAAAGCGCGCAAGGTGCCGGTGCTGTTCTACCTGGCCGGCCTGACCTGCACCGAAGAGACCTTCATGATTAAGGGCGGCGCGCAGCGCTACGCGGCCGAGCACGGCATCATGCTGGTCTCGCCCGACACCAGCCCGCGCCGCACCGGCATCAAGGGCGCGGCGGAAAGCTGGGACTTCGGCCACGGCGCCGGCTTCTACCTGGACGCGACGCAACAGCCGTGGGCCGCGCACTTCCGCATGGAGACCTACGTCGTCCACGAGCTGCGCAACATCATCGTCGAGAATTTCCCCGCCCGCGCCGACCGCGTCGGCGTGTTCGGCCACTCGATGGGCGGCCACGGCGCGCTGACGCTGGCGCTGCGGCATCCGCATCTCTACCAGTCGGTCTCGGCCTTCGCGCCGATCACTGCGCCCAGCCATTGCCCGTGGGGCCGCAAGGCGTTCTCCAACTATCTCGGCAACGATCCCGCCGCCTGGGCGCAGCACGACGCCTCGGCGCTGATGCGCGAACGCAAGACGCCGTTCCCGCAGGGCATCCTGATCGACCAGGGGCTGGACGACGAATTCCTGGACACCGAGCTGCTGCCGCATCATTTCGAGGCCGCCTGCTGGGCCGCCGAACAGCCGCTGACGCTGCGCCGCCATTCCGGCTACGACCACAACTACTATTTCATCTCGACCTTCATGCAGGACCACGTGGCCTGGCATGCGGCGATCCTGAACCTCTGAAGCCGCCGGGCCCGCGCATAAAAAAGGGATTCCGTACTCGCGTACGGAATCCCCGATCGATTCCGGCCGCAGCCGGAACGCACCCCTTGCTTGCTGCCTGCTCTTCTTAGAATTCTTCCCAGCCGTCTTCCACCGTGGTGCTCGCGGGCCGTGCCGGAGCCGGCGGCTTGATGGCCTTGTGCTGCGTCTGCGCCGGCACGGCCTGCGGCGCCTTGGCCGGCGCGGTCACCGCCGGGCGCGAAGGCGTTGCCTGCACCGCACGCGGCGCTGGTGCCGCGTGCCGCAGCACGACGTCGTTGCCGACCTTGAACACGCTGACCGCCTGCGTCAGCGCGCGCGCCTGTTCCTGCATCGAATCGGCCGCCGCCGCCGCCTCTTCCACCAGCGCCGCATTCTGCTGCGTCACCTGGTCCATCTGGCTGACGGCCTGGTTGACCTGCTCGATGCCTTCGCTCTGCTCCTGGCTGGCGGCCGTGATCTCGGCCATGATGTCCGCCACGCGCCGCACGCCTTCGACGATCTCGTCCATCGTGCTGCCGGCTTCCGTCACCAGCTTGCTGCCGGCTTCCACCTTTTCGACCGAATCGCCGATCAGCGCCTTGATCTCCTTGGCGGCGTTGGCCGAACGCTGCGCCAGGCTGCGCACCTCGCTCGCCACCACCGCGAAGCCACGGCCCTGTTCGCCAGCGCGCGCGGCCTCGACCGCGGCATTCAATGCGAGGATGTTGGTCTGGAACGCGATGCCGTCGATCACGCCGATGATGTCGACGATCTTGCGCGCCGATTCGTTGATCGAACCCATCGTATCGACCACCTGCGACACCACCTCGCCGCCCTTGGTCGCCACGCTCGACGCCGCCACCGCCAACTGGTTGGCCTGGCGCGAATTGTCGGCATTCTGCTTGACGGTGGCGGTCAGCTCTTCCATCGACGAGGCGGTTTCCTCCAGCGAGCTGGCCTGCTGCTCGGTGCGCGACGACAGATCGAGGTTGCCGCTGGCGATCTCGGTCGACGCGGTGGCAATCGTCTCGGTGCCGACACGGATCTGCGCGACGGTGCGCGTCAGGCTTTCCTGCATGTGCTTCAGCGCGGCCAGCAGCTGGCCCGGCTCATCCTTGGTCGGCTCCATGCGGCTGCGCATGGTCAGGTCGCCGGCGGCGACCGCTTCGGCCACCAGCACGGCCTCGGCCAGCGGATGCGTGATGCCGACCGTCAGGCGCCACGCCAGCAGGGCGCCGATCGCCAGCACGATCGCAATGCCGATCATCAGCGCCATGCGACCCGCTTCGTAATCCGCGTGCACCGACTGCTCGGCCTGTTCGACCATGTCGTCGTAGTGCGACAGCACGTTCTGCACGCTCTGCACGTAGCTGGCAAGCGCCGGCATCAGCTTGTTCTCCACCGCATCCTTGATGGCGGCAGGATCTCCGCCCGACGCTTCCAGCTTCTGCAGCGCGTCGCGCTGGCCGATGTAGTTATCGCGCTGGCGGCCGACTTCGGCGAACAGGTCCTTTTCCGTCTGCGTATCCAGCATCGACTCGACGCCTTTCTGGATCACGCTGATCTGCTTCGACTGCGCGGAAATTTCCTTCTTGAAGTAGGCGCGCACGTCCGGATCGGTCGCCTTGAAGAAGGCGATGGTGCGCACGCCGTTCGCGTTGGTGTCCATCAGCCAGGTCTGCGCCTGCTTCTGCTTCTTCATCGAATCCTGCACCAGCTTGGTGGTGGCATCGTTGATGCTGTGCAGGCGCGCAATGCCGAAGCCTCCCATCAGCCCGACCAGCAGCAGCATCAGCCCGAAGCCGAATCCCAGACGGGTGCCTATCTTCATGTTCGCTACGCGCATGATGTCTCCTTCGAATGTATTTTTTGCAAAGCACTTGCCACAGCAGGTACAGCCCGATGCATACCCTCAACGACCGTCGAGGGAGGGATGAATACAAAATTCATAAGCCTTGATCACGTGAATTCGAAAACCAAAAGAAAGCCGTCATCTCGATACTGCGCCGACGCCTTCACGGGAGAGTTGCCGATACGGGGAAGCGGAACCGGGACACCGAAATACTGCGCCGCACCGACCGGACGGCGGCAAGCGGCGGTTCCCTTCCAGATCGTCCATGCATGGCCCACGTTCTTCCGCCATTGCGCAACGCGACGCTTCCGCGAGGGAACTTTATGCCGCGCAACTTTACACCGAAACCTGTCATCAAAGTGCAACATAATGTGAAGCGTAGCCGACTTGTAAGATGGCGCCTACAAGATTCGACGGAAGCTGTCGCACAAATGCCGAAGCGTGTCGGCTTTGGCATGTCATTGATGCAAGCGACGCGACAAGCCATCGTGCATCGCAACGATTTTGCAGCCTCACGCGACGTTCTTCCATTGTCTCCATAAACCATGGCGCGCTCGCCCGGAATAAGCGAACGCGCATGCAAAAACCGAAACACGAACGGGAGCGCCATGCACATCCGCATGGCGAGCGGTGAGCGCATGCCGGCGAAACACGCGCACGTCTCCAGTCTCGTCGCTCCCACATGGCACCTTTTCACGGTCCTTGTGACGGATAACGGAAAGCGCCCGGAAAGCTTGAGTCGCGACCCGCATGCCGTGCACCAATGGCAAAACCGAAGGGCAAAAATGCCACGCCGCTTCATGGCAGCACCGCCGTTCTCCTCCCTGGCGGTATACTTGCGGATTCCCAGTCCTTGCCGCCGCCAGCCAGCTACCGTCCCGCCTTCCGCCATGAGTGCCTTGCCCCGCAATCTGTTTTCCTACACGCCGCAGGCGCGCCACGCGCAGGCCGTGCCTTTCCTGCCGATGTCGCGTGCGGAGATGGACAAGCTCGGCTGGGACAGCTGCGACGTGATCCTGGTGACCGGCGACGCCTACATCGATCATCCGAGCTTCGGCATGGCACTGGTCGGACGCCTGCTGGAAGCGCAGGGCTTCCGCGTCGGCATCATCAGCCAGCCGGACTGGCATTCGGCCGAACCGTTCCGCGCGCTCGGCAGGCCGAACCTGTATTTCGGCGTCACTGCCGGCAACATGGATTCGATGATCAACCGCTACACGGCGGATCGCAAGATACGCTCGGAAGACGCGTACACGCCGAACGGCGAACCGAACAAGCGCCCGGATCGCGCGCTGACTGTATACGCACAACGCGTGCGCGAAGCCTATCCGGGCGTGCACGTCGTCATCGGCAGCATCGAAGCCAGCTTGCGCCGCATCGCGCATTACGACTACTGGTCGGACAAGGTGCGCCGTTCGGTGTTGCCGGATTCCAAGGCGGACATCCTGATCTTCGGCAATGCCGAACGCGCGTTGGTCGAGTTGACGCATCGCCTCGCCGCCGGCGAGCCGATCCAGCAGATTCGCGATCTGCGCGGCACCGCCTTCATGGTGCCGCGCGGATGGAAGCCGAACGACGACTGGACCGAGATCGATTCGACGCGCGTCGACACGCCGGGCAAGGTCGAGCCGCATGCCGATCCGTACGAAATGAAGATGAAGGATGCGAGCTGCAAGACGGAGGCAGCCGCGCCTGCGGAATCGAACGTCAAGCCGATCCGCATCATGAGCCGCGAGGAGCGCCGCGCCGCCGAGAAGGAAGTGCGCAGCCGCACGGTCGTGCGCCTGCCGTCGTTCGACGACGTGAAGGACGATCCGGTGCTGTACGCGCATGCCTCGCGCGTGTTCCATCTCGAATCGAATCCGGGCAATGCGCGCGCGCTGGTGCAGGCGCATGGCGAGCGCGACGTGTGGCTGAATCCGCCGCCGCTGCCGCTGGCGATGGACGAGATGGATGGCGTGTACGACATGAACTACGCGCGCGCGCCGCACCCGAGCTACGGCAAGGCGCGCATCCCGGCGTGGGAAATGATCCGCTTCTCGGTCAACATCATGCGCGGCTGCTTCGGCGGCTGTACTTTCTGCTCGATCACCGAGCACGAAGGCCGCATCATCCAGAGCCGCTCGGAACCGTCGATCCTGCGCGAGATCGAGCTGATCCGCGACAAGACCAAGGGATTCACCGGCACGATCTCCGATCTCGGCGGCCCGACCGCCAACATGTACCGCCTCGCCTGCCGCGACAAGCGCATCGAGGAATCCTGCCGCCGCCTGTCCTGCGTGTATCCGACCATCTGCTCGAACCTGAACACCGATCACGGCAAGCTGATCCAGCTGTACCGCAAGGCGCGCGCGATCCCGGGCATCAAGAAGATCCTGGTCAGCTCCGGCCTGCGCTACGACCTCGCAGTGCGTTCACCCGAATACGTGAAAGAGCTGGTCACGCATCACGTCGGCGGCCTGCTGAAGATCGCGCCCGAACATTCGGAAGAGCGCCCGCTGTCGAAGATGATGAAGCCGGGCATGGGCGCGTACTACCAGTTCAAGGAATTGTTCGAGAAGTATTCGAAGGAAGCCGGCAAGGAGCAGTACCTGATCCCCTACTTCATCGCCGCGCATCCGGGCACCACCGACGAAGACATGCTGAACCTCGCGCTGTGGCTCAAGCAGAACGACTTCCGCCTGGACCAAGTGCAGACCTTCCTGCCCACGCCGATGGCGATGGCGACCACCATGTACCACACGCGCAAGAATCCGCTGCGCAAGATCGGCGCCGATTCCGAGACGGTGGAGACGCCGCGTCTCGGCAAGATACGCAGGCTGCACAAGGCCTTTCTGCGCTATCACGATCCGGAGAACTGGCCGATACTGCGCGAAGGCCTGCAGCGCATGGGCCGCGGCGACCTGATCGGCAACGGTCCGCATCACCTCGTGCCGCGCCATGATCCTTCCCCCGCCGCGCTGGCCGCGGAACGCCGGCGCGAAACGCCGGGACCGGACCAGCTGGCGAAAAAATTCGGCCAGAACAAGCCGCGCCCCGGGGCAGCCATCGTGCGCACGCCGCTGCGGCGAGGTGCGGCGCCGGCGCCCGGCGGCCAGGTGCGCAAGGCAACGACGCGTCCACCGAAAGGCGGACGCAAATAGCGTGAACGCGCGTCGTCCCCGCTTCCCACCACCGCTTCCCGCCACCGCATCACGCCCACAGCCGCCTCGCCCGCTTCACGGCAAGAGTCGGAAACCGCCTTCCCACTTCATCGCGCGTTTTCGGTTATTCTTCCGCAAACTTTTCCGCGCCACCCGATGCGCGGACGAACGACCGGGGGAGCATCCATTGAGCAATCTATTGTCGCAACGACTCGCGCTGCTGGCCGGCGATCGCCATCGCCACCTGCTCGGCGAAGGGCGCCGCGGCATCGAACGCGAAGCGCTGCGCGTCGACATGCGGGGCGATCTCGCGCTGACGCCGCACCCGCGCGCGCTGGGGTCCGCGCTCACCAACGAACGGATCACGACCGACTATTCCGAGTCGCTGCTGGAATTCATCACCGCGCCCACCGCCGACAGCGCCGACGCGCTTGCCGAACTGGACCGCATCCATCGCTTCGTCGTCGGCAAGCTCGACGGCGAACTGCTGTGGAGCCAGTCCATGCCCTGCAGGCTGCCCGACGAGAAGGACATTCCGATCGCCTGGTACGGCAGTTCGCACATCGGCATGATCAAGCACGTATACCGCCGCGGACTGGCGCTGCGCTACGGCAAGGCGATGCAATGCATCGCCGGACTGCACTACAACTATTCGCTGGCGGAAGAACTGTGGCGCGTGCTGAAGACAGAGGAGAAAGGTGCGACCGGCGACGACCAGTCCTACCAGTCGGCAAGCTACATCGCGCTGATCCGCAACTTCCATCGCTACAGCTGGCTGCTGATGTACCTGTTCGGCGCCTCGCCCGCGCTCGACGCGCAGTTCCTGCAAGGACGCAGCCACGCGCTGCAGGCGCTGTCGCGGGACACGCTGTACCTGCCCCATGCGACCAGCCTGCGCATGAGCGACCTGGGTTACCAGAACAAGGCGCAAGCCGGCCTGATGCAGACCTACAACGACCTGGAAAGCTACATGCGCAGCCTGTCGCGCGCAGTGCGCCAGCCCTATCCGCCGTATGAGGCGATCGGCACGCGGCGCGACGGCGAATGGATACAGCTCAACACCAACCTGCTGCAGATCGAGAACGAGTACTACGCCACGATCCGGCCCAAGCGCCTGATCGAGAGCGGCGAGCGTCCGGTCGAAGCGCTGTGCGCGCGCGGCGTGCAATACATCGAAGTGCGCTGCATGGACATCGATCCGTTCGAGCCCCTCGGCATCCATCTGCAGACGGCGCGCTTTCTCGATGCCTTCCTGCTGTTCTGCGCGCTGGCGGAAAGTCCGCCGACCGATGCCGCGGCCGACGGCGAGAACCGCGGCAACTTCGCGCGCACCGTCAACGAGGGGCGCCGTCCCGGCCTGCTGCTGCAGCGCGGCGGCGCCCCGGTCGCGCTGCAGGAATGGGGATCGGAACTGCTGGAACGCATGGCGCCCGTGGCGGCACTGCTCGATGCGCAGCACGGCGGCGACGAACATGCGCAAACGCTGGCCGCGCAGCGGCGCAAGCTGCAGGATGCGGCGTGCACACCGTCCGCGCGCGTGCTGAAGGCATTACAGGAACATGGCGGTTCCTTCGTGCAGTTCGGCCTGCATCAGAGCATCCGGCATGCGGAAGCCTTCCGCTCTCGTCCGCTGGACGAACGGGAGCAGGCCGGCTTCGAAAGCGCGGCACGGCGCTCGCTCGACGAACAGAACAGCATGGAGCAAGCGCAGGAAGGCGACTTCGATGCCTTCGTCCGCGCCTACAACGCACGCACGCCGCAACAGTTGTGCAACTGATGCCAATGCCATTCCTCGCGTGACGATGCCGCGCGCATGCACGCATCCCCGCGTCGGCCGCATGGCTGACGCGCCCTAATCCCCCTACTCGCCGTTCCCGTACGTCCCGAATTGCCTATCCGCATGGCTGCGTTCGCCAGCGCACGGAAATGGCGCATGCCCAACCTTATCCTACAGACGTAAGTCTTCCTCGGCAGCTGCATTGCATCCCACACCGCGGACGCGCGGTGAAGGATCGATTTCACTTCAGGAGGATCACATGGAAACGATGAAGAGACTCGCGACCGGCGCAGTGCTGGCCGCCACCGTATTGGGATTGTCGGCCTGTTCCGACATGACGCCGCGGCAGAGGAACACCGTGGTCGGCGCCGGCGCAGGCGCCGTGGCCGGCTCGGTGCTGACCGGCGGCAGCGGCGTCGGCACCGTGGGCGGCGCGGCGGTGGGCGGCTACATCGGCAACAAGGTCGTCAAGCCGCACGACTGAGTGCTGTTTGCCATCGGTATGGCATCTATGTGCGATGTCGTACGGATGCCGGACACGCGAACGTGAACAATGATGCTCAGGCGGCCTTGCCGCCCGCGGACGAAAAAGGAGGAAGGGGAACTGCCATGCGTCGGGCATACGGAATCGAACCGGCACGACTCGCGTCGATCCTGACGGCGGCGGCGTTCGCGCTGGGTGCGTTGGCCGCAATGGCACCCCCGGCCGGCCAGACCGGTGCAGCATGCGATCTGTCCACATTCCCTTCCCTCGTCACCGCCGCGCCGCGGACGGTGGCCCATCCGGCCATCGAAACCTTCCGCAATCCGCCTCCGCTGCAGCGCCTGCTACGCCACGCGCTTCCCATGCCGAGCGGCGACGCCGTCTATCGCACGTCGCCGATGGAGCGGCGCGCTGCGCAACGGGAAATCATCATCTGAAGCGGCCGTTGCGCGCCACGGCGCAGGATGCGGGACAAAGCCATGCAACGTCATACGGCATACAAAAAAACGGTGTACCGTTAGCGGCTGCATAGGTCTGCATCATGATGACCGCCGCCCTCCGGGAGGGTGCCTTCACCACCAGAAAAAGGGAAAATTCATGCGCAAACTCATGATCACCACACTGGCCGCATCGGTCGCACTCGGCGGCTGCGCCAACATGTCCGAAACGCAGCGCGGCACTGCGCAAGGTGCCGGCATCGGGGCAGGCATCGGCGCCGTGCTGGGCGGCGTGACCGGCGGCAGAAGCGGCGTGGTCGGCGGCGCCGCGGTAGGCGGCATGCTGGGTGCAGTGGCCGGCAACGTCTGGTCCAGCCGCATGGAAAACCAGAAGCGGCAGATGCAGCAGGCCACGCAGGGCACCGGCGTGCAGGTCACGCAGACGGCAGACAACCGCTTGAAGCTCGACATTCCGAGCGACATTTCGTTTGCCACCGGCCGCGCCGACATCAATCCCAATTTCCGGCCCATCCTCGACCGTTTCGCCGCCGGACTGGTGGACGATCCAGCCGCCAGCGTAACCATCATCGGCTATACCGACAATACCGGCACCGACGCGATCAACAATCCGCTGTCCTACCAGCGCGCCGCGCATACCCGCGACTACCTGGTCGCCCGCGGCGTGGCGGCGCAGCGCATCGAAGTGCAGGGACACGGCAGCAGCGAACCGGTGGCCAGCAACGCCACCGCCGAGGGGCGCGCGCGCAACCGCCGCGTCGAAATCTTCGTCGCGGAACACCAGCCGCAGCAGCCGCAACAACTGCAGCGCTGATCCGGATGTAAAGGTGCGCGGTGATCCGCGCATGCCGAAAGCGCGGCTCCTCCGCACAGGAGCCGCGCCTGCTTCACAGCGCCTTTACTGCAACAGGCCCTGATAGACTTCCTTGATGCTGGCGTAGCACTCGCAGATGTGCTGCTCCAGGCCGGCGCGATCCATCACCGTGATCTGGCCGCGGCTGTAATGGATCAGGCCCTCGTCCTGCAGCTTGCGCGCGGCTTCGGTCACGCTTTCGCGGCGCACGCCCAGCATGTTGGCGATCAGGTCCTGCGTCATGCTGATCTGGTTGCCCGGCAGGCGGTCGAGGCTCAGCAGGAGCCAGCGGCACAGTTGCTGCACGATGGTGTGGTGCCGGTTGCAGGCCACCGTATGCGCCATCTGCGTGAACAGCGCCTGCGTGAAGCGCAGCAGCAGGCGCTGCAGCGGACCGCCGCGCGCGAATTCCTGGTTCAGCAGGGCTGCCTTGATGCGGAAACCGTAGCCGCCGCTCTTGATGAAGGCGCGGTTCAGCGAGGCGCCGCCGCCCATGAACACGTCGACGCCGACCACGCCTTCGTAGCCGATCACCGCCGTTTCCGACGATGCGCCGTCGGCCGTTTCATACAGCAGCGAAACGATGCTGCTGGTGGGGAAATAGACGTGCTGCATCTGCTCGCCGGCTTCGCAGATCGTGGTGCCGAAGGGCATCTCGACGAATTCGAGGTGAGGCTGGATGCGCTCGTAGTCTTCCTCGGGCAGCGCTGCGAGCAGGCTGTTGTGCCGCGGATTGTGTCCGTACAGTCCAGCCAGCGGCCTGGGCGCCACCGACTCGCGGCCGGCATGCATGGGAGCGCTGGCATCTTTTCTGTTGAACGCCGCGATCGCGTGGGCATTGACGGCCTGGCGTCCGGCAGTTGCATTGCGAACATTTGAAATGTGAGCCATGGATTTCTCCTTCCGTCCTTACTTCCAGGCCCTCATGTTCACATTATCGTTCTGCAAACAAAATCAGCGCTTGTCCCATTTTGCTGTGAGATGGCGCTGACAAATAGTCAATAAATTTCATTCGGGAAATTCAGGCGGCTGCGGCATTGCCGATCAGCAGGGCCAGGCCACCACATCGTCGATCTTGCGGCGCGTATCGGCCATCACTGCCTCTCTCGCCTCCTCGGCGGTATGGCCGTAGCAGGGACCGCCGAATTGCTGATAGGTCTCCGGCCCGCCGACGCCCTGGCGCTGCACTTCGCTGGTCGCCATCCAGCGCCCGTCGTCGGTGGGTACCACGACGACGAAGATGCCGTAGCCCTGATAGGTGACGTCGGGTTTTCTTTCCATGGCTTGCTCCGAATGACGTTGACGGTCGGTTTACGAATGTTCGGACACGTAGCGGGCGACGAAGGCATGCGCCTCGTCCAACGCCTCCTGTTCGGTGCCGGCGATGCCCACGTCGTGGACCTTTTCCGGGATGTCGGGCCGGTTCTCGACCGTATGCAGCACGTGGCCCGAAAAGGTGCCGTCGGAAAGGCGCGTGGTGTAGGCCTTGAAGATATGGCGTGGCGGTGGTCGTTCGCTCATCTCGCTCTCCTTGCAATCCTCCGCCTACAGATAACGCCGCCGCCAAAAGGTTCGACCGGCGGCGCGGCGGCATGCGGAACGACAGGCGCTGACGGCCACCGCTACCTGCTACCGCAGGTACGAGCGCAGCACGCCGATGACCTGCGCCATTTCCGCCTCCCGCTCAGCCGGCCCGGCTTCGCTGCCCACGTGTTGGCGCAGATGCGCTTCCAGCACCTGGGCCATCAGGCCCGTGACCGCGCCACGTACCGCGGCGATCTGCTGCAGCACGGCAAGGCAATCCTCGCCGTCCGCCAGCGAGCGCTCCAGCGCCGCCATCTGTCCCGCGATCCGGCGCACGCGCGCCAGCAGGCGCCGGTCTCCGTGAATGAGGTGGGCCATTTCCGCTCCTCTCCGATATACTGGGGGACAGTATAGGCAATCTCTCCAGGAAAGGCGAAGACATGCGTCCGCAATCCCAGGCCGCCGGCAACTGCCGCACGCCGTCGTTCGACGCCGGCAATCCCTGGGCGGAAAGAAACACCGCCCGCGTGGTCGCCATCACGGTGGTCATGATGGTGATCGAGATCGCCGCGGGCTACCTGTTCAATTCGATGGCCCTGCTGGCCGACGGCTGGCACATGAGTTCGCATGCGCTGGCATTGGGGCTGTCCCTGCTTGCCTATTCGCTCTCGCGGAAACTCGCCAACGACAGCCGCTTTTCGTTCGGCACCTGGAAGATCGAGGTGCTGGCCGGCTACACCAGCGCGATCCTGCTGCTGTGCATCGCCGGCCTGATGGCCTGGCAGTCGATGGCGCGCCTGGTTTCCCCCTCGCCGATCGCATATGGCGAAGCGATCGCGGTGGCGACGCTGGGTCTCGTGGTCAACCTGCTTTGCACCTGGCTGCTGGGACATGACCATCACCACGACCACCACGGCCATCATCATGGGCGCGACCTGAACCTGCGCGCGGCGTACATCCATGTCGCGGCGGACGCCGCCACCTCGGCGCTGGCGATCATCGCGCTGGTCGGCGGCAAGCTGTGGGGCGCCGCCTGGCTGGATCCGGCGATGGGCATAGCCGGCGCCGTGCTGGTGGCGGTCTGGTCGACAGGATTGCTGCGCGAATCGGCCGGCGTGCTGCTGGATGCCGAGATGCACGCGCCGATCGTCGAGGAAATCCGCGACGTAATCCGGCACAGTCCGGTTCCCGCCAGCATCACCGACCTGCACGTCTGGCGCATCGGCAAGGGGCGCTACGCCTGCATCCTGGCGCTGCTGACCGCCGCCGATACCGATGCCGCGTATTTCCGGGATCTGTTGCAAGTGCATGAGGAACTCGTCCACGTCACGGTCGAGCTGGAGGCAGGCTAACGGCGCCGCCATCCCTTTCCGCTGATGCGACGTCGGCATCATCCGACGTACGGCCGGGATGCCGTCCTATGGCGGCATCGGTCGTTGCAGGCTATCGTCGGCAAGGAAACGGCCGCCATGCAGGCATAGGGAAGCGCAAACCTGCAACTCTTTCTTCGACTCCCCGACCCGGACTCGAACCGGGGAGCAAGAGCATGCCGGCGACCGTTCGCCCCCGCGCTGTCCGTCAGTCCCTACATCCTGTTTCACCATGAGAGAAGAAGACCTCCAAGCCGTCGTGCAGTACCTCGCCGCCCACGGGCTGAAGATCGTCACGGCGGAATCCTGCACTGCAGGCATGATCGCCTCCACGCTGGCCGAACCGCCCGGTTCCGGGAAATGGCTGGAAAGCGCCTTCATCGTCTATTCGGAAGACGCGAAGATCGCCTGCCTGAACGTGGACGCCGAACTCATCCGCCGCTGCGGCCTGACCAGCGAGGCAGTGGCGCGCGCGATGGCGTTGGGCGCACTCGACGCCGCAGGCGCCAATCTCGCGCTTGCCACCACCGGCGTCGCCGGGCCTTCCGCCGGCGACGGCGCGGAGCCGGTCGGCACCGTCTGTCTCGCCTGGGCCTTCCGCGGCGGGGACGGCGCCCGCACCTACTCGGAAAAAGCCAGGTTCGAGGGCGATCGCCACGCAGTGCGGGAAGCGGCCACCGCCCATACCTTGCTGCGCATTCCGCATTACCACCGCCAGGCCGGTCGGCATTCCCCTTTCTGAACGGCGCCACCTTCACGCGCCGGCGCCTTGCACAACGGAAACGGCTTCATGCGCGCCGCACGCGAAAAGGTCGGCGCAGGATTTTTTAAACTCGACAATAAATTTGTTGTCTTATTGCGCAGAAGTTATCAATAATGCAATTTCGTGGCGCCCGCCTGGGATCATTGGCGATAACCGGGTCCCTTCATCCTCGCGGAGCTCTCATGCCAGACGACGCCATTTCCCCCAGCACCACCGGCACCAGGATCGACGAACTGGAAAGCATACGCGGCATCGCGGCGCTGCTCGTCGTGCTCTATCACATCCCCAACTGGAACATCCATCTGTACGGCATCGGCCTGATCCGCAACAGCTACCTGATGGTGAACCTGTTCTTCGTGCTGTCCGGCTTCGTCATCTACAAGGCCTACGCGAACAACATTCACGGCAAGTCGGACCTACTGCGCTTCCAGTTCCTGCGCCTGGGCAGGCTGTATCCGGTGCATTTCGTCTTCCTGATGTTCTTCTTCCTGCTCGAGATCGCCAAGTACGTCGCCTTCACGCATTACGGCATCAAGAGCTCCAAGACCACGCCTTTCGTGGAAAACAGCATGACGGCGTTCGTGCAGCAATTGCTGCTGCTGCAGGCGGTCGGCCCTACCGGCAACGCGCTGACCTTCAACGCGCCGGCCTGGTCGATCAGCGTGGAGTTCTACACCTACCTGCTGTTCGCCCTGATCGCGCTGCACGCCGGCCGCATGAAGACGGTCGTCTTCGCGCTGCTCGCGCTGACGTCCTGCGCGGTCATCGGCGTGGATGCACACAACGGCTACTTCGACCTGCTGCAATGCCTGGCGGGCTTCTTCATCGGCTGCTGCACCGCCTATCTGTCGGAACAGCTCACGGTGAAGCTGCCTCCGGCCGCGGTGACGCTCGTCGTCATCCTGCTGGCGCTCTACCTGCAATGCAAGACGTTCGAACAGTACGACCTGATGATCTACCTGCTGACCGCGGCGCTGGTGCTGACCATCGTCCTGTCCGACGACGGCGCGGTCAAACGCTTCCTGCGGCTGCGGGTGTTCCGGTGGCTCGGCATGATTTCCTACTCGATCTACATGACCCACTCCGCGCTGCTGTGGCTGACCAACCAGGTGCAGCGCTTCGTTTTCAAAAGACCGGAGGTGTGGTTCGGAGGCCGGCTGGTGCCGCAACTGACCGTCATGCAGACGCTCGTCTCCTATATCGTGATCTTTGCGGTGCTGCTGTTCGTCAGCAACTTCGTGTATCACAGGCTGGAAAAACCGATGCGGGAAATGTCGCGCCGGGTGGCGTTCAAGCTGCCGCCGTTGCCGCTGCCGATACGCTGGATCAAATAGGATGCAAGCGCCGCCCCGAGGTTGAAGCATAGGCGCGGGCCGTCACATGATCAGGCGGCCGAGTGGTGCGGAAGACGCTCGAGGCGATGACGGATACTGCGGGCGAGGCCCTGTCGCCGGATGTGTTTACGACAGCGCCTGCTGCAGCGCCTCCACGTCGAACGGCTTCCGCAGCATCCTGGCATCCAGCTCCGCCGCTTCCGCGTCGAACCCCGCATAGCCCGACGAAAGCACGATGCGGATGGCAGGATAGGCGACCCGCGCCGTGCGGGCCAGTTCGAGGCCGTCGACGCCAGGCAGACGCACGTCGGTCAGCAGCACGTCGAAGCGACGCGCGGCCAGCTGCGCGAGCGCCGCTTCCGCGCTTTCCACGCCGCAGGCCTCGTGGCCCAGCGTCTCCAGCAATTCGCAGCACATCTGGCGCGCATCGGCGTTGTCTTCCACCACAAGGATGGATTGCCGCGCCTGGCGCCGCGCGGGCGCCAGCACCTGCTGCACCTTCAGCGCCAGACTTTCGCGGTTGTAGGGCTTGCTCAGCAAATGGACGCCGGGATCGAGCCGGCCGCCGTGGATGATGGCGTTCTGCGTGTAACCCGAGGTGAACAGCACTTCGATCTTCGGGAACAGCTCCTTCGCCTGGCGCGCCAGCTCGGTGCTCTTCAGTGAACCGGGCATGACCACGTCTGTGAACAGCAGGTCGCAGTGGATGCCTGCCTTCAGCACCGCCAGCGCGCTCTCGGCGTCGTCGGCCTTCAGCACCTTGTAGCCCAGCGTGGTGAGCATTTCGACCACCGTGGCCTGCACGTCCACGTCGTCTTCCACCACTAGAATGGTTTCCGTGCCGCCGGTCACTTCGGCGCTGATCGAGCGCGGCAGCAGCGCTTCCGGTTCCATCGCGCGCGGGAAGTACATGCGGATCGTGGTGCCGTGGCCGATCTCGCTGTAGATGCGGAAGTGGCCGCCGCTCTGCTTGACGAAGCCGAACGCCATGCTGAGGCCGAGCCCGGTGCCCAGCCCTTCCCGCTTGGTCGTGAAGAAGGGTTCCACCGCGCGCTCGAGCACTTCCTTCGGCATGCCGATGCCGGTATCGGTGATCGCCAGCATGACGAACTGGCCGGCCGGCACGTCCGGCGCGAAGCGGACGTAGGCATCGTCGAGCATGGAATTGCCGAGCTCGAGCGTCAGCTTGCCGCCGTTCGGCATGGCGTCGCGCGCGTTGATCGCCAGGTTCAGCACGACGTTCTCCAATTGATGCGGATCGAGCATGACGTTCCACAGGCCGCCCGACACCACGATCTCCACCGCGATGGTCTCGCCGACCGCGCGCTGCACCAGGTCCTCCAGCCCGCGCAGCACGCGGCCGAGGTTGACCACGACCGGCTGCAGCGGCTGCTTGCGGGCGAAGGCGAGCAGCTGCGACGACAGCTTGGCGCCGCGTTCGACGGCCTTGAGGGAGGATTTCAGATAACGGGCGGCCAGCTCGTCGTCCTGCAGATGGCTCGACAGCAGTTGCAGATTGCCGCCGACCACCTGCAGGATGTTGTTGAAGTCGTGCGCCACGCCGCCGGTCAGCTTGCCGACCGCTTCCAGCTTCTGCGATTGCTGCAATGCCGCCTGCGTTTCCTCCAGCAGGACGCGCTGGGTGATGTCGCGCGTGATCTTGGCGAAACCGACCAGTTCGCCCGATTTTCTGCGCACCGGCGCGATGACGACGTGGGCGCGGAACGTCGAGCCGTCCTTGCGCACGCGCCATCCCTCGCCCTCGAAGCGGCCTTCGTCGCGCGCGATCTCCAATGCGCGCTGCGGCAGCCCGGCGGCGCGGTCCTCTTCCGTATAGAAGCGGGCGAAGTCGGTGCCGATCACTTCCGCGGCCGCATATCCCTTGATGCGTTCGCCGCCGGCGTTCCAGTTGGTGATGATCCCGCTTGGCGAAATCATGTAGATCGCGTAGTCGACCACGCTTTCCACCAGCAGGCGCAGGCGGTCCTCGCTTTCGCGCAGCGCATCCTGCGCGGTCTTGCGCTCGCTGATGTCACGCGTGACCTTGGCGTAGCCGATCAGCACGCCTGCCTCGTCGCGGATCGGCTCGAGCAGCACGGCAGCCCAGAAGCGGGTGCCGTCCTTGCGCAGGCGCCAGCCCTCGCCCTCGAACTTGCCTTCGGCAAGCGCCCTGCGCAGCACCCGCTCGGGCAGGCCGGCGGCGCGGTCTTCCTCGGTATAGAAATGAGAAAAATGGCGGCCGATGATTTCCTTCTCGTCGTAACCCTTGATGCGGCGGGCGCCTGCATTCCACGTCGCGACGTTTCCTTCCGGCGTCAGCATGTAGATTGCATAGTCCACGACGCTGTCCACGAGAAGTTGTATTCGGTTGGGCAAATCGGAAGAAGGCACGGCCACGGTTTTTTTGTCCGCCATCGTCATCCATCAGTTTGAAGCAGCAAGTATATCAGCGGATATGTTGACAACGATGCATGCCACCGAGGTTCCCGGCGAGCACGTTTTTGTCCGAAAAAGGCGTCAAACGGGGAAATGAACGGCTTTTCCCACGTTTTTTTCGATACGTAGGATGCCGGTCCGCGTTACTATATTTCCGTACGGCAACATTGTTAACTGGAGATTGTGGTGGACAGGGATCAACTCGAATTTCAGCTATGGCAAATCAGGAAATCCCTGAACCGTTGCCTGCACTATCTGTCCGAGGACCTGCCGCCGAGCCGCCTGCCTTCCTATCAGAAGCTGCTGAACGACCTGCTGGCCGCCCATCAGAAACTGGCCCGGGCGCTGGATATCGGAAAAAGGGAATAGCCCCGCACGCCGGCCGGCTGCATGCCCTTCGCATTGCCCTGCGAATTTCACAATCGTTCACCTTTCCCCTCTTCTTGCCCGCATCGCCCCTCCCTATCATTGTTGAATCTCGGCAATAGGAGGACGCATGCTCTATTCGGTGGCAGGCTCCGGCATCATCCGGTTGCGCAAGCTCAGGAACGGCGACATGGCGGTTGCCCGCATCGGCAAGGGCGACCTGGCGGACATCATCAACAAGCTGTGTACCCGAGACCGCGGCTACTGGCATCATGGTTACGGGGAATGGGTGATCCGCTCCAGCCGCATCCCGGAAGCCATCGCCGAACTGAACCGGCTGGCGATTCCACTGGAACAAGTGGCGGAATGAACGGAGACCGCGCGGCCAGGCGTCCCGCCTCAAATCCGGTGCAATAGACCCGCCAACAATACGCAGATCGTGCCGGCCAGGGCCAGTCCATACCAGCCGTAACGGAAGCGCTGTATTTCGCAGTACGGACAGACTTTCAGCGCAGCGTCGATCATGCTGCTGCAGCGCTTGCACTCGCAGGTTTTCATGTCCCGCCCTCCCATGCTTTTGCCGCACATCATCATGTGCGCGAGCAACGATGCGGCATGACAAGGCAGGTGTCGGTGCGGTAACGCGCATAAGAATGCCGGCGGACAACGGCAAGAGGGGCGAAGCTTCTCCAAGACATCGCAATGCGATGCCGCAGCGTACGGTCAAATGGAGAACATCGGAAACGGTTGCATCGCCATGGAGAAAATGCCGATGGCGAAAAAAGAAAAGCCCGCTTGCGCGGGCTTTCGGTCACGCGGGAAATCCGCATGCATCTGGCGGAGAGGGTGGGATTCGAACCCACGGTACGCTTGCACGTACGCCTGATTTCGAGTCAGGTACATTCGACCACTCTGCCACCTCTCCTGATTCGGTCGATCGTGCCGTTTGAACGGCACGAAGCCCGAGATTGTATCAGAAAATTTCCCGATCTCAAACTTTTCGCGACACCGGACCAGCGTCTCATCATCATCCTGTCATAAACCGCCATTACCATGCGGCAATATCCCGACGCGAGCCCATGCGAGATTGCCGATGTCCTCTGCCACAGTGAAGCCGTCCATGCCATCCAGGATCTCGCGCAACCGCAACTTGCGCAACGGCCTAGCGCCCGTGCAACCCACGTCCATCGCGTCCGCGAACACCGACGCCGCCAAACACTCCGCCGCCGCGCAGGCGAAGCGCGCCTGCAACCACCTGTCGCTGCGCCTGCGCGAAATCATCCAAGCACGCCAGCTCACCGCGCTGTTCCAGCCCATCATCCAGATGCATACCGGCGAGATCGTCGGCTACGAAGGCCTGATCCGCGGCCCGTCCGACAGTCCGCTGCATTCGCCGCTGAACCTGTTCAAGGTCGCGCGCGCCTGCGATCTCAGCGTCGAAGTCGAGCACCTGTGCCGCCGCGTGACGCTGGAGCGCTTCGCCGAACTGCAACTGCCCGGCAACCTGTTCCTGAACGTCAGCCCCGAGTGCCTGCTGCTGCAGCCGCAGGACCGGCGCGGCGAGACGCTCGGCTACATCCACGAAGTCGGCATCGACCCGAAGCGCGTCATCATCGAGCTGACCGAAAGCCAGCCGACCTATGACTACGACATGCTGCGCGCCGCCGTCACGCACTATCGCGCGATGGGCTTCCGCATCGCCATCGACGACCTCGGCGAAGGCTTTTCCAGCCTGCGCCTGTGGTCCGAGCTGCGGCCGGAATACGTGAAGATCGACATGCACTTCGTGCAGGGCATCAACCAGGATGCGATCAAGCTGCAGTTCGTGCGCTCGATCCAGGAGATCGCGGAAAAGTCCGGCACCTTCGTCATCGCCGAAGGCATCGAGACGGATGCCGAACTGCTGATGATCCGCGATCTCGGCGTCGCTTACGGCCAGGGCTACAAGATCGCGCGGCCGCATGCGCATCCGGCGCTGGAGCCGTCAGGGGACATCCGCAATCTGCTGCGGCAGAACGGCGTGGCGGTCTATCCGCAGGAAACGCGGCGCGGCAAGGCGCCGACGGCGTTCAAGCTGCTGCGCGCCGTCAAGGCGGTCACGCCGGACGTGCCGAACAACCGCATCTATGAAATGTTCAACAGCGATCCGACGCTGGAAGTGATCCCGGTCGTTGCCGACGACGTGCCGATCGGGCTGATCACGCGCACCAACCTGATCGATAATTTCGCGCGTCCCTATCTGCGCGAACTGCACGGCCGCAAGTCGTGCACGCTGTTCATGGATGCCAACCCGCTGATCTTCGACCGGCACACCGCGCTGCACGCGCTCAGCCAGATCATCGTCGACGGCGACCGGCATCACCTGTTCAACGGCTTCATCATCACCGATGCCGGCAAGTATCTCGGCATGGGCAATGCGCACGACCTGATGCGCGAGATCACGCAGATGCAGATCAGCGCGGCGCGCTACGCCAATCCGCTGACGCTGCTGCCCGGGAACGTGCCGATCGACGAACACATCGACCGCCTGCTGGAAAACGGCGCACGCTTCGCCACCTGCTATGTGGACCTCGATCACTTCAAGCCCTACAACGATGTATACGGCTACCGCAAGGGCGACGACATCCTGCGCATCACCGCAAAAATCCTGGCCGAACACAGCGACCAGCAGCGCGACTTCGTCGGCCACATCGGCGGTGACGATTTCATCGTGCTGTTCCAGAGCGAGGATTGGGAGCGGCGCTGCCGGGACATCCTGGCCGCCTTCGCCACCGTCGCGCCCGATTTCTACAGCGAGGAAGACCGCGCCCGGGGCGGCTACGTCAGCGAGGACCGGCGCGGCAACAAGGTGTTCCACCCGCTGGTGGCAATGTCGCTCGGCATCGTGAAGGTCGGTCCCGGCCAGTACGGCTCGCATCACCAGATCGCCGCGGCGGCGACCGATGCCAAGCGGCAGTCGAAAAAAATCCCCGGCAACAGCCTGTTCATCGACCGCCGCCAGGGACCTTCGTCGCCGGAGAATCTGCCGGGCAAACCGGACGAGGCCGACACCCCGCCGCCGACGCCGCGCGCCGCGTAACGGCGGCCCGCCATTACGCGACCAGATGGCCGCGCACGCTACCTCACTTCGCTTCCGGCCGGAGGACGGCCGTGCCACCCATGTAGGGCCGCAGCACTTCCGGAATTGCGATGCTGCCGTCGGCCTGCTGCCCGTTCTCCAGCACCGCGACCAGCGTGCGGCCGACCGCGAGGCCGGAACCGTTCAGCGTATGCACCAGTTCCGGCTTGCCCTGCGCATTGCGGAAACGCGCCTGCATGCGACGCGCCTGAAAGGCCTCGCAGTTCGACACCGACGAAATCTCCCGATACGTGTTCTGCGCCGGCAGCCACACCTCGATGTCGTAGGTCTTGGCCGCGCCGAAACCCATGTCGCCGGTGCACAGCGTGATCACGCGGTACGGCAGGCCGAGCTTCTTCAGGATGTTCTCCGCGTGCGCGCACATTTCCTCCAGCGCCTCGTAGGACTTTTCCGGATGCACGACCTGCACCATCTCGACCTTGTCGAACTGGTGCTGACGAATCATGCCGCGCACGTCGCGGCCGTAGCTGCCGGCTTCCGAGCGGAAACAAGGCGTATGCGCGGTCAGCTTCAGCGGCAGCGCGTCGGCCGGCAGAATCTCGTCGCGCACGATGTTGGTCAGCGAGACTTCCGCAGTCGGGATCAGGTACAGCGATTCGCCCTCGCCTTCCTGACCACCCTTCTTGACGGCGAACAGGTCGGCCTCGAACTTCGGCAACTGCCCGGTGCCCAGCAGCGAATCGGCATTGACGATGTACGGCGTATAGCATTCGGTGTAGCCGTGTTCCGCCGTATGCGTGTCGAGCATGAACTGCGCGAGCGCGCGGTGCAGGCGCGCGATGCCGCCCTTCATCACCGCGAAGCGCGAACCCGTCAGCTTGGCCGCCACGTCGAAGTCCAGCCCCAGCGGCGCGCCGAGATCGACGTGATCCTTGACCGCGAAATCGAACCGGCGTGGCGTGCCGACCTTGCGCATTTCCACGTTGCCCGATTCGTCGCTGCCGACCGGCACCGATTCATGCGGCAGGTTGGGGATCGCCAGCATGAAGCCGTGCAAACCGGCCTGGATCGTGTCGAGCTCCGCCGCCCACGCCTTCAGCTCGTCGCCGATGCCGGCCACTTCCGCCATCACGGCCGACGTATCCTCGCCTTTGCTCTTCAGCATGCCGATCTGCTTGGACAGCGTGTTGCGCTTGTTCTGCAATTCCTCGGTACCGGACTGGATTTGCTTGCGGCGCGCTTCCAGTTCGTTGAAGGCGGCCGCGTCAAGCTGGAACTTGCGGCCGGCGAGACGCGCGGCGACGGCGTCGATGTCTTTGCGAAGAAGCTGGATGTCGATCATGGTGGAAGACGAGACGGGATGGAGGCAAAAGCCGACATTGTACCAAGGCGATCATGGCAGCAGGCGTTGGAAGACGGCGAAAAGGATGGGATGGGTTGCGGCGTTCCGTGTCGAGGCGCCGTCTTTTTGTGAAATCACGGACATGGCGCAGCAGCAGTGACCTGCCTGCATATCGATGCAGGAAAGTATGTTCAGTTCAGGTAAGCATCGGCAAGCATAGCTCCGCAATCGGGAAGCATGGTCTATTCGTCTCGCCCCCTCCCACCCATCATTCCCTGCGCAGGCGGAAACTCAGGAAGGGCGTCGCGTATATGTGAGTTCTGGATTCCCGCCTTCGCGGGAATGACAAACTCTGTAGTCGCCACTGGGCCTTGCTGGCTCGCCCATGCATTCGGAGACATGTTCAATACCCATTTCCTCACCGCTATCCTTGCCCGTCGTTCCCGCGCAGGCGAGAATCCGGGAAGGGCGTCGCATATATGTAGATTCTGGATTGCCGCTTTCGCGAGAATGACGGCATGACATTTTCTCGTCTATGCCCTCACCTGTACGCAGATTGCGCATCGAGACAGCGGTGCCGATATAAATCCGCCGATGCCGCGCTCCGCTCGCCAAGCATTAGCCGTCGCGTTCCCCCTTCTTCGCCGCCGCATCCAGCGCACGCAGATAATCCAGCTTCTCGCCGATCTTCCCCTCCAACCCGCGCGGCGTCGGCTCGTACCAGTGCGGCTCCGCCATGCCGTCCGGCAGATAGGTTTCGCCGGCGGCGTAGGCATCCGGCTCGTCGTGCGCGTAGCGGTACAGTTTGCCGTAGCCCAGCTCCTTCATCAGCTTCGTCGGTGCGTTGCGCAGATGTTCCGGCACCAGCCGCGACTTGTCCTTGGCGACGAAGGCGCGCGCCGCGTTGTAGGCCTTGTAGCCGGCATTGCTCTTGGCCGCCATCGCCAGATAGATCACGGCCTGTCCCAGCGCCAGCTCGCCTTCGGGCGAACCGAGCCGCTCGTAGGTCGCGGCCGCTTCGTTGACGATCGCCATCGCGCGCGGGTCGGCCAGGCCGATGTCTTCCCATGCCATGCGCACGATGCGCCGCGCCAGATAGCGCGGATCGGCGCCGCCGTCGAGCATGCGGCAGAACCAGTACAGCGCGGCGTCCGGATGCGAGCCGCGCACCGATTTGTGCAGCGCCGAAATCTGGTCGTAGAAGGCGTCGCCGCCCTTGTCGAAACGGCGCAGCGCGTCGCCGAGGCAGGCCTTCAGCAGTTCGAGGTCGACTTCGTTCTGCCGCTTCGCCTGCGCTGCGCGCGCCACGATTTCCAGGTTGTTCAGCAGCTTGCGGCCGTCGCCGTCGGCGCTGGCGACCAGCGTCGCCTTCGCCTCTTCGGTGAAATGCAGACCTTCCAGCGCGCTCGCCAGCGCCCGGTCCGCCATCGTGCCGAGATCGTCGTCGCTCAGCGATTTCAATACGTACACCGACGCGCGCGACAGCAGGGCGCCGTTCACCTCGAACGACGGATTCTCGGTGGTGGCGCCGATGAAGGTGAACAGGCCGCTTTCCACGTGCGGCAGGAAGGCGTCCTGCTGGCTCTTGTTGAAGCGGTGCACCTCGTCGACGAACAGGATGGTGCGCCGGCCCATCGCGCCGCGCGACAGCTCGGCGCGTTCGACCGCCTCGCGGATATCCTTGACGCCGGACAGCACCGCCGACAGCGCGATGAAATCGGCATGGAAGCCGTCCGCCATCAGCCGCGCCAGCGTGGTCTTGCCGACGCCCGGCGGTCCCCACAGGATCATCGAATGCGGCTCGCCCGATTCGAACGCGACGCGCAGCGGCTTGCCCGGCCCGAGCAGGTGCTGCTGGCCGATCACGTCGTCGAGCGTGC
>Ga0164242_10001353_pt1 | contig 28988 bp, 19 predicted proteins | sample OricomgcompostMG_FD_108783 | JGI IMG/M metagenome (GOLD analysis project Ga0164242, IMG submission 108783) | Miracle-Growth compost microbial communities from Emeryville, California, USA - Original compost - Miracle growth compost (MG) ...
ATCAGCCAATAGAAACGTTATTCAGAAACGCCTTAAACTATCTGGCCAACGGTGGACGGAACAGGGGGCACAACACATGGCCTGTTTAAGGGCATTCATCAAGAGCATGAGGCTGACGGACATCCAGGCCCTTATCAGAGCCGCATAAATTGGATTTTTGTCTTACGTCCATTATATTAAGTCCAAAGTGACTATAATAGTTATCGATTCTTGGTGGTGATTTCAATGACGGCATCATGGGCTGATTTCTATCCAGTTGTGAAGGGAATGCTGATTCGAAGGTAGGCAGGTTGAAAAAGTGACAGACCGGATCGCTAGTTTTAGGGCTATTTGTTCTCTTAGGTGGCAATTCCGACGGATTTGCATATCTAAGTCCTCGGCCAATTGATTCGATGCGGTTCCAGCCTGCATCATGGTTTACATATTCCCCATAAATGTTTTGTTCGCAAGTGTCACGAAGATGCGCTAGTAGAGCCTCCGGTGTCTAGAATATCGAAACTGGCGGATGAGGCACTCCATTGTAGCTAAAAGAGTAGAAACATTTCTTGAGGCTATTTGTTGTAGCAAATTTTGCTCGTAAATAAAAGATGGCCCCATCAGACAAGGAATATTGGTATATATAAAGAGTATCGTTATCCATAATCTATACGTTATTAAATACATATCTATACTTTTTTATTGGCAAAGGGACCTTATACAAAATAATAGTGAACGATAATTGTTAAAAAAGTTGTTACTTCGCCGCCACGTTTTAGCTAATATGAAAAGCCAGTTAACGTCGAAAGTGACAAAAAAGAACTTTGAAATTCTTTTACGGCTAGCATTTTAACGATTTGGTTTAATTATTGCTTAAACGCCACTTTTATAAATATTCTTTTTTTGAAAACACTTTTGAATGCTATGGAGTTAGCTCTACGAAACGCGGCTACTATTTTAGTGATCGCATTTATGTTCACCTCTTGTGCTTCTACCAAACATGTCGCCTATTTCCAGAATATCAGCAACGGGGTTTACGATTCAGTGGAGACCATCCAAGATACGGCATCCAACCCGGTCATCCAGCCGGATGATATATTGCTAATCAATGTGAGCGGAGAAAATCCAAGCGCAGCTCTTCCCTTTAATCAGGGAGCTACCAGTTTCAATTCACCAACCTATATTGGGGCCACTTCGACCACAGAATCTGTTTATGGAAGAGCAGCTGATACTCGATTAGGCTATTTGGTTGCCAAAGACGGCACAATTAATTTCCCGGTTTTAGGATCGTTGAATCTCAGAGATAAGACCCTCGTTCAGGCCCAGAATACAATTCAGCATTTGCTTGAGCCATATCTAAAAGGGCCGCTAGTTAATGTCAGATTCTTGAATTACAGGATTACTATATTGGGCGAAGTGGCTCATCCTGGCACCTATACTATCCCGAACCAACAAATTAATCTGCTCCAAGCATTGGGCTTGGCGGGGGATATGACCATTTTCGGGAAGAGAGTGAATGTTTTAATAATTCGTGAAAAAGACGGAGAGAGAGCATATGGTCGAATCAATATGAATGATAGCCAAAGTTTGTTCAAATCGCCATTTTATTATTTGCAACAAAACGATGTAGTGTATGTTCAACCGCGCAAGTCAAAACTATGGAACACTGACCAGACAGCGATAAGGAATATATCTATCATGGCCACCGTCTTGAGTGCGATAAGTATTTTAGTCACAAGATTTTAAACTAAGGGAAGCGATAAAGAGAATAAATATACATATTGGATTGAAAATACATTTATGGAAAGCGCCCCGTATATAGAAAGTCAGGAAGAGCAATCAATAGACCTGAATGCGGTTCTTACCACATGCAAACGACATTGGTATTGGTTTGTCATCGGGCTGGCTATAGCCATGACGGCAGCTTTTTTTTACACTCGGTTTGCTACACCGCAGTACCAAACCAGTGCGGAACTGCTGATTAAGGACGACAAGGGGTCTCCTTCTTCCTCTTTGCAGGACGATGTATTGGCACAGCTCAATTTTTTGACTGGGAATTCTAATATCTTAAATGAAATACCAATTTTGGAATCCAGGACGATTGTAGGGAGAGCAATCAAAGACTTGGGTCTTCAAGCAGCTTATTTTATAAATGGACGATACCATGATAAGGAAGTTTACAAAAGCACCCCCGTGTTTGTGATTCCTTTGATGCTTCGGGACTCGGTTAACGGTACTATCCTTAATATTACAGTGAATCCCGATCAAACCTATACTGTAACCGATGTGGATAAGAACCAGGCTAAAGTGATTTCCGGCAATACCGTTTCCCTTAGCAGCGGTATTTTCCTCCTGCAGGCAAATCCTGCCGGCAGCGACTCCATTCGGGGATTGAAGGTGCATATCGCTTCTTTGCATAGCGCCATTGCTGCATTTCGGCATAACTTGACCCTGGCTCAAACGGATAAGCAATCCGGTGTCATCGAAATGACCTTCAAGACTACCGTTCCTAGAAAAGGGGAGGACTTCTTGAATACCTTGATTCGGGAATATTCATTAGCGGGCCTGGCCGACAAAAACAAAACGGCCGCCAATACCATCCAATTCGTGGATTCCCGACTGGATTCCATTTCTGGGGAATTGTCTAGAGTCGAAAATGATATCCAAGAGTTCTTGAGTACTCATTCCATTGCGGATATCGACGAACAAAGCAAGGTGTTCATCGATCAGGCTGGACAACTGGATCAGCAAATAATGCAGCAAAGCCTCCAATCCAGTACATTGCGCCAAATTCAGGCTTATGTGAATAAACCGGTCAAGGAAGGTACGTATGTTCCTTCTACGCTCGGTATCAAGGATCCCACCTTGCTAGGACTCGTGAAGGATTACAATCAACTTCAACTTCAGCGTACACAGCAATTGCAAGCCGGCGCCGGGCCGGAAAACCCCATGATCAAAGTCATGGATACTCAATTGGATAAACTAAGAAACAACATCAAAGAGAATACGGCCAATCTGTTGAAAGCATCAGGGTCGGTAGCCCATAAATTGGAGCAGCAAAATGCAGAATTTCAGGGAAAGATCACCAGCGTGCCCAAAGTACAGCGGGATCTCATCTCATTGAAGCGGCAGCAAGAAATCAAATCCACCCTGTACGTCTACATGTTGCAGAAGCGAGAAGAAGCCTCCATCACCGAGGCTGCTTCGGTATTCAATAACCGAATCATCGATCCTGCCATGACGAATCTGATCCCGGTAGAGCCCCAAAAGAAACTGATCTATCTGGCGGCTTTCCTGCTCGGTCTGGTGCTTCCTGGATGCCTGCTTTACCTAAAAGGGTTGCTGGATAAAAAGATCGGCTCCCGCCAGGATGTGGAAGCACATACTAAAACATCTGTATATGCCGAGATTAGTCATAGCAGGAAAGAAGGACCGCTAGTTGTGGTCTCAGGCTCGAGGAGCGTCGTGGCCGAACAGTTCCGTAATTTACGTACCAATCTCAGCTTTGTTCTCGGTCCCGGTACGCATAAAGTTATTCTCATTACCTCTAGTATGGGCGGAGAGGGCAAATCCTTTATCTCCCTGAATCTCGCCATGACCTATGCGTTGATGGGTAAACGAACCGTGCTACTCGGCCTAGATCTCCGAAAACCTAAGATCGGCTCCTATGTGGGTCTAGAACATGCCCCTGGCGTGTCCAATTATCTGTCCGGACAACTTTCTTTAGAAGAATTGCTCATAGAACTGAATTACGGGAAACATAATTTGTATTTCGTCAATAGCGGCCCCATCCCTCCTAACCCAGCGGAGCTGCTGTTGCAGCCAGCTATGACCGATTTGATGAATTATCTGAAGGAGAACTTTGATTATATTATTATGGATACGCCGCCAGTTGGCTTGGTTACTGACGCGCAGATTCTCGGAGAATATGCGGATACCTGCCTGTATATCGTGCGTCATCAGTACACGATGAAGGTCCAGGTTCAGTTGTTGGACAACTATCATAGAGAGAAGAAATTGCCGAATATGGGCGTGATACTGAACGACATTAAAGCCGGGGATGCCTATCGCTACAATTATGGTGGCTACGGTTATGGAAATGGCTATTATTCAGAGAACGGTTCTCCCAACTCGAACGGCAAGGCGAGAAGCAAAGAGTTTCACAACCTAAAAGTCAACATTAAAGAATAAAGGCGACGCTTTCTACCGACACCTATACATTTCTCCAATGGAGGTGATTTCAGCGATATATCTATCCCTGGATGACGGTGAATATTGGGTGATAAATGATACGCTTTTGGCTTTATGGCTTTCGGACAGCTCTGTGTTTTCTGTTTTTTAAAGGTGCTTTGTCGGTGAATGGGACTGACCCAGCGAAGCTGTGTATGACAACCGATGAAAAAGAGAAGCAAGGTGAAGAAGCAATAAGTTGTCCCTTCTGATCTTCGAGACAGAAAGATTCTTCGAATCTGGTATTTCTCAATCATCTGAACGTATAATGGATAATGGAACCTTTGTGTAGCTGCTCGTCGGCAGATGCTCAAGGCGAACACAGCGATAATAGACAACGGAAACAGCGCCTTCGACTATGGCCAGGGAAAGCGGCCGACAACTGACAGCAGATAACCGGTAATTCACAATCAATAACCGATACTGACCAGGTACAAGGAATTCGATCTATATATCAGACAAGCCTAGAATTATTTTTGTTACGCGTCCCGATCTTGAAATTGTCTTAAATACGAATGATGTGAGTTGAAAAGCCAGTTGAGAGGTTCTTAGATTCGAAGGTTATAGCGGAAGGAAAAATATACTCGAATTTGTTAAGTTCCGGACCTATTTGCATGCCGGATATCTGAAAACGTTAAACCATATAGACGAGCTTAAAGCCTTTATCCCTGATTTACATGATAACATAATAGCCTTTATCAAAAGCATGAAGCCTTAGGTGCCAAAATCTATACGATTATTCAATATGTAGAAAATAGCTGACATTCTTGTCCAACTAAAACGAACGATCGAAAATAACTCCTTCGGCTTCGCTCCGGACCGGCCAAAGATAACAGACGACTCAAACAAACACATGTAATATATAAAATCACAATAACGACATGATCAAGAACGAATACAAAATCGCTGTCATCGGGCTAGGCTACGTAGGCTTGCCTCTGGCGGTAGAATTCGGGAGAAAGTATAAAACTTTTGGTTTTGATATTAATGAGTCACGAATCAAAGAACTGAGCAACGGACATGACCGGACGCTTGAGGTAGAAGGAGACAAGTTACAGGCGGTGCTAGTTGATTGTAATCAACCTAGAGGACTCTGTTGTACTAATAACCTAGAAGATATCAGGGGCTGTAATGTTTACATAGTTACTGTGCCTACGCCGGTGGATAAAAACAACCGGCCCGACTTGACACCGCTGTATAAAGCAAGTGAAACGGTGGGAAAAGTATTGGGAAAAGGTGATATTGTCATTTATGAGTCGACCGTTTATCCGGGGGTTACTGAGGATGAATGTGTACCGGTTCTAGAGAAAGTATCGGGCTTAGAATTTAATATAGACTTTTATGCCGGCTACTCTCCTGAACGTATCAATCCTGGCGACAAGGAACATACTGTAGCTAAAATTAAAAAGGTGACTTCCGGCTCTACGCCCGATGTGGCGGAACAGGTGGATGCTTTATACAACAGCATTATTACTGCGGGAACTCATAAAGCTTCTTCCATTAAAGTGGCTGAGGCGGCCAAAGTCATCGAAAACAGTCAGCGGGACATCAATATTGCCTTTGTGAATGAGTTGGCCCGGATATTTAACCGGCTTGGGATTGATACTCGTGACGTGTTAGAGGCTGCCGGTAGCAAATGGAATTTCTTGCCCTTTAAACCAGGACTGGTAGGCGGCCATTGTATCGGCGTGGATCCGTACTACCTGGCGCAAAAAGCGCAGGAAACCGGTTATCACCCGGAGATCATCCTGGCCGGGCGACGATTGAATGACGGCATGGGAGAATATGTGGCGCATGAAGTGATCAAGTTGATGGTGAAAAAAGATATTCCGGTAAAAGAAGCCAAGATACTGGTGCTGGGTATCACGTTTAAAGAGAACTGCCCGGATGTTCGCAATACGCGGGTGGTAGATATTTTAAAGACCTTAAAAGAATATCAGACCAACCTTACCATTCTTGATCCGTGGGCTGAACCAACTGAAGTAAAGCATGAATATGGTTGGAGTTCAGTGAAAGAACTGAACGGCTTACAGGGTTTCGATGCCGTAATCTTGGCTGTAGCTCACAACGAATTTAAACAGCTCGATCTGGAAGCCTTCTGTAAGAAAAACAAAGTAATCTACGATGTGAAGGGCGAACTGGATCGCGCAGTAGTAGATGCAAGACTATGATAATGTGCTGTTAGTCCTTAGCTATAGGTCCTTGATTTTTGGCTATTGGCTAATCCGGCAAACAAAAAAATTTCATAAAATCGGTGATAGAACTCACTTTTGGCCGACTATTATTTAAAGAAAATAGGAAAGAAAGGCAAAGGTGTCGGAAATATTGAACTCTTTGAACGATTAAATAACTGCCCGATGTGCTTTGCTTGCTCGGATAGTCCTGTGAAACAGGCTCGGAATGGACAAGCGGACGACCGGATAACTGTCAATGAACGCAAGATAACGGTAGACCTTCAAAACTTGATCAGTATCTGCTAATTGCTGATAGCCAACAGCGAACGTGGGAAAGTATACGATATCTCCATTTTTGCGGCGGCTTAGCTGGGAAAAAAGACACATTAAGTTTAATCGATATTCGCCGATGACCAAAAGCTAAAAGCAACATAAAACTCACATTAGAAAAACTCATAACAAACAAATCATAACCAGATTATGTACGACACTCCTTACCATAGCGATAGCTTAAACCGGTGTTCATTTCTCGTCACAGGGGGAGCCGGGTTCATCGGCTCCAATATTGTGGAATATCTGCTAAAGTACGGTGCTAGAAAAGTAAGGGTACTTGATAACTTTTCTACTGGTTTTCGCAAGAATACGGACCTCTTCAAGGATAATCCTGCTTTCGAATTGATCGAAGGCGATATTCGGGATATAGATACCTGTAAAAAGGCCATGGCCGGCATGGACTATGTTTCCCATCAAGCGGCACTGGGATCTGTGCCTCGTTCTATTCATGATCCGGTAACGACCAATGCGGTTAACATAGGCGGCTTTTTGAATATCCTTGTGGCTGCCAAGAATGAGAACAGCGTGAAGCGACTTGTTTACGCAGCATCTTCTTCTACTTATGGCGATAGTAATGAACTCCCCAAGAAAGAGGGTTGTGAAGGAAAGCCACTTTCTCCTTATGCGGTTACGAAACTCGTAAATGAATTGTATGCCGATGTATTTTCAAAGATATACGACTTACACACCATTGGCCTAAGGTATTTTAATATTTTCGGTCCCCGCCAAGATCCGCACGGTGCCTATGCTGCTGTGATTCCTTTATTTATGCAGGCTGCGATCGACAAAACGGTGCCTACCATCAATGGTGATGGGGAGACCTCCCGCGACTTTACCTTCGTTGAAAATGCAGTGCAGGCGAATGTGAAAGCCTTATTGAATACTGTCAATCTGTTTAAGCACGAAGTGGTGAATATTGCCTGCGGAGACAGGACTACTTTAAATGAACTCTGGCAATTGATTAGCCCGCTGGCAGGATTTAATCGAAAAGCAAGTTATGGCCCCGAACGTCCTGGTGATGTAAAACATAGTCTTGCGACGATTACCAAAGCAAGTCAATTATTCGGCTATAGCCCTAAATGGAAAATTAAAGAAGGAATGGAGAAAACATTTAAATTCTATGAAGAAAATTTAGCAAAAAAAATTGACGGAGTATAAAAATGATGTGTAATAATATTAGTTCGGTAGTTAAAGGTTATACTAGTTAGGTAGTTAAAGTGAAGGATTGCAGAAAAGAAAATATAATGTGTATATATAAGCTTAATAAATCTACCGATTGATGATATACTTGGTAATTGCTTTATTGATTTTATTTTGCCATACGGTAGATTTTGGACAGAAAAAAGACGAAAAGTTTGATAGAGTAGTTTATTTTTCACTATTCCTGATTTTGTCCCTAATTGCAGGATTGCGATATAGGGTTGGAGGGGATTCGTTAGCTTATCAGGAATATTTTTATGCTTATCCAAATCTATCTCAATTGAGGCGTTTTAGCTTTGGAGAGGCCCAGTATAGACCGCTATGGTATATATTAAATGCGACTATTAAAAGCATAAATGATAGCTTTATCTTATTTCAGTTTGTTCAGGCGATTTTTGTAAATGGGGTTATATTTTGGTTTATTAAAAGATATTGCAAAGCAAAATATGAAGGGATATTATTCTATTTCATTTTTGGATATACATATTTTAATATGGAAATCCTTCGGGAATCGTTTCCTGTATGCATCTTTTTATTGAGTGTGCCTTATTTATTGAAGAAAAAATGGCTACTCTACTATTTATTTTCAATAATCGCGTTTTTTTTTCATTTTTCAGCGGTAATAACTTTTGTAATACCATTTCTGACACGTAGATTAAAAATATGGCATATTATTCTCTTAATTCTGCTTGTTTTTGTTCCCTTTCTTTTTATTAATCCTTATGAGGTTTTTAGCTATTTTAATTATTCTTCTGACTTTGGCGCTAAAGTAGAAACATATACTAGCCTTAATATTAATGGCTATGGCGTGTTGATGCAAGTTATAGCCATCTTACCGGTCGCTGGATTTAAAATATTAAGGCAAAAATGTAAAATTCCACCACATGTGTTTGAAAATTTGATGACAGCCTATCTGGTTATCGGTATTTTTGCAGCTGTAATAGGTGGCTTTGCAAGGTTTTTAAATTACCTTAATATCCTAAGTATCATATATATTGTAGATTCCTTCTTTATTTTGAAGAAGTACAAAAAGTTATATTATACCAAATATTTATGGTCTATAGGAATTGTCTTTATTATGTTTGGTTATCAAACATATTATTATTGTCGTGATACATCCCGCTATCAAAAAGATACAAGATTCTATGATCTATATTTACCATACTATTCAGTATTTAATCCAGTAGTCGACCGTCAGCGAGAAATGCTATATTTTAAACAGATGGGGCTGTATTAATAACTAACATTTATGGAAAGGAAGGTATCTTTTTTTCAGGAACCGAATTTTTTGGATGAAAATATTAAGCAATATGGAGTAGTCATATTTTCGCCATTTAGAAAAATCTCCTCACTCTTCAAACCTTTTAGAATTTTATCTCTTCGGTATAATTTGTTTTTCCCAAGTATATGGTATACTGATTTTGAAAATGTTATTGTTAAAAGCGACCTTATTGTATTACCTGCAAGTAATTTTTCCCCTCGAATTGCGAAATATATCGACGAAAAAATTAGTGATGATAGAACAAGATTGATATACTGGTATTGGGACTCAGTTCGACCTGCATTTTCTCCACTTAGAATTTCTGATCGATGGGAGAAGTGGTCTTTTGATAAAGCTGACTGTCGAAGGTTTTCGTTAAAATATAATTCGACCTATTACTTTAAATCGATACAACTGAAGAAAGTTGCGATAAAATATGATATAATGTTTGTTGGGCAGAATAAAGGACGTTTATCCGCTTTATTACGCCTAAATAAGATATTCACCAATCTTGGATTATCTTTTTATTTACATGTAGTTAAAGATAACGAACTTTTTAATGAAAAATATGCCTATAAGAACCGTATTAGTTATAAAAATCTACTTTCCTTAATCTCTCAGTCAGTAGCTATTCTTGATTTAATGCAGGATAGTCAATCAGGGCTTACGTTAAGGGTGATGGAGTCTATATTTTTGGAAAAAAAGCTAATTACAAATAATTTGAGTATTGTTAACTATAAATTCTATCGGAGAGAGAATATATTTATCTTAGGACACGATTCTCAAGAGAGGTTAAATGATTTTATTCAAACACCGTATTTAAAAATAGAGGAAGAAATAGTACGGCAATATGAGTTTGCCCAATGGCTGCAGAGAATTGTTCAAAATACAATATTAAAAGATGAGGTCGAGGAAGGCTTTTCTAACTAAGATAGTTTACGCATTTAGCGCTCAAGTTGTTTCAATTGTTTTAAGTCTGATACTGGTTTTAGGCTTACCCAAGGTTATAACTATAGAAGAGTACGGCTTCTGGCAGTTATTTATTCTTTACAATAGTTTTATCGGATTGTTTTTGTTAGGTTTGAGCGATGGAGTCTATTTATTATACGGTGGCAAAGGATTTAAAGATCTTGATCCTAGGAAAATTAAATCTGAGCTATTGTTCACTTTGTTATCGCAAATTTTTTTTTCGGTAATAATTATATTATTAATTTTATTTTTTCAGCCTAAGGGGGTTAAGCAGTGGGTACTTATCTATTCTAGTTTTTTTTTAGTCATTGGTAATTTTATAACAGTCCTTGGTTTCATTCTATTGGCTACGGATAGAATCAAGGAATATTCTAAAGCCGTATTTCTTGAAAAGGCTACTTTTCTGGTTTTAATTATCATTCTATATATAATCAATCAATTAAATCTATATGAGATTATTGGGATTTTTCTGATTAGTAAATTGGTATCTTTAAGATATCTTTTAAATTTTTATAAGGGGATTAAGAATGTCAAAATACTGGAATTAAAAGACCTTTTCCCTGTGATTAAAAAGGATAGTGTTTTTGGTATAACTTTAATGCTATCTAACTTGACTGATACTTTTATATTGGGCATTGGAAAGTTTGTAATTGAAAGCCGGTGGGATATTAAAACGTTTGCTAAAATATCACTTTCTTTATCTGCGGTTTTTTTTTTTATTGTTTTGATTACCCAAGTTGGACTTGTTCTTTTTCCAACCCTCAGGAAAGTTTCGGTAAGTAAGCAGGGTGAGGTATTAAGTATAAGTATTGATTTTTTTAGTTTCTTGTTACTTGGTTTTTATATTGGATATTATCCAGCCATCCGTGCTCTTTCTTCCTGGCTTCCCGCATATGAGCAGGGATTGCAATATTTAGTAATATTAATGCCCATTTGTTTATATGAAGGGAAAATGCAGATAATCAATAAGACATATATGAAAGTGTTAAATAAACAGAATCTTTTATTAATGATTAATATTTCTGCCTTGTTGTTATGCCTTATAGGAACTATTTTTTCAGGTTATTATTTAAATAGTTTAACTGGTGTAGTATATAGTATTCTGGGATGTATTGCTCTGAGAAGTATTGTAACGCAGATTATATTATATCGAATTTATAAGTTGGAACCACAAGGCCAAGTCATTAACGATTTATTATTATCCATATTATTCGTAGTTTTAACTATTAAGTATGATAGTGTGATTGCATTAATTTCGTATACATCAATCTATATAGTATTCCTTATCATTAAGCGAAAGAAAGTTAAGGCTGTCTTTAATTTTATTATGTCCCCGAGCAAGGCTCCTATAGTCGCGAATATGAAAAGCTAATCTTGCTCCTTTATAAGAGCATGATATATTGTAGATTTTGGGCGACTATCTACAATTGTAATTAGCATCTGTCTTTAACTTGAGTCCATTGCGGCTCCCGGGCTTTCGGTAATTTTCAGCAAATTCTTTTTTTCGAATTATTATTATTGATATACACTCAGGCTTGAGGAATTTGACGTTTTGCGATATCACCAAAATATATATAGAAAACAAGACTAAAAAGATGGATGATATAGGAGTTAATGAAGCTGGATTATAGGGTAGTTGAATTTGGTCAGCGAAATTCCAGAACATTTGGCTAATATTTGAAAATTGACGTCGGACGCAGGTGGATTTTTAAATTTATCAGAGATCCAATTCGAAGAATTACAAGCAGATATATTGTAGCTAATAGAACAAGTAAGCTATATTACAGAGTGAAAAAAGATTAGAAGTGAAACGAAGCCGAACGGGGTGAGTTGATTTCGATTTATGGTAGATACTTCGAATATCACAGTGAAAGGGCCGAAAGGCTAATTGGGTCATAAGGTAAGCTTAACTATCGGGAAAGCAATCCTATTCTTAGTTGTAAGATTCTTAAAGGTAATTTATCGGTTGGTATTTTGTACAAGGCCATCTGATATGAGGTCATATCAAGCTAGACTGTGATTCCGCGAGCCGGAGTAACAGCTGGTGACTAGGTATCTAAATACATTTGGAATATGCTGAGAAAATGGAGTCAGGAATGTTTGGGTCACCAAAATCGTCTGGAAAATAAGAGGCATTTTAAAGCCATCGATGAATAGATATTACAGTAGAACACTGGAGGTATGGTGCTGAAGCAATCGCCCTCATTAACTCAGTAATAATAGGTAAACATACAGTCTACGTCGGAATGTATGTCCGACAATGCAGCCATACTTTCATGTCCGACAATGTGATTTTAATATTGATTTGGTGACAATCGAGAACCATCGCAGACAAGCACTTGGGCTCCTTCCGGATAGGAACCGTGTCCGAAAAGCGGCCAATCTCGTATAGATGACCGTAACCATACTTAGAAGTTAGACACAGATTAATGTTTAAGAGCATAGTATTTTTAACAGTTCTTTTGTCCTTTAATTTGAGTGACACGAATGCACAAGATTTGGCACGGCATAGGCCGTATTTAATTTCTGCAATTCCTAATTATCCATTCTCGGCACCTGCATCAGATAAAACATCTTTAACAGATGGAATATATACTACGCCTGGCAATTTTTGGACTAAACCAACAACAGTAGGTTGGGAACATCGCCAAGTGACGATTACAATAGATTTAGAAAAGATAGCATCAGTGGATTCTGTGACCTTTAACACAGCCGGATATTCCAAGGCTCATGTTTTTTTCCCAAGGGCTATTTTTGTCTTTATTAGTAAAGATAATAAGGATTACGGGTATGTGGGTAATGCAGTTACTACACGGATTGATGAGCCCGAGGAGTATAGTGTAAAAAAATTTTTCGTAAAGAATATTGATAGTAGAGCCAGGTACATTAAGATAGTAGTTATACCCAATGGGTGGTTTGTTTTTTGCGATGAAATAGAGGTAACGTCAACAAAGGGAATAAGCCAATTTAGAAATGCAAGAAATTCTATTCCTTTGGTGAATTTAGAATATGTCGTAGACTCGTTATCAATACCATACCAAAATTCGAAAGAAAAACTAGAGCGGATGATATCCAATAGGGATAAAATCAGAAAATCGGTCGATAACGGGGGCGAGGATGTTATTGATAATATATTATCAAGGCAGAATGCAAGAGATTTGAGTTATGATTTCGATATTTTGAGATATCAGGTTGGTGAGGCCTATGCCGATAAGTTGTCTCATGTATTCAAGACCCCTTTTGTCGTTGAAAAATATAGCCCATGGGATTCTTTAAATGAATTACATGAGCCGCATGAAGATAAGAAGAGTATTAATTACGATTTTTTGCTTCCTGTGAATTATACGCAATATGGAGCATTTGTGATTACCAACACCAATACCTCGTCTCAGAAATTTTCTATTCAATTGGAAGATATAGATAAAGAGGTAAATGATGTACAACTATATAAAATACCTTTTATTAATACAGCAGAGCGGAGTGTGCCAGATCCTCTCTTGCCGCTTGATTCAATAGTCGCTATTGACCCGGGGATTTCTGAAATGTTTATATTCAAAATAATTGGCGTGAATAGCGGAGTTAATAACTTGCATATAAAAATTCAATCACCTAATGACATTGCAACGATAGATATTCGGTCGCAAGTTTTAAAAATGGTTGAAGACAAGATATCTAAACTTTATACAGATAACTGGGCATATCTTTATTATCCAATGCTGAATGACAGAAAGAAAGTTGCGGCATCTGATTTGCAAAGGCATCATATTAACACCGTGATTATACCGGCCGCTTTTCTTCCTCGTATCGATGATGATGATTATCGGTCGTTCTCTAATTATCTAGCCTATTTTAGGAAGAATAGAATTGATAACATACTGTTGTTTATGGATTTTGCTTCTTTAAGTAATAGGACCCCTCCTCGTATGGGAGCCTTCATGTCCGATGACTGGCATAAAAAATTTATAAATTGGTATAATAATATTATAAAAATAATTAAGGGTAATGGTTTTGCAGACGCAACCGTTTACTTGTATCCTTATGACGAGGTGAAGGATAAGGATATACCTGATTTTAAGCAACTTATTGCTTGGGCTAGGACGGCTATCCCTGATGTTAAATTTTTTGCAACCCTTACGGATAAGTCTAATATTAGTGCTCTTTTATCAAGGGTAGATGTTGCGCAAATTTTGTCAAATTATTCTGAATTAAACAACCTACCTGTACATCATGCACAGATTTGGATTTATAAAATTGCAGGCAATGCAAGGGCCCTATCCCCATATTCTTATTATAGGTTGATGGCTTGGAAGGCCTTCCTAAAAGGATATAGAGGAGTTGGTTTTTGGAACTATGCAGATGAGCATTCCGGCAGGGCGTTGAACATTATTACCAATATGAACGTGAATCCCATCGAGAATTATTCCGTGGTATATGATGGCCCAGGGACTTCCCTTATTTCTAGTCGTAGATGGGAGGCCTTTAGCAAGGGGATAGAAGATTATAAAATACTGTCCGTGTATGAAGCTAAATATGGTATTGATAAAGCCAAAAGTCTTGCAGAGGCTGTAGTAAGAAACACGAATGATGTTAACAGGGCTGACAGTACCATACACTTTATTTTGCAAAGTTTATTAAGTAGAAAATAAATTACGTGAATTTTGTTGTATTATATTTCCAAATTATTATTGCTAATTATTAAAAGCAAAAGACGCCTTAAAATGCTTGTTTTGATCCATTTGTTTAAGAAGCATGGCAGGAATTTTGTTTTTGATCCCAATGGTAACTATAGCTTCCAAACAATTGAGGTTGGCGACAATGTGTATATTGGGCCCGGTGCAGTTTTAAATGCTTCAAAGAGTGGAATAACTATTGGGAATAAAGTCATGTTTGGTCCGAATGTTACTATTATGGGGGGGGATCATAATATTTATGAGATCGGTAAATATATGTATGATGTTAAAGAAAAGAAGTCGGAAAATGATCTAAAAGTTGTTGTTGAAGACGATGTTTGGATTGGTACAGGGGTAATTATTCTTAAGGGAGTGACTATTGGAAAAGGCAGTGTCGTTGCTGCTGGAGCTTTGGTAACCAAAGATGTGTTGCCTTATAGCATTGTCGGAGGAATTCCTGCCAGAATGATAAAAATGCGGTATACAAGTGAACAAATTGAAGAACACAAACGGATCTTGGGAATAGACTAGATGTGTAATATGTATTATATATGTGTGGTATAGCAGGAATATATAGTTTAAGAGGTAAGCCAATAGACAGAGATTCAATAAAGAACTCTTTGGCGTGTATTGCTCATCGTGGCCCAGATGATGAAGGGCTTTTTTGCGAAAATAATATTTCATTTGGGCACCGTAGGTTAAGTATAATTGATTTAAGTGCTGCCGGTCACCAGCCGATGTATTCTGACGATGCCAGGTATGTGATAGTTTACAATGGAGAGGTGTATAATTTTAGGGAAATCCGAATTGACTTGGAGAAAAGAGGTTACGGGTTTAGGAGTAATTCTGATACCGAAGTGATTTTAAAGGCATTTACTGAGTGGAAAAATGACTGTTTTATTAAGTTCAATGGAATGTTTGCAATTGCCATTTTCGATCGGCAGACAAGAGCGCTGGTAGTTGCTAGAGATCGATTCGGGATAAAGCCGTTATACTTTTCTGTAGATAATAATTATTTTATATTTGCGTCCGAGATAAAGGCCATTCTAATTACAGGATTGGTGTCAAAAAATGTTAATTATCAGGCTTTATCTGAATATTGTTGGTATGGCAACCCATTAGGGGCAAATACTATGTTTGAAAGCATATGTGAATTATTGCCAGGGCACTTTTTAAAAATTGAAAATGGGCAAATAGAAGATGATATCTATTATAATTATAATAAAATATTCGTTCGAGAAGAAGATGAAGAAAATGCTGTGAGACAGATCAGAGAAAAGCTTGACGCTGCCGTCCATAGGCATTTGATTAGTGACGTACCGGTGGGGATATTTCTAAGCGGAGGAATAGATTCCTCGGCTATTACAGCGTTTGCTTCAAAGTATTATGGTAATAAATTGCAAACTTATTCTGTGGCGTTTGATTTTGATAGAGGCATAAATGAACTAGAGAGAGCGGCGTTTGTTGCAAAAAAATACAAGACTCAACATAACGAACTTTATGTAAAGGCAGATGACTTAATACCCATTATTGAAGAGTTAGTTTGTAGTCATGATGAACCTTTTGCAGATGCGGCCAATATACCTCTATTTTTACTTTGTCGTGCAATAAAGGGCCACATAAAAGTGGTATTACAAGGAGATGGCGGTGATGAAATATTTGGTGGATACAGTCGATACAAGACAGTTCAAGATAGGAATAAATGGTTGTTTCCCGCCCAATTTGCCTCTTGCATATCACCAAGTGCGACGTCTCCTCGTTTGCTTAGACTAAAAAGGTTTTTAACAGCTATTTCAGAAAAGAATGAGGCAATTAGACATGCATTATTGCTAACCATGGAAACACCCGGTATTCCACCCGAGGATATTTTTTCTGAAGGAATTAAAAACAAGTTGAGGGAATCTAGTCCATTTAATCGATATGTAGATATATATTCCTCACTTGATGGAATAAGTACAATTGATAAGCTTTTTTTTGCAGACAATCAAATTATACTTCCCGATACTTTTTTAGAGAAAGTTGACAAATCTACCATGGCACACGGTTTGGAGGTGAGAGTGCCTTTTTTGGATAATACTTTGACCGATTATGTGATGTCCCTTCCTGCCAGTTTAAAGGTAAAAAATGGTGAGAAAAAATATCTACTTAAGAGGTCCCTACGAAATATTGTGCCAGATAGTATATTGGATGCCCCGAAAAGTGGATTTGGCGTTCCTTACTCATTTTGGTTAGAAAATAAACTAAATAATTACTTAAGCGAAAGGGTGAATGATAATTCAATAGCCCATATCTTTGATAGAGGCTATATTAATAAATTAATATCCCAGCATAAACAAGGAAAAGGCTATTCGGGATTTCTATTATGGAAAGCTCTGCAATTAGCGATATGGGCTGACAAATACGAAATTGACTTTTGATATGTCCAAACGTAAGAGAGTATTATTTATAGGCTCATTCAAAAATTCAGGGCGCGATGGTAATGTCGGCGGGCAAATGTATGCATGCCGGTCATTGATTGAATCTGAATTAAAAGATATGGTTCAATGGGTCTTAGTAGATACGACTGCTCAGACTAATTTAAAACGTTCTCTAATCAATAGGCTTTTTTATGCGTTAAGACGGATAGTAAAGATATTATATCTTGTACTTTTTAAAGATATAGATATCGTAATGGCCTTTTGTTCATCAGGGTATAGTTTTCTAGAAAAGGGAACTATTTTAAGAATAGCTAAGCGTTTAAATAAGAAAACTATTCTGTTTCCGAGATCCGGATATATTATTGATCAAATTGAACGCGATGACAGGTTTAGGAGAAAGGTAAAGATAATCTTTTCATCTTGCGATTATATTATAAGCCAGGGTTCTTTTTGGAGAAGCTTTTTTGTAGACAAATTTAATTTGCCTGTGATCAAAGTGATTACGATTCCCAATTGGATAAATATAGATTATTATGATTCTTCGAAAAAAAAGATAGGAAGCCCTTTAAAGATACTTTTTCTTGGCTGGATAGAAAAAAATAAAGGAGTGTGGGAAATATTAGAGGCTATAAAAAGACTGGGAAACGACGACTTCATTGTAGATTTTGCCGGGAATGGAACAGATTTTGAAAAACTGAAACTTGCTATTAGTGATGAAAATCTAACAGACAAAGTGAATTTGCATAACTGGGTATACGGAGAACAAAAGATTGAGCTTTTGGCAAAAGCAGATATTTTTTTATTGCCATCTTATCGAGAAGGTTTGCCTAATGCCTTGTTGGAAGCTATGGCTTCCTTTACCGCTGTGATAGCTTCAAATGTGGGGGCGATTCCTGATATTATTCAATCAGGTGTAAATGGATTTTTGATTGACCCAGGGGATGTAAATTCACTTACCCGGTATTTACAAATATATATTCAGAATCATTGTTTAATTTTGGAACATTCACGAAGTGCTTTAGAAACTATAAAAGAAAAGAATTCAATAAATTCGATCCTCCCAGAATTTATGAAATTATTGAATTAATTAAATTTCTAAGTAGGTTGTTTTAGGTTGTGAAGGAATCCTTAGGTCTCTCGTTTATATAGTCCAGCTCCTTAAACAATCCCTTAGCTTATCTGAATCAGATTCAAGGTAATTTTATCAACAAAGTATCTTAGTTTATTGCATATGAAACAAATCATCCAATCCTTTAGAACCGGCGAAACGATTTTGGAAGATGTCCCGGCGCCGAAAGTAAAGCAGGGTGCTGTTTTAATACGAACGACTCGTTCACTGGTGTCATTGGGTACGGAAAAAATGTTGGTAGAATTCGGTAAAGCTAATTTGTTTCAAAAGGCGAGGCAACAGCCGGATAGAGTAAGGGAGGTGCTGAACAAGATAAAAGCGGATGGCCTAGTGCCCACATTGGAGGCTGTATTTAATAAGTTGGGGCAACCCCTGCCGCTTGGATATTGCAATGTAGGCCAGGTGCTGGAGGTAGGAGATGGTGTGACAGATTTCAAGGTGGGAGATCGCGTAGTGTCCAACGGGCCGCATGCCGAATTCGTCTGCGTTCCTCAGAACCTGGTAGCTCACATTCCGGACAATGTCAGTGATGAGGAGGCTGCTTTTACTATTGTAGGCTCTATAGGCCTGCAAGGTATCCGGCTTTGCAATCCTACGATCGGAGAAGCTATTGTGGTAATAGGCTTAGGACTGATTGGACTGATTACAGCGGAATTACTGGTTGCTAACGGCTGCTGCGTGATTGGCATTGACTTGGATGAACAGAAGGTTGCCCTTGCCCGAAGTAAAGGTATTCTTGCCCTGAACCCGGCAGGGATCGATTCCATAAACTATGTACACGATGTCACTAGTGGCATCGGAGCCGACGGAGTGATTATTACAGCTTCAGCTAAGACCAATGATATCATTTCCCAGGCGGCTAAAATGACTCGTGAGAGGGGACGGATTGTGCTGGTTGGAGTGATCGGACTCGATATCAACCGGGCTGACTTTTATGAGAAAGAATTGTCTTTCCAAGTTTCCCGTTCTTATGGTCCAGGCCGGTATGATGATAATTACGAGCAAAAAGGGATAGATTATCCTTTGCCTTATGTCCGCTGGACAGAAAAAAGAAATTTTGAAACCATTTTACAAACGATCTCTGCCGGTAAATTGGATGTGAAGGCACTCATTACCGAGCAGGTTTCGTTACACGACTATAAAAAAATATATGGTACTATTGGTCGTTCTCATTCTATAGCCTCGATTCTTATTTATCCCAAACAGGCCGATCAAAGCCCAGTCGTCGATGTCCATACAAATGTTTTTCAGCCTTCAAAAGGCGTTCTGGCAATTATCGGCGCCGGGAATTTTACAAAAATGACCCTGCTGCCGGCTTTTAAAGGCACGACAGCCCGGCTGAAATACGTGGTAAGCGCTGGAGGTGTATCGGGAACGGCGTTGGCGCAGAAACATCGGATTGAGAAAAGTACTACTGACTTCGACGAGGTTTTAAATGATAAAGAGGTGGATTTGGTTTTGATTACCACGCGCCACAATCAGCATGCCGGCATGGTGGTCGAAAGTTTGAAAGCCGGTAAAAATGTATTTGTTGAAAAACCGTTGGCGCTGAATGGGGAAGAGTTGGAGCTGATTAGGAGAGCCTACCAATCGTCACTGACCCTTACAGTAGGGTTTAATCGCCGATTTTCTCCTCATGCTCAAAAGGTCAAACATCTTGTGAGAGATGTACCGATGAATGTCATCGCCACTATGAATGCGGGCTTCATTCCCGCCGACGTATGGGTACATGATTTGCAGGTCGGTGGAGGCCGCATCATTGGGGAAGCCTGCCACTTTATAGATTTGATTACTTTTTTTACAGGGAGTCGAGTAAATGCGGTTTGCATGAATGCCATGGGGAAAAACCCCGGCTGGAATACAGACAACGCTTCTATTTTGCTGAAATATGAAAACGGTTCTACTGGGGTAATTAATTATTTCGCCAACGGTTCCAAAGCTTATTCAAAGGAAAGAATAGAGGTTTATTCCCAAGAAAGAACGGCCATTATTGATAATTTTCGTATCACTGAAGGGTATGGCTTTAATGGATTTTCTAAATTAAAGACCAAACTGGACAAAGGGCACAAAGAGCAGTTTCGTTTATTGACCGAGCGCGTCAAAAACGGGGGAGAATCCCTAATCCCTTTTGATGAGATTATTAATACCACTGAGGCTAGTTTTGCTGCCATAGAAAGCCTGAAAAAAGGTAGTTGGATTTATCTTGATGCGGTCCAGCCACCGATAAAAAATGCGATCAATGCATAACACCTTCTGGCTTCATCATAACGTCCTTGCACTTGACTTAGGGCGCGAAAGAAACAAAATCGATCGTCCAGCCTGATTGCCTTCAGGCAGGTGAAGCTAAAGCGAATGGAGAGAACAGTAAAATAAGAATTCTGATGCAAATATCCATTATTGCAGGCGCACGCCCCAATTTTATGAAGATAGCGCCGATCATCGAAGCTATAAAGCGAAAAGAAGCTGAAGGCGTAGACATTCATTATCGCTTGATTCATACTGGACAGCATTATGATAGAAATATGAGCGGCAGCTTTTTTGAAGAACTTGGCATTCCCGATCCGGATGTGAATCTCGATTGCGGTGGCGGCTTACAAGCGGAGCAGACTGCGAATATCATGGTTCATTTTGAAAAGGAACTGCTACAGCATCCTGCCGATCTGGTTCTGGTGGTGGGTGATGTCACATCCACTCTGGCCTGCTCGATAGTTGCTAAAAAGTTGTGTACTAAAGTGGCTCATGTGGAAGCGGGTATTCGTTCTGGTGACCTGACGATGCCCGAAGAGATCAACCGCATGGTGACCGATTCGATCACCGATTATTTCTTTACCACTTCAGATGTTGCCAACACTAATCTGAAGAAAGCTGGCGTACCCGATTACCGCATATTTTTTGTCGGCAATACGATGATAGATACTTTGCTTAAACACCGCCGCCGATTCAGAAAGCCTCCGATATGGGACGAACTGAAACTGAAAGAGAAAGAATATATTGTGATGACATTGCATCGGCCTGCGAACGTGGATGAGGAAAGCAAGTTAAAGGCGCTTATGGATGAGATCGTCGGCGCCTCGGGTTCCTTGCCCCTGATATTCCCGGTTCACCCTCGGACAGCAAAGATTCTGTCTAACCTAGGGATAAATTATCCCCGGTTACATAAAGTGGAGCCACTCGGTTACTTAGAGTTTAATTATCTCGTGGAACACTCCAAAGCCGTGATTACCGATTCGGGAGGCATTACGGAAGAAACAACCGTAATGGGTATTCCTTGTATGACCCTGAGAGATAGCACGGAGAGGCCCGAAACCGTGACGGCGGGGACGAACGTGCTCTTGGGCACCGATCCTAAGGTCATCAGGGCGGCCCTGAAAAAATTGCTAATCGGTGATTGGAAAAAAGGCAGCGAAATCCCTTTGTGGGACGGAAATACAGCGGAGAGGATTGTTGAACACATTTTGAAGTTGTTTGCTTTTGAATATGCAAATTAAAGCCTTATTAGCTTTGCTTTGTAATAGCTTGGCCTTTAACATAAGATACCATGTTTTATATGATTTTATAAACCAGGTGGTTATGCTTCTTGTTTCTTTGTATTTTTGTTCTTTTTTTAATCCTAATCGAGTGGTCTTATCATTTTAAAGTTTAAGTTCGTTATGCATCGGATAACCCAAAGTATCCAGCTTATTCGAAATATGGGTCCCCGGTACATTGTATTCAGAACGGGGTTTGAATTAAAAAAGAGACTGGGGATTTTTAGAAGAAAATTTCCTCAGAATCCGACGAGGAGAACTTTTATAAGCTTGGGACAATGGCGAGAGTCTTTCCGATTTTGGGGACTGAGTAAAGACAATGGGGCTGTGAGCAAAAATTATACTGTGCCAGACATTGAGCGAATACTAAAGGGAGACATCCTTTTTTTTTCGACGCAGTGGATCAGTTTAGGATCTGACTATGACTGGATTACAAACCCAGATTCTGGCCACCGTTATGATCCTGACGCACATTGGTCCGACATACAAGACTATAGCCGTCAGGCGGGCGACATTAAGTTCGTATGGGAGAAGTCGCGTTTTAGCTACTTATATGATGTGATGCGTTACGATTTGGCAACAAAAGAAGACCACGCTGAATGGGTCTTTAAAGAAATTGCTTTCTGGTTGAAGGCAAATAAGATAAACAGTGGGCCAAATTATAAATGTAGCCAGGAAATATCGTTGCGCATTCTAAACTGGACTTACGCATTGAACTTTTATAAGAATAGTCCTTACCTTACTGAATGTTTGTTTCAAGATATTATAAACGCAATATATTGGCAGCTGAAGCATGTATATGATAATATCAACTTTTCCAGGATTGCTGTAAGGAATAATCATGCGATCACTGAAACGCTTACTCTTTATATGATGGCCATGTTTTACCCCTTTTTTCCCGAGGCGGGGAAATGGAAAAAAGAAGGCAAAAAATGGTTCGAACAAGAAGTTGCATATCAGATATATCCGGACGGGACTTTTTTGCAGTTTAGTATGAACTATCATAGGGTGGTTGTGCAGCTATTGACATGGGCGCTGAAGACGGCAGACTATTTTGGAGAAAGATTTTCACAGTTGGTGTATGATCGGGCATACCGATCGGTTGATTTTTTATATACCTGCCAAGATGAAGGTACAGGATGGCTTCCTAATTATGGAAGCAATGACGGCGCCCTTTTTTTCAGGATGAATAATTGTGATTATCGCGATTACAGACCTCAGTTGAATGCATTGCATATGTTGCTTACGGGTAAGCCGCTATATGGGACAGGGGGATGGGAAGAGGATATTTCTTGGTTTGAGATGAAAAAGATTAAGCAGACTGGTTATGGGACCTTAAGTCATATAGCGGGTTGGAAGACATTTGAAGTGGGCGGGTATTTTGTTTTGAGAGAAAAAGAAACACTGACATTTATCCGCTGTGGTAAACACAAAGATCGGCCGGCTCAGGCCGATAATTTGCATATTGATATTTGGCACAAAGGGCAAAACATCGTATTCGATGCAGGGTCTTATAAGTATAATACTGATTTCAAGACGTTGAAGTATTTCATGGGAACCGAATCTCATAATACGGTAATGCTGAATCACCTCGACCAGATGCTGAAGGGCGCACGATTTATTTGGTTTAATTGGTCCCAGGCTATAAAGGCTGAGGTAAATGAGGATGAGGATAGTTATTATTTTAATGGAGCAATATCTGCATTTAGGGAATTAAGCCGAGGCATTGTGCATACTAGGTGTCTGATGAAACTGAAGGCAAAACCTCAATGGGTTATAAAAGATCAGATCTCGGGGAAGCCAACTGGGGTAAAGGTGCGCCAGTTGTGGCATGTCTCACCAAATATAATGATGTGGAGCAGGGAAGATGAAGGTGAAGAGATACAGCATCGCACGGAAAAAGGTATGAAAAGCGATTATTACGGTATTAAGGAAGAATCACTTCAACGGGTAGTAGAAACTGAAAAAGAAGCAATTATTACGACGATAACTTTACCATGAGAATTTTATTGTTACATCAATATTTCTTGGAAGAGGACGATGCAGGCGGGTCCCGATGGAATGAGATGACAAAAATGTGGGCGGATCAAGGTCATAAAATCGTAGTGCTGGCAGGGATGATGCATCCTAATGGGAATAAGAAACGGCAAGAATATAAAGGGAAGTACTTTGTAAAAAGAAAGCAGAACACTGTGGATGTGATTCGGTGTCATGTTTCGGAATCTTATAATAGTGGGTTCGCTGGACGCCTATGGGGATACTTCTCATTTATGTTTTCTTCACTTTGGGCTGGCCTATTCAAAACAACAGGTAGGTTTGATGTTATTCTAGTAACATCGCCTCCTCTTTTTGTCGCTTTTAGTGGATATTTGATTTCACGATTAAAGCGTGTGCCATTTATATTTGAGATCCGCGATCTTTGGCCTGAGTCGGCTATTGACACCGGTGTATTAACTAATAAAGTGGTGATCAAAGCCGCTTACTGGTTTGAAAATTTTATCTACCGAAAAGCGAAGTTAATTAATGTTTTGACCCCAGCATTTTATAATACCCTGAAAGAAAAGAAAAAAGTTCCCGGTAGCAAATTGATTATGGTTCCAAACGCGGCTGATTTCAGCCTTTCGGAGAATGTGTCCCGGGTCTTTGACCGGGAGCGCTTTCGGAATGAATTAGGCTTAAATGGGAGATTTGTAATTACCTATGTGGGGGCCCACGGAGTGGCTAATCATTTGCAACAAGTGCTTGACGCTGGAAAGAAATTAGAGGATACGCCGGTCTTATTTTTATTGATAGGGCAGGGCATGGAAAAAGAAAAATTGAAGAAAATGGCTGTAGATATGCGAGTCAAAAATGTCAGATTCATTGATCCTGTACCTAAGGCAGAAGTCTTTCGATATATCCTGGCTTCTGAAATGGGTGCGTCAGTTTTGAAAAAAGTGGATACTTTCAAGACTGTATATTCCAATAAGACATTTGACTATATGTCGTGTAAGATTCCGATTCTGATGGCTATCGATGGGGTGTCACGGGAATTGGTTGAAACTGCTCACGCCGGCAGTTATGTTGAGCCCGAGAATGTATACGAGTACGACCGGATCATAAGAATCTATCTTAATGAACCCGAACGCCTGATAGTTGAAGGTATGAACGGCTACAAATATGCTAAAGCCAATTTCGATAGGGAAATATTGGCAAATAAGTATCTGGAGTTCGTTCAAAAATCTTTATCTTGATTTCATTGATGTCCTTTCATGTATAAGCATCTCGTTAAACGTCTTATCGACTTTTTTGTCTCCTTATTCGGTTTCCTACTTTTTTCCCCCATTTTGATTTTAATTACAGTTTTCCTTTTTATCGCCAATCGGGGCAAACCATTTTTCTTTCAGTTCCGCCCGGGGAAAGATGAACGTATTTTTCGCGTTATCAAATTCAAAACAATGAATGATAGGCAGGATGAGAAGGGGGTTCTTTTACCGGACTGCGAAAGGTTAACTGTGATTGGAAGAATTGTTCGCCAAACATCTTTGGACGAACTTCCTCAACTTCTTAATGTTATCAAGGGGGATATGAGTTTAATTGGCCCTAGGCCGCTTCTCGTGGAATATTTACCTTTGTATAATGATAGACAAAAGTTGAGGCATAAGGTCCGGCCTGGTATTACTGGTTGGGCGCAAGTGAACGGCAGAAATGCTATAGGGTGGCAAGAGAAATTTGTCTTCGATATATGGTATGTTGAGCATATCAGCTTTAGGTTAGACCTTAAGATTTTTCTATTGACCTTGAAAAAGGTATTTATAAAGGAGGGTATAACTTCCGAAACATCATCTACTATGGAGAAATTTACAGGTAATTAATATGCATTTGATAGGAGCTAGTGGTCATGGAAAAGTAATTTTGGACACACTTAGAAAGTGTGGTGAAAATGTTGTTGGTATTTGGGATGATAACGAGAAACTACATGGGTTTATGGGTATGCCGATTTCTGGAAGTGTTGACGCTTGTAAGAGGGCGGGAGTGAATCCGTTGATAGTGGCAATTGGTAATAACGCTATAAGAAAAAAAGTAGCGGATCAATTTGATGGTAAGTGGTTATTTGGAATTGCACTTCATCCTTCGGCAGCGATATCTAAAGAATCATGGGTGAATGAGGGGACGGTTGTGATGGCAAATGCAACTGTTAACATAGCCTGTATCATAGGGCGGCATGTTATCATCAACACAAATGCATCTGTCGATCACGATTGTATTATTGGGGACTATGTACATATTTCACCTCAGGTTGGCTTAGCTGGTAACGTGAAGGTTGGAGAGGGAACACATATTGGGATCGGAGCTAGTGTCATCCAGGGAATTAAAATTGGAAAATGGTGTACAATCGGAGCTGGAGCTGTTATCATTAAGGATGTCCCAGATGGCGCCACTGTCGTTGGAAATCCGGGACGGATTGTTAAGATGAAAAGCTGAATTCGATATTTCAAATTGGAATAATCACATTGAAATTACAATATGGAAAATAAGTTATGGCTTTCTTCACCTCATATGGGAGAAAGCGAATTTAAGTTCGTAAAGGAAGCATTTGATACTAATTGGATTGCTCCGCTAGGACCTCACGTTAATGGTTTTGAAGATGCGCTTGGAAGCTATCTGGGAGAAAGTACGAGTGTTGCGGCCTTGGGTTCTGGTACTTCGGCACTGCATCTTGGGTTGATATTGCTTGGTGTGAAGGCTGGAGATGAAGTAATCTGTCAGAGTATGACATTCTCGGCGTCAGCAAATCCTATAGTATATCAAGGCGGGAAGCCAATATTTGTTGATAGTGAGCCTGACACTTGGAACATCTCACCCAGTTGGCTCAGAATTGCTATTCAGGATCGGATCAAACGGGGCAAAAAACCTAAAGCGATCATTCCGGTTCATTTGTACGGGATGCCGGCTAAGATGGATGAGATCCTAGATATTGCTTCTGAATTCGAAATACCTGTGATAGAAGATGCAGCTGAGGCATTGGGATCTAGTTATAAAGGACGGGCTTGTGGTACGTTTGGGGATCTTGGAGTTTTGTCTTTTAACGGCAATAAAATCATAACTACGTCCGGTGGTGGAGCTTTGGTCGCCAAAGATGTTGGGTTTGTAGAGAAGGCTCGGTTCCTTGCAACACAAGCCCGGGATCCTGCGCCACATTATCAGCACTCTCAAATAGGATATAATTACCGCATGAGTAATGTATGTGCAGGAATAGGCAGAGGACAGATGGAGGTTCTGGCCGACCGGGTAGCTCAACGGCGGGCTAACTATCAGCGTTATGTGAAAGCGCTTGATCGGCTGGCAGGCATTTCATTCCTCAAAGAACCCTCGGGTTTTTATAGCAACCGATGGCTGACGACCATACTCGTTGATGCTGAGGTAGCCGGTGTTAGTCGAGAGGATATTAGGCTTTCACTTGAAGCAGAAAATATTGAATCGCGTCCCCTTTGGAAACCCATGCATCTCCAACCAGTTTTTGCTGGCGCTCCTTTTTATGGTGATGGGACTAGTGAGCGTCTTTTTGAACAGGGCCTATGTCTACCATCTGGCAGTAATATGACGAAAGCAGATCAGAACCGCGTAATTGAGTTGATTCAAAACCTGCTGCCTCAGCGAGAAGACAGCTTGGCCGACGCTAAGTGATAATACCTCCTAGTTTGTCATGAATAATATGCTCCTCCTTATTCAATGTACCGACCGTACCGGTTTGGTTGCTTCGATTGCCCAGGTCCTTGCTGCATATAGCTTGAGTATTGAAGCAATGCGAGAATACGTAGATGTGGAGGCATCCCTTTTTTTTGCTCGTGTTTCCTGCACTGGTTCCCTATCTGATGAACAACGCCTTTTAACAGATCTAAAGGAAAAATTGCCGCAGGATGTTTCTGTGATTATCAATCCGCCTAGTCCTAAGAAACTGGCGGTTTTGGTAACGAAAGAATATCATTGCCTCGGAGACATTCTTTCCCGGAACTTCTTTAAAACCCCTGAAACGGATGTCTGCGCCGTCATCGGTAACCACGACTACCTTCGGGATTTTACGGAAGGGTTTAACGTTCCCTATTATCATGTTGCTACCGAAGACAAATCCAAAGAGGCATTCGAAGAAGAAGTTCTGCAAATACTCGATCGGTATAACCCGGATTATCTGGTCCTCGCAAAATTTATGCGTATCCTTTCTCCGGAATTCCTGGCCCGTTACCCGAATAGGGTCATCAATATCCATCATTCATTTCTTCCCGCTTTCGCCGGGGCGCATCCATATCGACGTGCCTTTGCAAGAGGGGTTAAACTGATCGGCGCCACTGCTCACTTTGTAACACCGGACTTGGACGCGGGACCGATCATTTCCCAGCAAACGATCAAGATAGACCATACTTATACAGTTGCCCAGATGGTGGAGGCAGGGCAGGAAGTAGAAAAGACCGTTTTGAGCCGCGCCCTTAAACTCGTAGCCCGCGATCAGGTTTTCATCAGTGGCAACAAAACGATCGTATTTGAATAGCACTGGGGCCGTCTTGGCTCAGTAACTGAGATTGCTGTCTCTGGAAGATCGGGTGTCTCCAATGACGCCTCAGGGAATTTAGTCTTCTAATCTTTGTCTACCTGATTACCCCAAATCGAATTTTATCCCCTGGGCCAGCGGTAACGCCTTGGAATAATTGATCGTGTTGGTCTGCCTCCTCATATAGATCTTCCAGGCATCAGAGCCGGACTCCCGGCCGCCTCCCGTTTCTTTTTCTCCCCCGAAGGCTCCTCCGATCTCCGCACCGCTCGTGCCGATATTGACGTTGGCGATCCCGCAATCCGACCCGTTGACCGATAAAAAGCGTTCCGATTCCCGGATATTCAGGGTCATGATCGCGGAGGATAACCCCTGCGGCACGTCATTTTGGTAACCTATGGCCTCATCGATCAGCTTGTATTTGATCAGATACAGGATAGGAGCGAAGGTCTCTTTCTGCACGATCTTGAAATTGTTCATCACTTCGGCTACTGCCGGTTTCACGTAGCACCCGCTCTCGAAACCTTTTCCCTTCAGTACGCCTCCTTCCACCACCCATTTTCCCCCTTCTTTTTC
>Ga0164242_10001354_pt1 | contig 28983 bp, 30 predicted proteins | sample OricomgcompostMG_FD_108783 | JGI IMG/M metagenome (GOLD analysis project Ga0164242, IMG submission 108783) | Miracle-Growth compost microbial communities from Emeryville, California, USA - Original compost - Miracle growth compost (MG) ...
CACTCGATCACCTCGATGCAGGCGATCTACGTGCCCGCCGACGACATCACCGACCCGGCGCCGCACACCACGTTCGCCCACCTCGACGCCACCACGACGCTGTCGCGCCCGGTGTCCGAGAAGGGCATCTACCCGGCCGTGGACCCGCTCGACTCCACCTCGCGCATCCTGGACGCGCAGTACATCGGCCAGGAGCACTACGACGTCGCGAACCGCACCAAGGAGATCCTGCAGCGCTACCGCGAGCTGCAGGACATCATCGCGATCCTCGGTATCGACGAGCTCTCCGAGGACGACAAGGTGATCGTCGGCCGTGCGCGCCGCATTGAGCGCTTCCTGTCGCAGAACACCTTCGTCGCCAAGCAGTTCACCGGTGTCGACGGATCGTTCGTGCCGGTCGAGGAGACCGTCGACGCGTTCAAGCGGCTCGCCGAGGGGGAGTTCGACAGCTACCCGGAGCAGGCGTTCTTCATGTGCGGTGGCATCGAGGACCTCGAGCGCAAGGCGCACGAGCTCCGCAACGCCTGACGCATCACCGGCGCCCCAGAACCGAACGACCCGACAGGACGTCTTAATGGCCACCATGCATGTGGAGCTGGTCTCCGTCGAGAAGCCGATCTGGTCGGGCGAGGCCACCGCGGTCTTCGCCCGCACGGCTGACGGTGAGCTGGGCGTACTGCCCGGCCACACCCCGCTGCTCGGTGCGCTCGCGCCCGGACACATCGTGCGGATCCAGCGCGACGGCGAGGGCGAGATGCGCGTCGCCGTGCACGGTGGATTCCTGTCGGTCCGCAAGGGCGCCGTCTCGGTGCTCGCCGAGATGGCCGAGACCGCGGACGAGATCGACGTGGCGCGGGCCCGGGCGGCCTTGGACAAGGCCGACCCGGCGTCCGGGCCCGAGGGCGAGGCAGCACGCGACCGGGCACTGGCCCGGCTGCGCGCCGCGGGCGAGTCCGTCTGATCCAGGCGCTGAACGACTAGCCGGACTACGGAAGGACCGGGCGTGCACGCGATCGACATCGTCGTCGTGTGTGTCGCCGCCGTGGCCCTGGTCTGGTTCGCCGCGATCCTGGGCCGCCAGCGCTACATGCTGCGCGCGCCGGGGACGATCCCACTGGCCGTGCGGGCGCGCGGCAACCGGTGGCAGTACGGCGTCGCGCGCTTCGTCGGCGGGGAGTTGCGCTGGTACCGCTCGCTCGGCGTCGGGACCCGTCCCTCGCGGGTGCTGCTCCGCGCCCGGATCCGGGTCGTCGGACACCGCTCACCCGAGCCGGACGAGCTCTCCTCGCTGCCGCCGACCGCGGTGATCGTGACCTGCCGTGACGGTGACGCGGACAGCGACACGGTGCTCGCGCTGGGCGAGGGTGCCTACACCGGCTTCGTGTCGTGGCTCGAGGCGTCCGCTCCGCTGGCATGACGCCGCCCCGCCTGATCGTCCTCGCCGGTGCGCCCGGCGTCGGCAAGACGACGATCGGACGCCGGGTCGCGGACGCGCTGATGGCGACGTACCTGCGCGTCGACTCCGTCGAGGCCGCGGTCGCGCGCTCGCTCGGCACCGACGACGTCGGCGCCGCGGGTTACGCCGTGGCGCATGCGGTCGCGCTGGACCAGTTGGGGTCGCGACGTCCGGTCGTGGTCGACGCGGTCAACGCCGTCCAAGTGGCACGCGACGGCTGGGTCGCGCTCGCGGCGTCCGCGCCCGCCGTGCTGACGTTCGTCGAGATCATCTGCTCGGACGCGGCCGAGCATCGGCGCCGCGTCGAGTCGCGGGTCGCGGACCTCGCCGGCCACCGGGTGCCGGACTGGGCGGACGTCGCGGCGCGTGCCGTCGACCCGTGGCGCGAGCCCCGGCTCGTCCTGGACAACCTCGGCAGTGCCGACGACGCCGTCACCGAACTGCTCGAGCGTCTCGGTTAGGAGACCAACCGCGCGCCTGCGCGGTTGACCTCGGCCCACACCTCGTCCAGCGAGAGGCCGAGGACGTCCGCGATCGCCGCAATCGTCGAGAACGCGGGCGTCGCGACCCGTCCGGACTCGATCTTGCGCAACGTCTCGGGGGAGACGCCGGCCCGCAGCGCGGTGTTGAGCATCGAGTTGTCGCCGCGGGCACGACGCAGCAGCGCACCGAGGCGTTGCCCGCGCTCGACCTCCTCGGCGGTGTGCGGCAGCCGGACCATGGCACCGATACTAATACCGGGATAGCATTGCCGGGATAGTTATTGGCACATCGAGAGACGGCACATGATCGAGATCCTGGACCTGTCGGAGCTGCCCCGCGCCCGCGCGGCCGGCGCGCTGGTCGCCCGCATCCTGCAGACGCTGAAGGCGCGCACCGCCGTCGGCACCAACCTGCTCGAGATCGACCGGTGGACCCAGGAGCTGATCGCCGAGGCCGGCGCGCAGTCCTGCTACGTCGACTACGCGCCGTCGTTCGGGCGCGGGCCGTTCGGGCACTACATCTGCACGTCGGTCAACGACGCGGTGCTGCACGGCAAGCCGCACGACTACGCGCTCGCCGACGGCGACCTGCTGTCGCTGGACTTCGCGGTGTCGCTGGGTGGGATCGTCGCCGACTCGGCCATCAGTTTCGTCGTCGGCACGTCACGGTCCGCGGCGGACCTCGCGATGATCGACGCGACCGAACGCGCGCTCGCGGCCGGTATCGCCACCGCCCGTCCCGGTGCGAAGGTCGGCGACCTGTCCGCGGCGATCGGGGAGGTGCTCACCGGCGCGGGCTACTCGGTGAACACCGAGTTCGGCGGGCACGGCGTGGGGTCGACCATGCACCAGGACCCGCATGTCTCGAACGCCGGTCGCGCCGGCCGGGGCTACACGCTGCGGCCCGGTCTGCTGCTCGCGCTCGAGCCGTGGGTCATGGCCGACACGGACGAGCTCGTGGTCGACGCCGACGGCTGGACGCTGCGCAGCGCCACCGGCTGCCGGACCGCGCACAGTGAGCACACGATCGCGATCACCGAGGACGGCGCCGAGATCCTGACCGTGCCTGGGTGATGCCCGTGGCTAGGTGACGACCCACAGGATCGAGATGAACCCGAACGCCACGGCCGACAGCAGGCACTCCATGACCGACCAGGTCTTGAACGTCTGACCGACGGTCAGCTTGAAGCTCTGGTTCACCAGCCAGAAGCCCGCATCGTTGACGTGCGACAGGAACAGCGAACCGGCGCCGACCGCGAGTGCGATCAACGCGAGATGCACCGACGACTCGCCGTGCACCAGCGGGGCGATGATGCCCGACGCCGTCGTCGTCGCCACGGTCGCCGAGCCCGTCCCGACGCGCAGCGCGACCGCGAGCAGGTAGGCGATCACGAACACCGCGATTCCCGAGTTGTTCGCGACCTTCGCGATCGAGTTCCCGAGGCCCGCGTCGATCAGCGTCTCCTTGAACCCGCCGCCCGCGCCGACGATCAGCAGGATCGTCGCGATCGGCAGCAGCCCGTTGCTCAGCCGGTCACGGATCGCCGCGCCGCTGAACCCGACCGCGTAGCCGAACGTCACCATCGCCAACAGCACGCCGAGGAACAGCGCCGCGAGCGGCTCGCCGATGAAGTCGAGCACGACGCGCGTCTCGTCCTTGGGATGGTCGTTCCAGATGATGTCGGCCAGCGCCTTGAGCAGCATCAGCACGACCGGGAACAGGATCGTCAGGAGCGTGACGCCGAACGACGGAGGGTGCTTGAGATCCTCGGCCTGGCCGCGCTCGGCGTCGAGGTCGACACCGCCGGCGGACGACGGCGCGTCGACCGGCACCCACCGCGCGGCCACCATGCCGAACAGCGGCCCGGAGATCACGACCGTCGGGACGGCCACGAGCACGCCGAGCGCGAGCGTGATGCCGAGCTGTGCGTGCAGGTTGCCGATGGCGATCAGCGGGCCCGGGTGCGGGGGGATCAGGCCGTGCAGTGCCGACAGCCCGGCGAGGGCCGGGATCGCCACGCGCATCAGCGGCAGCTCGGCCTTGCGGGCGACGAGCACGATGATCGGCAGCAGCAGCACCAGGCCGATCTCGAAGAACATCGGCAGCGCGACGATCATCGCGGCCAGCGCCACCGCCCACGGGACGAGCCTGCGCCCGGCGCGGCTGACGATCGTGTCGACGATGCGGTCGGCGCCGCCGGACTCGGCCAGCAGCTTGCCGAGCATCGCGCCCAGGGCGATCAGCAGGCCGACCTCTTCGAGCGTGCTGCCGACGCCGTCCTCGAAGTTCGGGATGATGTCCGAGAGCGGGACGCCGGCCGCGAGCCCGACGAACGCCGAGCCCGTCACGAGCGCGAGGAACGGGTGCACCTTCAGCGCCGAGATCAGCACGATGATGATCGCGATGCCGATCAGCCCGACGACGATCAGCCTCGTGTCGTGCGCGTCCCACGCTTTGGACGCGGCTCCTGCCGCGAGCAGCGTTGCAGTACCCACGAGCCGTCCTTTCGACCGGGACGAGCCCGGGTCCGGGCTCAGCCGAGGCTGAGCTTGTCCACGATCTCGTTCGCTTGAACAGCCGCGGGAACGCTGATGTCGATCGACAGCGCGTGCTCGTCCGGATCCGGCGGCTCGAGCGTGTCGAACTGCGACTGCAGCAGCGACGCCGGCATGTAGTGCCCGTGCCGGGTCGCGAGCCGCGCTGCGATCTGGTCGTACGTGCCGTGCAGGTAGACGAACACGACGTGGTCGCCGCGCAGGACGTCCCGGTACGAGCGCTTGAGCGCCGAGCAGGTGATCAAGCCGGGGCGACCCGCGTCGGTGTGCTCCCGGATCCAGGCGGCCACCCGTTCCAGCCACGGCCAGCGGTCCTCGTCGGTCAGCGGATGCCCGGCCCGCATCTTGGCCACGTTCTCGGGCGGGTGCAGGTCGTCGCCCTCTTCGAGGTCCCAGCCCAGCCGCCCGGCGAGCACGCCCGCCACCGTCGTCTTGCCGGTGCCGGAGACGCCCATCAGGACGAGGACGGGCGGCTGTTTCGCCGCTTCCTGGCTCGACTGCGCGTCCTCGCTCACCGCTCACCGCCCGGCTGCCACAGGACGTCGCCGTCCGGATTGGCCGCCCGGGACAGGATGAACAGCAGGTCCGAGAGCCGGTTGAGGTAGAGCAGCGCCTGCCGGTTGGTCGTCTCGGGCTGGGCCGAGTAGAGCGTCCAGGCGCTGCGCTCCGCGCGCCGCGCGATCGTGCGGGCCTGGTGCAGCAGCGCGGCCGCCGGCGTCCCGCCCGGCAGGATGAAGCTCGCCAGCTTCGGCAGCTCGGCGTTGAACCGGTCGCACCAGCCCTCGAGCCGGGTCACGTAGCTCTCCTCGACCCGCAACTGCGGATACGGCGGATCGGGGACGAGCGGGGTGCACAGGTCCGCGCCGACGTCGAACAGGTCGTTCTGGACGCTGCGCAGCACCTCGGCGATCTCGGCCGGTGGGGCGCCCAACGCCAGCACGACCCCGATCGCGGCGTTGGTCTCGTCGCAGTCGGCGTACGCGACCACCCGCGGGTCGTCCTTGCGTACCCGGGACATGTCGCCGAGCGCGGTCGTGCCGTCGTCGCCGGTCTTGGTGTAGATACGCGTCAGGTGCACGGCCATGGTCAGACCGTAGCGACAAGTAGCCTGGTCCGGTGCAGGTGTTGCGGGTGACGGGCGGGGCCCGGCTGGTCGGCGAGGTGCCGGTCGTCGGTGCGAAGAACAGCGTGCTGAAGCTGATGGCCGCGGCGCTGCTGGCTCCGGGGGAGACGACGCTCGGCAACCTGCCCGCGATCTCGGACGTCGGCATCATGCGGCAGCTGCTCGAACGCCTCGGCTGCACGGTTCGCGAGTCGGCCGGCGCGACGACCGACCGGGTGACGATCGACGTCCCGGCCGATCCGGCGTGGGAGGCGCCGTACGAGCTGGTCCGCAAGATCCGTGGGTCGATCTGCGTGCTCGGGCCGCTGCTCGCCCGCACCGGGCGGGCGAAGGTGGCGCTGCCCGGCGGCGACGCGATCGGCTCCCGCCCGCTGGACATGCACTTCGCCGGCCTGGAGCGCATGGGCGCGCAGATCAGCGTCGAGCACGGCTACGTGATCGCCGAGGCCGACCGCCTCACCGGCACGACGATCTGGCTGGACTTCCCGAGCGTCGGCGCCACCGAGAACATCATGACCGCCGCCGTGCTCGCGAAGGGCACGACCGTCATCGACAACGCGGCGCGCGAGCCCGAGATCGTCGACCTGTGCCGCATGCTGGTCTCGATGGGCGCGCAGATCGACGGCATCGGCACGTCCACCCTCGAGATCACCGGCGTCGAGGAACTGCACGCGACCAGCCACGACGCGGTCGCCGATCGCATCGTCGCGGGCACCTGGGCGATGGCCGCCGTCGCCACCCGCGGCGACATCACGGTGCGCGGTGCGCACGCCGCCCACCTCGAGATCGCGCTGGACAAGCTGGTGCGCTCGGGTGCCGACGTGGACGAGCTCGGCGACGGGTTCCGGGTCGCGATCGACCGGCGCCCGAAGAGCTTCGACGTGGTGACGCTGCCCTACCCGGGCCTCGCGACCGACCTGCAGCCGCAGGCGATCGCGCTGCTGTCGGTCGCCGACGGCACCGCGATGATCACCGAGAACCTGTTCGAGGCACGGTTCGTGTTCTGCGACGAGATCGCGCGGATGGGCGCGGACGTGCGCACCGACGGCCACCACGCGGTCGTCCGCGGCAAGGAGCGGCTCTCGGGCGCGCCGGTGCGGGCCACCGACATCCGCGCCGGCGTCGGCCTGGTCATCGCCGGGCTGGTCGCCGAAGGCGTCACCGAGGTGGCCGAGGTGCACCACATCGACCGCGGTTACGTCCGCTTCGAGGAGCAGCTGCGTGCCCTCGGCGCGGACGTCGAGCGCGTCGAGGTCGACAGCCCCGGCCTGTAAGCGGGGCTCGCTCAGCCGCCCGGTACGCCGAGCAGCCGGCGGGCGAGGTCGGCGTCGCCGTGGAAGACGAGCAGGTCGACGCGTCCGTCCCGTCGCGCGGAGGCCGACGAGCGGATGCCGGCACTGCCGAGGACGGCGCGGCGCTCGTTGGCCTCGGCCCGCGCCACGGTGGCCACGACGGTCAGCAGCCCGAGCTCCGTCGCGTCGCTCGCGTCGACCGGTGGTGGCCGGCGCGGCCGGGACGGCTTGAAGACCCACCGCATGACCAGGACGAGCAGGGCGAGGACGAGCAGCGCGACGAGGAACGTGCCCAGACCGTCGCCTGCTCCCATCGCTCCATCATCCGCGCCCGCGCCGCCGGCGCGCACGCAGGTGGTCGAGGGGCAGCGGCCCGCGGCTGCGGATCGTCCGGATCGCGAACGTGCTGCGCGCGTCGGTGACGGCGTCGATCGCGAGGATCTCGTCCAGCAGCACCCGTTCGTAGGAGGCGAGATCGGGGACGACGACCTCGATGAAGAAGTCCGCCTCGCCCGAGATCAGGTGGCACGCGACCACCGACGGGATCGCCGAGAGCGCGGCCTCGATCTCCCGGGACCGCTCGCGGGAGTGCTGGCCCACCTTGAGCGACACGAACACGGTCAGCCCCAGGCCGACGGCAGCCCGGTCCAACTCGGCCCGGTAGCCGGCGATCAGCCCCTCGGCCTCGAGCGACTTGGTGCGGCGCAGGCAGGAGGACGGCGACAGTGACACCGCGTCGGCGAGGTCGACGTTCGCGATGCGCCCGTCTGCCTGGAGCCGGTCCAGGATGGCCAGATCGGTCGGGTCGAGATCGTTCAATGGCATGTTCTGCACTCCAATCCGTTCTGAGCGGCACAGTATTGCCGAATGGCGGTCGCTCAGCGCAACATTTGCCATCGCGTGCCGCCCGTTTGGGGCCACGCTGTCGGCATGGCGAACGATCCTGTCGGCGTGACCCCTGCCGTCGCCCCCATTTCCCGGTTGCGTGCGGTCGCGCTCTACGTCGGCGCCCTGCTCGGGCCCAGCCTGCTGCTGCTGCCCGGACTCGCGCTCAGCGTCGCCGGGCCGGCGTCGATCGCGGCCTGGTCCGGTCTGCTCGTCGTGTCCGGTGGCCTCGCCACGACGTTCGCCGCGCTCGGCCGGCGCCTGCCGCACGCCGACGGGATTGCCGGCTACGTGGCGGCGGCGTTCGGCCCGCGCGCCGGGCGGGTCACCGCCTGGTGCTTCCTGTCCGGCGTCGTCACCGGGGCACCGATCGTCTGCGTCATCGGCGGCGCGTACCTCGCGCGGTCGGTCCACGGCGGTCGCGCAGTCTCGGTCGGCGCCGCGGCGGTGCTGCTCGGTGTCGTGCTGCTCGTGGCGGGCCAGGCCACCGGTCGGGCCGTCGGGGCGCAACTCGCGCTGGTGTCGGTGCTGGTGGTGCTCGTGACGGTCGCCGCCGTCGGCTCCGCGCACGCGATGCACAGCTCGAGCTGGACACCGTTCGCGCCGCAGGGCTGGTCGGCGGTCGGACATGCAGCCTCGCTTTTGATGTTCTCGTTCATCGGTTGGGAGGCCGTTCCCTCGCTCACGCACCGCCTGCGCTCGCCGGAGCGCGACCTGCCCCGAGTGATCCTCGGCGCCTTCGCGGTCACCACCGTCATCTACCTCGGCCTGGCCGTGACGACGGTCGGCGTCCTGGGCGCGACCCGCCACACGGACGTCCCGCTGGCCGACCTGCTGCGCACCGCGATCGGCGCCGCCGGCCCGGCCGTCGCCGCGGTGGCCGCGCTGGCCCTCACTCTCGCCGCCGTGAACGCCTACGTGACCGGTGCCGGCGCACTCGCCGAGCAGCTCGTCGGTTCGTCCGCACGGTCACCACGCCGCACGCTGCGGTTGCTGATCGCGGTGCTCGGCGTGATCACGCTCGGCGCCGACGCCGCTGGCTGGGTCGACACCGGCGTGGTCCTGGCGGTCCCGACGGCGCTGTTCACGACCGTGTACGTCGCGTGCACCGCCGCGGCCGCCGTCCTGTTCCGCGGTCCGCGCCGCGTGCTCGCCGCGGCGACCTGCCTGGTGGTGGCGGCCGTACTCGGCTTCAGCGGGTGGGCACTGATCGCGGTCGCGCTCGTCTGCGCCATCAGCTGGATCGCGTCAGGCCAGGTACGCGCGAAGCCCGTGCTCGCCGCCGCGCATCATCGCGTCCCAGTTCGAGCGCAGCACGGCGCGGCCGGCCCCGCGGGCGGCGCGGACGAGCACGTTGCCGACGTCCACCTCCTCGTCGAAGACGGCCCGGCAGCCGCCGCCGTCCGCCGGTGTGAGCGTCCAACGGCTCCAGCCGACCAGCCCTCCGGAGAGATCTGCGCGTAGCACTCCGGACTCGCGGTCGGCGTAGGCCCGGCGGGTGACGAACGTCAGGTCGGCGGGCAGGAACGCGCGGCAGGTCAGTTCGACGGTCTGCTCGTCCAGTTCGACCGCACCGCGGATCTGTGGCCACCACGTCGGATAGGCGGGCACGGCCGCCAGGGCGTTCCACACCTGCTCGACGTCGGCAGCCAGGTTCCACTCCGTGCTCAGCACGAAGTGCAGGTCGCGCGACCCGAACAGGAGGCTCATGAATCCTTGCTACGTGTGCCGACGACCGGAGGTTCGACCGACCACGGGAAGTTGATCCATCGGTCGGTCTCGCGCCAGACGTACTCGCAGTGCACCGTCGAGTGCGGCTTCTCGTACACCACCGCGCAGCGCACCTCGGCGACATGGTCGGCGCAGAAGTCCTTGACCAGCTTCAGCGTCGCCCCGGTGTCGGCGACGTCGTCGGCGATGAGGACGTGCGCTCCGGACAGGTCGACCGGCTGGGGCACCGGCGGCAGCATCACCGGCATGTCCAGGCGCTGGTCGACGCCGGTGTAGAACTCGACGTTGGTGACGTGCAGGTTCTTCACGTCCAGCGCATAGCCGAGGGCGCCGGCGATGAACAGCCCGCCGCGCGCGATCGACAGGATCAGGTCCGGACGGAACCCGTCGTCGGCGATCGTCGTGGCGAGTTCGCGCATCGCGACGCCGAACAGCGGCCAGGTCAGGTTCTCGCGCGGCAGGTCGGCATCGCCGCCGCGCGGCATGTCGGCATCGCCGCCGGGCGGCAGGTCGGCATCGCCGCGTGCGGATGCAGGGGTGTCGACTGCGGGCTCGGCCACGGCGCCAGCCTGCCAGACCTGCGAACTCGGCCACAGTTGTTACTCGGGAGTAGGTTCGAGGAAAAATCGCTGAAATACTTCGCCGGATCGACCTGAGCCGCGCCTGCTGTGGAGGTCCCGATGCCGTTCCCGACCGACGACCAGCGAGACCGTCCCTGGCTGATGCGCACCTACGCCGGCCACTCGTCGCCCGCGGAGTCCAACGCGCTGTACCGGCGCAACCTGGGCAAGGGCCAGACCGGGTTGTCGGTCGCCTTCGACCTGCCCACGCAGACCGGCTACGACCCCGACGCCGAGCTCGCCCGTGGTGAGGTCGGCAAGGTCGGCGTGCCGATCAGCCACATCGGCGACGTGCGCGCGCTGTTCGACGGCATCCCGCTCGAGCAGATGAACACGTCGATGACGATCAACGCGCCGGCGATGTACCTGCTCGCGCTGTACCTGACCGAGGCGCAGGAACAGGGCGCGGACTTCGCGAAGCTCGCCGGCACGACGCAGAACGACATCATCAAGGAGTACCTGTCACGCGGCACGTACGTGTTCCCACCGGGACCGTCGCTGCGGTTGATCACGGACATGATCGCCTACACCGTCGCGCACGTCCCGAAGTGGAACCCGATCAACGTCTGCAGCTACCACCTACAGGAGGCCGGCGCGACTCCGGTGCAGGAGGTAGCGTTCGCGCTGTGCACCGCGATCGCCGTCCTCGACTCCGTCAAGGAGTCCGGCCAGGTGCCGGAGGACAAGTTCGGCGAGGTCGTCGCGCGGATCTCCTTCTTCGTCAACGCCGGCGTGCGCTTCGTCGAGGAGATGTGCAAGCTGCGCGCCTTCGGACAGCTGTGGGACGAGATCACCCTCGAGCGCTACGGCGTGCAGGACGCGAAGCAGCGCCGATTCCGCTACGGCGTGCAGGTGAACTCGCTCGGCCTGACCGAGGCACAGCCGGAGAACAACGTCTACCGCATCCTGCTCGAGATGCTCGCGGTGACGATGTCGAAGAACGCCCGCGCCCGGGCCGTCCAGCTGCCCGCCTGGAACGAGGCGCTCGGCCTGCCGCGGCCGTGGGACCAGCAGTGGTCGCTGCGCATGCAGCAGGTCGTCGCGTTCGAGTCCGACCTGCTCGAGTACGAGGACCTGTTCGACGGCTCGCACGTGGTCGAGGCGAAGGTCGAACAGATCAAGACCGGCGCGAAGGCCGAGATCGGCCGGATCCTCGAGATGGGCGGAGCGGTCGCGGCGGTCGAGTCCGGCTACCTGAAGTCCGCGCTCGTGTCCTCGCTCGCGCTGCGCCGCCGGCGGATCGAAGTCGGTGAGGACGTCGTGGTCGGCGTCAACAAGTACACCGAGACCGAGCCGAACCCGCTGGTCGGTGGTGCGGACGGCGGCATCATGACCGTCGACCCTGCGGTCGAGGAGGCCGCGAAGCGCGCGGTCGCCGAGTGGCGCGCGGGACGCAACGCGGCCGACGTCGACGAGGCGCTGACCGCGCTGCGCGATGCCGCGAAGACCGACGCCAACCTGATGGAGGCCTCGCTCGCCTGCGCGCGCGTCGGCGTGACGGTCGGGGAGTGGGCCGGCGTGCTGCGCGAGGTGTTCGGCGAGTACCGGCCGCCGACCGGGGTCTCCGGCGCGAGCGGCGGCGGCCACGAGAACACGCTGGGTGACGTGCGCGAGCGCGTGCAGGCGTTGGGCAACCGGCTCGGGCGCCCGCTGAAGTTCCTGGTCGGCAAGCCCGGCCTGGACGGCCACTCCAACGGTGCCGAGCAGATCGCGGTCCGCGCCCGCGACGCCGGCTTCGAGGTCGTCTACTCCGGCATCCGGCTGACGCCGGCGCAGATCGTCAGCGCGGCTGTGGAAGAGGACGTCGACGTGGTCGGCCTGTCGGTGCTGTCCGGCTCCCACCTGTCCGTCGTCCCGGAGGTCGTGGACGGGCTGCGTGCTGCCGGGCTCGACGACGTTCCGGTGATCGCCGGCGGCATCATCCCCGAGAAGGACGCCGAGCGACTGCGCGCGGCGGGCGTCGCGAAGGTCTTCACGCCGAAGGACTTCGAGATCACCGACATGCTCGGCCAGATCGTCGACGCGATCGAGGCGGCCCGCGCCTGACCTCCCACCTGATCAACAGGGCCGAACCCACCGCGGGGGTGGGTTCGGCCCTGTTGATCACCGGAGTGAGACCCCGAAGTGAGAGAGGTGGGGGGTCGGTCAGGGGTTGAAGTGGTCGGGATCCGGGCCGGTGCGCTCGTCCTTGTTGAGCTTGTCGATCGCGACGACGTCGTCCGGGTCGAGTTCGAAGTCGAACAGCTCGAAGTTCTCGCGGATGCGCGACGGCGTGACCGACTTCGGGATCACCACGTTGCCGATGTCGATGTGCCAGCGCAGCGTGATCTGCGCGGGGGACTTGCCGTACTTCTCGGCGAGCGACGTGATCACCGGGTCGTCCAGCACGCCGCCCTGCGCGATCGGTGACCACGCCTCAGTCGCGATGCCGTGCTCGCGGTCGAACTCGCGCAGCGCCTCCTGCGTCAGGTACGGGTGCAGCTCGATCTGGTTCAGCGCTGGGGTGACACCGGTGGCGTCGATGATCCGCTCGAGGTGCTTGGGCTGGAAGTTCGAGACGCCGACCGAGCGGATCAGGCCGTCCTGCTGCAGTGTGACCAAGGCCTTCCAGGTGTCGACGTAGGCGTCCTTGGCGGGCAGCGGCCAGTGGATGAGGTACAGGTCGACGTAGTCGAGCCCGAGCTTCGCGCGGCTCTGCTCGAACGCGCGCAGCGCGTTGTCGTAGCCGTGCGCGTTGTTGTTGAGCTTGGTGGTGATGAACAGTTCCTCGCGGGGGAGCCCGGACGACGCGATCGCCCGCCCGACTCCCTCCTCATTGCCGTACATCGCCGCGGTGTCGATCGAGCGGTAGCCGACCTCGAACGCGGTCGTCACCGCCTGCGCGGTCTCGTCGGGCGGAACCTGGAACACCCCGAAGCCGAGCTGTGGCATGTCGGAGCCGGTGTTGAGCGTGATGGTCGGTACGGACATGGAACTCATCCTTCGGGAACCTCCTGGATTCGGGCAACAGCTGCTACCTACCCGACCGAGCGGGCCCGGTAGCGTGCAGCCGTGCGTCTCGTCATCGCCCGCTGCAGCGTCGACTACGTCGGGCGGCTGACCGCCCACCTGCCCTCGGCGACCCGGCTGCTGCTGGTCAAGGCCGACGGCTCGGTGCTGGTGCACGCGGACGGCGGGTCGTACAAGCCGCTGAACTGGATGAGCCCGCCGTGCACCCTCGTCGAGGGCGACGGACTGTGGACGGTCACCAACAAGGCGGGCGAGCAGCTGCTCATCACGATCGAGTCGATCGAACACGACTCGAAGCACGAGCTCGGCGTCGACCCGGGCCTGGTGAAGGACGGCGTCGAGGCGCACCTGCAGAAGCTGCTCGCGGAGCAGATCCACCTGCTGGGCGACGGGCACCGGCTCGTGCGCCGTGAGTACCCCACGCCGATCGGACCGGTCGACATCATGGCCCGCGATGCCGACGGGGTCGCGGTCGCGGTCGAGATCAAGCGCCGCGGCGAGATCGACGGCGTCGAGCAGCTGACCCGGTATCTGGAGCTGCTCAACCGCGACCCGCTGCTCGCGCCCGTCCGCGGCGTGTTCGCGGCGCAGGAGATCAAACCCCAGGCCCGCACGCTCGCCGAGGACCGCGGCATCACCTGCGTCGTGCTCGACTACGCCGCGATGCGCGGCGTCGACAACGTCGAGGACCGGCTGTTCTGACCGCCGCTCGTCCAGTGGTCACTTCCGGCTCCAGTGGTCACTTGTAACTGACCACTGGACGGGCAGACTGACCACTGGACGGGGGCAGGCCGGGGAACAGCATGCGGTGACGTTGGCCTCAGCGTCGGGCGGGGGCAGGATCGGCTCGTTAAGGTCTGTTACCTGCCAGTAACAAGCGACAGGAGGCGGCATGGCTCGCGAGTTCCAGCACGTCGGCGTGGTCGGACTGGGCACGATGGGTGCCGGCATCGCGGAGGTGTTCGCCCGCACCGGGCTCGCCGTCACCGCGGTCGAGGTGGACGACGACGGCGTCGCGCGTGGCCGCGCCCACGTCGAAGGCTCGACCGGACGCGCCGTCGCCCGCGGCAAGCTCAGCGAGGCCGACCAGGCCGACCTCCTCGGCCGGATCACGTACTCCACCAGCCTGGACGATCTGGCCGATGCCGACCTGGTCGTCGAGGCCGTCCCCGAGCACCTCGAACTCAAGCGCGCCGTGTTCACCCAGCTGGACAAGGTCTGCAAGCCCGAGACGATCCTCGCGACGAACACCTCGTCGCTGTCGGTCACCGAGATCGCGGTGGCGACCGGACGTCCCGGCAAGGTCGTCGGCATGCACTTCTTCAACCCGGCGCCGGTCATGAAGCTGGTCGAGGTCGTGCGCAGCGTCGTGACCGAGCAGGACGTCGTCGACGACGTCGAGGCGTTCGCGCAGCGCCTCGGCAAGATCGATGTGACGATCGGTGACCGCGCCGGGTTCATCGCGAACGCGCTGCTGTTCGGCTACCTGAACCATGCAGTCTCGCTGTACGAATCGCGCTACGCCAGCCGCGAGGACATCGACGCCGCTATGAAGCTCGGCTGCGGACTCCCGATGGGTCCGCTGCAGCTGCTGGACCTCATCGGCCTCGACACCGCCTACGAGATCCTCGACACGATGTACAAGCAGGGCCGCGACCGCCTGCACGCGCCGTGCCCGATCTTCAAGCAGATGATCACGGCGGGCCTGCTCGGGCGCAAGAGTGGCCGCGGCTTCTACACCTACGACGAGCCGGGCTCGCCGAACGTCGTGGCGGACGCGCTGACCCCCGCCGCGGGTGCCGCGGTCGAAGGGGCCCGCCCGGTCTCGACCGTGGGTGTCGTCGGTTCGGGCACGATGGCGACCGGCATCGTCGAGGTCTTCGCCAAGGCGGGCTTCGACGTCGTGTTCGCCGCGCGCAGCGAGGACAAGGTCGGCAAGGTGGTCGCCGCAGTCACCCGTTCGCTCGAGAAGGCGGTGCAGCGGGGCAAGCTCGCCGAGGCCGACCGTGACGCGGCCCTGGCCCGCATCACCGGCACGACCAGGCTCGACGACCTCGCCGCCGCCCAGCTCGTCGTCGAGGCCGTGGTCGAGGACCTCACGGTCAAGCAGGCGCTGTTCTCGAACCTCGACGACATCTGCAAGCCGGGCACCGTGCTCGCCACGACGACGTCCAGCCTGCCTGTGATCGAGTGCGCTACCGCGACCTCGCGGCCGGCCGAGGTCATCGGCATGCACTTCTTCAACCCCGCCGCCGTCATGAAGCTCGTCGAGGTCGTCACCACCGTGTCGACCGCGCCGGACGTCGAGGCGACCGTCCTCGACATCACCGCCAAGATCGGCAAGCACGCCGTGCGCTGCGGCGACCGCGCGGGCTTCATCGTCAACGCGTTGCTCTTCCCGTACCTCAACGACGCGATCAAGATGCTCGAGGCGCACTACGCGACCGCCGATGACATCGACTCGGCGATGAAGGTCGGCTGCGGCTACCCGATGGGCCCGTTCGAGCTGTTGGACGTCGTCGGCAACGACGTCTCGCTCGCGATCGAGCGCGAGCTCTACCTCGAGTTCCGCGAGCCGGGCTTCGCGCCGGCGCCGCTGCTCGAGCACCTGGTCACAGCCGGTCGCCTCGGCCGCAAGACGGGCAAGGGGTTCCGGGACTACAGCTGAGGTCGAGGGCGCGACCGTCGGTACTGTCGACGGCGTGCCCCGCCAGAACCGCCGACGGATGGACGAGCCGCGCGGCGGCGGGTCGAGCGAGCGCGGCTTCCTGACCGGGGCGCAGCGCACCGAGACCTGGCGGGGCGAGCAGTTCGTCGTGCGCACGGTGCCGGGCGCGTCCGCGGCGAAGGCCTACCGCTGCCCGGGCTGCGATCAGGAGATCCGTCCCGGCGTCGCGCACGTCGTGGCGTGGCCGGCGCACGACGCCGAGGCGGGCGACCGGCGGCACTGGCACACCGGCTGCTGGTCCGGCCGCGAGCGCCGCTACCCGGGCGTGCAGCGCGGCAGGTCGGCGCCGCGGTACTGAGGACCGGCCAACACGGTCGTCAGTCGCCGAAGACGGCGGCCGCGTCGTCGAGCGCGCTGCCGAGCGTGCCGTGCAGCGCACGCAGTTGCTCGTGCGAGGAGTCACGGATCCCGCGCAGCCGCTGCACCTCCGCCTGCGCCGCGGCCACCAGTCGCTCGGCCTCGGCGGTGGCGTCGGCGATCAGCTTCTTCGCCTGCCGCTCGGCCTCGGCCCGCTCGGTGCTGATGGCGTTGTACTCGGCGGTGCGCCGCTGCCGCAGCGTGATCTCGAAGTCCTCGTCGGTGCGCTCGCGCCGTGCCTGGGACTCCTTGTCCAGGCGCGCGCGCTCTGCCGCGGCCTCGCGGTCGAGGCGCGCGCGCTCGGCCTCGGCTGCGGATGACAGCGCGGCCTCCTCGGCACGGGTCTCGGCGAGCGAGGTCGCCAGCTCGGCCTCGACCTGGGTCTTGTGTGCGTCGATCTCGGCCATCCGCCGCCGGAACGTCTCGTCCGCCTCGACCTGCTTCGCGGTGGCGTCCTCGACGATGCGCAGCGCCTCGGCCTCGGCGGCCGCCCGGGTGCGGGCCGCGGCGTCGGCGGCACCGTTGCGCATGACCTCGGCAGCCTCCTGCGCGTCCGTCCGGATCTTCGCGGCGTCCTGCTGCGCGGTCTTCAGCGCACGGGCGACATGCTCGTCCAGGTTGTCGGTGGTGACCTCTTCGGTCGCAGCACGCAGCTGACGCCGCAGCGACTCGACCTGCGCCTGGGAGCTGGCGAGCTGCGCGGCGATGTCGGCAGAGCGGGCGGCGATCGTGTCGCGCTCGGCCGACAACCGGCCGGCCTCGGCCTCGAGCCGGGCGATGAAGGCGTCGACCTGAGCCCGGTCGTAGCCGCGCATCGCCGGGTCGAAACCGCGGTTCGCGTCGTCGAGGATGGGCAGGATGTCCGACGAATTCTCAGCCACCATGCGCCTCATCCTCCCACTTCGGAGCTGAGGCCGACCGGAACCGGTTCAGACCCCCCGGAAGCGGTTGATCGCCTCGAGGTGCTGAGCGCGCAGCTCGGTGTCGTGGACGCCGAGGCCCTCCTCGGGTGCCAGGCACAGCACGCCGACCTTGCCCTGGTGCAGATTCTTGTGCACGTCGTAGGTCGCCTGGCCGGTCTCGGCGAGCGGGTACACGCGCGACAGCGTCGGATGGATGTAGCCCTTGCTGATCAGGCGGTTGGCCTCCCACGACTCGCGGTAGTTCGCGAAGTGCGAGCCGACGATGCGCTTGAGCGTCATCCAGAGGTAGCGGTTGTCGTACTCGTGCATGTAGCCCGAGGTGGACGCGCAGGTGACGATCGTCCCGCCGCGCTTGGTGACGTAGACGGACGCGCCGAACGTCTCGCGGCCCGGGTGCTCGTAGACGATGTCGACGTCCTCACCGCCGGTGAGTTCGCGGATCTTGGCGCCGAACCGCTTCCACTCGGACGGGTCCTGCTGGTCGCCGTTCCAGAACTTGTAGCCCTCGGCCGAGCGGTCGATGATCAACTCGGCGCCCATCTTGCGGCAGATCTCCGCCTTCTCCGGCGAGGAGACCACGCACACCGGGATCGCGCCGCCGTTGAGTGCGTACTGCGTCGCGTAGCCGCCGAGGCCGCCGGACGCGCCCCAGATCAGCACGGTGTCGCCCTGCTTCATGCCGGCGCCGTGGTGGCTCACCAGCTGCCGGTAGGCGGTCGAGTTCACTAGGCCGGGGGAGGCGGCCTCCTCCCAGGTGAGGTGCTGCGCCTTCGGCATCAGCTGGTTGGCCTTGACGAGCGCGAGTTCGGCCAGCCCGCCGTAGTTCGTCTCGAAGCCCCAGATGCGCTGCTGCGGGTCCATCATCGTGTCGTCGTGACCGCCGGCGTCCTCGAGCTCGACCGACAGGCAGTGCGCGACGACCTCGTCGCCCGGCTTCCACTTCGTGACGCCCGGGCCGACGCGCAGCACGACGCCGGACAGGTCCGAGCCGACGACGTGGAACGGCTGGTCGTGCTTCTTGGTCAGCTCGGAGTACTTGCCGTAGCGCTTGAGGAACCCGAACGTCGACACCGGCTCGAAGATGGACGTCCAGACGGTGTTGTAGTTGATCGCGCTCGCCATGACCGCGACGATCGCCTCGCCGGGGCCGAGCTCGGGCGTCTGGACCTCCTGCAGGTGCAGGCTCTTGCGGGGGTCCTTGTCGCGGGTCTCGAGGCCCGCGAACATGTCGACCTCGTCGGCGCGCACGACCATGCCCTGGTAGCTCTCCGGTACCGGGATGGCGGCGACCGACGCGTAGTCGTCGGACAGGATCGCGCTGCGGATGTCGTCGATGGACATGGCTCTGGCCTCCGGAGGTCGGTCGTGGTCGAGCGTGCCGTGCGAGAAGGAGTGTGTCCGGATGTTACTGGACGGTAACCGGGTTGGCGCGAGACGTCAGTGGGCGCCGTCACTCGCGGGTTCGACCAGCTCCATCAGCACGCCGCGGGCGTCCTTGGGGTGGACGAAGTTGACCCGGCTGTTGGACGTGCCCCGCTTCGGCTCGTCGTAGAGCAGCCGCATCCCGCGGTTGCGCAGCTCGGCGCAGACCGCGTCGATGTCCTCGACGGTGTAGGCGACCTGCTGCACGCCCGGACCGTTGCGCCCGATGAACTTCGCGATCGTCGATTCCTCGGTCAGCGGTGCGAGCAACTGGATGCGCGTGCTGCCGTCGCCGACGGCGAGCATCGCCTCGCGCACGCCCTGCTCCTCGTTGGTCTCCTCGTGCACGCTGACGATGCCGAACGTGTCGCGGTAGAACGCGATCGCGTCGTCGAGGTCCGGGACGGCGATGCCGACGTGGTCGATCTTGGTGAACAGGCTGCGCATCGGGACCTCCGGGTCACGGGCTCGCACGGAATGCACCAGACATACCCGGAACATGCCGTCGTGGGTCGTCGTCGGCTCATCGTGGCTGCTGGACGCGCTGCGGCGCGAGCGGACGAGCCCGTCCCGTGTCGTCGTTCACACCGCGTCGCGAAACACCGCGGTTACAGTGGAACCTCTGTGTCTGACTCACGGCGCCGCAGCCCGCGCGTCCCCGCGTGACCCCGCTCGGCACCCCGCCACCGTGCGCAACGAGGAGGATCTGCCATGGCCGGTTCGGTCATCGTCAACGGAGCCCGCACCCCGATGGGTCGGCTGATGGGCTCGCTGAAGGACTTCTCCGGAGCCGACCTCGGTGGCATCGCCATCAAGGCCGCGCTCGAGCGTGCGGGTGTCGCGCCGGACCAGGTCCAGTACGTGATCGTGGGCCAGGTGCTGCAGGCCGGCGCGGGTCAGATCCCGGCCCGGCAGGCCGCGCACAAGGCCGGCATTCCGCTGAGCGTCCCGGCGCTGACGATCAACAAGGTCTGCCTGTCCGGCCTGGACGCGATCGCGCTGGCCGACCAGCTGATCCGCGCGGGCGAGTTCGACATCATCGTCGCCGGTGGTCAGGAGTCGATGACGAACGCTCCCCACCTGCTGCCGAAGTCGCGCGCCGGGTTCAAGTACGGCTCGATCGAGATGCTCGACGCGATGGCCTACGACGGCCTCACCGACATCTTCGACCACATCCCGATGGGCGAGTCGACCGACAAGGTCAACGACCGGCTGGAGCTCACCCGCGAGGAGCAGGACGAGTTCTCCGCGCGCTCGCACCAGCGCGCCGCGCTCGCGCAGAAGAACGGCCTGTTCGACGAAGAGATCACGCCGGTCCTCATCCCGCAGCGCAAGGGTGAGCCCATCGAGTTCCGCGAGGACGAAGGCATCCGCGCCGACACGACCGCCGAGTCGCTCGCCAAGCTCAAGCCGGCGTTCCGCAAGGACGGCACGATCACCGCGGGCTCGTCCTCGCAGATCTCCGACGGCGCGTGCGCGGTCGTCGTGATGAGCAAGAAGAAGGCCGAGGAACTCGGCCTCACCTGGCTGGCCGAGATCGGTGCGCACGGCAACGTCGCGGGCCCGGACAACTCGCTGCAGTCGCAGCCGGCCAACGCGATCAAGGACGCCCTGCGCAAGGAGAACCTCAGCGTCAGCGACCTCGATCTGCTCGAGATGAACGAGGCGTTCGCGGCCGTCGGCATCCAGTCGACCAAGGACCTCGGTGTCTCCGAGGACATCGTCAACGTGAACGGCGGCGCCATTGCGCTCGGCCACCCGATCGGCATGTCCGGTGCGCGCCTGGCGCTGACGCTCGCGCTCGAGTTGAAGCGCCGCGGCGGCGGCACGGGCGCGGCCGCGCTGTGTGGCGGCGGCGGTCAGGGTGACGCGCTGATCCTGCACGTCCCGTCCGCGAACTGAGTTCGTCCGTGGCGGGTTCGCGTCGTGTCGCCGACGTCGGTGACCTGGTCGCGCGAACCCGCCAGGGCGAGCCCCGCGCGGTCGCGCGGCTGATCTCGCTCGTCGAGAACGACTCGCCGCTGCTGCGTGAGGTCGCGGCGGCACTGACCCCGCATGTCGGCAACGCGCAGGTGGTCGGCCTGACCGGGTCGCCGGGCGTGGGCAAGTCGACGACGACCGCGGCGCTGGTCGCTGCCCTGAGAGCCGACGGCAAGCGCGTCGGCGTGCTGGCGGTCGACCCGTCCTCGCCGTTCTCCGGCGGCGCGCTGCTCGGCGACCGGGTGCGGATGCAGCACCACGCCACCGACGACGGCGTGTTCATCCGCTCGATGGCCTCGCGCGGTCAGCTCGGTGGCCTGTCCGCCGCGGTGCCGCAGGCGCTGCGGGTCCTCGACGCGGCCGGATGCGACGTCATCCTCGTCGAGACCGTCGGTGTCGGGCAGGCCGAGGTCGAGATCGCGTCGCTCGCCGACAGCACGCTGCTCGTTCTCGCGCCGGGAATGGGCGACGGCATCCAGGCGGCCAAGGCCGGCATCATCGAGATCGCGGACGTCTTCGTCGTCAACAAGGCCGACCGCGACGGCGCGGACCAGGTCGCCCGCGATCTGCGCGGCATGCAGGCGCTAGGCGGCCGGCACTCCGAGGAGGGCGCGTGGCGCCCGCCGATCGTGAAGACCGTCGCCGCGCGCGACGAGGGCATCGACGAGGTACTCGCCGCGCTGGCCAAGCACCGCGACTGGATGCAGCGGCACGGCGAACTCGAGCGGCGCCGCATCGCGCGTGCCGCGACCGAGATCGAGGCGATCGCGCTTGGCGCCGTGCGCCAGCGATTCGCATCGGTGCACGGTTCGGACGCACTGGGCACCGCCGCGAAGCGCGTGGTCGCGGGCGAGACCGATCCCTACAGCGCGGCTGAGCACCTCATCGAGAAGCTCTGAGCCGGCCGGCTCCGGCGATCGTTGATCAACAGTCCGATTCCGTCCGATGACGACCGGATCGAGCTGTTGATCAAGATCAGCGCCAGTTGATCACGCCGGTCGACCCAACGCCGCCACCATCGCACGTCGGGGCGCCGAGCACTCCACAGGATCGCGCCTGCCGTCACCCGATGATCATCCACCGACGACTGTGCACGCGGTGTCGGCGATCGCGGGGAGCTCGGGAAGCGCGGCGATGAAGTCGGTTGCGAGGCGTGCGGTCAGCTCGGGGTACTCGAACTGGGGGACGTGCCCGCAGTCGGGCAGCACGACCGACCCGCCCTCGGGCAGGGCCGCCTCGACGAAGCGTGAGAACCCGGCCGGGACCAGGACGTCCCGGTCGCCCCAGACGAACAGTGCCGGTGGACGCAGTGTGGGCAGCCGGTCCCAGAACCCCGAACCGCCGAACGGTTCGTCCAGGTAGATGTGCCGCAGCGCGGAGAACGTCGCCTGCCGGTTCGAGCGGTTGCCGAGTACGCGCAGGAACTCGTCGATCGCCGCGTTGTACCACGGTTGCGGCAGCCGGGACGCGTCCGCGAACAGGCTGCGCAGCCCGCGCATCGCCAACGGCCGCGGAATGCGCAGCGGCAGTACCGCGAGTTCATCGCGCACCAGCCGGACGAACGGGACGAACTGGCGCAGCCGGCGGAACGCGACCGCCGGGCAGAGCAGGACGAGCCCGCGGACGAGCTCGGGATGGTCGAGCGCGGTCTGCAGCGATGTGCGACCGCCGAGGCTGTTGCCGATCAGCACCGCCGGCTGGTCGCACGTCTCGCGCACGAACGCGGCCAGCCACGTGCCGAGGTAGGCCGCGGCGTGCGCGCTGTGCCGCGCCTGGGTCCCACCGTGCCCGGGCAGGTCCGGCGCGAGCACGCGGTAGTGCTTCGACAGCGCCGGGATCAGCGGCAGCATCGAGGCGTTGGTCGCAGACAGGCCGTGCACGAGGACGATCGGCGGCGCGTCGACCGGTCCGGACTCGAGGTAGAACGTCTCGATGCCGCCGGCGATCACCGACCGCGTGTGCGTGCGCCCGGAGTCGTCGCCGTTCTCGCTGGGGAACAGCCCGTCCAGCTGCAGGGCGAGTGCGAGGTTGCCGCGCACGGTCAGCTCGCCGGCGAGGAACGCCTCGATGCCGCTGCGCGCGCCGGACACGACGTCGTCCAGCACGGCGAGGCTCGCCCGCACGGTCGTGGTCGGCGTGACCGGGCCACCGCGCCGCGCCGAGGCACGTCCCTTCTCGATCTCTACAGTCCAGTTGGCCATCCCGCCCGCGGTGAACAGGATGGTGGCGGTGCTGTCGGCCAGCAGTGGGGAGTAGAGCCCGCGCAGGCGCTGCTGCAGCAACGGCAGCAGGTCGTTGTCGGGCACGCGCCAGTCCCTTCCGCCCGCCGAGTGCCGGTCCCTGCGTGCGGCAGCCGGAAGAGCGGAGGCAGTCTGCCAGCTCTCGGGTCGCATCGCAGCTCGGTCTCGTCGGGGACACGGGTGCCCGGCGTCGTACCCGACCCCGGAATGTCCGTAACATCGGCGCGACGCGCCACAAGGTGAGAGAAGACCCCAGGAGGCCTCGCGTGCCCGTGCTCGACCGTGACGGTGAGGTGTACGTCCTCGGCCTGGGCGACACCGAGAACCGTTTCCACCCGGACTGGATAGCAGCGGTACAGGAGCACCTCGACACCGTCGCCGCGGCGGACGGGCCGCGTGCGCTCGTGACGACCGGAGCCGGCAAGTTCTACTCGAACGGGCTGGACCTCGACTGGGTGCAGCAGAACGGCGACAAGTTCCCCGAGTACATCGCGTCGGTGCACGCGCTGCTCGCGCGGGTGCTCTCGCTGCCGGTGCCGACCGTCGCGGCGATCCAGGGTCACTCGTTCGCCGGCGGCGCGATGTTCGCGATCGCGCACGACTTCCGGGTGATGCGTGCCGACCGTGGGTTCTTCTGCCTGCCCGAGGTCGACATCAAGCTGCCGTTCACGACGGGCATGACCGGACTCCTCCAGGGTCGGCTGTCGAAGAAGACGGCGCACGAGGCGATGACGACCGGACGTCGCTATGGCGGGACGGACGCGCTCGAGGCGGATCTGGTCGACGCCGTCGCGCACGAGGACGACGTGCTCTCGACCGCTGTCGAGATGGCGCGCCCGCTCGCCGGCAAGGCCGGCGCCGCGCTGGGCACGATCAAGGAACGCATGTACGTCGCGGCATTGACCGCGCTGCGCGACGCGGAGCACCCTCTCGACTGACGCCAGTGGCGGTCGGATCCTGTCGATCCGCGTTCCGGTCGTTCGTCGTAGAGATGGCCGGCCCGACCGGCGGGCCGTCCGAGAGGAGCTTCCGATGGCGCAGTACCTGATCCTGATCTACTCCCTCGAAGAGGGCTTCGCCGGCGCGCCGAGCGACGTGCGCGACGAGATCGGCGCCGGGCACGCGGCGTTCGCGCAGAAGTACGGCCCGGCGATCCTCGGCGGCAACGCGCTGCAGCCGACCGGCGCCGCGACCTCGGTGCGGCCCGACGGTGCCGACGGCTTCACCGTCACGGACGGGCCGTTCGTCGAGACCAAGGAGGCACTCGCCGGCTACTACCTGGTCGAAGCGAACGATCTGGACGCCGCGGTCGCGATGGCCAAGGACGTCCCGTCGCCGTTCGGCGGCCTCGAGGTCCGGCCGATCGCGGTGTTGAACTGAGCTCGTCCGCCGTTGCGGCCGCGGTCGCCGACGCGCACCGCCGCGAGTGGGGCTTCGTCCTCGCCGCGACGGTGCGCGTCACGCGCGACCTCGATCTCGCCGAGGAGTGCGTCCAGGACGCGTACGCGAAAGCGCTGCAGTCGTGGGCATCCGACGGTGTGCCGTCGAAACCTGCAGCCTGGCTGACGACCACTGCGCGCAACCGGGCGCTGGACATCATTCGCCGCGATGCGTTGTTCCGCCGCGCGATGCCGGAGCTCGTGATGGACGACGTCGCTCCGGTCGAGGACGTCGACGTCGACGCGATCCCCGACGACCGGCTCCGGCTGATCTGCACGTGCTGCCACCCGGCGCTCGCGCGCGAGGCCCAGGTGGCACTGACGCTGCGCCTGCTCTGCGGGTTGTCCACCGCCGACGTGGCCCATGCGTTCCTGGTGTCCGAGACGACGATGGCGGCGCGGATCACCCGGGCCAAGAAGAAGATCGCCGCCGCGCGCATCCCGTACCGGGTGCCCGACGCCGCCGAACTGCCCGGGCGCATCGGCGCGGTGCTCGAGGTCGTCCATCTGCTGTTCACGACGGGGCACACCGCGACCAGCGGCGCGGAGCTGGTGCGCGCCGATCTGGTCGAGCGCGCGCTGCAGCTCGCCCGGATGCTGCGGGCGCTGTTGCCCGACGACGCCGACGTCGCCGGCCTGCTCGCACTGTTGCTGCTCACCGACGCCCGGCGTGACACCCGCGTCGGCCCGGACGGCGAACTCGTCCTGCTCGCCGACCAGGACCGCGGTCGCTGGGACCGCGCCCGCATCGGCGAAGGCGTCGAGCTCGTCCGGGACGCGCTGCGGCGACGGCCGCCGAGCCGCTATGCGCTGCAGGCCGCGATCGCGGCGGTGCATGCGGAGGCGCCGACGTGGGAGCAGACAGACTGGCGCGAGATCGTCGCGCTCTACGGCGTGCTGCTGCAGGTGTGGCCGTCGCCGGTCGTCGCGCTCAACCGTGCCGTCGCGGTCGGTCTCGCCGACGGGCCGGCCGCCGGCCTCGCCGCGCTGGACGAACTCACCGGTGAGCCGCAGCTCGCGGGGTATGCCTATCTACCGTCGTCACGCGCCGAGTTCCTGCATCGGCTGGGACGCGACGACGAGGCCCGCGTCGCCTACGAGGAGGCGCTGCACTTCACGAGCAACGCGGTCGAGCGGGCGTTCCTCGAGCGCCGTCTCGCCGGGCTCGTGCGCTGAGTCGTCGCTGCGGCGAGATCAGCGGAAGGCGTCCAGCCCCGTCAGCTCCGAGCCGAGCACGAGCGTGTGCACCTCGTGCGTGCCCTCGTAGGTGTAGACGGTCTCGAGGTTCACCGCGTGCCGCAGCACCGGGTACTCGGTCGTGATGCCGCTGCCGCCGAGGATCGAGCGCGCCTCGCGGCAGATCTCCAGCGCTGCACGGACGTTCGCGAACTTGCCGAAGCTGATGTGGTGTGGGGCGATGCGCCCGGCGTCCTTGAGCTCCCCGAGCCGTCGCGCGGTCAGCTGCATCTGCTGCAGGGACACGGCCAGGTCGGCCAGCTTCTTCTGGGTCAGCTGGAACGCGCCGATGGGCTTGCCGAACTGGGTGCGTGACGTCGCGTAGTCCAGCGCGCTCGCGAGCGCGTCGCGGGCCGAACCGGTGACGCCCCACACGATGCCGAAGCGGGCCTCGGTCAGCGAACCGAGCGGGGCCTTCAGCCCGATCGCTCCGGGCAGCCGGTTGGCCTCGGGCACGCGGACGTCGTCGAAGAACAGCTGGCTGGTCACCGACGCACGCAGCGAGATCTTGTGGTGGACGTCCTGAGCGGTGAAGCCCGGCATGCCCTTCTCGACCAGGAAGCCGCGCACACCCTCGTCGGTGTGCGCCCAGACGACAGCGACGTCCGAGATCGAGCCGTTCGTGATCCACATCTTGCCGCCGGACAGGATCCAGTCGTCGCCGTCGCGGGTGGCGCGCGTACGCATCGAGCCGGGGTCGGAGCCGGAGTCCGGCTCGGTCAACCCGAAGCAGCCGATCGTGGTGCCGGCGGCCATCCCCGGCAGCCAGCGCTGCTTCTGCTCCTCGCTGCCGTAGGCGTAGATCGAGTACATCGCGAGCGAGCCCTGCACGCTGACCAGCGACCGCAGCCCCGAGTCGACCGCCTCGATCTCGGCGCTGACCAGCCCGTACTGGGACGGGCGCGCGCCCTGGCAGCCGTAGCCCTGCAGATGCATGCCGAGCACGCCGAGCGCGCCGAACTCCTCGGCCAACTCGCGCGCGGGCAGCGAACCGTCCTCGAACCACTGCCGGATGTTCGGCCGCAGCCGGTCGTCGGCGAACTTGCGGACGGTGTCGCGCAGCAGCCGGTCCTCGTCGTCGAGGTCGTCGTCGAGGTCCAGCAGGTCGAGGCGGTCGAGTGCATCCGTCATGACGGGCACGCTACGCGCCGCTTGATTAGTCTGCGTGCATGCCGTCGTCGCAGCCGCTCGAGTTCGACCCGATCGACCGCGCGGGCCAGCTGTGGGAGCAGAACTGGCCGGGGGAGTCGGCCGAGGTCTACGCCTCGATGCGTGCCGTCACCTCGATCATGCGCGCACACCAGGTGCTCATCGCCGAGCTGGACGCCACGCTGCGCCCGTTCGGGATCACGTTCAGTCGCTACGAGGCGCTCGTGCTGCTGGCGTACTCGCGCGACGGTGCCCTGCCGATGTCGGTCGTCGGGCAGCGCCTGCAGGTGCATGCGACCTCGGTGACGAACGTGATCGACCGGCTCGAGGCGGCCGGGCTCGTGCGCCGCGAGCCCAACCCGCGCGACGGGCGCGGCACGCTGGCCGTGATCACCGACGAGGGGCGCGAGGTCGCGGCGAAGGCGACCCAGCAGTTCAACGCGGCACGGTTCGCGATGGGGACGCTCGGCAAGGACGACCTCGTGTCGATCTTCGAGATCCTGCGCAAGCTGCGCTTCGCGGCCGGCGACTTCGCCGACGACCCGGCCCAGTGAGTTCGATCAGGCCCTGGACGCCACCGACGACACCAGGAACGCGTTGACGACGATGTTGTAGTCGTAGTCGGTGCCGTTGCGCTCGCCGCACGTGATCAGGACGAGCCGGTGCGGCACCTTCTGGTTCATCACGCTGTGGACGTACCCGGCGACCGCCTTCGGGGCGGCCCACGCGCTGCGCACCACGTAGCGCAGCGTCCCGGCCGGGGTGTGCAGCACCAAGTGGTAGCCGTCCAGGTTCGTGATCGGGCGAGTGGGCACCGAATCGACCATGCGCACCTGGTGCTGCGCCACCTCGTGCAGCACCTGCTTCATGGCCCGCGACGAGAGCTTGTTCAGCACCTCCTGCGAGTCCTCGGCCCACGCGTGCCCCAGCACGTAGGTGGTGGCGGTGTCGCTGCCCGGCGCGACGCCGAAGCCGTGGTCGACCCAGCACACGGTGTGGTGCTGCTCGCCGGGTGGGTCGAGCGGGAAGACGGCGGCCATGCCGCAGACGTGGGCCCGGATGCGGAACGCCGGCCCGTACACCGCGAAGCGGACCGGCGCCGCGGGACGCACGTGCTGGTGCGGTGGGCGGGGCGGCGGGGGTGGAGCAGGGCTGGTCGCGGGCGCCGGCGCGCTGGTCGGCGGTGCCGGCGGCAGGGCTCGCGGATGCCGGTGCGCGGCCGGGTGCGACCGCGTGGCGAGGACGAGACCCACGGCGACGGCCAGGACGACGACCGCGGCAGCGGCGATCCACCAGGGGCGACGGCTGCGCGGCGCTACGGCCGGGGGCGGGACGTCCATGACGGTCCCAGGATAGAAGCGGCGGCTGTGCGCACGGTCACGTCCACCCGCTCGCATTTACTCGGACGTCCTAGTAAATTGACAATGGAAAGTACGCAGCAGCGCTGGCGAAGGGTTGAGCCATGGATGCCGGACAGATCTCCGAGGGCACCGAGCGCTGGCGGCGGCGCTACGCGGCGGCCGAGGCGGCGGGCCGGGTCGAGGACCGCGACCGGACGACGCTGTCGGGCGTCGAGGTCGAACCGCTCTACGGCCCGACCGGTGCCGACGACCGCATGGAGCGCATCGGCTGGCCGGGCGAGTTCCCGTTCACGCGCGGCATCCACGCCACCGGCTACCGCGGCAAGCCGTGGACGATCCGGCAGTTCGCCGGCTTCGGCAACGCCCGCCAGACCAACGAGCGCTACAAGATGATCCTCGCCGAGGGCGGCGGCGGGCTGTCGGTCGCGTTCGACATGCCCACGCTGATGGGCCGTGACTCCGACGATCCGCGCGCGCTCGGCGAGGTCGGGCACTGCGGCGTCGCGATCGACTCCGCGGCCGACATGGACGTCCTGTTCGACGGCATCGATCTCGCCAGCACCACGACGTCCATGACGATCAGTGGGCCGGCGATCCCGTTGTTCTGCATGTACGTCGTCGCCGCCGAGCGGCAGGGCGCCGACACGACGAAGCTCAACGGCACGCTGCAGACCGACATCTTCAAGGAGTACATCGCGCAGAAGGAGTGGGTGTACCCGCCCGAGCCGCACCTGAAATTGATCGGCGACCTGATGGAGTACGTCGACGCGAACGTCCCGGCGTACAAGCCGCTGTCGGTGTCGGGCTACCACATCCGGGAGGCCGGGGCGACGGCCGCGCAGGAACTCGCCTTCACGCTCGCGGACGGGTTCGGCTACGTCGAGCTCGGCAAGTCCCGCGGTCTGGACGTCGACCGCTTCGCGCCCGGCCTGTCGTTCTTCTTCGACGCGCACATCGACTTCTTCGAGGAGATCGCGAAGCTGCGCGCGGCGCG
>Ga0164242_10001355_pt1 | contig 28982 bp, 21 predicted proteins | sample OricomgcompostMG_FD_108783 | JGI IMG/M metagenome (GOLD analysis project Ga0164242, IMG submission 108783) | Miracle-Growth compost microbial communities from Emeryville, California, USA - Original compost - Miracle growth compost (MG) ...
CGCTCCAGCTTCTCAATCTGCTCCTGCTCGATCTGCTTGGCGCGCTCGTCCTTCTCCTGTCCCTTGCGGGAGAAGATGCGGACGTCGACCACGGTGCCTTCGATTCCTGGAGGGCAGGTCAGCGAAGCATCGCGAACGTCGCCTGCCTTCTCGCCGAAGATCGCGCGCAGCAGCTTCTCTTCAGGAGTAAGCTGCGTCTCGCCCTTCGGAGTGACCTTGCCGACGAGGATGTCGTTGTGCGAGATCTTCGCACCGATGCGGATGATGCCCGACTCGTCAAGATCACGCAGAGCGTGCTCGCTGACGTTCGGAATATCGCGCGTAATCTCTTCCGGCCCCAGCTTCGTGTCTCGCGCTTCGATCTCGAACTCTTCGATGTGAATGGAGGTATAGTAGTCCTCCTTCACCAGCTTCTCCGAGATCAGGATCGCGTCCTCAAAGTTGTATCCGCGCCACGGCATAAACGCCACCAGCACGTTACGGCCAAGACCAAGCTCGCCCTGCTCCGTGCATGGACCGTCGGCGATCACCTGCCCCTTCAGAACGCGGTCGCCCTTGCGAACCACCGGCTTCTGGTTGATGCAGGTGTTCTGGTTCGAGCGCTTGAACTTCGTCAGCTGGTAGATGTCCGATCCCACCTCGCGCGACAGCTGCGTCGGATGATGCTCGCCCTCGACGCGGATGATGATGCGCTCGGAGTCCACCGAATCGACGATGCCGTTACGCTTGGCCAGGATCACAGCGCCCGAGTCGCGGGCCGTCACGCCTTCCATACCGGTTCCAACAAACGGAGCCTCGGAGACCAGCAGCGGAACCGACTGGCGCTGCATGTTTGCACCCATCAGAGCGCGGTTTGCGTCGTCGTGCTCGAGGAACGGAACCAGCGAAGCTGCAACCGAAACCAGCTGCTTGGGCGAAACGTCAACGTAGTCAACTTCGGCCTTGTTCACCAGAACGAAGTTGCCCTGACGCCGCGCATCCACGATGTCCTGAACAATCCTCTGGTCCTCATCCAACTCAATGTTGGCCTGGGCGATCGTGTGACGATCCTCCTCCCACGCCGACAGATAGAAGCTGAACGGAGCCAGCTCCATCGTCCTCTTCTTGTCCTTCTTCAGCTGCTCGTTGAGCTTGGCCGCTTCGGTCGTCTCCAGGTAATCGCCCTGCCGCAGGCCGCTCTCGCCCGCGTTCGTCACCTGGACGTAATCCAGAACCCGACCTTCCTTCACGCGGCGGTACGGTGACTCGATAAAGCCGTACTCATTGATGCGCGCAAAGCAGCTCAATGACGAGATCAGACCGATGTTCGGGCCTTCCGGCGTCTCAATCGGGCAGATACGGCCGTAGTGCGTCGGATGGACGTCGCGAACCTCAAAGCCCGCACGCTCACGCGACAGACCGCCCGGCCCAAGGGCCGACAGACGCCGCTTGTGCGTGATCTCCGACAGCGGATTGGTCTGGTCCATGAACTGCGAAAGCTGCGAGCTTCCGAAGAACTCGCGGATTGCCGCCATCACCGGCTTGGCGTTAATGAGGTCGTGCGGCATCGCCGTCGACATCTCCTGATAGACCGACATCTTCTCCTTGATCGCGCGTTCCATGCGAACCAGACCGATGCGGAACTGGTTCTCCATCAGCTCGCCCACCGCGCGGACGCGACGGTTACCAAGGTGATCGATGTCATCCACCACGCCGATGTTCTTGCGCAGCTTCAGCAGGTAACGGATCGTCCCATAGAAGTCCTCAGGGGTCAGCGTGCGACGATCAAGCCCGGTGGCCTCAGCGTTCTCATACAGCTTAATGTTGAACTTCAGGCGGCCTACGCGAGAGAAGTCATACTTGCGCGGATCGAAGAACATTCCCTCGAACAGCGCCGTCGCAGTATCCAGGGTCGGAGGATCGCCCGGACGCAGCTTGCGGTAGATCTCGATCAGGGCCTCTTCCGGCTTGCGGACCGAGTCGCGGCGAAGCGTGTTGGTAATGATGGTGCCCACATCATCGCGCTCCGGGAAGAAGACCTCAAAACTGGTCACGCCGGACTGCATAATCTTGTGCAGCTTGTCTGCCGTCAGCTCCTGGTTGGCCTCGTACAGCAGCTCACCCGTCGTCAGGTCCACCACATCCGCAGCCGACATCGCTCCGTCCAGCTCGGAGGTCTCCACCTCAACCTCTTCGACATGATGCGAACGCAGCGACTTCAGCGCGTGGCCGGAGATCTTGCGGCTTGCAGGAACAATCTCCTCGCCCTTGACTGTGATCGCGGCCGCCGGACGGGTTCCCTGCAGATTGGTCGACGCTCCCTCCGGAGCCACCTTCCAGGTCAGCTTGCCGTCCTTCACGTTGATCGTGTCGATCGTATAGAAGGTCTTCAGAATCTCTTCGTCCGTGCGGAGCCCAAGAGCGCGCAGGAAGATCGTACCCAGGAACTTGCGCTTGCGATCGATGCGCACATACAGCGTGTTCTTCTGGTCGTACTCAAACTCCACCCAGCTGCCGCGGTACGGAATAATCTTGCCCAGGAAGTACGTGCGATTGTTCGCCGTCTCAAAAAAGACGCCGGGCGAACGATGCAGCTGTGACACGATGACGCGCTCGGTACCGTTCACAATGAACGTGCCGTTCTGCGTCATCAGAGGAATATCGCCAAAGAAGACCTCCTGCTCCTTCATATCGCGCAGAGTCTTCACGCCCGTCTCCGGGTCCTTGTCGTAAATCTTCAGCCGGATCGTGACCTTCAGGGGAGCCGAATATGTCATGCCGCGCTCTTCGCACTCAGCCTGGTCGTACTTCAGCTGCAGACCCACCGGGTCACCGCACTTGGTGCAGAAATCAGGAGTGTTCTTGTTGTAGGTTCCGCAGAAACCGCAGAGGACGTCGCCCGGATGGAACGGATCGGTGATCACCATGTGGCCGCAGTTCACGCAGGCCGTGCGCAGATGGTTCAGCCCCTTCAGGTAACCGCACTTGCACTCCCAGTTGCCGATCGAGTAATCGACAAACTCCAGCTCGCTCACATTGCGGAAGTCGGTGATCGGAAAGACCGAGGTGAAAACCGACTGCAGTCCGTTGTCCTCACGCTCCTGCGGAAGTTTATCCATCTGCAGAAAGCGCTCGTAGCTGCGGCGCTGAACTTCGATGAGGTTAGGAATTTCAATTGCGGTTGGAATCTTGGAAAAGTCTAGACGACTGCGGATCGCGCGCATTTCGGTGGACATGCTCTCTCCTGAATACGTACCTTTCGAGGTCCCTTCCTGATGTCTTCCTCATCACCATCGGAAGGGGGAGAGTCCCGGCCCTGACTCTCCTGGATTATTCTGCCTGCGCCTCTTATTCCATCGGGTTATGCCGTCCTCGAGTTCGGCCAGCCCGTGCGCAAAATACCTCGCCGTCATCTCCCGACGGCGTCCCATTTTGAACTTCAAATAAACTTCAAAATCTTTTCACCACACCCAACTCGTTCCATCCGGAACGAATCTGCTATAAGGAACGCGTGGCCCGTGAAAACCCGGCCGCAAGGGGCCGATATACCGGCAAACACGGCAAAGCGCTCGAAGGGACAGCCTGTCCCACGAGCGCAAAGATCGACTTGTGCACTATTCCATTCGTAATGATATGAATGTCTGCCGCCATTTTGAGGCTCGCCTTGCCCCAAATTCGCTGCTGTATGCCTGAAACCTGTTACACCATGCATGTCCGCCGCAAGAAACGCATGATGGCCGGCCCCCTAACCTCTCGCCCGCGAAAGGATGGACCGGAGTACAACACTATGCCGCCAAACTATTTGCGAAATATTCCGCACTGCAACGCAACAGGGCGGAACGAATCTTCTTCTAAAGAATAGCTCGTTCCGCCCAAATGCGCAACCTGCCGGATGTTACTTGATCTCGACGGTAGCAACGCCCTCGAACTTCTTCGCGATGGCAGCTGCATCTTCCTTCGAAACGTTCTCCTTCAGAGGCTTGGGAGCGCCGTCCACCAGGTCCTTGGCTTCCTTCAGGCCAAGAGCGGTGACTTCGCGTACAGCCTTGATGGTGTTGATCTTGTTCGCGCCGGCATCCTTCAGGATGACGGTGAACTCGGTCTTCTCCTCAGCAGGAGCAGCCGCCGCTGCACCGCCGCCCGCAGGGGCCGCTGCCACGGCCGCAGCCGCTGCCGAAACGCCAAGGCGCTCCTCGAGCTTCTTCACCAGAGCCGATGCCTCAAGCAGGCTCAGGCTAACAATCTGATCTTCCAACTGCTGAATGTCCGCCATTTTTCTCTCCAATACCTCTAAACTTTGTACCGCTGATTACCTCTTCGAAAGAGGTTCTCCTCTTCCGATTGCCCGACCCTCTCCAGGTTTCCGACGCGCCCAGACCAGCGCACCCGAAGAAGACCGAACGAAACTTTTGTCCGCCCGACTAACCCTCGACCGGCTCCGTCGTTGCCGCCTCGCCAGCCTGCGACGCCGTTGCGTTCTCCGGCTGCGCTGCGCCCGAAGGCTGCTCGCCGGCGCTCGCCTCTTCAGCGTGAGCCTCAGCAACCTCGGCAACAGGAGCCGCCGCAGCCGCAGGAGCCGATCCGCTGAACTTCTCCTTCTCGACACCCTGGTTGATCACCACCGCCAGATCGCGTCCGGTCGCGTTGATCACCGTCGCCAGCCGCTGCGCCGGAGCATTGATCAGGAACAGCAGCTTGGCAAAGATCTCCTCCTTGCCCGGCATCGTCGCCAGCTCGCCGATCTCCTGAACGGAGAGCACCTTGCCATCGACGATCGCCAGCTTGAAGGTGAACTCCGAGTTATCCTTCACCCAGGTCGAGAGCGCCTTTGCCAGCGCTACCGGGTCGCCCGAGGTGTATGCAACCGAGCTGACACCCTTCAGGCCCCGAAGAGCCTCTTCGACCCTGGTCCCCTCGGCCGAACGCGCCGCCAGCTTGTTCTTGACAACGTGATAGCTTCCACCCGCCGCGCGGACCGCCTTGCGGAGCTCAAAATCCTTCCCCGCCGTCAGCCCGGTAAACGTACCGATAATGGCCGAGGTCGAGGTCTCCAGCTCTGCCGCGAGCTTCTTTACCTTATCCGACTTCTGTGATCTGGACAGTGCCATAAAATCCTAGCCTTCACTGCCGGCCCTCAAGACCGGCTGAAATTTATCCGTCGCACCTGTGGCGACAAAACCTGTAACCGAACCGGCGTTCTACGCCTTGCCGGCAGCCTCAGCCGCCGAGTAGTCCAGCTGAATCCCGGGGCCCATCGTCGAGCTCAGCGTTACGCCCTTGATGTACTTGCCCTTGGCAGCCGAAGGCTTCGCCTTCACCACGCTCGTGATCACGGTCGTCGCATTGTCGATCAGCTTCTGCGGATCGAACGAGAGCTTACCCACGGGAACATGAACCAGCGCGGTCTTGTCGGTGCGGAACTCAACCTTACCGGCCTTGATCTCCTTGACCGCCGAAGCCACATCCGTGGTCACGGTTCCGGTCTTCGGGTTGGGCATCAGGCCCTTTGGACCGAGCACCTTACCCAGGCGTCCGACCGACTTCATCATGTCGGGAGTCGCAATCAGGGCGTCGAAGTCCGTCCAGCCTTCCTTCTGAATCTTCTCAACCAGCTCTTCGCCGCCGAAGAACTCAGCACCCGCCGCCTCAGCGTCACGAACCTTATCGCCCGAAGCGATTACGGCCACAACCTTGGTCTTACCCAGGCCATGCGGCAGAACGACGGTGCCGCGGACCATCTGGTCTGCATGGCGCGGATCCACGCCCAGACGCAGAGTCAGGTCAACCGTCTCATCAAACTTTGCGTATTTCGCCTTCTGGAGCAGCGGAACCGCGTCCGCCAGAACGTAAGGACGGGGCTCAACGAGCGCACGCGCCTTCGCCAGATTCTTGGAGATCTTCCTAGCCATCTTCCCTCATCTCCCACCCCTCTCGGAAAACAAAGCTCCGGGGCGTGGTCATCGACTGGTCTCAACGGAGAGTTGAGACGCTCTTTCGAGTATGCCTCAAAAGAAGGCGCGAGGCAACACTTTTTGGAACCTGCAGCGGCAAGAATTTCGTCAAAGATGGCGGCTTGGGGCGCCCCATTCCAGGCCGTTGAGCAGATTGGCGATTTTGCCATCAACAAAAATCTACAGCACCGCTTTTGGATATGCCTGCAGCCACGCGTTTCCCGTTACGTGCTCCCCCACACGAGGCCGCCACTCTCCCTCAAGCAGATTTTCTGATACGTAAATAGGAAGGGTTAGGGTGCCCATTACTTCAGATCGGAGCACAACGACATCCACGCGCCAAAAGTTTGTCTCAAGCATCCTCGCCGCGTCGGTCTTTACCTGAACGACTTCTCCCAAATAAAGAGCATCGTCGGAGAAACCATTGCTGCTTGGAATGAGTACCGTTCCCCCACCTATATCAAAGCGAATCGGCGCCAAATCCTCAGGTGTTTGCGGTTGCCATGCAGCTAGCGCCGCTAATTCGTTCTCTTTTGTCCATTGGCCGTGTCTCTCCGCCCAGGCTTCCCTCGCGCGGTAACGTCGAATCTCATCAGGATCATCGATGCGCTTCTCAATAGGTCCCGCTGGATTCATTGAATATGCCAATGCGGATAAGGAAAACCGATAAACTTGCCCTAATCTGTAGAGCGCGCGAGATTGGCAGAAGAAAGGGTCGAAGGCTGTGATGAGCGTGCCATTCTCCATTCCAATTTCAAGTGTTGCTTCAACCCGATTTGGGTGGAGTAGCAGTTGATCAACAACTCCTTCAATCTCAACTCCATCCCCAAAGAATGGGTAAGCTGACCAAAGCGCCAATTCCTTCGTTTCTTGATTCTGGACATACAGCGACACCGCGCCCGTCTTGCTTGCTCCCTTTTTCTGCCCGGTATACAGCAGGGGGAAACAGGAGGGTTCCCCATCCGCAACTGCAGCTTGAATATCGACCTTGTCTACTAGGCCGATATCCCACCACTCTGATTTTTCAACAATCATTTTGAGATTGCCCAGGACCGCATCGACACCCCCCGTCAACACACCCCAACGGTCGCCGTGTCCCCCAGCCTGCCTGCTCGAAAGCTCTTGTGCTGTCTTCAGCAACAACTCATCCATCTACAGTCTCCAATATTTTTAGGGAAGAGACGACACTCCCCTCTGAAATCAGCTAACGGTCAACTATTTCCAACCGGCGATGTGTTCTTAATCTGAGTTGGTCTTGAGAGACGCCGGTCTCATCTCTGATCTTCACTCTACCGATCATCCAAAATGAATTTCTCCCCAAGATATTTCTGCAGGAGAAATCTAGTTCTCCTGTTCAAAACTCCCGCTTGACGCCCTCACCCAATCGCCCTATGCTCGTTTCATAAAGGCGAATAAATGGCGAACATAATCCAACCCGCCGAATCGCTCTTCTCGATCCTGAATCAGGATGCAGCCCACCCCTCCCCACTCCCAACCACCGGCCTCGCCCGCATGGCCTTCGAATCTACCCACGCCGACGACGGCCACCTCATCGAGTTCCGCACCCTCAAGGTCCGCAGCATCCTCAACCGCTCCATCTCCAAACGCATGAGCTGGATCGCCTGGAGCATCAACCCCTACCGCGGATGCGAGTTTGCCTGCCGCTATTGCTACGCCCGCTACACCCACGAGTTCATGGCGCCACGCCCGGGCCAGCCGCCGCAACCCGGGCAGCCTGACTTTCGCGACCCCAACACCTTCGAGCGCCTCATCTTCCTCAAGCAGAACGCCGCCTTGCTATTGGAACAGGAGCTGCGCCGCCACCATCCCCACGATCAGATCGCCATCGGAACCGCCACCGACCCCTGGCAGCCCATCGAACGTCGCGCCCGCATCACCCGCAGCCTGCTGGAGGTCTTCGCCCGCCACTCCGGCTACCACATCGGCATCGTCACCAAGTCGCGCCTCATCCTGCGCGACACCGATCTTCTGCAGGAGATCAACCGCCGCAACCGCCTCACCGTCCACATCACCATCACCACGCCCGACGCTGCCCTCGCCCGGCTGCTCGAGCCCCGCGCTCCTCGCCCCGATCTCCGCCTCGACACCGTCCGCCGCCTCCGCCAGGCCGGAATCACCACCGGCATCCTCTGCTCGCCCCTGCTGCCGGGCATCACCGATACCGAGGAAGCCATCGACCGCATGGCCCGACACGCCGCCGAGGCCAACGCCAGCTTCTTCGCCGCCAACCCTCTCTTCCTCAAGCCGTGCTCCCGTCCTACCTACCTGAGCTTCGTTCGGGAGCACTTCCCTCACCTCATCGCCGACTACAACCGCCGCTTCAGCCACGCCGACTTCGCCGCCAAGCCCTACGCCCAGCACCTGAGCCGCCTCGTCCAGCAGGCGCGGCAACGTCACGGGCTCAACCGGCGCTGGCGCGAAGACTACGACGATCTCGTCGGACCAGCCGAGCCGCCGCCCGCTATTCCAGCCGCCGATCCTCGCCCTCTCGATGCCGAGATCGCAGCGGCCAGTCCAAACCGAAAGAACGTCGCCTCTGCCCGAGTCCTGACCCAACAACGGCTCTTCGCCTGATCACCGCAGCCATGGGAGAACAACAATGCAACGCTGGTGGACCGTACGCCTCATCCCTTCATCTAAAAGCCGCAGGTCTCGACGATACCGATCCGACGCCGCCAACTGCGTCACTCGATACCGCCGCCACCTATCAGCGCAACTGCGGGTTCTCCGAAAACCGCCGCAGCCCTGCCGGTCACTTCCGGTGACACGGATGCACTTCGATTCACCGGAAATTTGAATGGTTCGTCTCATTGCACTACTTCTTGGGGACGCCGGAATCTCTGCCTGGTTCTTCGTCAAGCGTCTTCGTCAGCTCGGCGATCTGCTTACGTAGCCACCTGTGCGCCGGATCACTCTCCACTCGCGCGTGCCAGATCGCTTGAAAACCGAACCCCTTGATCTCCGTAGGAGCTTCGATCACACGCAAATCCTTACGCAATCGTGCAGCCCGCGCTCCCGAGGAGGTCGCCGTCAGCATCAGCTCCGTTCCGGCGACACACTCCAGCGCCGCACCAAAGTAAGGCACATTGATCGACCACCGCCGCCTCTTGCCCAGTGCTGCAAGCCTCTTGTCCGGAATCGACTGCACACCGTCGATCAGCGAGACAGCAATATGCTGCGCCTCCAGATACTGCTTCAGATTCAACGGCTCTCGCCATCTGCTGCCCCTCGCGACGACGCACCAGAACCGCTCGCGATAGAGCCGCTGCGAACGCAGATGTACCGGAACCAGTACCTCGTCATTCGATACGGCAACGTCCACCCGCCCACGATCCACATCCGCGAAAGCCGCCTCACTCCAGGGCACAAAGATCACCTTCACACCGGCAGCCTCCGGCAGCACCTCACGACACAGCAGAGGGCACAGGAGCGCGCATAGATTGTCCGGTGCAGTAATCCGGAAGCTCGCCTCCTCCCTGGCTGGATCGAATACCGGCTTTCCCATCAGCGACTCGATCTCGGGCAGCAGCCGTTCCAGCTCCCGCGCAAGCCGAGCGCCCACAGGAGTCAGCTGATATCCGCCTGCGCTCCTCACCATCAGCTCGTCATCGAACTGCGCCCGCAGACGATCCAGGGTTCGGCTCGCAGCCGACTGGCTTAGCAGCAGTCGCTTTGCCGCCGCGCTCACGCTCAACTCCTCTGCAAACACTGCAAACGCGACGAGGAGGTTCAGATCCATCTGCCGTAGTTACTTCCAACGCAAGTTCATGATGCACATTATGCATGAACCGCAAACCCGATCTTTCCATCTTTAAGCCAGAACAGGAGGAAAGATCATGAACATCACAAACAGCAAACTCGCAGGCAAGAAGGTGGTGGTCCTCGGTGGTACCTCGGGATTCGGATTCGCAACGGCTCGATCCGCAGCCGCCGCGGACGCTCAAGTCGTGATCGCATCGCGCAACCAGGGCAATGTCGACAAAGCGATCGCCCAGCTATCGACGGGGGTGACAGGCGCCACGCTGGACATCACCGACGAAAGCTCGCTCCAGGACTTCTTCAACGACCTTGGCGCCCTCGACCACCTCGTCATCACTGCCGGCGATACTGCGCCTGCCTTCAACCCAACGATCCAGCAGGCGCGGCAAGCCTTCGAAGTTCGCTTCTGGGGTCTCTACTGCGCTGCCCAGGCCGCCGTACCCCACATCCAGCCCGGCGGTTCCATCACCCTGACCAACGGCATCGTCGCCCTCCGCCCCTGGAAGGGATGGGCTCTCACCTCTGCCATCGCAGGTGCTGTCGAATCCTTTACCCGTGGCCTCGCACTCGATCTCGCCCCCATCCGCGTCAATGCGGTCTGTGCAGGGGTGGTGAAAACACCTCTCTGGAGCGGAATGACCGAAGCAGAACGCGAAGCCCTCTTCGCAGACACAGCCAGCAAGCTGCCCGTCGGTCGTGTAGGCGAACCCGAAGACATCGCCGAGACCTATCTCTACCTGATGCAGTCCCAATTCACCACCGGCCAGATCATCATCATCGATGGTGGCGCGGCCATCGCCTCATAGCGGTATCGACGTCAGCCAATCCGGGCTGAACGCAGATCATTACAAGAATCCACAACCAGTGGATGAGGATCATCCTGAGCGAAGCCTCTCGCAGCCGCATCGCGAGAGACGCAAGTCGAAGGATCTGCGGTTGTGTCCCCTGTATGAATGAGGCCCACAACCACGGCAGAGACGACCGTCCCTGCCGCAACATCCATCAGTTCCAGCGAACCATCATTCCGCGCTCATCGCCCTCGCCATGCTCCATGGCAATCTCCGCATCCATGCGCGAGATGATGCTCTCAAAGCGCTCGCCCCACTCCACCAGCACCAGCGCATTCGGCTCCGCAGTCATCTCTTCCAGGCCCAGCGTCGCCAGCTCACGCTCCGTCTCCAGGCGATACAGATCCAGGTGATACACCCGCACCTTCGGCCCCACATACTCATGCACCAGCGTGAAGGTCGGACTCGTCACATCCTCCTCCACAGCGGCCCCAATCGAGGCTGCAATCCCCTTCACCAGCGTCGTCTTTCCCGCTCCCACCTCACCCCGCAGCACCACCAGCTTCGGCGGAGGCATCAGGATCTCCGCGATCCTCTCTCCCAACGCCAGCGTGCCGGCAACACTCCGTGTCCGAAACCTCTTCTCCCGCGAAAACTCTTTAGCCAATCGTCACCTTTCTTTCTTCAGCGCGGCCCCCAGACCAACGAAACCCAGCTCAACGCAGTCCAGATCCACGCAGCCCACAAATCCACGTCAGCCCGTCCTCATCCTTCACCCGATACCGGAACGAATCTGAGAGATGCGCAACCGTGTCCGTCGCCAGCACCGTATGTTCGTCCATCACCCGCGCCGCGAAATCCCCCGCCAACCCGTGCAGATACACCGCCGCCTCCACTGCGCGCGCCACATCATCCGCAAACTGCGCCAGCATTGCAGCAACAATCCCAGTCAGAATATCGCCGCTTCCGCCCTTCGCCATCGCCGGGTTTCCCGTCGTGTTCACGGCGATCCTGCCATCCGGATGCGCGACCAGCGTCCGCCATCCCTTCAGCACCAGCGTCAGCTTATGTTCTGTTGCAAATCTGCGGGCCAGGCCGACACGGTCCGCCTCAACATCCTTCACCGTCATTCCAGTCAGCCGAGCCATCTCGCCCGGATGCGGCGTAAGCACCAGTGTCCTGCCCTCTCCCTTCAGCAGGTCGTCCCGTCCGTCGAAGGCGTTCAACCCATCGGCATCCACCACCATCGGGATCTTCGTCTTCGCCAGCAGCTCTCTCGCAACCTTGCTCGCGTCACCACGCTGCGACAGCCCCGGTCCAACAGCAAGCACCGTAATCCGTTTCAGCAGCTCCTCCAGCCGATCGTCCTCGACATTCGAAAGCGCAACCGCCCCCTCCGGGCCTTCTTCGAGCGGCTTCAACATCAACTCAGGAGTAACCCCGGCCACCACATCCACGATCGACTTCGGCACCGCTGCAGTCACCAGCCCGGCGCCCGTTCGCAATGCCGCAAGCGAGCTCATGCTCGGAGCACCTGCAGTCCCGTAGCTTCCGCCCACAACCAGCACGTGCCCGAACTTCCCCTTGTTCGAGTTCATCGGGCGGGGCTTCTCCGCAATCGCCTTCGAGCTGCCCGTCCAGCTCAGCCCATCTCCCTCCGGAATCGCCTCATCCGGCGAACCGATGCTGGCCACCACAACCGGTCCCGTCGTCATGGACCCGAACACATGAGCCAGCTTGGGAGCCGTAAATGTCACCACACCATCTGCACGGAAAGCCCCCTCTACCGTCTGCTCTGTCGAATCCGCGTCCCACCCGCTCGGAAGATCGACTGCAATCACCGGAACCGGCGACTCCTTCAGCAGGTCCCGCGCACTCGCAGCCAGTCCTCGCAGCGGAGGCCGAAATCCCGTCCCTACCAATGCATCCAACACCAGATCGACGCGCTCCCCACCTGTGTTCGTAACACCAGCCTCATTCAAAGCTGTCTTCAGTCCGGCATCGTCCTCCACCTCACGCACCGGCACGCTCATCTCCTGCCGTAGCCCCGCCAGGGCCTCTGCCGCCTGCCCCTTCACCTCATCCATCCGGCCCAGCAGGATCACCTCAACCGTGACGCCCGCAGCCGCCAGCACTCTCGCCGCAACCATCCCATCGCCGCCGTTGTTCCCCTTCCCGCAGAGCGCCACCACGCGACGCGCCTCAGGAAATCGGCGCACGACGAACGTTGCGACAGCCCCCCCAGCCGCTTCCATCAGTGCCCCAAACGCGACGCCAAACTCCTCAACCGTGCGCCGGTCAGTCTGTCCCATCTCCTCAGCCGTCAGAACTCTCATCTCACCCTTCTACCCCATCGCGTCTTCCCAGGGCAAAAAGCAAAAGCCCTGCCAGGCGCAGGGCTCTTGAAACTTCAGCCAGACGAAGCAGTCTACTCGGTTCCCATCACTCCCGCTGTCTGTTGCGTCTTCGGCGTAAAGTAGCTCTTCTCATACAGAGCGCGGTAAAGCTGCCCTGTAAGCTCCGCCGCCTTCGGACCGAAGGTCGGACGACCGCCCTCCAGGAAGAAGACCGTCACCAGACGCCCCCTCGGAGTATCTGCGTATGAGCCGAACCAGCCAAACCGCGTTCCATTGTTCGAGCAGGTCCCCGTCTTTCCCATCACCGGGAACTGGCTGAAGTTGGTCCGCAGCGAACGCGCCGTCCCATACATCACAGCGCCTTCCATCCCGTCTACAATCTCCGGAATCAGCGGTGCGATATTCAACTGACGCTTCACCCGCGGCTGGAAGCTGGCAATATCGATCGCGCTCTCCGGGTGCTGCAGGTAATACAGCGTCCCGCCATTCGCAATCGCCGAAACCAATGCGCCCAGCTGCAGCGGCGTCATCGAGATGCTCTCGCCGAACGAGCACATCCTGCCCACCCCGCCCAGCTTCGCCGGAAGCTCCTCATCCGGATAGACACCCAGTTGCTCGCCCTGAATGTGATATCCCGCCAGCTCACCCAGACCGAACTCATTGGCATAATGCTTCACGCGCTCAAAGCCCAGCGAGCGGCCCAGCGTCTCGAAATATGCATTGTTGGAATGCGCCAGCGCCTCGGTCATCGTCATGCGATAGTGACCGCCCAGGTTGACCGGTGTGTCCTTCTTGACGATGCCTTCTTCCAGCGCTGCCAGCGCAACGCTCAACTTGATCGTCGAGCAGGGTTCAGCGCCACGCGACAACGCCAGCTTCTGGTTCACCATCGCCAGAATTCTGCCATTTGACGGATCGATCACCAGCGCCGTGCCGTTCATGTTGCCCAACGCCTCGATCGCCGCAGCACGAACCACCGGATCTTCTCCGTCAGTAACATCTCCCAGGGTCAGATTGTCTGCGAACGAGCTTGCCGAAAAGTGCTCATAATGCCGGGTCCGACGCACTGCAAGACGCGACCTGGCCCCGCGCCGGTGCCGCGAAGATGTCGCCGAGACCTTCGCAGTCCCTCTCGCCTTCTTCGAGCTCTTCCTGGCCGCCACTCTCGTCCTTGCGACCGAGCTGTGCGATGTTCCAGACGAATGATGTTTCGTGCCGCTCACCGGGGTCAGAGCCACTGAATCCGCTCCCCAACCCAGCATCAGCCCCACAAGGACCACGCCGACGATCCTGAGCCACCTAAGCACCCATGCACTCCTTCTACTTCTAAACCCATCACGGCAATCCAGTTGCCATCCGCGGAAGCAAAATCTGAGAACATCCTAACGATGTTCTCGGATATTACCAATGCTACTTCCATGCTACCCGCTCACCTTCGACCACCCCTGCGCTGGTCCTAGTTGCCCCGACGCAGAAATGCCGGAATATCAAGCTCGTCCGGCTCCGAAGCATCCGGCTGAAGCACCGTTGCCGCCGTAAAGGGCGACCGGGGAGCTCCATCCGCCGCAACTCCCGGCGCTACGGAATTCATCTGCCCCGCCGAATAGACCGGGGAATGGATTCCGGGCTCAACCTGGGCGCTCTCTTCCATTCCTGCCGAAGCAGCGGCCCTCCCCGAGGAGGTGCGGAAGAAATCATCGTCAAAGACCGACGCCGGAACCGGAAGCAGCTCCGGATTCGCCGCGGTCGCGGAATGCTCCACCGGCGCCGCAGGACGAGAGGCAACCTCGGGCTCCGCCGCACGATACGGTGCAGCCGCTGCCGTACTCTCCGGTCGTTCCATCTCTTCGCTCAAAAAACGCGGGACTGCAGGGCGCTGAGCCGAAATCCGAGGTTCCGCCGGCATCTCATACCGCACCGTCGGCAGAGTGGCCTCGGCCAGCATGCGCTCGCGGCGCGCCGGCATCTCCTGCTGTTTGAAGCCCGTAGCGATCACCGTAATCTTCACGTCATCGCCCATCGTCTCATCCTGCACCGCGCCGAAGATGATGTTGGCATCCTCATGCGCCGCGTTCTGAATGATCGTCGAGGCCTCGTTCACCTCGTTCAGCTTCAGGCTGCTCGAGCCCGTAATGTTAATTAGGATGCCTTTTGCGCCGTCGATGGCGCCCGACTCCAGCAGCGGCGAAGCCATCGCCGCCATCGCAGCCTCCACTGCGCGGTTCTGCCCCGACCGCACCGCCGTTCCCATCACCGCATAGCCCATCCCGGCCATCGTCGTCTTTACGTCGGCGAAGTCGCGGTTGATCACACCCGGAATCGTAATAATGTCCGAGATACCCTGAACGCCCTGCCGCAGAACATCGTCGGCGATCCGGAAGCTCTCAAAGAAGCCCGCGTCCTTGGCCACCGCAAGCAGCTTCTCGTTCGGAATCACGATGACCGTATCGACCGACTCCAGCAGCTCCTGCATACCGCGTTCGGCCTGCATCATGCGACGCTTGCCCTCAAAACCGAAGGGACGCGTCACAACTGCGACCGTCAGGGCGCCCATCTCGCTCGCCAGCGAGGCAATCACTGGAGCCGCACCCGTGCCCGTGCCTCCGCCCAGACCGGCCGTGACAAACACCATGTCCGCGCCCTCAAGCGCTTCGATGATCTTGTCGGAATCCTCAAGCGCCGCGCGCCGCCCCACATCAGGATTCGCACCCGCACCCAGACCGCTCGTCAGCTTGACCCCAAGCTGCAGCTTGACCGGAGCCTGCGATGTCATCAGCGCCTGTACGTCCGTATTGGCCGCGATAAACTCAACGCCCTCTACCTTCGCCGCAATCATGCGGTTCACGGCGTTGTTTCCACCGCCTCCCACGCCGATGACCTTGATCCGCGCGCCGCGGGGAACTTCGTCGTGATAGTGGATACGGATATCGTCATCAGGCAGATTCGACATTGATGCAGTGCTCCTTCGCTCATCCCAATTCTCCCACCATCCCCACGCGCAATACATCCACGTTTTCCACCAGCACGTACCAAGGGTGGTTCAACTGAGCAATGTCGTCACTCCGGATTCCTCCTCTTTGAAGACATCGCGGCTAAGTTCCTTCAGAAGGGGACCAAAAGCATCTTTGAATTGAAGCAAATGTCGTATTCCCCATTCTTTGATTTCTACGAGCCGAGCAGGGTCAGAATCAATTGTTCCGTCTTCATAAATCCCTATCCTCGACGCTCTCCTTTCATCAAGGCGCTCCCACTGCAAAGACTCGCCATAGCTCTTCTCAATCTGTTCTCTCCGAAGGAGCAAGGCATCGAAGAATCTTTTATTTCTCTCGCCATCAGCGAAATCGATATAGAGTTCAACTCTTACTCGGTTTCGCGCAAAGGTAAATCCATAGACAAGCCCTGTCACCCCAGTACTAAAGTGAACCAGCTTTGCGGTTGAGCCGTTCTGGAATTTGTGAAGCAATATTTTTCACGAAGCGTATCGATTAGAGACTGGAAAAAATCACGATATCGCTCTTGCCTCATCGATGGCGTACGCACTTCCCGCTCCAGGACCCGCTTCTGCCATTCATTCGGGGAAACTACCACGCTGAAATTGAATGCAGGGCGGGAATTATCGATACGGACCGCTTCTACGACAACAGCAAAAAAATCCGTATTTGCATAAGTTCGGGTATTTAGCCAAGCAAGAGCCTGTCTGTGTTCGTCCCTGATGTTTTTCGCAACCCATATTAGAATGCCCGCCTCGTGACCAGCAGCATAAGTAACCAACTTGCCAAGATGGTCATGATCGGTACATTCAAGTTGATTTTCGATCACTACGGACCTGCCAGAGCCGAGATCTTTCGCAAAAAGATCGCACGAAAAATCTCCAACTGCGGTCTCCCGGCCAATAATTTCAAGGTCGAGCCCTAGCGCATCACTCAGCACGCTGATGTTTTCTGAAAGCCACGGCGTGAAATCGATGGCCTCATGCGGCCATAGCTCTCGCAAATCCACTCGCTTTAGAGCACCAAACTCAGGCAAGTTTCAGAAACTCCCCGCGAAGATCGACTTCAGCTTCGATCGCAGGCCCTGCTCTTCACTCGCTCGTCGCACCTGGGTGCGGTGCGTATACAGCAGCATTCCGATCATCGTGGCGTACTCCGGGCGCACCAGCTCTTCCGGCATCTTCGACAGCGGAACCGGGTAGCCAATCCTCGCCGGAACCCGAAGCAGGCTCTCGGCGGTATCCAGCAAGCCAGCCATCAGAGCGCCCCCACCCGTAACCACGCACCCGGCCCCCAGGGCCTCCAGTACGCCGCCCTGCCGCAGGTTGTCGCGCATCATCGTAAACAGCTCCCGCGCTCTCGGTTCCAGAATCTCAGCCAGAAATCTCTGCCGCACCAGCCTTGCAGGCTGTCCACCCGAGATCGCAAGATCGCCGCCCACTTCAATCTCGCTCGACTGCGGAACGGCGGTCACAACGCAGTGCCCATAGGTCTTCTTCAGATACTCGGCCTCTTCCACCGTCACATGCAGGCCCACCGCCAGGTCGTTGGTGAAGTGGTCGCCTCCTATCGGCAGCACCGCCGTATGAGCCACGGCCCCCTCGAAGAACACCGACATCTCCGTCGTGCTCGATCCGATATCCGCAATGCAAACCCCAAGCTCGCGCTCATCGGCAGACAAGACAGCCTCAGCCGAAGCGATGCCCTCATAGACCGTGTCCAGCACTTCCAGACCCGCGCGATTCGCGCACGTAATCACGCTCTGGGCAACACCGCCCGAGCAGGTGGAGAGATGCAGGTTGACCTCGAGCTTATTGCCCACCATCCCGATCGGGTCATGAATCCCCGGCTGGTCGTCCAGGATGAACTCCTGCGGAAGAAGGTGCAGCACCTCGCGGTCGGCGGGCAGAGCCACGCTGCGCGCGCGGTCCACCGCAGCCCTCACCTCTTCGCGGGTAATCTCGCGCATCCGGCTGCCCAGGCTGATGCCGCCCCGCGAGTTCATCCCGCGCACATGCGTTCCGCCAATTCCAACGACCGCGGTCTCAATCGCTGCCTTGGACGAGCGCTCGGCCGTCAACGCAGCCCGGTTGATCGCCTCGGCCGCCGGTCCAAGCTCCGCAATCAGGCCCTTGCGCATGCCCTTCGACGGCTCTACACCATGTCCGCGGTAGCGCAGAACACCGTCATGAAGCTCGGCCACCAGCACGCAACTCTTCGAGCTGCCCGCGTCCAGCACCGTTATCAGATTCTCAATCTTCTGGTTCTTCATGGATGAACCACCTGGGGATCATACTTCACCGACACACCCGGCCCGGCTGTCAATTCTCTTCCCGAAGGCGGATGAACCCAGAACGATTCCCCTCCCGCCTTTGCGGTCGAAACCGTCGTCACCGGCCTCTGCTCCGCCGCTCCGTGTCCCGAGGATCTGCTCTTCTTTGTCGCCGGCTTCTTCCCCTTGCTCACAGGCTTCTTCGCCGAGTGCGCAGGCGACTTCGAACGCGCCGCATCGGATGATGGCGCCGCAGCAGATCTTCCGCTGTCGGGCGGGGCCGGCTGGTCGTTCACCACGGAAGCAGTCGTGCCCGGCTGCATCTCCAGAACCACCTGCCGGTCATATCTCATGTCCACCGACGCCAGATGCGGATACTGGTTTCTCCACTCCTGCAAATGCTCTTCAAACTTCTTGTAGCGATCCAGAAAGTTGTCCTGCCCAAAGTGCACCAGCACCTCGCCGCCCCGGTCCTGAACCATCGCGCGGATATCCTCCGGGTTCGAGAGGTCCACCTCGCTCAGCTTCTCCGAGATCTTCTCGCCCTCGCCATTCAGGGCCCCCGTAAACCTTGCGTACAGCTTCATGCGTGCACCGCGCAGCGAAAGCGGGTCCTTCGCCGCAAGTCCCGTAACCACCGGAAACGAATAATGCGTCTTCACCTGGCCATCGGTCGACATATCCAGCAGGACTCCATTCGCATCCACCAGGCCGATATGGTTGCCCTGACGGACAAATGCCACCGGAGTCCGCTCCTGAATCGCCACCCTGATATGGTTCGGAAGCAGCCGCATCACCGTCGCCCGTTCCACCCACGGCAGCTCTTCCAGCTCTGCCTTGCGCTGCGCCAGCGGCACACGGAAGATATTCCGCTCAATATCCTCGCCGAAGACGCTCACCAGTTCGCCTCGGGCTACATGCAGGTTGCCTTCGGTCTCAATCGCCGAACCCGACGGAATCATGAACCGTTCATCGTGCAGAACGGCATTGCGAGCAATCATCGTGCCTGCAGCACCCAGGCCCGCAAGCACAACCAGCATCAGGACCGTCGCGATCTTACCGCCGCGAGACCGCGGAATTCCTCCCCGTACTTTAACGCGCACTCCGCCCTGCCGCCTCCGCGTCCGGAGACCATCGTCCTCCAACTCGTCGTCATACTCTGTAAACTCGCGAGCCATCATCCTTCCAGGGCAAAACTGCTCTCCGCGCTCTGGCAAGAGCGCGGGTTTCCGCCATTCTGACTATATCCCGGTACGTGCCCGAGACCACCGGACAACTCCGCCCTTGTACCCTTTCAGGAACTCACCCCTGCTGTCACTCCCACGTTTTTGCTATGCTTTGCGTCCGTGTAAGCTGCTTCCACGCTTCCTCGATTAACCGCAAATGGAGTTCATCTCCACAAAAGCGGTCATCCTGAGCGAAGCTTCTCGCAGTCCTATCGCGAGAAGCGCAGTCGAAGGATCTGCGGTTTGCCTGCTTCCCCACAAAGGCCACAGGTGCCGCACCAGCGCGAAGTCGAACAAAAGCCATCCCACTCCGGCGCAGGATGAAAACCTTTAGGACGCCACCGTCTCAGCGGCGCCAAGCCTCTCCAGAATCGCCCCGGAAGCCTGCGAGACGTTCCCCGCACCCAGCGTCAGAATCACATCCCCTTCACGCGCCTCTCGCACCAGGGCTTCGATCCCCTCCTCGACCGACGCCGCATATTCCACCTCGGCGCGCCCAATCGACTCCACCAGCGCCTTCGCCGTTACGCCCGCAATCGGCTCCTCGCTGGCTGCATAGATGTCCAGAACCTCCACCCGGTCCGCGTCCCCAAACGACGCGATAAACTCATCCATCAGGTCGCGCGTCCGCGTATAGCGATGCGGCTGGAACAGCACCAGCACCCGCCCATAGCCGCAGTCCCGCGCCGCCTCGAGCGTAGCCACAATCTCCGTCGGGTGATGTCCGTAGTCATCCACAACCGTGACCCCGCGAACCGTCCCCTTCACCTGGAACCGCCGGTCCACACCGCGGAAACCATCCAGCCCCGCCACAATCTGCTCCGGAGCCACGCCGAGCTGCACACCGATGGCCACCGCAGCAGCCGCATTCAGCACATTATGTCGCCCCGGCACATGCAGCGTGAAAGGCCCCATCGGGACCCCGCCATAGTTCACCTCAAAGCGCGCCAGGCCCACTCCGTCCCGCTCCAGCACCCGCACCCTGAAGTCCGCATCCGCACTCTCTCCATACGTAAAGAGCCGCCGCCGCACCCTGGGCAGCACCGCCCTCAGCAGCGGATTGTCCACGCACGCGACCGACGCTCCATAAAAAGGCACACGGTCCATAAACTCCACAAACGCCGTCTCAACGTCCGCCATATCGCGATAGCAGTCCATGTGCTCGCGATCAAGATTGGTAACCACCGCCAGAACCGGCGACAGCTTCAGAAACGACCGGTCGCTCTCATCCGCCTCCGCCACCAGGTATTGTGAGTTCCCCAGCCGCGCATTCGAACCCAGCGCATTCACTCGCCCCCCCACAACCACCGTCGGGTCAAGCCCGCCTGCCGCCAGCACCGACGCGACCATGCTGGTCGTCGTGGTCTTGCCGTGCATCCCGGCCACAGCGATCCCATACTTCAGCCGCATCAGCTCAGCCAGCATCTCCGCCCGCTGAATCACCGGAACCTTCCGCGACCGCGCCTCCAGAACCTCCGGGTTCGTCAGGCTCACCGCCGAGCTCGTCACCACTACATCGCTTCCGGCAGCATTGGCCGCAGCGTGGCCCTCGAAGACCCTCGCCCCCATCCCCACCAGCCGGTCCGTCGCTGCCGATCTCCGCAAGTCGCTTCCCGACACCGTATACCCCATCGTCAGCAGGATCTCCGCGATTCCGCTCATCCCGATACCGCCAATGCCAATGAAGTGAATACGAAGAGAACGAGCAAAAAAAAGCGGTGCAGAAGGTGCGCTTGTAACCGGCATATCCTCACTCTACAGCAGCAACCCAGATCAGCGGCGCTTCTCCTTTTACGAAGAAAAGCACCCGCACGGAAGCTCCTCGATCCTCACCCCGACCAATTTTCTCGCTCCCGTAAACCGCACAAAATAAAGCGCCTGAACCATCGGAATGAATCTCGGTTCATTCTTCCGCAACGAAAACCCGGAATCGGGGTTCTAATAACCGAGTGCCTGACCCGCACGGCAAAGCGGGCAGGAACCTCAGCCGGTTATCCGCGAAGCCCAGCCTGTTCGGGCAAAACGAAGGATCTCCGGCGAAGGCAGGCAATGGACCTCTCCCGCAAGTTCCGCAACGTCTTCGGAGCCGCCATCCTGGGGGCTGCTGTCTTCACTGGCGCGACCTTTCTGGCCCCACCCCCGGCGCACGCACGCGTCTTCATCTCTGTTGCAGTCGCCCCTCCCCCAATCCCCGTCTACGCACAGCCGGTCATGCCCGGCGATGGCTACATCTGGACTCCGGGCTACTGGGCTTGGACCGGCGAGGGATATGAATGGGTGGACGGGGCCTGGGTCCTCCCTCCCTATGTAGGCGCCCTCTGGACTCCCGGTTACTGGGGCTATGGACCCAGCGGCTACTTCTGGAACGCCGGCTACTGGGGTCCCACCGTCGGCTACTACGGCGGCATCAACTATGGCTTCGGCTACTTCGGCGTAGGCTTCTACGGCGGATACTGGGGCGGCGGACACTTCTGGTACAACCGCTGCTACAACAACTTCCATCCCGGCTGGCGTGGCGGCTACGTCTATAACCGCCCCTATGCCGGACACTTCGATGGACGCCCCGGCGGCTCCAGCTGGATCCATCGCGGACGCGACTTTGACGGCAACCGCGGCTCCTACTACAACAACCGCGGCAACAACTACGCGCAGGGCACACGCAACGGATACGGAAGCCGAGGCAACATCACCGAAGTCTCCAACGGCCGCGGCTTCGGCAACTTCAACAACTCCGGTCGCCAGCCCATGGACCGCGGCAGCTTCCGCGGAGAGAACGGGCCACAGCGCAACCCCGGCGCGGGAAACCAGAACTTCGGCAACCGCGGCAACCTCAGCAACAATGGCAGCTTCGCCAATCGCGGCAGCTTCGGAAACCAGAGCCAGGGCATGGTCTCCCGAGGCAATCAGGACTTTGGCAATCGAGGCAGCTTCTCCGCTCCCCAGGCTCGACCCAGCTACGGCAGTTCCGGAGCCTTTCACGGCAACGCCGGTAACCTCGGCAACCCCCGCGGCAGCCTCGGCGGAGGCGGAGGCTTCCAAGGTGGCGGTGGCTTCCACGGCGGAGGCGGAGGTGGCGGTGGCTTCCACGGAGGAGGCGGAGGTGGCGGTGGATTCCACGGCGGTGGTGGCGGCGGTGGATTCCACGGCGGTGGTGGTGGCGGTGGATTCCACGGCGGAGGAGGCCATCGATAATCGCCAGTCCTTCCTAAGCATCTGTCAACGGCTGGGATCAGAACGATCTCAGCCGTCTTCTTTTATTCGCAGGCTCTGCTCCTCCCACTCGCAACCAACTCCGCTCCCCAGCAAAGATAGGCAATTGTGTAGAGGGTTAAGAAATTGTTGTCATCTGGAGCGGGTGCCCCATCCTCGGCGCAGCCTCATCGCGCCTAAGATGGGCCATTCGCGCGAGAGCGCGAACCATCTCGTCTAAGGGCACGGCAAAAGGAGAACCCTTGAAGCAACCACTCCAAGGAACTATAGTTCCCCTTTCGCAAATTCCTGCCCCACCAAACACACCGGGTGCCCCATCTTCGGCGCAGCCTCATCGCGCCTAAGGTGGGATCATTCGCGCAAAAGCGCGAACCGCACTTTGAATTGCCTCGAGTCCGAAGCCCGTTCCCGGCAAACTCGAAGTGTGCTCCGCTAAAAAAGTTAGCCGTGACCGATCTGCCACAACTCCTTTACCATCCCCGACCCCATCCCGTACCCTTGTCACTCCGATCCGATCCAAGGAGCTTCCATGCCAGAAGAGGTACGCCCTTCTCACCCCAGCCTCTCCGAATCATCCAAAGCCACACGCCGTGACTTCCTCCAGGGAGCGCTCGCCGTCGCCGGAACCCTCGCCACCACCGGAGTTCCCGCGCCGGCCCAAGGCAAGCAGAAGCGCCCCAACATCGTCTACTTCCTCGGCGAAGGCCAGCGCGCGGATGCACTCTCGATCGAAGGCCACCCCATCCTCAAAACTCCCAATCATGACCGCATCGGTAAGGAAGGCATGCGCTTCAAGAACGCCTTCTGCACCAACGCCCTCTGCGCCCCTGCGCGAGCCGCGGCGCTCACCGGCATGTACTCCCGCTCCACCGGCGCTCTCTCCAACGAGCACATGAACCGGCCTCTGCCCTCCGATATCCCTCTCTTCACCGAACTGCTCCAGCAGGCTGGCTACGAAGTCGCCATCCTCGGCAAGGTCCACATGCAGAACGGCGTCGAAGACCGTCACTGGGACTACTACTTCGGCCACAACGATCCCGGCAACAACTACGTCAACCCCTTCTTCAAAGAAGGCCGCAACGGCACCGTCGGCCCGCAGAAGCAGTACCACAACGTCTATCCCGACGACCTGACCACCGACAAGGCGCTCGAGTGGATCGATCTGGACCGCGGCGACAAGCCCTTCTGCCTTCTTGTCTGGTTCGTCGCTCCGCACGAGCCCTTCTTCCGCCCGCGGCGTCACCTTGATCTCTACAACGGTGTCCCCATCCCCAAGCCCGCCACCTTCGATGACGACCTCAAGGGCTACCCCGGCAAGCCGAAGAGCTTTATCGAGGCTGAAAACAAGGTCGGCACCACCTACTCGCACGTGGCCTGCGGCTCGCTTGAAGGGATGACCAAGGACTACTACGCCGGCCTGGTCGCAGTAGACGAGAACATCGGCCGCGTCCTCGACCATTTAGAGAAGAAGGGCATCCTGGACGACACCGCCGTCCTCCACACCTCCGACCACGGCTACTTCCTCGGCGAGTGGCGCTGCTTCGACAAGCGCCTCATGCACGAGCCCTCCCTGCGCGTGCCCATGATGCTGCGCTACCCCAAACGCGTGCAGCCCGGCACCGTCCGCGAAGAGATGGTCCTCGACCTCGACATCGCCCCGACCCTGCTCGACATCGCCGGCGTCCCCACACCCTCACACATGCAGGGCAAGAGCATGCTTCCTCTCGCCTCCAAGGCCGACCCCGGCTTCCGCAGGGAGTGGTACTACGAGTACTACGAATGGCCCAACCCCGAAAAGGTAGCACCGCACCGCGGCATCCGCACCGAACAGTACAAGCTCATCCAGTACGTCATGGACCCAACCGAAGGCGAGCTCTACGACCTGAAGGCCGACCCCGGCGAGCGCAACAACCTCCACAACAAACCCGAACACGCCAAGCTCCAGGCCCACCTCGAACAACGCCTCGAAACCCTGCGCTCCAGCTACCCCGAGCGTCAGAAGATCTAGGTTGCACGTGAGACGACAAGAACGGCGTTTCACAGGACTAATCCGGAAAGAAGTTTGCTGCCGACTATACTTGCCATCGATAGCTTCACCAATGTTCACTCCCGTACAGGAGTATTTGCGATAAGGATTTCCGGTCACGTTATGGCGAAGAATTCAGGTACGAAGACTGGAAAAGTGCTGGGGTCTTACCGGAAGGTTGGACCTCGTTTCGTGCCTCCGATGCTCCAGATGTTCCAATTTGACCACATCAGCTGGCTGAGCCAAACCATGCCTGAGCTGGTCTGGTGGGATGTTCTGATCACCATGGGTTCTCTCCGATTTGCTGCAAAAGTGGCCGAGACAATCGCGGGGCATTTTAGACAGACGAACAACCGCGAACACTGGTGGGCATTTCTCTCTGACTACAGAGACTTGCCTGAGGAGAGCGTCCTCAAATTGGTGGAGCGCTTGGCGCAAGCCAATGTACTCACCGATTTGCAAACATGCCTTAGCGACTTTCTAAATCTGTATCCGGCTTGTCCGATCGCGCGAGTACTGGACGTACGACCGAGTGGTCTAGTCGATATAGCTTACCTATCCCATTTCGAAGACCGGCTGCGCGTGTTGGAGCAGAAGAGATCGAAAGACGGAGTTTTTGTTCAGGCGCAAGCCGTTTATATGTCCTTCGTATCTGGCCGCCTCCATGTAAGGGAGGGTCTAGCCTTGGCCGACTTTCCTGAGGTGAGTCGATACCCGGAGACGGAGCGCTCCTTACAAGTTGGGGCGTCGGTCTGTGCCACGGTCAATATGCTGGCCGGTGAGGCGTTGCCCAAATTTCGAGAAGATGCGTGGGTCCAATACTTCTGGAAGCGCAGTCTTGAACTCCACCCGCTAGCCTTTGGCCACCTGGAGCGAGAATGAACGACGATCTGTCAATGGAAGACCTCCTGAATAAGATCGAAGAGCGTATGAGGTACGAGCTTCGCCTTCGGTGCGAGTCCTTCGTGCCCAATTTTGAAAAGCCACAGGTTTTCAGTGTGCTCACGGCGTTGCTCGCTAGACAAACGACTCTTGCAATCGAGCTGAGTTCGGCTCCCCAGCTGTGGAATTCCCATTCCGCACCTTTGTTCTTGCGGGCCATGGCAGACGTACACATTACGCTCGCTTGGATTTTGTTGGAGCCCGAAGCTCGAGCTCAGCAATACATTGAACATGGGCTCGGACAAGCCGTACTCGACATGGAGCACCGAAAAAAGAGAATGGATTCTGAGGATGAAACTCGGAAAGCGGAACTACAGACACACATCGACGGCCTACGGTCGTGGATCGACATGCAGCGACTGAACTTTATAGTTGAAGTGAATGTCGGAGCGTGGTCGGGAAAGACGACGCGAGAAATGGCCGAGCAGGCAGGATTGCTCGAATTCTATAGTCACGTCTACTCACCATTTAGCCAGTGTGCTCACAGCACCTGGTACCACGTTGGACAGCTCAATTCAGGTCTTTCAGACAGTCCGTATACTCGACTGCTCTGGGTACCCCAGATTGCCGAGTCGGGAACCGATCCTTGGAATCTGATCCTAGCGGCTAAATACCTCGATAAATCTTTCAATGCTTTCGATGAGAAAGCACTAGGACATCCCGCAACATCCGATATTCAGACCTGGATTAGCGACATACTTGCGAAGGATCCGGACGATGAGGAAGTAGGAGACTCGGTTCAAAACTGAACCATCCGCGCGCGACTCGGAAGGACTCGACTGCGTTGGCCACCCACAAGCAATGAGTCATGGTAAGTCGGCATCTCGGAAGCAATCCGCGATGAGGACGAAAAACTAGCCGGGTCGCCTACTCTGCCACGCCTGAGCCTGTTACGCAAATACTCAGCCCTGACTTCGGGGCTAAAGAACAAGGGCTCGGTTCATAAGCCTCAGCGCCGCGAAAAAGCTGATGACGCGCAGGCAGAGAAGCATCAACGAAACGCTCGGGTGCCCCATTCATGACGCAGCTTCATCGCGGCATAAGTGGGTCTTCGAGCGAAGCTCGAACCGCCTTGCCGGGTGCCCCATTCATGACGCGGCCTCACCGCGGCATGAGTGGGTCATTCGCGCGAGAGCGCGAACCGTCTCGCTTACGGGCACGGCTTCAGCCGTGCTGACCGGGGCTGCAAGAAAGGGGTCCAGCCCCTGGGTCCAAACCCTGTCAAGCCGGAAATCCCACAAGCAGCACAAACCAAAGCACATCGAAATGCTGATCCATACCCTCAAACCGAGTAACCTTAAATCATGAACGCTTCCCGCGCGCCGGGAAGAAATGATCCATAAACCTAACGATTTCAAGACTTTGAGAGATATACCCGAGTAGCATCAAGACTTTGCAAGCGAAGTCCGAACCTAAGTCCAATCTTTGGAAGACTTTGCGCAAAATCGGAGGGGGCTACCCGCCAGTTCGATAGCCATATTGGCAATCTCCCGCACGGCCTGCGGATGCGCCAGAGACCGAGCCCTCTCGCCCATCGCAGCCCGCCGCTGATTGTCAGATAGCAGCTCAGTCAGTAGCCCCAGCAACCGTTCCGGAGTAAGCTCCGCCTCGATGATCAGCTCCGCCGCACCAGCCGCGACAAACGCCTCCGCGTTCTTCCGCTGGTGATCGTCCGCCGCCTGCGGAAACGGAATCAGCACCGCCGCCCGTCCCGCCGCTGCAACCTCGGCGACGGAACTCGCCCCGCTGCGGCACAGAATCAGGTCCGCCGCTGCAAACTGCGCGGCCATATCATCGAGATAAGGCGTTACCGTCAGCCGTTCGAAGCCGATGCCTGCCTCGCGGTAGCCAGCAAGCGTCGTCTCGGCATGCCTCGCGCCCGTCTGGTGAACGACCGTAAGCTCAGGAAATCGCTCCAGCAACTCGCCCATGATCTTCGGCATGGTCTGGTTCAGAATGCGAGCACCCTGGCTGGCCCCGAAGACCAGCAGCCTATGCGCCGGACCTGCCGGACGAGGCTCAATCGCGAAGAACTCCGGCCGAACCGGCGTTCCCGTCACGCGCGCGTTGCGGAAGTACTTCGTCGTCTCACGTAGGTTCACCGCTGCAGCGCTGACGTGCTTCCCGACCAGCCGGTTCGCCAGCCCCGGAACAGCGTTCGGCTCAAACGCCAGCGTAGGAATCCGCAGCAGGATCGCCGCCATCATGGCCGGCCCGGAGGCATAGCCTCCCACACCGATGACGACCTGCGGACGGAAGCTTCGCAGCAGACCGACGCACCGCAGCACGCCCAGAGGAAGATCGAACAGGGTCCGCGCGCGCGTCGCCAGGCTGACATTCTTCAACTGGCCGACCTTGATCAGCTCCAGCGAGAATCCGGCCTCAGGAACCAGCCGCGTCTCAAGCCCACGCTCCGTGCCGACAAAACGAACTTCAGCGCCATGAGCATCGCGCAGCTCCCGCGCGATCGCCAGCGCCGGAACCACGTGGCCGCCCGTTCCGCCGCCAGCAATCAGGACCCGCAGAGCACCGCCCACGTCAGTCGATCTCGCGGGTGACGTTCAGAAGAACTCCCATGCTGGCCAGCATCACAAACAGCGACGTGCCGCCGAACGAGATAAACGGCAGCGTGATTCCCTTCGTCGGAACGAGAGCAATGACCACGCTCATGTTGAAGAAAGCCTGGATCAACACCGTCGACGTGATTCCGAAAGCAAGGAAACGCGCAAACGGATCGGTCGACAGATACGCGGCCCGCAGACCGCGGTAGCCAAGAATAATGAAGAGCGTGATGACAAACAGCGCACCGATCAGCCCAAGCTCCTCGCAGATATTGGCGAAGATGAAGTCTGTATGCGGCTCAGGAAGATAGAACAGCTTCTGCCTTCCCTCCATTAATCCAAGTCCGCGAATTCCGCCCGTCCCGACCGCGATCAGCGACTGCAGAATGTGGAATCCGGTGCCGCGCGGATCAGCCTCAGGATTGACGAACGCCAGCATGCGAGCCCTGCGCCACGGCACGCGAAACAGCATGTAATAGAGCACCGGTGCCGAACAGAGCAGACCGATGCCGAGATACTTGACCTGCATCCCGGCGAGATAGAGCATCAGCGCCGTCACTGCAGCGCAGACCATCGCTGTGCCAAGATCAGGCTCCTTCAGGATCAACGCCACGAAGACCAGCGGCGGAAGCGCTGCACGAAGCACCGTGCCCTTCCAGTCATCCATCTTGTGGATGCGGGTCTGCAAAAAGTAGGCGAGGAAGAGCACCAGCGCAGGCTTGGCAAGCTCTGACGGCTGGAAGCTGGCAATGCCGAAGCGGAACCAGCGGTGCGTGTTGTGAGAGTCGCGCATCGCGAAGACCCCAACCAGCAGCACCATCGTGACGCCGACAACAGTAAAGACAAACTTGGGATTGTTATAGCGGCGGTAGTCCACCTGCATCAGCAGCGTCAGCGCGA
>Ga0164242_10001356_pt1 | contig 28970 bp, 25 predicted proteins | sample OricomgcompostMG_FD_108783 | JGI IMG/M metagenome (GOLD analysis project Ga0164242, IMG submission 108783) | Miracle-Growth compost microbial communities from Emeryville, California, USA - Original compost - Miracle growth compost (MG) ...
CTGCTGCTCGTCGTCGACCTGGGTGGTGGTCTGGTTGGTCGCGCCGATCGACTGGGAGAAGTGCGTCAGGATGTCGACGATCTTCTTCTCCTTCTCGTGCCAGGCGTTGAAGAACTCGAAGAAGGCGTTGGACCCGGCACCGGTCCAGCGCGCCGCCATCGGAGCCAACTGCTGCTCCAGCTTCCCCGCAATGCTGGTCAGGTCGCTCTGCGCCGTGTCGATCTCCTTGGCGGCGTCCTGCAGCTGGCTCGCAGTGACTTCGAGGTGACTGGCACCTCCGCTGGCTCCGCTCATTTCATGTCCTTGTCCGGCGGCGAGGCCGCCTGCGTTCGATTGGATTTCCGGATCCCGATCGTCCGGACATTCGCCGTATTCCCGGGCGGTGCCGTGCTAAACACCGAAATGCGATTCCCACAGGGCACGGAAGAAGCCTGTCGCGACGACCAGCAGTGCCACGGTCCCCGCCATCGCCAGTCCCTCGCCCAGGTCGGCGCGCGCCGCCCACCAGGCCGAACGCCACCCCCGGCCGGTCGCCACCGCCGCAGCCAGTACGCCGAGGGCCAGCACGATCGCAACGCACACCACGGCGACCGCGCGTCCACCGCCGAGGTCCGGCAGCAACACCACCAGGACGCAGATCAGGCACCACAGGCCGGCGACCCGCAACAGCGCCCGCGGCAGGGCGTAGCGATAGCTGCGTGCGGTGAAGAGCAGGGAGACACCTCCCAGGCCGACCATCAGCCGCGCACCGACCCGATCGACCGGCAGATCTGCGACCTCGAGCAGGGCCGGCGCACATAGCAGGGCCAGGGCGAGCACCGCGGCCGAGGCGGCCTGCAGCAGCCGAGCGCCGCGGGCGGCCACCTCGGCGACCGCTCCGACCGGCACGATGGTGCGTCCGCGCCGGCCCGGTTGGGCACGGGCCGACCAGGCGGAGACCGCCAGCCGCTCGAGGTCGACCAGGTAGCCGTCCGGTACGTCGACCGCCTGCGACGGCACCACGCGTGCACCCACCACCGCGGCGGCGAGCAGGATCGCCCACACGACCTGAGGAGCGAGGTCGAGGAGTGCTGCCCCGCAGCTGACCACGAAGACCAGCGCGCCACCGATGATCCACACGCGCAGCGCCTCCTCGGCCCGGGTATCGAACGCCCGCACCACCGCAGCGGCCACCGCAGCGGCCAGAGCCGCCACGCCGACGACCGTCGGGAAGCGCTCCGGCGCCGGATCCCAGGCGATCACGTAGGCGGCCGACCCGGCGAAGACCGGTGCCACCACGGCACGCCGCGGCGCGAGTCGCCCGGTGGGGACGAGGCCGGTGGCGGCGCCGAGGAGCAGCAGCGCGACGACCGCGTCCTGCCGTACGCCGGCCAGGTGCGGCCCGAGCCAGCCGGCCGTGGCGGCGGCGGCCGCCGCGATCGTGACGAAGAGGACGGCCAGGGCACCGGTCGGCCGTGAAGCCTCGGTCCGGCTCTCGCCGGCGTTCTCCTGGCGGGTCTCACGTCGTGTGACCCGGCGCCGCTTGCCGGCATGCGAGCCGACCGGCTCGGCCACGACGAGCAGGTCGCCGGAGACCAGGCCTCGGCCGCCGAGCACGTCATCGGGGGCCAGTGACTCTCCCAGGGGCGTCAGCAGTGGCGGAACGTGGGCCAGCCCGATCTGGGCGGCGTACTCCTGAGCGAGATCCAGCGCGGTGGCATCCGGCGGCACGACGAGATCGACCGCACCGCGGGTGCCGTGCACGGTGAGCACAAGGCTGCCGGCGATGCGTTGGAGGGCCACGCCGCAGTACTACCCAGGTTTCGACTGGCTGAATCAGGGAAGTGCAACCTCGTGAGTTCTGCCCTCTCGACGGCCCCATCCACGCTGCGTGGCGGCCGCTCGGACGAACCCGAGCTGCCGACCGGCGAGATCGTCCTTCAGCCACCGCCTCCGCTCGACCAGGCCGAGGGCAGCAGCGGCGTGCTGATGAACGCGATCCCGATGCTGGGCAGCCTCGGCTCGATCGTGCTGGTGGCCACGATGGGCGGCTCCGGCCAGGGCGCCGGCGGTCGGCAGTACATCTCCGCCGGCATGTTCCTCTTCGCCACGATCGGCTTCATCGTCGTCCAGATCGACCGGCAGCGGAAGCAGCGCCAGCAGAGCGTCGGCGGTCAGCGCACGGACTATCTGCGCTACCTCGCCTCGGTCCGCGAGAGCGCCCGTCACGCCGGCGATCAGCAGCGCCGTGCGCTCACCTGGCACAGTCCCGACCCGGGGTCGCTCCCCGCTCTCGCCGAGGAGCGCTCGCGTCTCTGGGAACGCGGCCTCAGCGATCCCCGCTTCCTCCAGATCCGGTACGGCGTCTGCCACCAGCCGCTGTCCCTCACCCTCGTGCCGCCCGACAGCGCTCCGATCGACCAGGTCGACCCGGCCGCGGCCTCCGCGCTCCATCGGCTCCTGGTGGTGCACCGGCTCCAGCCCGACCTGCCGGCATCTCTCGACCTGCGCGCCTTCGACCACATCGAGATCTGCGGCGACGAGGCGCCGGCGCGCTCCGCCGCCCGGGCCCTGATCTGCTCGGCCACTGCCTTCCACTCCCCAGACCAGTTGGTCGTCGCCGTCCTCACCACCGAGGCGCTGCGCGCCCACTGGGACTGGGTGAAGTGGCTGCCCCACGCCCAGAGCAACCGCGAGGCCGACGCCGTCGGCCCGCGCCGGATGGTCGCCACCTCGCTGGACGACCTCGCCGCGCTGCTTCCCGCCGACCTGGTGGACCGGCCCCGCTTCAGTGCCGACGAGCGGCTGATCACCCCGCACATCCTGGTCGTCGTGGACGGAGTCACCATTCCGCCCGGCAACCACGTCCTCCCACAGGACGGCGTCCAGGGCGTGACCCTCCTCGACCTGCCGGCGCGTTGGGACGAGCTGGTCGACACCAGCTGGCTGCGGTTGCAGATCGAGGGTCCGGCCGACGCCGACGGCTTCGCGCCCACCTCGGTGCTGCGGGTACGGTCCGAGCCGGTCCATGCCCGGCTGGACCAGTGCGAGCCGCAGGTCGCCGAGGCGTTCGCCCGCCGGCTGACCCCGCTGCACACCGTCGCCACCGGTGGCAGCGCGGCGGAGACCGGCGAGGAGATCACCGGCCCGACCGACTTCATGGAGCTGCTCGGCCTCGGCGACGTACGCACCCTCGACCCCCATGTCTCCTGGCGGGCACGACCGGCCCGCGACCGACTGCGGGTGCCGATCGGGCTGGGCGACAACGGCGCCCCGGTCCACCTCGACATCAAGGAGTCCGCCCAGCAGGGCATGGGCCCGCACGGCCTGGTGATCGGCGCGACCGGTTCGGGCAAGTCGGAGTTCCTCCGCACGCTGGTGCTCGGCCTGGCCCTGACCCACTCCCCCGAGCAGCTCAACATGGTGCTGGTCGACTTCAAGGGTGGTGCCACCTTCGCCGGCATGGCCGACATGCCGCACGTCTCGGCCGTGATCACCAACCTCGCGAACGAGCTGACCCTCGTCGACCGCATGCAGGACGCCCTGTCCGGGGAGATGGTGCGCCGCCAGGAGCTACTCCGCGAGGCCGGCAACTACGCCAACCTCAAGGACTACGAGCGGGCCCGCCAGTCGGATCCGTCGATGGCACCGCTGCCCTCACTGTTCGTCGTCGTCGATGAGTTCTCCGAGATGTTGTCCGCCAAGCCGGAGTTCATCGACCTCTTCGTCGCCATCGGCCGGCTCGGCCGCTCGCTCGGCATCCACCTCCTGCTCGCCTCGCAACGGCTCGAGGAGGGCCGTCTGCGTGGCCTGGAGTCACACCTCTCCTACCGTGTCGGCCTACGCACCTTCTCCGCACAGGAGTCGCGCGCCGTCCTCGGCGTGCCGGACGCCTATGAGCTGCCCGCAGTGCCCGGTCTGGGCTACCTCAAGCCCGACCCCACGTCGATGCTGCGGTTCAAGGCCGCCTACGTCTCCGGACCGCCGTCCGGCGTCGCCCGAGTACGCCGCGACGAGTCCGGCGGGGTCAGCGGCATCCTGCCGTTCACCATCGCCCCGGTGCGGGGCCTGGATCTCCCCGAGGAGCCGGCGCCCGTCGTAGCGGCCCCGCAGCCCACCTCGGACGAGTCGCTGCTCGACATCGCGGTGGCCAGGATGGCGGGGCACGGCCTGCCTGCCCACCAGGTCTGGCTGCCGCCCCTCGACGTACCGGACACGCTGGATCAGCTGCTGCCGGACCTCGCTGTCGACGCCACCGTCGGTCTCGCCTCGCCGTCGTGGCGGGCCGCCGGTGGCCTGGTCGTGCCGCTCGGCACCGTCGACCGGCCGCATGAGCAGCGCCGCGACACCCTCAGCGTCGACCTCGGGGGCGCCGCCGGCCACGCCGCGATCGTCGGTGGTCCGCGCTCGGGCAAGAGCACACTGCTGCGTACCCTCGTCACCTCGCTGTCGCTGACCACGACGCCGCTGGAGAGCCAGATCTTCGTGCTGGACTTCGGCGGCGGCACGTTCGCTCCGATGACCAGGCTGCCGCACATCGCAGGTATCGGGACCCGGAGCGAGCCGGACGTCGTACGCCGCATCCTGGCCGAGGTCCGCGGCGTCGTCGACCGGCGCGAGGCGTACTTCCGCAGCAGCGGCATCGACTCGATCGAGACCTACCGCGCCCGACGACGCGATGGGCGCGCCGACGACGGTTACGGCGACGTCTTTCTCGTCGTGGACGGCTGGGCCACCCTGCGCGCGGACTTCGACGACATCGAGATCGAGCTCCAGCAGCTCGCCCAGCGCGGCCTGACGTTCGGCTTCCACCTGCTCACCTCGGCCACCCGGTGGTCGGACTATCGCGCCGCCCTGCGCGACCTGCTCGGCACCCGGCTCGAGCTCCGGCTCGGCGACCCGACGGACTCCGAGATCGACCGCAAGATCGCCTCCCTGGTGCCGGCCGGCCGGCCGGGCCGCGGCCTGGTCCCGCAGAAGCTGCACTTCCTCGGTGCGCTACCGCGGATCGACGGCGACCAGCGCTCGGCGACGCTCGGCGACGGTGTCGAGGAGCTCATCGAGCGGGTGCGTACCGCCTGGACCGGGCCTCAACCACCGAAGCTGCGGCTGCTGCCCGCACAGATCCGGCTCGACGAGGTCAGGGCCGCCGCCGGGGTCAGCACCGAGACGCCCGGGAGTCGACTGCTGCTCGGCATCAACGAGCGCGAGCTCGCACCGATCTCGCTCGACCCCGACGCGGAGCCCCACCTGCTGGTCTTCGGAGACGGGCAGTCCGGCAAGAGCGCCCTGCTGCGCGCGTACGCACGGGAGGTCATGCGCACGCGTACGCCGAAGCAGGCGCAGCTGGTCGTGGTCGACTACCGCCGCTCGCTCCTCGGCGAGATCCCGGACGAGTACCTCCTCAACTACCTGACCTCTGCAAGCCAGGCGGCGCCCGCTCTCAAGGACCTCGCCGGTTATCTCGAGAGCCGCCTCCCCGGTCCGGACGTGACGCCCGAGCAGCTGCGCGGCCGGTCCTGGTGGACAGGTGCCGAGGTGTTCGTGCTGGTCGACGACTACGACCTGGTTGCCACCCAGCAAGGCTCCCCGGTGCACGTGCTGCAGCCGCTGCTGGCCCAGGCCCGCGACACCGGTCTCCATGTGGTCGTCGCCCGACGGGCCGGCGGTGCCTCTCGGTCGCTCTATGAGCCGGTCATCCAGAGCCTGCGCGATCTCGCGATGCCAGGGCTGCTGCTCTCCGGGGACCCGTCCGAGGGACAGCTCGTCGGCAACGTCCGCGCCGTACCCGCTCCGCCGGGGCGGGGCCGCCTGGTCACCCGCGACCGCGGGACCGAGGTCGTGCAGCTGGCGTGGTCGGATCCGACCATCTGATTTAAGTCTAGTAAGTTGCTTGCCTTAGATGTCATCTGCTTGTAACGTTCCAACAACCTACTGGCGACTTTCGTCGATCACGCTTGAGTCACCAACCACTCTTAACCGACAGGAGGGCCGAGATGGAGAACCCCACCCTGACCGAGCCGGTCGACAAGCTGGACGAGGTCGCGGCGCAGCGCTACAGCTTCCGTGACCGTCACGCCAGCGCACTCGCGAGGCTGATGGACACCCGCGGAGACCTCCGCGGCGCCTATGCCTTCGCGGATCTCGTCGACGACTCACTTCGCTGGTCCGCCTGACGCACGTCCGGGGGGACACAGACCGCCAAAGGCCGGGTCCGTTACGCACGGACCCGGCCTTTCGCAACGTCATACGAGGTGGCTGCCCGAACAGCCGATCTGTATGACGTCCCGCCGTTCCTACTTGAACAGGTTGCGCAGCAGCTTCTTGCCGACCTTCATCGCCTCGCGCTGCACGTTCTTGTTCTTAGCCAGCTTGGTGGCCATGTCCATCGCCTGGTCGGCTGCGCTCTGCGGCTCGGCGGGATGCGTTGCCTTCTTCGCCGCAGCGTGCTCCTTCGGCGCCGCCTCGGCAGCTACCTTGGCCTGCGAGACCCTGGCGCCCAGGATGTCGGCAGCGGAGTCCACTGGATCGACCGCGGCGCCGTACTTGGCGAAGAGCGGCGAGCCCTTCACGACTCCGTCGATGGTGGCCTGGTCCGCCGCACCCATCAGCGACTCAGGCGCACGCAGCCGGGTCCAGGCGACAGGGGTCGGGGCACCGCGCTCGTTCATCACCGTCACGATCGCCTCGCCGATGCCGAGCGTCTGGATGACCTGGCCGAGATCGACATAGACCGAGGTCGGGTAGGTGTCGACGGTCTGCTTGAGCGCCTTGGCGTCGTTGGGCGTGTTGGCCCGCAGCTGGTGCTGGATGCGCGACCCGAGCTGACCGAGCACGTCCTCATGGATGTCGGTCGGCGACTGGCTGATGAAGAAGACACCGACGCCCTTGGATCGGATCAGCCGCACGGTCTGGGTGATGGTCTCCAGGAAGTCCTTCGAGGCACCGTCGAAGAGCAGGTGGGCCTCGTCGAAGAAGAAGACCAGCCTCGGCTTGTCGGGGTCGCCGACCTCGGGCAGCTTGTGGAAGAGATCGCCGAGCAGCCACATCAGGAACGTCGAGAAGACCGCTGGCCGGTCCGCGACGTTGGGCAGCTCGAGCAGCGAGATCCGGCCACGACCGTCGGGCTCGACGACCAGGAACTCGCTCGAGTCGAACTCGGTCTGGCCGAAGAACGCATCCGCGCCCTCGTCGGAGAAGGCGATCAGCTCTCGCAGGATCACCCCGGCGGTGGCGGAGGACAGGCCACCCAGCCCGGTCAGGTCGGCCTTCCCGTCCGGGGAGGTGAGGTGCTGCAGCACCGCCCGCAGATCCGTCAGGTCGACCAGCTTGAGGCCGGCCTCCTTCGCATAGTGGAAGACCAGGCCGAGCGAGGACTCCTGGGTGTCGTTGAGCTCGAGGACGCGCGAGAGCAGGGTCGCACCGAAGGTCTCGACCGTCACCCGGATCGGTACGCCGTTCCCGACACCGCCGAGTGCGAAGTACTCGACCGGGAAGCTCTTCGCCGCCCAGTCCTGGCCAACGGCCTTGGTCCGCGCCGCCAGCTTGTCGCTCGGCGTACCGGCCGTGGCGAGTCCGGAGAGGTCGCCCTTGATGTCGGCTGCGAAGACCGGCACCCCGTTGGTGGAGAGCTGCTCGGCGATGAGCTGCAGGGTCTTGGTCTTGCCGGTGCCGGTCGCACCCGCGACCAGGCCATGCCGGTTGAGCATCCCGATCGGGATCCTGATGCGGGCGTCGGTCAGCGTGGTCGCGTCGGCCATCAGCCCACCGAGCTCGAGCGCGGCGCCGTCGAAGACGTAACCGGGTGCGACCGCTTGGGCGATCGGATCGGTGGACTCCCCCTGGGTCTCAGTCATGGCGAGAGCCTAAGACGGGACGTTAGTCCCTGGCGATAAGGTCAGGTGGTGATCTTCAAGCGCGTCGGAACGGGTCGGCCATACCCTGATCACGGCCTGACCGCGAAGGATTGGGCGGCGCTTCCGCCCCGACAGCTGCGGCTCGACGAGCTGATCACCACCAAGGACACGCTCCAGCTAGGGTCCCTGCTGGACGAGGACTCCACGTTCTACGGTGACCTGTTCGCCCACGTAGTGGAGTGGCAGGGTGAGTTCTATCTCGAGGACGGCCTGCACCGTGCACTGCGCGCTGCGCTGCAGCAACGCCACGTGCTGCACGCACGGGTGCACACCGTCGCCGGCGACGTGAACGCATAGGGGCGGCCGATGCTCACTGGAGCCCGCACGGCGCTCGTCCTCGCCATCATGGCCCTGCTCGTCGTGGTCGTCGGAGGGTGGGGCTTCTCGATGCTCACCTCGCCGTTCCCGAAGAAGGTCGACGCCCCGCTGTGCAGCCCCAACGCGGTGCACGCGGGTGACCACGTCTACCCCTCCGAGGTCACGGTGAGCGTGCTCAACGCGTCGAGTCGCGGCGGCCTGGCCAGTCGCACGATGAGCTCGCTGACCCTCGCCGGCTTCGCGGCCGGCCACTCGGACAACGCCGCGAAGGGCACCAGGGTCGGTACTGCGCAGATCTGGACCGATAACCCCAGCAGCCCGGCGACCAAGCTGGTCTCGGCCTGGCTGCCCGGCGTGAAGGTCGTCACCAAGAAGGTGGACGAGCCCGGCGTAGTGGTCGTCGTCGGCAACAAGTTCGGCCAGGTCGGCAAGGGGCCCACGTCGATCACCGCCGCGACCGACGCCACGATCTGCAGTCCGACGCTGAGCTGAGCGGACGCAGGCTCAGCGTTCCGGCCGCGCCAGCCACCCGGCCAAACGTCCGTGCCGCGAAACCTGCCGTAGCCGGCGTTCGGTCTGCTCACGCAGTTGACGCGGTGCGACGACCAGGATGTTGTCGCCGCGGCGCAGCACGGTGCGGGGCTCGGCCGGGATCGAGTCGCCGTCGCGGATCACCATCGAGACCGAGGCACCCCGCGGCAGGCGCAGCTCGCCGACCTCGACGCCGTGCAGCCGTGAGCGGGGCGTGATCGTGATCTGGAGCAGGTCGGCCGCAATCCGCTCGAGGGCCGCCACCTCGAGCTCGAACGCTCGCGGGTCGCTCTGCTGCACCAGCCCGAGGAAGCGCGCGACCAGAGGCAGGGTCGGTGCCGTCACCAGTGTGTACGCGACCACCAGGATGAAGACCAGGTCGAAGAGGTGCAACGCCCCCCGTACGCCGTCGGCCAGCGGGATCGTCATCAACACCACGGGGACCGCCCCGCGCAGACCGGCCCAGGACAGGAACGCGCCGTCCCGCACCCCGAGGGGCTGGGCCACCATCGCGACCAGCACCGCCACGGGCCGGGCGACGAAGGTGAGCACCAGCCCGGCGATCAGCGCCTTGCCGGCGATCTCCCAGGTCAGCGTGGACGGCGAGAGCAGCAGCCCGAGCATCACGAAGAGGCCGATCTGGGCCAGCCAGGCCACGCCCTCAGCGAAGCCACGGGTGACCTGCCGATGCGGCAGCTCGGCGTTGCCGAGCACGAGGGCGGCGACGTAGATCGCGGCGAACCCGCTGCCGTGCAGGTTCGCAGCCGAGGCGTCGGCGAGGAAGCAGAGCGCCAGCACGCTCAGGGAGTAGAGGCCCGAGGAGGGCAGTGAGACGCGGCGTAGGACCCAGGCGCCGACCACGCCGATCACGAAGCCGACGGCGATGCCGAGCGCCAGCTCTCCGATGACGATGCCCAGCACGACCCACCACGGATGGTCATGCACGGTGCCGGCCGAGATCAGCGTGACCAGGACGACGGTCGGAGCGTCATTGAGACCGGACTCGGCCTCGAGCGCCCCGGTCAGCCGGCGCGGCAGCGGCACCACCCGCAGCACGGAGAACACCGCTGCCGCGTCGGTCGGCGAGGTGACCGCACCGAGCAGCACCGCGAGCTCCCACGGCAGGCCGAGCAGGTAGTGGGACCCGACCGCCATCACCGCGACCGAGACCGCTACGCCGATGGTCGCCAGCGACAGCCCCAGGCGCATCGACGGTCTCAGCACCCGCCACGACGTGGTGACACCGCCCTCGGCCAGGATCAACGCCAGGGCCGCGAAGCCGAGTGAGTGCGCCAACTCGGCGTTGTCGAAGGTGATCCCGAAGCCGGCATCTCCGAGCGCGACACCCATCAGGAGGTAGACCAGCAGCGACGGGAGCCCGGCGAGGGAGGTCAGCCGGACGGCCAGGATCGCACAGAGCGTCACGGCAGACCCCACGAGCAGGAACAGGTCGAGCTCGTGGACGCTCATGTCACCTCGTGGTCGGCAGGGGCGGGTCTCCAGCGTATCGACAGGTTCTAGCCTGGCCTCCATGGATCCCCGGGTGAGGCAGTTGCAGGTGGCCCAGCGTGCCAACGTCCCGCCGTTCTACGTGATGGACATGATCGAGGCGGCGGCCCGGCGACGGCGGGAGTACGGCGATGTCCTCAGCCTGCTCGCCGGACAGCCGCTGACCGGCGCGCCGGGGCCGGTCACCGCCGAGGCGGTCCGGTTGCTGCAGAGCGGCGACCCGCTCGGCTACACCCCCGCCACCGGCATCCTCGAGCTACGCACAGCGATCGCCGGCCACCATCGGCGTACCCACGGACTGGAGGTCTCCCCCGACGACGTGGTCGTGACCACCGGTGCCAGCGGCGGCTTCCTGTTGGCCTTCCTGGCCGCGTTCGAGGCCGGCGACCGGGTGGCGATGGCGCGGCCCAACTATCCCTGCTACCGCAACGTGCTGCGCGCCCTGGGCTGCGAGGTCGTCGAGCTGCCCAGCGGTCCTGAGACACGGTTCCAGCCGACTCTGGAGCAGCTCGAGCAGGTGCCCGACCTCAAGGGCGTGGTGATCGCCAGCCCGGCCAACCCGACTGGCACGATCATGCTTCCCGAGGAGCTGGCGGCGATCGCTGCCTGGTGCGAGCGCAACGGCGTACAGCTGATCTCCGACGAGATCTACCACGGCATCGAGTACGGCGACGGTGCGCGGACCTCGAGCGCCTGGGAGACCAGCCGGGAGGCTGTCGTGTTCGGCAGCTTCTCGAAGTACTTCTCCATGACCGGCTGGCGGATCGGCTGGATGCTGGTGCCGGAGCGGCTGCGGCGCCCCGTCGACGTACTGACCGGCAACTTCACCATCTGCCCGCCGACGCTGGCCCAGCATGCGGCGGTAGCGGCGTTCACCGAGGAGTCCTATGCCGAGCTCGACGGCCACGTCGCCCGCTACGCCACCAGCCGCGAACTGATGCTGGGCGGCCTGCGCGACCTCGGGATCGACAAGATGGCGCCCGCGGACGGCGCCTTCTACGTGTACGCCGATGTCAGCCGTCTGACCGACGACACCTTGGTCTGGTGCCGCTGGCTGCTGGCCACCCACGGCGTCGCGGCGGCCCCCGGCATCGACTTCGACACCGAGACCGGCCACCGCTTCGTGCGCTTCAGCTTCGCCGGCGACAGCGTCGAGATCCGGGCCGCACTGCAACGGCTGCGCGCCGTGGTCTGAGGACCGGAGCGTTTTCCACAGCCGGAGAGCGCCCTGGTTTCCGGCCCTTCTCCGTGGGCAGGTGTCGAGCGGGACGGCACTACCGCGAAGGAGGAACCATGTTCGGAGATCCAGCAGCGATCCGTGCCCTCGCCCGTGCCCTGCGCCGACGGGCCGAAGAGATCCGTGATCTCGCCGACCAGCTCGCGCAGGCGGCCGTCACCGTCGCGTGGGAGGGGGTCGCCGCCGACACGATGCGTGCTGCGGTGCAGAGCACGGCCGGCGGGCTGCGACGTACTGCCGCTCTGCACGACGACGCTGCTGACGCGCTCGACCGCCACGCCGACGGCGTCGGTCTCGTCCAGGATGCGCTCGATGCGGCGACGCACGCTGTCACCCACGCCCTGACCGCGCCGCTGACCAAGGCATGGGCGGCGCTGTCGTGAGCGACCACCACGCGCCCGTCGCCCACATCACCGGGGTGAGCGGCGGGGAGGTGCTGGCGATGGAGTACGCCGCGCTAGACCGCCTCGTCGGCTGCTGCACGCAGGCCGGGCTCGACCTGCTCGCCTGGTCAGCCATGCCGACCCGCATGCTCGCCGATCCCGACCTGCTCGCCTCGGCGGTCTTCGCGCCGGTCACCTTCACACGGACCGAGGCGGCGCTCGGCGCCACCCTGGTCGGCCCGGAGGGCCTGCCCGGCGTCGCCGCGGAATGCGAGGCACTCGGCGGCGCCGTGGTGATGGCCCGCCGGGTGATCGAGGTCGCCGACACCGGGGAGGTACGCCAGCTCTGGGTCGATCTCCTCGAGATGCTGCCGCCTCCGCCGCCGGGGCCGCCGGGCCTGCCCGACACACCGGACGTGCCACTCACCGGTCGGCTGCCCCTCCAGGCGGCCGGTGCCGCGGGGCTGTTCACCACGCTGTTGGGATCTCGACCGGTGGGATTGCTGAGCGGTCTGCTCAGCAAGCCCTACGGGCCCGACACCCCGGCGCTCACCGCCCAGGTGCCACCCGACAGCGCGACGCACGGCACCGCGCCGCCTCCGCGCAGCGTCACCGACCTGGTGACCCGGCTCGGTCAGCTGAGCACCGCACCCGACGGCGACGTCGAGATCCAGACGCTGACCGCATCGGACGGCACTCGGCGGCACGTCGTCTACTTGCCTGGCACCGATGACATGAATCCGCTCAGCAGCGACCGACAGATCCGCGACATGCAGGAGAACGTCAGGCTGGTCGGTGGCGAGGGCACCGCCTACGCCGCCGGGGTGCTGACCGCGCTCAAGGCTGCTGGCGTCCGCCCCGGCGAGCCCGTCCTCCTCACCGGACACAGCCAGGGTGGGATGGTCGCGGTCGCCCTGGCCGCCCACGCGTCGCCGTACGACGTGACGAACGTGGTCACCTTCGGCTCACCCACCGCCCAGGTCGACGACCTCCCGCCCGACGTGCATGTGCTGTCGTTGGAGCACGACGGGGACCTGGTGCCGCAGCTGGCCGGCCTCGGACACCCGACGGCCGAGCACGTGACGGTGCACTTCGACTCCGGCATCCAGGGTGTCGCCGACAACCACTCGTTCCCGCACTACACCGCCGGCGCCGAGGCAGTCGACGCATCCGACGATCCCGACGTGGTGAGCAGTCTCAGGACGCTGGACGGGTACTTCGCCGCCGGACAGGCGGGCAGCAGCGAGATCTTCCAGCTCACCCGGGACAGGTGAGGGCGACGGCACCCGCTCGAGGGCTGGGCTCCCAGGCTGGACGGGCCGCCCAGGTCTCGGGGACTGGCGGCCTCGACGTTTGGTCAGCGCGAGGCGCGGGAAGAAGCCCATCATGTACGGCGACACCGAGGTGATGCGCGCCCACGTGGGGCGGCTGCGGGAGCAGGCCGTCGACATCCGGGCCGAGGCCGAGCGCTTGGCCTCGCGGGCCGAGGCCGTGGGATGGCCGGGTCGGGCGGCCGATGCGCTGCGGGGACGGATCCGCGACCGAGCCTCCGCGGTCCGTGCGACCGCCCAGCGCCATGACGACGCCGCCGACCAGCTCGAGCGCCACCTCACCGAGGTCGAGAAGCGCAAGGAGACCATCGCCGAGGTCGAGGGGAAGGCCGAGGCGCTCGCCCAGGAGGGGCTGCTATCCGACGCCACCCTGCCTCTGCCCGGTCGGCGTGAGTGGCTGGAGGTCGAGCTCTGATGCCGACCATCGACCTGGGCGTCGCTGCCACAACGGCCGGCAGCACTTCGGCCAGCAGCCCATCGGTCGGAGAGGACGTCTGGGCCGAGCTGCCCCGCCGCATCGGCCTTACTCTGCCGGAGCTGCAGGTCCTCGCCGAGACGCTGGCCGCGCCGCTGCCGTTCGACGTACAGGCCCCGTCGGTGGCTGCCGGCGGGAGCCTCGCCGCTCGCCTCGGGCAGAGCGTGAACGCCACCCAGGACGGGGTATACGCCGAGGTCCTCGACCGCCTCGGGGACCCTGCCGAGGCGCTCCGCCGTCGTGGGCTGATCACAAGCGGCGGCGTCGAATCCGGCCTCGCTGGTGCTCTCGGCCTGCTCGCCGCCCCGGCCGTGGCCCTCGATCTGGACGTAGCGGTCGAGACCCGGCGGGCGCGGGCATGGCATCGCTTCCGCGACGGCGCCGTCGCGACCCTTGCCACGAGCGACGGGCTCGTCTTCGAGCTGGCGTGGTTCGCGGCAGGGGCCTGGCCGAGAGAGCTGGCACGAGTGGCCGCCTTGCCGGAGGAGACCCGGACGCGAGCCTCACTCGTGCCCGGTCGGTTCGAGGTCGCCTGGCAGATCGCCGACGCTGCCGCTGAGGCGGTCCGCTCCGGGCGCCCCGAGCTGGTGCCCGTGCTCGCGAACGACGCTACCCTCGGCACCGTCCTGACCGCGCTCTCCGGCGAGGCCCGAGGCCGACTACGCGCCCTGGTGTCGGCGGTCAGCGACGAGCCACGAACGATCGGCGTCGCGGCCTGGACGCTGCTCGCCGACGGCTGGCACGCCCTGCGTCCGCACCGCGCCGGCGCGCCCGGACCGGTCGACGACCTGCTCGAGATCATCCGTGTCGAAGCCGCCGACCTGCCGGCGGAGCTGGCACCGCTGCTTGCGGAGGTGGCCTGATGCCCGGCCATGTCGACGAGCACGCCTATGAGCAGATGCTGCAGATCGCCGACGGGCTGGATGCGGCCGGTGACCAGTTCCGGGCCTGGTCACGGACGGGCCAGGACGTGCTGCGCGATCCCGATGTGACCGAGTCGGCGGAGCTCTCTCCCAAGACCTATGAGGAGGCGGCCGAGTCGATCGAGGCGGCTTCGCTGGGCAGAGGCGGCCTGCTCGGCAGGTCGTTGGAGCTCGATGCCGATGCCCTCGCGGTCCGCGCGACGGTGATCACCTACCGGTGGATCAACGAGCTCCAGAACGCCGCCTTCCGCTCGCTCGGGTCGATCGCCGGCCGGGCGATCGGCTTCCTGGCGCCCCAGATCGAGCTCGGCGGATCGCTGGTCGCGGCTGGGATGATCGAGACCGAGGCCCTCGACCGCGACGGCGTGGCCGCCTACCTGGGCGAGCTGGCCGCGGCGAACCCGGAGCTGATGGAGCACATCACCTCCGGCGGCGGTGGTCTCCTCGACAGCCTCCAGCTGCGCAGTCTGCTGACGTCGGGCATGCCGGCCGATGAGGAGCTTGCGGCAACGTCGGCTGCCGGGCTGCGGGCCCTCGGCGTACCCCCGCTACGGACCGACGTCGGTGCCGCGATCCGCGACGCGGGAGCCGAGCTGGCCGAGGAGCCTGTGCCAGCGGCGGATGGCATGGCGGCAATGGCGGCTGAGGAGGTGGCTCCCCCTCGTGGCATAGCCGACCTGATCGGTGCGCTACAGCAGGCCACCACGTCGGTCACCGTGCGGCCGGCGGCTCCGGGCCGCTATATCGCCTACCTGGCCGGGCCGCACCTCGGCGCGCGCGCCGGGACCGACGGGCGTCGGCTGCGGCTGGTCAGCGGCGATGTCTCCTCGTACGTCGCCGACGCGGCCCGCACCATCGCCGAGAACGTCGAGCACGGCTCCCGGGTGATGCTGGTCGGTGCCGGGGCAGGCGGTGCGACAGCGGCGGCACTCGCCGCGACGCCGGGCGATGACTTCCTGGTGGACCAGGTCGTGACCGTCGGAGCGCCGACCGCCCAGACCACTCGCGTCCCGGAGAGCACGCGCGTGCTCGCCCTGGAGGATCGCAACGATCCGGTCGCCCTGCTCGGCAGCTTGGTCAACGCCCGCACCGAGCACCGGCTCACCGTCGTCTACGACAGCCCCGGGGCCGCCGACCAAGCGGCCAGTCATCGGGCCGGCGGCGTGCAGGCCGATGCCGCTGCCCATCCGGAGCTGCAGGCCGAGCTGCACCGGCTGCGGGAGGTCGGCTACCTGGCCTGAGTCGCGCGCCCCAAGCGAGCCTGCAGCGCGCCTGACTGTCGGCAACCAAGCCGCAACCTGACCACCCGTCCGGATTCCTCGCCCTGCCCGGATCCCGCTGTCACCATCGTCGACGTGCGTCGGTTGGTGATCCCGGTTGTGGCGCTGGCCGCCGTACTGGTCCGGCTGCTCCCGCTGCTGTCCGGGGACGGTCTGCTGTCGTGGGGGAGGTACGACGACGGCGTCTACTACGCCGCGTCCGCGGCGCTGCTCGACGGCCGGCTGCCCTACCGCGACTTCGTACTGCTGCATCCGCCCCTGATCGCGCTGGTGCTGCTGCCGTTCGCCCTGCTCGGCCGGCTCACCAGTGACCCGACCGGTCTGGTCGTGGCGCGGCTGACCTGGATGGTGCTCGGCACGCTGACCGCGGTGCTCGCCGCGAGGTTCGCCGGCCGCTGGGGCACGCTGCCTGCGCTCGCCGCCGGGCTGTGGGTGGCATGCAGCGCGGAGACCTCCTACGCGTCGCAGTCGACCTTCATCGAGCCGGTCGCCGACCTGGCCCTGCTCGGCGGCCTCGTCCTGCTCTCCTGCGACCGCGAACGCCCCCGGCACGAGCTCGTCGGCGGCCTGCTCCTCGGCATCGCCCTCACCGGGAAGATCTGGTACGTCGCGCCTGTCGGCGTACTCCTCCTGGTGATGCTGGTCGGCCACCGCTACCGGGGGGTCCTCCGTGCAGGCGGCATCGCCGCGCTCGCCGCGGCAGCGATCCTGCTGCCGTTCTTCGCGCTCGCTCCGCGCCAGATGTGGCACATGGTCGTCTACGACCAGCTCACCCGGCACACGGCCGCCAAGGAGGGCTTCCTGAACCGGCTCGGCATCGCGGTCGGCGGTCGTTACCTCCACCTGTCACCGCACCTGTCGGACGTCGTGGCCGTCGCTGCGACCGTCGTCGTGGTCGGGGGCATCGCCGCCTGCCTGCGGCATGGCCCGGCTCGGCTGATGGCGGCGGTCGCCCTCACCACGCTGGTGGTGCTGGTGGTCAGCCCCAGCATCTTCCGGCACTACGGCTCCTTCAGCTCCGCACCTGTCGGGATCTCGCTCGGCGTGGGCTGGGCGCTCATCGGTCGCCGCCTGCGATCGATGGGGGTACGCCGGGGTCTGGCGATCGCCGGTCTCGCCACGATCCTCGCCGGCGGCGGAGTGCTGGTGACCCATCCGGACCACCGCCACTTCCCCCGACAGGAAGTCGAGGCGGTCCTCCCGCACTCGGGCTGCATCACCTCCGACAACCCGGTGACGCTGGAGATCACCGACCGGCTCAGCAGCGATCTCCGAGCCGGCTGCCAGCTGCCGGTCGACGTGACCGGGGAGAGCTACGGCGTCCACGAACGCCGTCGCAAGGACGTCGCCTATCTGGACTGGTTGCAGGACTACCTGCGCTCGGGTTCGGCGATCATCCTGGCGCGGCATCGCGGCGACGGCCTCGAGCAGCAGGCGATCGGCAGCCTGGGGACGCCGGTATACCACCGCGGCGCGGTGACGGTGATCAGGCCAGGTCCTTCACGAACTCCGTCAGCTGGGTGAGGTTGCGGCACTCCACCATCGGCACGAGGGCCGCGTAGCGGGATGCGGCCGAGTCGCCGGTGTCCCACTGGCGCCGTACCTCTGGGTTGAGCCACCACTGGTGCCGCGTCCGGTCCGCCATCTCGCGCAGCGCCGGCAGTGAGAGGTCGGCATAGTTGGACCGGGCGTCGCCCAGGATGAGCAGCGAGGTCTTCGGGGTGAGAGCGTCGGAGTGGCGCTCGACGAAGCGGGTGAAGGCACGACCGTAGTTGGTCCGGCCCATCCGCGCGGCCTGCGCCGAGGAGGCGACCAGCCCGGTCATCACGTCGACCAGGTCGGCGCCGGGGCGGAACTCGTCCGTGACCTCGGCGATGTCGTCGACGAAGGTGAACGCCCTGACCTTGGTGAACACGTCGCGCAGCGCGAAGACCAACATCAGCGTGAACGTCGCGAAGTTCGCCACCGATCCGCTCACGTCGCACAGCACGACCAGCTCGCTGCGGTGCGGGCGCCGCGGGCGGTGATAGGTCTCGATCGGGACCCCACCGGAGGCCATCGATGCCCGGACGGTACGCCGGAAGTCGAGTGGCCCACGCCGCTTCGAACGCTGCTCATGCGCCAGCCGGGTCGCCAGCCGGCGCGCCAGCGGGTAGAGCTCTCGCCGCAGATCCTCGAGGTCCGCGCGCCGCATGTGCAAGAAGTCGAGCCGGTCGATCGTCGGGCGCACCGTCACCTGGGCGATCTGGTCGGGCCCCTTCTCCTCCGCGATCCGTCGACGGGCGTCCGCCTCGACCATCTCCACGTAGGAGCCGGTTCGTCGCCCGGCGACGCGCTCCGCCTCCTCGTCGCTCCATCCGTTCGCGCGCAGACCCTGGATCAGCTTGGCCGTCAGCTCGTCGGTGGAGAGCCGGCGAAGCGCGGTGTAGGACGACCAGGACGACAGGCCGGGGCCTCGGCCCGGCATCGCCCCGAAGCGGCCCACCGCCTCGGCCGCGAGCTCACGCAGCCGGTCGACATCGTCGGCCTCGAGCGCGGCCAGGATCTCCTCCTGCAGCGCCGCCAGGGCCTCCGCGTTGTCGCGGGTCTGCGCCGCGACAGGCTCGGCGTCCGAGTCGTCGGCCGCGTTCGCCGAGCCTGTCGACGCGCTGCCGTCGCCCACCATCCGCGGGAAGTAGAGCTCGAAGAGCGCATCGAACGTCGGTCGCTGGCTTTGCCGCTTGACCACCGTGGCGGCGTACACGTCACGCACCATCGTTCGAGATGACCAGCCGACCGCGCCCAGCGCGGTCACCGCGTCGAGGTCCTCGGACAGCGAGACCGGCAGCCCGGCGCCTCGCAGGGCCTCCAGGAAGGCGATGTGGCGATCCAGCAGACTCATCGGTCGTCCATCATCGGAACGGGTGGGCCTTTGCAGCCGGCTTGGCGCCGGCCGCCAGCCGCAGCTCCCGCCGCGCCCTCTCCTGGTCCGAGACGTGCTTGAGCACCACGCCGAGAGTGGCGTCGATCGTGGCCGGGTCGAGCGTGTCGCACTCCAGCGCGATCAGGGTGCGGGCCCAGTCGACGGACTCGGCGATCGAGGGCGCCTTCTTCAGCTCCAGCTCGCGCAGCCGAGCGACCACCTCGACCAGCTGCGCCACCACGCCCTCGTCCAGCTCGGGCACGTGCCGGGTGACGATCTCGCGCTCCCGCCGAGCGCTCGGATAGTCGAGGTGAAGATAGAGGCAACGTCGCTTGACCGCCTCGGAGAGCTCACGGGCGGCGTTGGAGGTGAGTACGACGAAGGGTCGGCGTACCGAGACGATCGTGCCGAGCTCCGGGATCGTCACCTGGAAGTCGCTGAGCACCTCCAGGAGCAGGCCCTCGACCTCGACGTCGGTCTTGTCGACCTCGTCGATCAGCAGCACTGTCGGCTGTTCTCGCCGAATCGCCGTCAGCAGCGGACGGCTGAGCAGGAACTCCTCGGCGAAGACGTCGTCATGTGTCTCCTCCCAGGGCTGGCCCTGCCCATCGCTGGCGGCGGCCTGGATGCGCAGCAGCTGCTTCTTGTAGTTCCATTCGTAGAGGGCGCGAGCCTCGTCGAGTCCCTCGTAGCACTGCAGCCGCACCAGTTCCGCTCCGGTCGCACGGGCGACCGCCTTGGCCAGCTCGGTCTTGCCGACGCCGGCAGGCCCTTCGATCAGGACCGGCTTCTCCAGTGCGCCGGCCAGGAACGCGGTGGTAGCGGTGGACTCGTCGGCGAGGTAGCCGGTCGCGCTCAGGCGAGCGAGCGCATCTGCGGGCGAGCTGAACCAGGTGACGGACATGCCTGCATCCTGCCTCACCTGTTTTCCAAAACCTGCGTCACGTCTGAAGCAGAACGTCGTTCAACCCTTCGTGCAGTCGTTCCACCGTGCCCTCAGCGGTGTCAGGGGGCTTGCCCTGACCGCGCTGATCGTCATGCCCGTGACGGCCGCAGTCGTCGTCGAGTCCGACCACGACACGCCGCACGGCTCGGTGACCGCTGCGCTCGCCCAGACCGTCTCCACCCCAGCCGCTCAGGTCGCCGATCGCTGCCACGGCCACGGCGCCCTCATCCGCACCAACGGCCGGATCCGTCAGGTCAGCCTGGTCCGCGGCCTGCGGACATACGCCCACAAGGCCCCCGGGACCTTCATCAGGCTCTGCACGAGCTCACCAGCCGCCGGATCGGGCACAGCGCCTCAGGGTTCGTGAGTCACACTCTCAGCGCCGGTTCAGTGACAAGTGGCAGAGTGACGTCGTGAGCAATGCGAAGTCCCGTGTCCTGGTCGTCGATGACGACAAGGCCGTGCGCGAGTCCCTGCGTCGGTCGTTGGAGTTCAACGGGTACGACGTCGTTCTGGCCGCCGACGGAGCCGAAGCCCTGGCGGGGATCTCGGCCGCGGCGCCGGACATCGTCGTGATGGACGTGATGATGCCCCGCCTCGATGGCATCGAGACCACCAAGGCGCTGCGCCAGGCCGGCAACGACCTGCCGATCCTCGTCCTGACCGCGCGGGATGCGGTCGGTGACCGGGTCGAGGGCCTGGACGCCGGCGCCGACGACTACCTCACCAAGCCGTTCGCGCTGCAGGAGCTGCTCGCCCGGATGCGGGCGCTGCTGCGCCGCGCCGTCCCGTCCGAGGCCGGTGCGGACGAGGTGCTCTCCTTCGCCGACCTCACCATGAACCTCGCCTCCCGCGAGGTCACCCGTGCCGGCCGCGGCATCGAGCTGACCCGCACGGAGTTCGCGCTGCTGGAAATGTTCCTGCGCCGGCCCAAGCGGGTGCTCGAGCGCTCCTTCATCCTCGAGGAGGTCTGGGGTTACGACTTCCCCACCACCGCCAACTCCCTCGAGGTCTATGTCGGCTACCTCCGTCGCAAGACCGAGGCCGAGGGCGAGTCGCGGCTGCTCCACACGGTACGCGGCGTGGGATACGTGCTGAAGGAATGAACACCAGTCCAACGCGCCACTCGCTTCGCTCTCGCCGCGCTGGGGAATCCGGATGAGCTTCACCCACCCCGCGTGGCTCCATCGGCGCTCGCTCGCCGGACGGGTCACGATCCTCTCCACTCTCGCCGTCGGCCTCGTGGTCGTGCTGATCGCGATCGTCGGCTACTTCACCGTGCGCATGCAGCTCCAGTCGTCGACGGACGACTCGCTCCTGCAGCGTGCCCAGATCGCGGCCCGCGGTTATGTGAATCCGGCAGGTCAACTGCAGATCCCGTCGTGGGTGCTCGGCGCTGGCGACGTACGGGTCGCGACGATCGACGCCCAAGCGGTCAACATCCCTGACGGCGAGCCCTTCAGCGACTTCCCGACGCTGGGCAACCCGGAGCGCGCAGTCGCCCAAGGCAGCGCGCCGTACAGTCTGCGCACACTCTCCGCGGCCGGTACCAGCTACCGCGTGGCCGCTGTGCCCCTGGGACGTGGGGTCGCGCTGGTGCTCGCCCAGTCGCTGGCTTCCCAGGACCGGGTGCTGACCAAGCTCGGCATACTCATGCTCATCCTCGGTCTGGGCGGCATCATCGCGGCCGGCTTCGCCGGCTGGGGCGTGGCGACCGGCGGCCTGCGGCCGGTCCGACGGCTCACCTCCGATGTCGAGCGGATCGCCCGCACCGAGGACCTCACTCCGATCCCGGTAGAGGGTGACGACGAGATCGCCCGGCTGGCGCGCTCGTTCAACGAGATGCTGGTCGCGCTGGCGGCGTCTCGCGACCGGCAGAAGCAGCTGGTCGCCGACGCGGGCCATGAGCTACGCACGCCGCTGACCTCGATGCGGACCAACATCGACCTCCTCACCCAGGCCGATGCCGGCCCCGATCAACTGGGCCTCGAGCCGGAGCAGCGCGCGGAGCTGCTCGGCGACGTACGAGCCCAGATGGAGGAGCTCACCACCCTCATCGGCGACCTCGTCGAGCTGGCCCGCGACGAGCCGCTGCCGCCGGCGGTGGAGACGATGGAGCTGCCCGAAGTCCTCGACCACGCGATCACGCGAGTACGCCGCCGCGCGCCGTCGGTCGAGTGGGCCATCGACACCGAGCCTTGGTGGGTGGTCGGCGAGACCGCCGGTCTCGAACGCGCCGTCACCAACCTGCTCGACAATGCCGCCAAGTGGTCCCCCGAGAACGGCATCGTGCACGTGTCCCTGCACGCCGGCGAGCTCATCGTCGACGACGAGGGTCCAGGCATCCCCGAGGCCGACCTGCCGCATGTCTTCGACCGGTTCTACCGGGCCGCGGAGTCCCGCTCGATGCCCGGCTCCGGTCTCGGCCTGGCCATCGTGCGGCAGGTGGTGGAGCGTCATTCGGGTACGGTTTCGGCCTCGCGGTCGCCGTACGGTGGCGCCCGACTCGTCATGCGGGTGCCCGGCTCCCCGTCGCCGGCACCGCGCACCAAGCCTGTGGAGGTCTCGTGAAGCACCGCGCCGCGTCCGTCGTCGTACCCGTGATCGGAGCGGTGGCGGCGGCCGGACTGCTGACGGGATGCGGGGCGTCCGGTCCCTCTGCCGATGGGTCAGGCGCCAGTACGCCGGCTTCTGGGGCAGCCCCGTCCACGGCCAGCTCGAGCGCCCAGCCCGTGGTTCAGCCGTGCGACGCGATCGACACCGCCAAGCTGGAGTCGGTGCTCGGCTACGCGATGTCGAAGAACACCGGGACCAAGAGCAACCCGTCCTGCGTGCTGACCCCTGCAGTCCGTGGCGGCGCGGTCTTCCAGCTCAACTACCAGTGGTGGTTCAAGGGCGGCTTGGCGGCTTCGTGGAAGACGATGAGCAAGAGCATCTCCGGCAAGGCCACCACCGTGACGGTTCCCGGCGCCGACGATGCCCGGGTAGTGGTCAACTCGACCAAGAAGGCCGACTACGTCACCGGCTTCGTCGAGAACGACGCGCTCGTGCAGGTAGTGGACGCCGAGGCACTGCCTAAGGACGCCGCCCGACTGAAGCGTGCCGTACTCGAAGCGCTCGCCGAGCTGTCGGCTGGCGCACCGAAGAGCTGAGCGTTGGTTTTGACCCTAGGGTCAAAACCAACCGACAGCTCGGCGGCCCCGCTCACTGCGCTATGCGCGCCACGACCGTTCGAACGGCAGCCGCCAGGCGTGCGGCGCGATCAGCTGGTGGATGGCGTTGGGGCCCCACGAGCCGGGCGAGTAGAGCCGCACCGGCGGTGGGCTGTCGAGCAGCGGCTGGGAGACCTCCCAGAGCGTCTCGATGCCCTCTGCCGTGGTGAACAGCGTGTGGTCGCCCCGCATCGCGTCGTGGATGAGCCGCTCGTAAGCCTCGAGGACGCCCGTCGAGGACGACGTCTCCTTGGTGTCGAACTGCATGGAGAGCTTCTCCAGCTTCATGCCCGGGCCCGGCCGCTTGCCGTAGAACGACAGTGACATCTTCGACTGGTCGGCCAGGTCGAAGGTGAGGTGGTCAGGCCCCTGGGTGCCGGCGTTCGAGCCCGCCGGGAACATCGTCAGCGGGGGCTCCTTGAACGCGATCGAGATGATCCGCGCGCCCTCGGCGAGCTTCTTGCCGGTGCGCAGGAAGAACGGCACACCCGCCCACCGCCAGTTGTCGATGATCACCTTCAGAGCGATGAACGTCTCGGTGTCGGAGTCGTCGGCCACCTCGTTCTTGCCGCGATAGCCGGTGTACTGCCCGCGCACGACGTTCCTCGGATCGAGCGGCCGGATGGAGCGGAAGACCTTGTTCTTCTCGTCGCTGATCGGGCCCGGCGCCAGCGACGTCGGCGGCTCCATCGCCATGAACGCCAGGATCTGCATCAAGTGGGTGACCACCATGTCTCGGTAGGCGCCAGTGGTCTCGTAGAACGCGGTGCGTCCCTCCAGCCCCAGCGTCTCCGGTACGTCGATCTGCACGTGGTCGATGAAGTTGCGGTTCCAGATCGGCTCGAAGAGACCGTTGGCGAAGCGGAAGGCCAGGATGTTCTGGGCGGCCTCCTTGCCCAGGAAGTGGTCGATCCGGAAGATCTGCGACTCGTCGAAGACCTCGTGGATCTTGGCGTTGAGCACCCGGGCGCTGGCCAGGTCGGTGCCGAACGGCTTCTCCATGATGATCCGGGCCCGCTCGACCAGGCCCGCCTCCTCAAGCTGCCGGACGACGTCCAGCGCCGCCTTCGGCGGCACGCTGAGGTAGTGCAGGCGGCCGATCGCGCGGCCCAGCGGCTCGAGCTTGCGCTCGGCCTCGTGGACCTTGTCGGCGAGCGCGTGGGGGCCGAGGCCGGTCGGCACGTACATCAGCATCTGCTCGAACGGCGCCCAGCGCGCGTCGCTGACGTCGCCGTGGCCGAACTCCTCGCAGGCTTGGCGTGCGATCTTCGCCCACTGCTCGCTGTCGATGTCCTCCAGCGACGTACCGACGATCATGGCGTCCCTGAGCAGGCCGGCCTCGAAGAGGCGCAACAGGCCGGGCAAAAGCTTGCGCTTGGCAAGATCTCCGGTGGCTCCGAAGAGCACGATGACGTGCGGCTGCTCCATGTCCTCCACGTTACCCATCCCTCTGCGTCGACAGCATGGCCACGGTATTACGTCTGGGCGTGCGCCGCGATCAGTCCGCGCCCCACTCCGGCAGGCCGCCCGGATGCCACTCGACCGCCTGGCACATAAACCCCCGTGAGGCTACCGCCAGGCGAACAGGCAGAACGTGTGGCCTGCCGGATCGGCGTACACCCGGAGGGGCTCCTCGGCGTCCTCGATCCGGTCGAGCCGCAGCGTCGCACCGAGGGCGAGCGCCCGCTCGCACTGCCGCATGAGTTCGGCTACGGTGTCGACCCGGAAGTCGAGGTGCAGCTGCTGCGGAACCTCCGGGTCCGGCCAGGTCGTCGGCGTGACCGCCTCGGCGAGTTGGAAGGAGAGGCGCTCACCGTTCGGGCCCTCGATCGAGCGCCAGTCGAGGAAGTCCTCGGGGCCGACATCGAAGCCCTCCGGGTAGCTCCAGCCGAGCAGCTCGCGGTAGAACTCCGCCAGCCGCGGCACGTCGGTCGTGTCGAGCACGACGTTGCGCAGGTGGATGCCCATGGGAGCAAGGCTGTCACGGGTTCAAGGCGTTGAGGAGGCGAGCCGCCTTCCAGCGGGTCTCGACGTACTCCTCCTCGACGCTGCTGTGCACCGTCACTCCCCCGCCTGTCCCGAGCGTCCAGGTCCGGCCGTCGGGACTGGTGAGGCTGCGGATGACGACCCCCAGGTCCGCTTCGTCCCGACTGAGCCGGCCGAAGGCTCCGGCGTACACGCCGCGAGGGCCACCGAAGGCCGGCGCCTGTTCGAGCCGGTCGATGATCTCCATCGTGCGCAGCTTCGGCGCGCCCGTCATCGAGCCGGCCGGGAAGAGCGCGTGCACGGCGTCGAGCGCCGTCACGCCGGGGCGCAGTCGTCCGCGCACGGTGGTGACGAGCTGGTGCACGCTGGCATAGGACTCGACCTCCATCAGCCGTGGCACCTCGACGGTGCCGGGTTCGCAGACCTGGGACAGGTCGTTGCGCAGCAGGTCGGTGATCATGAGGTTCTCGGCCCGGAAGCGGCGATCCGTGCGCAGCCGGTCGGCGTTGGCGGCGTCCTCGTCCGGTGTCGCTCCCCGCGGGGTCGTGCCCTTGATCGGCTTGGTCTCGATCGTGCCGTCGGTGATCAGGGCATAGCGCTCCGGGCTCGCGCTGATCAGCCATACCCGCGCGTCCGGCACGTCGTGGACCAGCATCCCGGAGTACGGCGTCACCTCCAGCGCCGCCCGGATCTCCTCCGGCGTACGGCGGGTGGTGCCGGTGAGGCGGTAGGTCAGGTTGGTCTCATAGGTGTCCCCGGCGTGCAACGCCTCCTGGACCTGTGCGAAGGCGTCCGCATACGCGGCAGGGGCGGTATCCCGCCCGGCACCCTCGCAGACGGGCGCGAGCATGTCGTTCGCCATGCTCGGTGCCGCCGAGGACCGCGCAGCGTCTGCTTCGGGCGCCGTTCGGATCCCCGCCCCTGTCAGAGCCTGTCCCACCGCGCCTTCGCACAGGAGCAGGACCGCGTCCGGGACTTCGGAAGACGGGGTCGCCGGTAGATCCCGGCGGCACGCGTAACCGAGATAGCCGACGGCCGTGAGTCCGGCGTCGAGCTGAGCGCGCAGCACGTCCCAGACATCGGTGCCGACGATCTCGCTCCGGATCCTGCCGGAGCCGTCGGTCCGATGCAGCGTGACCTCGGTCCGAGCCGCCGAGTAGGTCAGCGACAGGCCTGAGCTCCAGCGGCGACCGCCGAACTCCATCCAGCGGGCGCCCGTCATCGCGGACCCCGCAGGAAGTTGGTCACGATGGCCGCGCCGTACTCCGAGAGGATCGATTCGGGGTGGAACTGCACGCCTTCGATCGGGAGGTCCACGTGCCGCACTCCCATCAGCGGCGGCGGTCGGTCCTCCCGGGAGCCTGGACAGGCCGCGGTGGCCTCGAGGCCGTCGGGCAGGCGAGCCGCCTCGAGCGAGTGGTAGCGCACCGCGTGGAAGTCTTGCGGGAGGCCGCTGAACACGCCCTCACCGTCGTGGTGGATCGGCACGACCTCGCCGTGCACGGGGACGGCCCGTTCGACGCTTCCGCCGAAGTGGGTGACGATGCCCTGCATCCCGAGGCAGACGCCCAGCACCGGGAGCCCGAGGTCGAGGACCGACCAATCATGCTCGTCGGGATGGCCAGGCCCGGGCGACAGTACGACGTACTCATGTGCCAACACGTCCGCCGGCGTGCACTCATCGTGCTCGACCACTGCTGGCAGCGTGCCGGTCACCCCGGCGATCAGGTGGACCAGGTTCCAGGTGTAGGAGTCGTGGTGGTCCACCACCACGACGTCAGGCGGAGTCGCCATCCAGGAGTACGCCGCAGACCAGGTCGTGCACGATGTCGAAGCCGCGCTCGGTCAGGATCGACTCGGCGTGGAACTGGATGCCGCGGTAGTGCGGGCCGGTCACCGCGTGGATGTCACCGGTCTCGGCACCGGCGTCGACGCTGACACCCGCAGGCAGCGGGGTGTCACCGATCCGACCGACGAAGGTGTTGTAGAAGCCCACTCGCTCGGTCCGGGCAGACCCGGAGATCGTGCTCAGCCGCACCGGGGACTGGGTGCCCTGGAAGACGATGTCCTTGTAGTGCAACCCGATGCCCAGCTGATGGCAGAGTGCCTGGTGGCCGAGGCACACCGACAGGAACGGCTTCTCCACCGTCAGGAGCTCGTCGACGGCGGCACGCAGCTGCGCCATCTTGGGGTCGGCGTCGTCACGCGGGTCACCGGGTCCCGGACCGACGATGACCAGGTCCGCACCGTCGAAGACGCCCGGCCGGTAGTCCTCGTGCCGCACGACCGCCGAGGTCATCCCGATGACACCGAGGATGTGCCGCAGCATGTTCACGAAGTCGTCCTCGCCGTCGAGGATGATGACGTGCTTGCCCCGCAGGCGCGGGTCGGGGTCGGAGCCGCGCTGGTCGGCGAGCCAGAACGAAGACAGCCGCCGATTGCGGGCGTTGAGCTCGATCAGTACGTCCTCGTCCACCACCAGCTCGGCCACGTTGACCGTGGAGGCGGGCGCGGGTGGCACCAGGCCGAACGCCCCGAGGATGCCCCCGGCCTTCGCATGCGTCTCCGCTACCTCGTACGCCGGATCACTGTCGCGGACGAGCGTCGCACCCGCACTCACCTTGAGGTGCCCCTCGGGTGAGACGTCGGCGGTGCGGATCACGATGGGGCTGTCGACCGTCGGCTCGCCCTGTTCGTCCCGACCGAGGATCGCGAGCGCCGCGCCGTAGTATCCGCGTCCCTCCGGCTCATAGGCCTTGATCAGCCGACAGGCGTTCTCGACCGGTGAGCCGGTGACCGTAGCCGCGTACATCGTGTCGCGCAGGATCTCGCGGGGGTCTTTCGTGGAGCGCCCCGCGAGGAGGTATTCGGTGTGGATCAGCCGCGACATCGGCTTGAGGAACGGTCCGAGCACCTGGCCACCCTCGGTGCAGATGTCGCACATCATCTTGAGCTCCTCGTCGACCACCATGAAGAGCTCATAGATCTCCTTCTCGTCCCGCAGAAACTCCAGGAGCTGCGGTTTGAGCCCAGGCGCCCCGTCGCGGTTCGCGACCGGCAGCCGGAACGTGCCGGAGATCGGATTCATTCGGACATCACCGCCATGCACCGAGACGTGTCGTTCCGGTGACGCGCCGATCAGGTAGCGATCGCCAGTGAAGAAGACGTAGGTCCAGTACGCGCCGCGCTCGCGCTCGAGCAGCCGCCGGAAGACGGCGAGTGCCTTCGTCGTGTCCCAGTCGGCGACCGTCGCGCGGTAGTGCCGACCGATGACCAGGTTCGCGCCCTCGCCCTGGCCGATCTCGTCGTCGATGATGCCACGGACGATCTGCTCGTACTCCTCGTCCGACGTCTCGAAGCCGCCGCGGTCGGTGAACGTCACTTCCTGCTCATCGATAGCGTCGACCACCTCGTCGACGGAGAACTCATGCTCCTCCGCGATATCGACGACGACCAGCGGCGTACCGTCGTCGTGCGCCTCGAACCCGCGCTCCGCCACCTGCCGGAAGGGCACCGCTACCAGCCGGTCGGCGATGTGACCGTCGTCCGGGGCGCCCGTCTCGAGCGGCACGTCAAGCAGCGACTCCGCCTCCCAGCGCTTGCCGCCGATGATGCCGACCGTGTCACGGTCGCCGGCACGGGTCGAACGGCGGATGATGGCCCAGGCCTCGTGCCCTGTGATCGCCTCGATCGCACTACGTGCATCTGAGCGGGCGGCAGCCTCGGCGCGGGTCGTCATAGGAGAAGGCTAGCGTCGAGCGCAGCCGCACGGACCGGCGGTCAGAGTAGGAGATGAGCGAGACCCGAGTTCGGCGGCAAGTGCGCTTTCGGCACGGCACCTGGCAAACGCGGCTGACCGCAAGGTAACGGGGGCATAAATGGGTTGAGGGCCACCCCCGTCAGGGGTGGCCCTCAACTCGGAATGATTGTCCGGCGGCGTCCTACTCTCCCACAACCTCCCGGTTGCAGTACCATCGGCGCTGAAAGGCTTAACTTCCGGGTTCGGGATGGGACCGGGTGTTTCCCTCTCGCTATGACCGCC
>Ga0164242_10001357_pt1 | contig 28948 bp, 28 predicted proteins | sample OricomgcompostMG_FD_108783 | JGI IMG/M metagenome (GOLD analysis project Ga0164242, IMG submission 108783) | Miracle-Growth compost microbial communities from Emeryville, California, USA - Original compost - Miracle growth compost (MG) ...
ACCAGGAGCATCCACAGACGACCGAGCCTACGAATGGCCGAAACTCGTTGCTTTGGTACCTGTTTCGGGTGGGCGACAGTCTCCGTCGAGGATGTCCCCTCGCCGGTCGCGGGACGCGACGCCTCTGACATAGCGGCTAACTTATCCTGTATGGCGATGTCAGACAAGTGGTAGGGCGGTCAACCGCTTGGAGCGTCAGCGGCCGCCGGCGCTGACGTCTGCGTTTGCCAAGGTGGGTAGGCCCAGCCTTCCAGCGTCCAGGATCCAAGGTTCGGTGCGGGCAGGATCTGTATGTTGTGACCATCGCCGTAGCCTGGCGAAATTCCCTGTACACCACCGGAGACATACGTGCCGTCGCCCCGGGAGATGTCGACATGGCCGCCGTCGGGTCCGCTGGAGAACACCAGGGCACCGGCCGGAATCGGCGTCTCATGGTGGCCGAGCCCGCGGTCGGCCAGCGACTGGTAGAAGGACAGCGCCGCATCGTGAGCGATGCCGTTGGCGGTGGTACGGCCATAGGCGGCGTCCACGAAGTCTTCGCAACCGTATGGGCCGAATGTGTCAGTACCCACCATGCGGTCGGCCACCGCCACCGGATCGGTCCCGACGTGCGCTGCGGCTGACCGGCGTGCAGCGCTGTCGGATTGTTGGGCGGCGGCATCGTCGTGTTGGTGCACTGCATTCACACAGCCCGGCCCGATCGGGACACCGTTGAGGGACACACAATTGGCGTGGGCCAAGGCAACTGGGCCCAGCCCGCAGATCGCCGATGCGCAGAAAGCCGTGGTGCTCAGCAGAACCCGCAGACTTCGCATGACGGTGGGTGCGCGGCCTGCATGCCGCGCCACCCGCCGAACCATGCGTCCCCCCTGCGTTCTGTGTAGTCACCAGGGTGCACGCTAGACAGCTCGTCTGCAGCAACAATGCGAATGTCCTGTCGTTCTGCTTGCTCTCGATCGGAGTCCGGCTGCGGGAGCGCCACCTGGTGACGAATCCTTGGTCGAACGCAGCCGTCAGAGCGACGCCGAGCTCAAAGCGCCAAAGCACGGTGACGACCGCGATGATCTGTTGCGTCGCAACATCAAACCGCCGCCGCGACGGGAGATTGGACCCCGGTAGCTGACCGACTTACGTCGGCGTGGTGTCACCGGTGGCCGACAACTCTGGATTCTTGGCAACGAAGGTACCCATCTGATGCTCTGTAAACGGGTACGGGCTGTTCTTGTCGCGGTTGGACATGTTCGGGTACGCCACCCCACCGGCGAAGAAAACCACCAGCACCCCAATGCTTTTCAGCCAATTGTCCCGACCAATCGGCCCCTGGGCACGCAAGGCCGAGAGATACCTGATGCCGATCGGCAGGTGCAGCAACACCGCGGTCAGCATGCCGGGGCTGTACTTGGTGTGTGGAACCCGCGGTGCGATCAGGCCGTGCGCGAAGGCCTGGAAGATGCCGAGCAGCGCCGGCGGTAGGCCCAGCCATTTGACCTTCGGGAACAGCATCGCCGGCACATACAGTGCCCGGAAGAAGATGTTGGCACACATCGCCGATTGCGCGTTGAACGGATAGTTCAGCGGCTGATCACTCTTGAACATGGCGGCATTGACCATGCCGGGGAAACACCCCGGGTCGACGTACTCCTCGTACTGGTGTGCACACATCGTCATTGCGTTCATCACCGACAGTGCCCGCAGATTCGTCTGCGACTTCCGGGCGGCCAGCACACTCGCACCGCCCAGAGCCATCGCCTGGACCGCCGCCACGCGCGGCCATTCCTTGCGGTAGAAGTCGATGAATTTCGTATTCACCCTTGCCACTCCATTCCGCGGAAACGGCAGCGTCATCGGATCCGCCACCTCACCTGGCACCTACCCATGAACACGTTCAGGAGGTACGTCTTTATAGGTTTACTACAGGACCGTATCATCATGGTCGGGGTGACACCATAGATGCGCGCCCGACGGTTGCGCCGCCGCGCCCGAGCAGAGAGGACCCCGCGACCATGCCCCGCGCCGTGACCCAGCCGCCATCTCCCGCCGCGGCCACCGACGCCCTGGTGCGGGCAGCGCTGGATGCTGCCGCCGAGCTGGGTGTGGATGTGGCCGACGTGCCGGTGCCGGTGATCGCCCGGCGCGCAGGGGTGTCACGCAGCACGTTGCTGCGGCGATTCGGCGGTTCTCGAGCCGGCCTGGACGAGGCAGTGCGCGCGCTCGGTATCGATCCGGGCGGTGCGCCACCAGTGCGCACCCGCGCTCTCGATGCCGCAGCCGCACTTATCACCGAAAATGGCTTGGCGGCAGCAACATTCGAGGCAATCGCCACCCGCGCCGACTGCTCGATTCCGAGCCTCTACGCCGTTTTCGGCACCCGCGACGGACTCCTGGGTGCGGTGTTCGATCGGTACGGCCCGTTGGCCGACATCGAAGACTTCCTCGCCGACAACCAGTCAGACCTGCGCGCGACCGTGCATCGGCTGTACGGTCTGGTCATCGAAGCCTTCGGCCGCGAACCACGCGTCGCGCCCGCCATGTTCGCCGCGGCGGTCGCCCGCCCCACCAGCCCCGTCGCCCAATCGCTGTTCACGTACTCAGGTCCCCGCGTGCTGGCCGTCATTGGTCAATGGCTCACGGCCGAGATCGCCGCCGGACGCATCGTCGACCTCCCGCTTCCGATCCTCGTGCAACAACTGCTGGCGCCGATGGTGATCCACATGCTGCTGCGGCCGGCCGAAGAGAGCATCCCGAACATCAACCTGCCCGACCTCGACACGGCCCGCGACATGTTCACCAACAACTTCCTCAAAGCAGTCGGCACCGACACATCCTCGACAGCGAAACGCCCTGCAGCATCGAGCGGCGGGCGTCAACGACGCAAAGGTAGCGGTGATCGCGCAACGCCATGACGGCGGTCTGCGTCGCAGCCACAAAGCTGGATCGGCCAGCGCCGGGCATGCTCCAGGTTGGGGGCAATCAGCTCGGCGTAGGCCGATGTACTCGGTTGTCACTCTTGACTTCTTCGCACCGTCTCCGCCATGAGCGATCGACATCCCGACCGAGCTTGGCCGACCAGACCTGCAAGAACCGCAGATAGATGTGATCTCGGATGGCGCATCTACGGCGACGGTGTTGATGCTGCAGACGCCAGCAGCGAGGTTGATACTCGAATGTGGTACACAGTTGGTAGTGTGTCAATATGATAGTGGTGCCGCGCAAGGCGTGCACAACCGGGAAAGGGGCGCGGTCATGGCGATTTATCACATTGCGTATCACGGTTATCGGGTCAAGCCGTCGCCGGAGGAGTTCGAGGCGCAGGTGGCGATGCTCAGTGCGGCGTTCGCCGCGGCGCCGTATGTGGAGGACGGCGCGGCGGGACGGTATCAGGGTCATCCTGATGACGGGTTCGATGATGCGGCGTGGGTGAAGTTCGCCGATGTGGAGTCGTTCGCGGTGCATATGCGGGCCCCACACGGCCCAGATGAGGCCAAGCATTTGAAGGAGAAGGTGGCGCGGGTGCGGGCGTTCGACATCATCACTGCCGACTCACCGCCGGGGACCGCTGAGCAGGTGCTGGCGCTCTACAAGGAACGCTGGGAGTTGTTCCCGGACGTGGCCAAGGTGCTGCGTGAGGACGTCGACACCCATTTCCCGTACCTGTAATCGACGGCAGTACATCAGGATTGGAGTAGAGCGCATGTTTCTTCGGGGACAGATCGGGCCGTGCCCGCAGTGGCTGGCCGACATGGACATCAGCGCCGAGGTCGCCGCGATCGAGGAGAACTGGATCAAACCGGGAAAGATGTTGTCCTGGCACAACATTTCCGACGGCTTCCCGATCATCGGCCCCAAGTTTTAGGGCATGAGCGAGGACGACGGGTTGACACTGTGGTTCTACACTTTCCCGACGTTCGAGCTTTTCAAGGAATGGGCACTCGGTGCCCCCGAGCACGTGGCGCTGCACCGGCGCCTGTTGCAGGTCATGCAGCAGCAAGCTGCTGCCGCCGGCGCCGACCAGGTCCAGCCGGCGGCGATCCTGCCGAGCTATTCGTTTCACGCCACCGACGCGCCGCGTGAGCAGATCCCGACAATGCGCGCCGAACTGCGCGAGCTGTATCAGCAGATCGAAGCCACCGACTGGGCCGGGGTGCCGGCCGGAGCAGTACAGCTGATGATGCTCGGCGACCACTGACGATCTCAATCTGACACCTGCACAACCCAACTCGACGACGAGACGGAGAAACCCGATGAGCACACCAGAACTGCCGACCATTCCCGAACCCACCGATTGGAAAGACTTGCTGTGCCTGGACGGCAAGTGCGCCGTGGTCACCGGCGGCACACGCGGCCTCGGCGAAGCCACCGTGCGGCGGCTGGCCCAGGCCGGGGCTGCCGTGGTGTTCACCGGCCGCGGCAAGGACGCCTTGGCACACGTGAAGGATCAGCTCAGCGCCGACGGGCACACCGTGCTCGGAGTGCAGGCCGACGTGGCCAGCCTGGACGATTCACGCCGGGTCATCGAGGTCGCCACCGATCGGTTCGGCCGGGTCGACATCCTGGTCAACAACGCGGCCCTCTACACCCCGTCGTTCGCGTTGGAGACCAGCGAGGACCTGTTCGATTCGGTGGTCGGCGCCGATCTCAAAGGCGCGTTCTTCCTGGCCCAGTTCGCCGCCCGGGCGATGATCGCCGCCGGCGGCGGGGGCCGGATCATCAATCTGCTCTCCACTGATGCGTTCAAGCCGATGGGACCGTTGGCGGCCTACGCATCGGCCAAAGCCGGCCTGTGGGCCGCCACCCAGAACTTGGCCAAAGAGCTGGCGCCGCACCAGATTCTGGTCAACGCCATCACCCCGGGATCGACCATCACTCAGGAACGTTTAGACATGTTCAACGACGGCACGTTCGCCTCGGGGCAGGTTCCCGCCGGTGCGACGCAGACCGCAAAAGGACTACAAGCCGCCGTGGATGCCGGGACCTTCGCGACCATGCTGACCACGATGATGCCGCTGGGCCGGCCCGGCTGGCCCGACGAAATTGCCAAGGCCGTGCTGTTTTTGGCCTCCGATCTGGGCAGCTACGTCAGCGGAGCCAACCTGTTCGTCGACGGCGCCCAGCACCTGCGCTAAGGATCCATCCATGCCCGCACCCCAAACCTCCACCGCCGAGGTGATCTCGTCGGCCGTCGGTGCCGACCTCATCCAGGCCGCCCTGCGTGCGGCCCGCGCCCTGGGCAAAGACGTCGCCGATGTGCCGGTGATCGCGATCGCCCGCGAAGCGGGCATCTCGCGCAGCACCCTGATCCGCCGACTCGGCGGCACCCGCGCCGCCCTGGACGCGGCGGTGGCCGCGGCCGGGATCGACCCTGGCGGTCAAGCCCCGGTACGCACCCGAGCCCTGGACGCCGCAGCGACACTGATCGAAACCTCGGGCCTGGCCGCAGCGACACTAGAAGCGATCGCCATCCAGGCCCAATGCTCGGTCAACACCCTCTACACCACCTTCGGCGGTCGAGATGAACTGCTGCGAGCCCTGTTTGAGCGGCACAGCCCGTTGTTGGCGATCGAGGATTTCTTCGACAACGACGGTGACCGAGGCGACCTGCGCGCCACGGTGCGCGCCCTCTACGGGCTGATCACCGACACCCTCACCCGCGAACCGCGCGTCGCGGCGGCCATGCTGGCCGAAGCGCTGGCCCGCCCCGGCAGTCCGGCTATCCAGAACCTGTTGGGCCACAACGCTCCCCGCATACTCGCGAGCCTGGGTGGGTGGCTCAGCGGCGAGATCGCTGCGGGCCGGATACGTGATGATGTGGCGCTACCGCTGCTCATTCAGCAGCTGATCGCCCCGATCGCGGTGCACCTGCTGATCCGCCCGGCGTTTCCCACCCTGCCGGGCTTGGAGCTGCCCGACCTGGACACGGTCTGCGACTCGTTCACCGACACCTTCATCCGCGCCGCCGCGCCGGCGCCCAGCAGAAAGAAGAAAACACCATGACCAGCCCCGATCCCACCACCAAAGTCCGTGTGGCTCTAGGCTTTGCGTTCACCGGCGCCGGCGTCGCCCACATCGCCAAGCATGACTGGTTCGAACAACTCGTGCCCGAATCCCTGGCCCGCTGGCGCAAACCCATCAGCGCCGTGACCGCGGTCATCCAGATCGTCGGCGGCATCGCCATGTTCAACCCGCGGCTGCACGCCGTGGCCAGGTGGGCCAACCTCGCCATGCTGGTGCCCACTCTGCCTGCCGCGGTGGCCCAGACCCGCCAGCCCGAGCAGATGCGTGCCCTCGGCATCAACCCGAAGCTGGTCATCGCCCGCATCCCGGTGCAAATGCTGGTGGCCGCCGCAACCTGGTGGGCCACCCGACCGCCGGCCGAGCAATCCTAGGAACGGGGCGGCGCTGGTGTGGCAATGGTTTGAGCAGTACTGGAGTTCGGTCGGTTTAGGTGCGGCGATTGTGCTGCTCGTGCTGCTGCTCTGTACCAGCACGTTCCGCAGCGATGCAGATGTTTCGCGGTGGCGTGACCCGGTGTGGCTGGCCTGGCTGACAGTGGTCGCATACATGCTGCATAACTTCGAGGAATACGGCATCGACGCCAAAGGCCGGGCGTTTCATTTCCCGGTCACCGCGTGCACGCAGTACGGCTTCGATTCCATAGTTGGCTGCCCGCTGGTGCCGTCGTTCTTCGTGGCGGTGAACATTCCGTTCGTGTGGATTGTCCTGCCCATCGCCGCGCTGTGCTGCCGCCGCAACCCCGCAGTGGGACTGACCGGGGCAGGACTGCTGTTCACCAATGCCCTCAGCCACATCGGAGGCCTGTTCACCCCGATGGGCTACTCACCCGGCACCCTCACCGCTGCCGTGATCATGATCCCGGTCTCCGTCTGGGTGTTCGTCACGTTCTTCGGCCGCGGCAAGCTGCTCGGCTACCCGATGCTGATCGTCATTCTAGTGGCCTCGATCCTCGCTCAGGTTGTGCTGCTGGGCCTGCTACTAGGCCTATCGCACCACAGCATTCCGTTGCCGGCGGCCATCGCCATCCAGACCATCGACCCGCTGCTGCTGTTACTGCTCCCCTGGCTCGCCAGCCGCAGATGGCCGGCCAGACAGCCGATCGCAGCGTAGAGATAAACAGCAATGACGACATCGAGATCGAAGGCGTGGTGGAACCCTGGGCCCCCTCACAGCCTTGGACGGGGCTGAGCTTGAGTGTTGCCACCGGCGACGTGCGTGGTTTCCTCGGCCCCCATGGTCGCCACCTCGCCATCTACGGCATCACGCAAACCCAGCTTTCGAAATCAGACCGGCACCAACATAATTCGGTCAGCCTATCCACATCCCTATTCATCAGCACGCGTTGGACCGGGTGCCGAGATTCTGGTCACGTTTTGGTTGGGGAGTCTCAGCTCTCGTAGCGGTTCCAGCCTATGAAGCTTCACCGTTGGCCGCCACGAGTAAGCCTGACGCCACACCGACCTGTGCAGCTGAACGCGCCTGCCTATCGATAGCAGGTCAATGTCAGATGGGCCTGGGGCCGGCCTTCCTGGCCGTCACTCGCCGGAAGGTCGATTGGTATCTGTCCCGACTCAAGATCAACGATGGCGGAGTAGAACTCTTGTCGCTCAACAGTTTTGCGCCGCATCAGTGCGCCGCTGCCTTAACGGTTGATCATGGCCATCCCGGCGGGGTTGTAGCGGTCGCCGCTGACCCCGATGCGCCGGGCGAGGCCGTTGAGGTCGGCGCGCTCGTCGGCGGACAGCCCTGATTGAGGACCGACACGTCGTTGACAGGTGAGATGGCAGCGATGCGGCTTCACTCTATCTGCCCGTGCCCAGGTGTCGGGCCTGACCGCAGAGGCGGGCACCGTCATCGGCGTCCTGATGGACATCGGTGTGACCCAGCCCGCTAATGTCGTGCCGGTCGCGCCCGGTGTGCGCCGACACCGAATTGAGGTGCGGTGGTTTGACCCGGCGCGAGGGTGTCGTGTGCGACCCCTTCTGCTTCTTGGGCTTGCCTGTTTTGTCGATCTGTCTTGCGTCTCTACATGTAGGTTCTCAAGTTCGACTGCATCTCGCCGCGCCCGTGACCTGTGTGTTTGCGATTTGTCTCACGACCGCCGGACCGGCATTGGTCTCACGAAGCGCTTCATTTCCTAGCGAGGCGCGGGAGTATGACTTAGCGCCCGGCCAAGGTGTTTCATTGTGGTCGTACCGCCACGCGTGCCGCGACCTGGTTACGTACCTGGCTGTAGACATCGACGTTGACGGTTGGGGCAACCCAGAGCGAGACCGCGACGGCATAATCCACCGTCCGACCAGCAAGCCCACCAGCTTGTTCATAACACTTCACCCTGATGCTCATATCGTTTCCCTGCCCCGAGGCGAATGTCTTTTGCAGTTCCCACGTTTGGTGCTGGACTGTTGTAGCACCGCGAGTTGTTACGGCTGGTGGGTGACCGGCTGGTGTGCCTAGCTTCGGTATGGCGCCAGTAGGTTCCACGAAAGATAGGCTTGCGCAGCGGTATTGGCGGCTTCGCCAGTTGACTGGAGTAAGCCACGCAAGAGTAGCGTCAATTCGTTTGGTTTCACGAACATTGAGTCCATCCGGCAAAGGAAACAGCAACTCCTGCTCTTCGGCTGCTCCGATCGATCCGAAGTACAGGATCACTGCCTCGTTGCTGCTGCATCCATCGGCGTAATCCCTTGCTATGACGCCATTCCCGATAGCAATCTCGGGCGGCAATGGGTCGTACGCAAGATCTGATGGCCAAGCAGTGCCGTGGACAAGAAGCGCTTTAGTCGCAGCCGCGCGTTGTCGCCGACTCATGGGAGTACCCACGGTGATGTCTCCGACTAGATCATGAAGGCGCGCAGCCTGCCTCGACACCATCGCCGCAGCGAAACTTGTTCCCGCCACATGGGTTTCATTGTTGACAGTGGGAGACGCCACCTTGAGTCCTGGACCTAGTCGCGAGACACCGCGAAACGCAATCGCCTCCTGCGGGTTTGCGCCGTCGACGTAAAATACCCGGCCGCCCGTCGCCATAAGGTCCGGCTTGATGCTGCGACGATAGCCCCTTCCTGTCGCTGTCACGGGGCTGATACTCGGATGGCCGTCGGCTGGGTCGACAAGATACCCCTGCGCGACCGCGGCTGAACCGTCGTCGTGAATAGCACCCACGGCAACAGCGTTGACCGCTTCCGCGGGCGCAAGGAGCCTCCGCTCGTTCTGTCGGCGGTCGATGGCGTCCAGCAATGCCTGACGCCGTTCGATACCTGCCGCCGCCGCGAGATCCGTTGATGTTAAGGGACTTAGCGTGAGCTTCCCGTGATTGCCAGCAGATATGACGATCAGAACGCCGTATTCATAGCTCAGCCAGTCAAGCATGCGCGCCCAGGACGATATGACCGTCTCGAATGGCGCGGCAGGGTCACCGACCGAGATGTTGACAACAGCGATTGTCGGCGCCGCCGCAGGTGTGCCCGCCTGCTCGTCGAACAGCTCCCGAAAGATGCGCCACATCAGGTCTGGCACCAATTCGTGTGCTGGTAGCTCTTCCAGTCGATCAGCTGTCTCATCGGATGGCGCCAGGACAGGGCGGACCAAAATAGGTCGAGTCGCCGGCGGCTGATTTGAGCTACGGTCTCCCCACACAGCGATCGACGATGTCCAGGTCCCGTGTCGTCGTTCCTTGACCGCTGCCAATTGCGTGAGATCGTCTGGGTCATAAATGATTACGCGATCTTGCAATAAGACGTGGTTCTCGATTGGGACACCGTCCAGAAGGCAAAGAATCGGATCACCAGCCGGTGGTGGATCGTTGATCTGTCCGGGGGCCTCTACGGACGGTCCGACTATTGGTAGTGACTGTCCCGTGATTCTGAGGTACATCACATCGGCGGATCGCACGAGGCGAACGCCATCGAAGTTGCCGGCCGCCAGTTCGCGCAAGAGGGCGGTCGGCACCTCACATTTGAGTCCGTGGTATCCAATCTGATCGATGACCGCTACTGCCGTGACTTGCCCGCCGGACTGCTCCACCAGCGCTGTTACTTCGCGCTGGCTTTTGTCGCGCGTAGCGGGTGTGCGGCGGTACCAAAGTTCGATCTCGACTGCGTGGGGACGGTCGGCGATCCGCCCTTCGAAATACTCGTCCCAATCAATCGTCTGCAACCTATCTTGCGGTCCCCAAGGCCGAACATCCTTGAGGTGAGCGAACAAGTCTCGCAATGGGGAGTACCCGCGCGGCAGTTCTCGTCCGTCCCTCCATGCACGCCAGAGTGACAACAGGTTGCCGAAAGCTGACTGGTTCATGCAGACCGCATGCAGGCACGACGCGATGAACGGATTGCGCGGCTTGTCGCTCGTGAGCTGGACATCGTCGGTCGGCAGCACAGCATCTTCGGCTTCCATCAACACTTCGATGCCGAGCTTCTCGGCGACGTTTGCCAGATCGATCTGCTCGTCGAGCGCCTCGAACACCAAGACAAGTTGCGGATCGGCTGCCTGGATTGAATCCGAGATGCGGACTTGATCGCCAATCGCCGCCATCGCAGCATCGAACTGCGCGTCAATACGTCGAGCCCGACCCTCCGGATCAGTGAATTGAGCTCGGCCTCCACCGCCGCGGCGGGGCGGGATGGCACGCGGTGGCGCGACGCGCCCCAAGATCACCGGCCTGGTCGAGGCACGTTCTTCAGGTGGCATTACCCGTCTTCACCGCCGGCTCGTGCGGCCCACTGTTTAAGCACCTGCTGGACCACCGCAACTTCATCAGGCTCTGGGCCGGACAAGATCGAACGTCGCTGAACATCGAGCGCGAACTCTTCCAGCTCAGCGAAGCTCACCCGACCGAGCCGGTCGGCAATGGTGCGCGCGGTCAACCCCAGCTGAATTCCGGTCTTTGCGGACCAACCTTGCAACCATTCGATCTTCCCAGCCCGTGTGGGGTACGGAAGGTCGAGCCTCAGTTGCATCCGGCGCCAAACCGCCCGGTCCAGCAATTCGGCATGATTCGTAGCCGCTATCACCACCACGTGGCTTGGGAGGCGATCGACCTGCAGCAGCAAAGAGCTGACCACTCGCTTTATCTCGCCGGTCTCGTGTGTGTCTCCACGCTCTTTAGCCACAACATCGAATTCATCGAAGAACAAGACACACGGACGGACGCGGACTGCATCGAAAAGTGCTTCCATCCGCGAAGCAGTTTCGCCGAGAAAGCTTCCGATCAAACCCTCGTAACGAACACTGAGCAGCGGCACGGCAAGCTCCGTGGCGACCGCTTCTGCCAGGGATGTCTTACCGCCACCGGGAGGACCCACGAGTAAGACGCGGTGACGAGGCTCGACGCCGTGGCTGCGCAAGAGGTCGCGTCGATAGTGCTCTTCGGTTAGCTGTCCGACGGCGTGGCGTACCTCCGATGGCAGGACCAACTCTGATACGCGGCGCTCCGGGTCTTGTTCGTAGAACAAACCTCGCGTCGCCTCGTTGCGGCTCAGCGCAGTCACACTCGCTGGCGATTGAGGCCGCCTTCGGCGCAGCGCCTCTGTGAGTTGCGAAGCCAGGACGTTATGCCGCTTGTTTTCTTCCTCGGCGATCAATGCCTCGGCGGCGCGCCGGAAGGCGAGGTCATCACCACCTGCACCGGATTGAACGAGCGCCAGTAGCAGGTCTGCACGTGCCATGGTCCTTGTTCTCCTCAACCCGCGCGGCAGTCACCGCAGGGTGCATTTTACCGAACGCCCGCGCGTCTGACGGAGAACCCACCGACCACGGCTGACGCCAATCCGCAGGTCACCGCATCGCCTCGTTGTGTAGCACGCTGAGCGGGCATTGCGACGACACGCTAGCCCACAGCAGCCGAGCAGCCAGCCACTTTCGAACCCGGAGAACACATTGGGCGTCGCCCGCCCAGCAGGTTGGTTCAGCGACGTGCGCCATCCCGGCAACATCAACGCGGGCTCTCCGCTTTTCGTCGCAGTGAACCAACTCGGCCATGACGAAAGTGGTGCTCAATCATCGCTCATCTGGGTCGGCAACCCGCTGGGCAGAACAAGATAGCAACAGCGCCTTCGCGGCGACCTGTAATGGAATGCGTTCTTGTTCGATGCGCCGAGGATCGGCGTTAGAGTCCGTAACCGCGGCGTACGCTATCGCCTCGTCTTCGGTGAGGTGAGGCAAAGTCGGTCCACCGGCAAGGATGGGACGTCCGTCAGGGTAGTGGTTGGTGCCGAACTCTGCGTAACGCAAGTATGTGGGGTGGTCCATGAGTATGGTGCGGACCGGCAGTTCAGTGCGATACGTATTTACGATGGCGAACCCCGCCGCGTCGAGGTCTCCCCAGTAGATGATGTTGGAACAGTCGGCGATCCAGTCGAACTGGTGCAACCTCTTCGCCCCTTCATTTCCCCCACCTTCGACGGCGATCGCGCCGGGAGTCGGGGGAAACAGGATCGCGGTGTCTTTGTTTTCGGAGATGATGATCACGTTTGGCCGATAGGGCAACTGCAGTGCATCTCCCAGGGTGTGGGAGTCGTGGACACGCCGGCCAGTTCGTCGATATTCGGGGTCAAGGTAGGTGAGATGGATCCGTGGGGCGTGATTGGGCAGCAGCCGAAGCCCGCCACCACAGCCAGCTAGTGCGGCGACTGGCCCGTGGTGGGCGTTCAGCCATTTGGCGTGCACCCCCGGCAGTGGCACTTGCCGGGGAGTCAGGCCATGCGCGGCGGCCCCGTTTGTAGAGAACCATGTGGCGGCGGCGCACAGCAGCGCGAAATCCATTTCGCTGTAGCCAATCGTGGAGCGCAGAAGGTACTCCATCTGACTTTCGGGCAGGCCGGGATTCACCTCACGTAGTCGAAGCTGGCGCGCCCGGGCAATGGATACCAGTGTCGACCAGTCGCTCAGCAGGCAGTCCCTCTCGCCAGCCACCGCTGCTGCGGCGTCGACGTCGCAGACGGTCACCTTCTGCGGCAGGGTTTGCCCCCCGTGCACGTTCCAGGTCTGCTCATCGACGGTGACGCCAGCATGTTCGGCAACCATGGTGTGCCATCGTCGGGTCAGCTTGACGAGATGTGGGACGGGGATCGCCGCGATCGACTTGTTGGTGGCAGTAGTGGGCAGGATCGTCCAACGTTGTGGCCAATCGTCGCTATCGGGGTAGGCCAGGCTGTGCGCCCAGTTGAGTTTGAGTTTCGCCGCGACCGCCGCCGCGACATCATCAGGCGTCTTCATCATCGTCACAGCGATAATCGGAGATGTACGAACGATTTTGGGGATTCTTGGTGATGCACTTACGTTCGTCCATGAGCATCTCGACGCCGGTCACTTTGTCCTGCGGGGCGGCGATCACGAGTTGGAAGCCGAGTTCGGTCCATGCGTCGACGCCACGGCGCGCGAAGTCGCCGTTGGCTTTGATGAAGGCTTCGTCGAGGACGACGGGCGCGAACCTGGGCCGTTCGTGGTGGGTGTCGCCGAGGCGGTAGCGTAGCGCTGCCGCGGACATGAAGGCCACGAACTCCTGGCGTTCGCCACCGCTGAGCGGAGCGAGTTGGTCATAGCGCTTAATCTCGACCCGATCTGGCTCGTCGGGGTCGTATTCGATGGCGGTGATGTATATATGCTCGTTGACATTCAGCAGCCGACGGCGGCGCGCCGCCCCACCGGCTCCCGGTTCTGGCTTGCGGATCTGATCGATGATCGCCCGCATTTGGTGGTAACGCACCTCGTATTCCTCGTCTGTGCGTTCCTTAGCCAGCTCCGCGGTGAGTGCGTCGATGTTGGCCCGTAGGGAGACGACCTCGTCGAGGACACGCATGTCACGTTCAATGCTGATGCGGCGACGGCGCTCACCGAACGGCAGCGTGGCCAGAATGCGGCGGATAGGCGCCAGGCGCTCCTCGATGCGGGCATGCGCGTCGTCGTAGGCGTTCTTGAGCTGGATCAGGTGGTTGACGGCCTGGTCGTCCATGCTTTGGCGCCACTTCTCCCGCAGCAGGTACACCTCGTCGGCGGTAATCTGTTCGAGGATGTCCGCATATTGCTGGTAGGAGTCGTAGCTGACGCCGCGGTTCGGGTCATCGCGCCACTGCTTGTTGTAGCTGGTGAAGATGAGTTCGATGGCGTCTCGCGCTGCGTCTGCGCGCTCACCGGCGCGGGCACGTTCGTCGCGCAGTTTGCGGGCCACTGCGGCAGCGGTGCTGGCGAACCCTTTTTCGCTGTAGTCCGGCACGTCGACCACGGTGACTTCAGTGTAGAGCTCGCCCAATACTGCTGCCTGGTCGTCGCTAACTGCGACATCGAGTGTCTGCTGCCCTACCAGGGCGGTCTCGCGGTGCACAAGGGCGTCGAATTGTTTCGTGAGATCTTCGATGCGAAGTCGCACCTCGGCAGCGCTGTCAGCGGCTTTCTTGTAAGCCGCCTCGGCGGCATCCTTGTCGGCGCGCAACTTCTGCAGGACCGGATTGTTTTCCACGACATCGCGGATGGCGCGGTCGAGTTGTTCGACGACCTGCGCGGCGCCGTCTTGGTCGATGCGGTCCCAGTGCGCTCGCGTCACAGTCAGGTGGGCGGCCGCGACGGCATCGAGGCCGGCGATTTGCTTATCCAGCGCACGCGCCCGGGCGTCTGAGGTGTCGCGTTCCCGGGATGCGGCGAGGATCTGCTCGTCGAGCTCGGCCAGGCGCGCCTCGTTGGAAAACCCGATTACCGGTTCGATGTCCGCGGTGCCGGCTGCCCCGCGTTTGCCTCGCCGGGTTTGTCCCGCCCGGGTCACTTTCAGAGTCGCCCCGCCGAGTCGATCGGGGCTGTCCACGCGCTGGGCGTCGTCGCCGGAGCCACAAATCCGGTCATAGATCCATCCGATGAACGGTGAGTCATCGGCGAACCGCAGAACCTCCGAGATGTGGCCGTTGAGGGGTGTGGCTGTATGCCCGGTGCCCAGCGGGACACCTTCGAAGTTGATGCGATGCATCGTCAAACTGTCTACGTTGACGGAGAATTCAGTGAGACGCGCCTCGTCGACGAGCATGATGCGTGCCAGGCCTGCCAGTGTCACCTCGGCTGCCACCCGCCATTGTCGATGCGTGTCTTTGATGTCGAGCAACTCGCCGACGAACGGCAGCTCCTCCGCCGACAGGCCGGTGTGCTCAATGATCGTGTCTCGCGCTCGTAGCAGCCGCACAGACATGCGGCCCTTCGCTTTTGCGACCTGTTCGCGTTCCTCGGCCAGGTGGCGCGCCAAGGCGTCGGCTTTGCCGGCGTCGATGGTCGCAGTGTTGCGAAGCGCGCTCAGCCGCTGCTTCTCGTCAGCGTGGCAGTTGAGGAACTGGGCTGCTGCGGCCTGCGCGGCGGTGAGGTGTTCAGGCGAGGCCAGCGCGAGGTTCAGTACTTGGGTGTCGTGGTCGAATGCGGATCTGTTCGTGGTGATGTCGTGTAACCGGTTTTTGGCCAGAGTGCGCTGGCCTTCGAGGATTTCGAGGTCGCGTCCTTCGGTGACGAGGAGTTTGGCGAGGTGCTCAAAGCGTTCCAGTTTTTCATTGGCAGCGCGTTCGGTGCGTTTGTAGTCGGGTTCAAGCTGGTCTCGTGCCGCGATGTTGGCGTCCACCGCAGATTCGAGGTGCTGCAGTTCTTTTCGGCGCAGCCAAGTCCTCAGCACGCTGGCGCCTACCTCGGTTTGGCGCTCGATGGCCTCAAAGGTGCCGACCCGGGCCCTGCATTCACTGATCTGTGTGTGCAGTTCGACGATCCGCGATAATGCGTCGCGTTTGGCGCCGGCTTCCACGGCTGCGCGGTAGGCCGACTCAGTGTCGGTGAAGGCGGCGACGACGTTGTCAGCGCGTTCGAAGGTTTCTGGTGCGTCGAGCACCAGTTCTTTGAACATGGTGTCAACAGACTCCATGGCCTTGCCGGACTGGATGCGCGACAACAGGATCAGTGCCTCGCTGCCTTCTCCGCCGGCACCGATACCCAGCCGCAGTTGTACGGTCGCGTCGAACTCTGTGGACCGGGTGTGGCATTTGACAGGGAAGTGCGTTTCGAGGTCTTCGCGTCGAAAACCTTTGTTGGTGACAATCTTGTCGAACATGTCGGTGTCGACGTGGGTGTCAGCTGTGAGGCCGATCTTGATGATGTCGCTGTCGGTGTCGGCAGCAGTGGCCACGAAATACAGACGGATAGCAGAGAACTGACCACCGGTGTCGTTGATGAAGTTCGCGGCGATCGCACCCCAGGTCGGTTTGCCGCTGCCCCGCAGGAGTGTGTCGCGCTTCTCTGCTGAGCCTCGCTCGCGGAATTCTCCCGTCTTGCCCCTCAGATAGGACAGCAGGGTTCGTTGTCCAGTCGCGGCGTCGCGGTTGCGGCCGGTGGTTTCGTTGGAGGCTTCGTTGAACCGCAGTCGGCTGCCGGGCATCATCACGGCAAGGTATGCGTCGAGCAGGGTGGACTTACCGCTGCCGGGCGCTCCGGATATCAGAGTAGTGCTCGGGGAGAACTCCATAACGTGTCCCGCGCCGTCGAAGGTCCCCCAGTTCGTCATCTGCAGGGAGCTAAGTCGCCAGGTCGGTTCTGACTCACCCATTGCGTGCACCTTCGCGGCCGCCGGCCTCGTCCAGGTCGACTTCCGGGTCGCTCCCGTAGCCCGCGTCATCGGTCGCCGGCGGGGTGGCTTGCGTGAGGGCGTCGAGAAGCTGACGGAGCTTGGAGACCGGAAGCAGCGATTCGAGGACAGGGTTAATCCAGTAGCGGTCCTCACTGCCGGGGGCTGGCTTGACGACCCCTACCTTTGTCAGTGGATCAAGGGCTGCCGCGGTGATCTTGGCCGGCCTCGATTCGTCGACGTGAGCGGGCAGCAGCGTGGTCATCGCCGCGACGAGTTCTTCAAGGTCGACATAGACCGGGTCCGCTGGGATTGCCCTGAGCCGCAGCCGTTCGCGTAGGACCACCAGTAACGCGGTCTGGTTGGCGGTCCAACGGGTCTTGCGCAATAAGCTCGGCACAGCCACATCGTCGGTCAGAGTCGCCGCTACCTTGTACGCCACCTTGCTGGCGGTGTCGATGCGCAGGTCCAGCAGCAGGTCGTGCAGCCGGTTGGTGATCAGCGAAAGAGACCCCACGAGGGTGTCCCATTCCTCGGGGTGTTCGGCAGCCGATACGTACGGCTGCTTGACGAGTTTGATTAGCGCAATGCGCTGTGGCAGCGTCAAGCCACCGCCGTCACCGCTGAAAAGTGGCCGAGCTGGCTCAGCGAAATCGTCGGCGTCCGGGAAGCCGTCGCGGCCCATGGATTCCACATCGCCGCTCACGAGGCCCCCATGGATTGCAGATACCAGATCTGGCCGGGGCTCAACAGAATCCGATCCGCGACGAACGTCGCGGAACTGCCATCAGGTCGCACGACATGGAATTCCTCCGTCGTCCCGCAACTGACGAAGTCGAACCCGGAGGAAGCGGCCGCCTGCCACAGCCCCCACAGCTCGACGGGTCGGCGGAACTCGACCGGTAGGTCGTTGAACACCTCCGCCAGGCTTGAACTCGGCCTGTCTGCGAGATTGTCGACGACATGCCGCAAGGTTTCAGGCCGAGGGCCTCCCAACGCAACCAGCTCGGCTAGTGATGGCGGCTCCGGCTGGTCAGCCCACGTGTCGGCCAGGTCCTGTGGGTCAGGTTCAGCGATTGATCCATCGAAACGCTCACGCAGATACTTCAATTCGATACCCTCGGGAAGTACGTCCAGGTCGATGACCGCGCGGGGATTCCCGTCGAGGACCGTAGTCAAGGCTCTACCCAGGTCATTAAGAACGCGTCCTAATTCCCGTTCGGACACTAGACCGCGGGAGACGATGTAACCCGACAACGTCGACATAGCGCGGTCCAACTTCTCCTGAACCAGCCCCATATTCACCCGCAGCCTGCTCGGGGTGTGCGCCAAGGCATCCTGCTCGTCGGGCCGCAGTGCCTCCTGGAATACTGCGTGCGACAAGATCGTGTCGAGGTCTATGCGCAACGACGCCAACCGCGTCGGGTCAGCTAACAACTCCCGGACACCCTGAAACGCCTGCCCTTCTGGGGTGTCCAGGAGCAGAGACCCCGTCTTGTCCAGGTGATCCATGACCGCCTGGCCGGTGGATCGCTCGTCGGACCGCAATTCGGCAATGGTCCGCCGATGCTCGGCGTCGATCGACTCACGCACCCTAGCCAGATCAGTCGGCAGCCTACGCACCAAGTCATCAAGGTGGGTGTAGGACTCGATCAACGCTCCGTAGTCGGCAACGTCGATCTCCCCTCCTGCGGCGATGCGGTCCCGTTCGACCACCAACTCGTCGATACGGGCACGCGCGGAGACGATGTCGGAATCCAGCTGAGCGAGGCGGTCCGTGCGGTCGACGGTGGTCAGGCGCGAAAGATCGCGCGCAGCCTGCAAGATCGCATTGAGCCTCGAACTGTTGGCCAACGGCCGGTCGACACGCAGACGCCCAATGATCTCCTGTGCCTGCACGGCGGCCGGGGTCAATAGATAGCTGTCGGTGTCCGCTGGGCGACCCAGAAGTTTGTCGCCGAGTAACTCTCGGCACAGCTCACGGCCGGTGATCCGGGAGCCGTCCTCACCATCTCGACGCTGCGGCACCCTTTCGCCTGCCGCAACCAACTCATCAAGCAAAGCGTCGAATCGTGAGTGCAGGACATCGGCGTCCACCACCGCATCGGAGTCTGGGAAGGCCAATTCCAGGATCGCCGACATCACCTCCGGGTTGCGCTTGCGAAACAGGCCAAAAGTCGGCTTTTGCATGACCTCGCGCGCGGCGCGCAACCGCCTAACGACATCGGACACCGTTGCCTCCCCAATTAGCAAGCTCGGCACCATAATGACCGCACCCACCGACACGCGCTCCCGCTTCACTCCAACCGGCGGTGGGGCGAATGTTCAGCTGGAGTTGCGCCGACCGACGGGCGGGGCTGCTCAGACCATGGCGCCGGGCGGCGTCCGCAAAGCGAGCGCTCTGGAATGCGGGCACTGCACGATTTCTGACTCGTTCGGGATCAATCGCCGGGTCGGCGAATACGTACCCTCGATGCACCCGGCTTCAGTCGGCGTTGACAGCGTTCCCCACTCGCATCGGCACCCTGCCTCGAGGTACCGGTGGCACTAGATTGCTAGTGGGAAGCTGCGTTTCCCCTTCGACCGATTCGACGCGGCCAGCCGCTCGACTAAGAGTGCGTTTCACACCTTCTGAACGGAAATGGCCGGCCAGCCACCTTGGGCCCGAGGCAATAATTGCGCACTCGCCAATCGGGCCGCCGTCCATACCCCACAGCGCTAATCCCGGCATCACCCAACGGTGAACCGATAGAAGGCAATTCGCCGGAACCGTCGGCGATCGCGATGGGCTCTCTATCGGCCTGACTCGAGGTGCGCGGTCGCGGCCATGTAAAGGTCCCGGAGCTGTTTGATGACTTTGTTGTCGAGATCCGCGTACTCAAGGATGCCCTCGGTTTTGGCAAGGGCAAGTCGCAGACGCTGTTCGGCGTCCTGTGTTGATGCTTGCCCTGCGTCGTAGGCGGCGCAGTCGGCGCGCAATCTGGCGGCGCTCTCTTCGCAGTGTTTGAGCTTCGCGCGCGCTTTTCGCCGCTCGGAGTTGGCGAGCTGCTGGCATTTTGGCGTGCAGTAGTCCTGGCGCCGGCCTCGGGTGAGGCTACGCCGGAATTCACTGCGGCACGCTGGCCGCGCGCACACAGCGGTGACGGTCTCGGCTGAATCTGGGGCAGAACGGCGCCCGGGTGACGCGAAGGGCACCACGTTTCCGCTCATAACTCCTCATATAGTTCGCCTGTAATTACCGCACCTATATTACCTCGTTAATCGTCTACGACACGTCACTTGACCGTTGTTTTGCCGCCGGGGCGCGCCGATAAATCTGCGAATAAATCGTTTGAACCCTGCAGGGAGAACACTTGCTTGAGCAGGACAGGTCGGTGATGGCGCGCCGCGGGGCGGCATTGGGCGGGGAGGGAACTTATGGCGGCTCAGGAAACGACGTCTGAGACGTCTCGTGTTCCGTTGCCGACGCGGTTGGGATTCGTCGTCGGCGGCCGCCAGACTCTCGATCCGCTGCCGACAGTAACCAGTTACCTGGAGAATTCCGGTGGCGTGTTGGTTTCCCGCCCGCACCGCACCAAGGGGCATGCTGACCGGCTGCGGAAAGCCGGAAGCCGGCTAGACCTGGTGGTTGACTCCGGGCTGTGGCGAAGCGTCGTCGCCTCGCCCGCAGTTACTACTGAAGCCGACAACGGCCTGGCTCCGCTCGATCTTGATGTGTGGGCAGAGCAGATCGTCGCGAGCACCTCAGCACATACGGTGTTCACACCCAGCTACCACGTATCGACGGCGGATTGGGAGACCCTCGCCGCGCTGCTGGCCGCAACGGCTGCTGGCACGCGTCCTGAACTGGTCACCTTGATTCCGACCGGGGCGGACATGCTCGAAGCGCCCCGTCTGGATACTTTTCTTTCACACCTCAGGGACACCCCGCCCCGGCAATTCGCCTTCATATTCACCGATTCCAATCGGCCATTCGCAACCCACGCCAAGAACCGGATCAAGGGGATGCGGCGCGTACTCCAGCAGCATCCGGGAGCCTGGATCATCGGCGTAGACCCTCTGATCGCGAGCGACGCAATCGCGTGCGGTGCAGGGCTGGCTGTGGTCGGTGTCAGTGGTGCTGCACGCAACCCGGCGGGACCTAACGACAAGGGGTTTTGCCCAGACTCCGATGGGTTCCTCCCCGGGCTTTTCCTGCCGTCGCTACTGGAGCACCGTAGCCCGCGCACGTACGCGAAATGGTTCGCCAACAGCGCAGTTGATACCTGCGACGAGTGTGGACGTCGGCTCGATAGCTTCCAGTGCACCGATGCAGACAAACTCGCGATCTTGCGCCATAACCTTCATGCCACGCACGCGCTGGTCGATGCGCTCACTGCACGCGCACCTGCGACTCAACGGGCATGGCTCGATCGGCGACGTTGTAACGCACTTGCCGCCCACCTGCAAATGAACCCTATAGCAGCGTCAGTTGACGCGGATCGGACGCTGCGCGCGTTGTGCGAGCTCGACGACCCGCAGGGCCGACTGACAACACCGCAGGGCGCGTGGCTTTGAGATGCTCGCGGTAGGCAATTTCCTGGAACTCCCAGCCTGCGGCTTTCCAGAACCGCCGCACGTACGGGCGTGCACACACGGCCTCCGTCATGTCCTCGCCGCCTCGTATCCACACGCCGATGCCGGCGAATGAAGCCTCCCACGCTACCGAGCTGAATCCTCTTGGTGCGCAGGGAAATAGCGCGATCTGTTGACAGAACGGCAGGAATCGCGCGGCGCGACGTGTGATGTTGCGCCACCCCGTGCCCTCGACAATGGCTGCCGCAACCGTTAGCGGGGCCGCCAACCGTCGAGTCACCCAGCCCGCTTCATGGACGTCAATCACCCCGGGTGGTGCCTCACCCAAGACGACCAAGTCATGCACGCTCAGTGTGCGCGTACGCACAGGTGTGTCCAATGGCAAATTCAGCAGTACGCCAAGCAACGCATAGTTGGTCACCGCGCCCAGGCCGTGTTCGGCCCGTCGGGCGATCTCGTCGTGATTGAACAGCACCAGCGCATCGCCACGCCCACCTGCGGTGACCGCACCGTTGTCAATGAGCGCCCACCCGGGGCCGGTGAGATCAGCGGGCCGCACCGGCTCAGTGACCGCTACCGGATGGAACATGACCCCACCTTGCCATATGTACACACTTGCGCGACTCTGGACACACGGAAAGTGCACACATGGACGGTGATGATGTCGTGGCCGGATGACTCGGCGATGCTCAGCGCGCGGCAGCTAGCGCTCGAAGCGGGGATCAGTGCGACAACGGTCAAAAACTGGTCCGGGCGTCCTCATCACGCACTGCCGGGGCACGATGTCGGCGGCAAGCAGATGTTCCGCTGGGGAGATCTGGTCTCGTTCGTCGAGTCTCACCCAGAGCTGCCCACCGCCGCGAAACTGGCCGCCAAATTGCGCACACCTGTGCACAGCTCCGCCGATGCCGCCGCTCCCGCTGATCCCGAGACCCTCAAAGCAATCGCCCGCGATGCGAAGGCCGCCGCCTCAGCTGCCAGCGACGCCGCGCTCCGAGCCGCCCAGAATGCGCGCGACGCTGCCGACGGGCACCTGCAGATGGTGCAGGACCTGCGGACGGCCATCGCCGCGCTCGACAGCGCGCTCACGGTGGCGCTAGCGCCGGGCACCCTCAACGATTAGCGCAGCCTCAGACTCTTTCAGTGACCCACGCCACCAAGCGGCCCGCAATTCAATCTGTCAGCGGTTGTCGGTGTCTGCGCGTGGAAACACCAACGTGGGGTTCACGATGCGGATCAGTGCGCGCTGAATGGATCGCAGCAGGGCGAGCGATTCGGAGTCGGCGAAAGGGCTAACCAGCTCGAACTCCACCCCGGCGCCGAACATGTCACTGGCCCAACTGATTTCGGCGAGGAACCGGATGCGCGACCAATCCACCGGCAACAGGTCGGGGTGATCACGGCCCAGCTGATCACGGAGCCGGGCGACGTCTGTGGCGAAGTCAGACTTGTCGGTGTAGCCGAGCGCTTCGATCGGCGGCGGTTGGTTGGATGCGATTCCGTCCCACACCGACAGCGGGACATCGCCTCGGTACTCCGACCGCGGCTGCCCGCGGAGCGCCAATTCATTACTACCCGAACGGAACCCGGTCAGCACCTCACGGACGTGCGCCGCTCGGTCGATCACCTCGTTACGCTCAGCGCCGCTCAGCTGAGCAAGAACAACCCCGGCCGGCTCGAAGTCGTCATCACCTGACGGCCCGTCCCGTTCGGGGATAACTCGCGTGGCGCCAGACGTGAGGAGTTCGTTGAAGCTGGCACGGATGAGGGCTTGCTTCGACGTACATTTCAACACAACGTCCATGCCCGTCCGGCCAGCGTGGATCTCAACGATCTCCACCAGCTCCCCGTCGTGCACAAGTCGTGTGCCCAGACCGATCCGAACCGCAGCTGAGCTCATGCCGGTCTCCTCAGTTCCGTTCGTCCGCTAAGCGGTGCGCTCAGATCGATCAGCAGCTCTTGGCGCCAAATAAGGTGCAGCAGGCTCGATTTGACGTGTTGGACCGGTTCATCCGGCAGACACTTGAGCGCGTCTGCGAGTGCCAGGCCGTCCAGATCCTTCCCCGCACTCGTGTCAGAAGCTCCGACCGGAATAGCCAGTCGCGCCGGTATCCCGATAGGAAGCGGACATTCTGCAGTTCCGCAGCGATGGGCTCGGTTGCCACCTCGTAACGCCAGCCTTTCGCCTCAACCAGCTCGCGGGTCCACTCGAACGTGAAGGCCACCTCGGGATCGGCCAGACGACGGGCTGGCTTCACGTCCACGACAACAGGGCCGGTATTCGTGACCCATAGAAATTCTGGGACGTGCTTGCGTGGCCTGCGGTCGACCGACTCTCGTAGCAGAAATGGTTGGGTGACGATCTTCTGCACACTCGTATCAAAGTCGGCAAATAGCAAGCGCGCCAACTCAAGCCGCGATTCGTAGATGATGTGGTTACCGATGGTGCTCGACCAGTAGGTACCCGAGTAGTGCTTCTGTCCGCAGTGCCACCGAAAGGTCCGCCACGGCGCCGCATTGGCAAGTTCGTCGATCCCTGCCGCGGTCCACTCTCGTGACACTTCACTCAGGCCGTCTGCACGTCGGTATGAGACAGAGACACTCGACGCCTTGTTTCCACTGCGGCCCATGGCGATCATCTCGGCCCTGCAATCGGATCAGACTGCTTTGGTGACCTGATCGTGACATGGCTGTCGGCGCAGACATCGGATTGAACAACCCGCGTGTCTCATCAATTTGGCGGATCAGCCATCACTTCGCCATCGTCCGTGAGATCCCGCCACGTTCCGTGAGAACCTACAACAGCCGCCCCCGCGCTACCGCGCCATGTTCGTAAACCGCGAAAAGTGAAGCTGGTGCGCCACAGTGATATTCGCCGTCGGACCGTTACGGTGCTTACCCAAGATGATGTCGGCCTCACCACCGCGGGGGTCTTCGCGGTCGATGGCATCCGGACGGTGCAGCAGCATCACCATATCCGCATCTTGTTCCAACGAATTATGTAGACTTACTAAGTTTGCGACGAAATTGTGTGTCCCGCTGACAGTTCCGTCGTACACGTCATGCTCACCGATGCCGGTGATCTCGACGATCTCGTCCCAGAACACATCGTTCTTGGCCAGGCCGTGCAATTCGCGATCATTCAACGCTGCCGCTATCCGATGCACCGTTGAACGCCCCGGCGCATGTTTCCGCCGGCCTTCAGAAACCGTCACATTCGAGGCGAGAGCCAAGTCGCGGTTGGTCCAGTTCTTGGCGCCCATAGCCGATTCCACCATGGTCCATACTTCAAGCGGCACAGTGTCACTGCCTGGCCGTTGCGTCCGCTTACGCAGTTCGGCCATGACTTCAAGCGCCTTTTCGTCGCGCGCGCCATGCGCCCCAACCTTTGCCAAGAAGGCCATCTGATTGCCGGCGCGATCGACGTGGACGTGCCAGCAATCCCGATAGCCGGCCTTCTTCGTGCGCTTGATCCGCCCCTGCACACCAACCCGCGCCAACAGATGCACGACATCATCGGCCAACTGCCGACTGGTGGTCGCATAGTAGATTTTTCCTTGTCCCGCAACGGGTTCCCACCGCACCGAACCATCGGTCGCCCACAGATACCGCAGGAACAACGCCACCTGATCATTGGGCAGCGCGAAAACCTCTTTGGGAACAAACTTTTCGTAGCTACGCTTGTCGAACAACCCCAGCTTGTCCAGCCACGCGGCAATCGGGTTGCGCTTGCCGTGGGTCAGCCGGTACGGCGCCGGCAGACGCAACGTCGTCACCCGCGCAGCGGCATATTCGTCACGGATCGGCGTCACCCCGAAATGCGCTGCGGCACCCGACACCGCGACCAGGTTCGCCTCGTCGATCGACGCGTAGCGCACGGGTTGGCGCTTCACACATGATCCGTCGCCGATCATGTGCGCCAGCATGATGATCTCCGACTCGTCCATCCGCTCGGTCTGCACCGGCTCAGGCACCCAGCGCGGCGTGGCCACCCGTGACCCAATACTCAAGTCCCCCAGGGAAACCCAACCATCCAGCGTCATGAACGGATGGTTGGCCGTGGCCTCCACCTCACGTCCCGAGGCCAACCGGACCTTGAAGACTTCCTTGTGCCCGCTGTAGAACACATTGGTCATCGGCCGGGCCACCATGCGCTTGCGCTCATCGAGCGACCACACCAGCGGCCGCTCGCCCGTGGCCATCAGCTCACCGAAGGTGATCTCAGAGCCGTTGTCGGCCCGCAGGATTCGGGTGTTCGCGGTCAGGCAGCCCGACTCACGAAGATCCGACACCTGCGGCCGCTTATCCGTCCGCTGCTCGGGACCACGGTTGAGCTGAGAAATCGCCACCACCGGAACCTCGAGCTCCTTGGCCATCAGCTTCAGCGACCGGGAGAACTCCGAGACTTCCTGCTGACGTGACTCGAACTTCTTGCCCGAGGTCATCAGCTGCATGTAGTCCACCACGATCAGCCGCAGATCGGCCTTCTGGTGCAGCCGACGGGCTTTCGCGCGAATCTCCATCATGGTCAGGTTCGGCGAATCGTCGATGTACAGCGGCGCCTCGGAGATCTCGCTCATCCGGCGGGCCAGCTTGGTCCAGTCGTCGTCGCTCATCCGGCCCGAACGCATGTCACCGAGCTTGATCTTGGCCTCGGCCGAGAGCAGTCGCATGACGATCTCGGTCTTGCTCATTTCCAGCGAGAAGATGACGCTGGCCAGTTGGTGCTTGATCGAGCAGGACCGCATGAAATCCAGCCCGATCGTCGAGTTGTGCGTGGGCACCATGGACCGCCCGGCCAGGTACAGGTGCGCGATGTTGTCCACCTCGACGCAGCGCACCGGCACCGACTCCACCCGCCGCACGTCGGTGATCGTCACCGGCCGGGTCAACACGGCCAACCCGCCGGCGCTCAGCGCCGGCTCCAACCGATCTGCACCGGCCCGTAGCGCCGCGGTACTGACGATGCCGCGCCCGGTCGGCCACTGGTGCGACCCGTCGGCCACGATCGTCGTGCCGTCGGACAGATCGATCTCGTAGCACGGCCGCTCCTCCATCACCGGGGTCGCAGCCACCACCCGGGTGGGCAACCCGTCGGCGCCGATCAATTCGTCACCGACCGAGATGTCACCCATGGTGGTCCAACCGCTGGGCGTGGGCAGCGGGGTGTCCAGAGCCAGCGCCTTACCCACACCGGGGCGCGCGGCCACGATGATCATCTGACCCGGATGTAGGCCGTTGGTGATCTCGTCGAGCTCGGTGAAGCCGGTGGGCACACCGCGCGAGATACCGCCTTGGGAGGCAATCGCATCGATCTCGTCCATGGTGGGCTGCAGCAGCTCCTCCAGCGGGACGAAATCCTCACTGCTGCGGGTCTGGGTGACGTCGTACATCTCGGCCTGGGCCCGATCCACCAGGTCGGCCACATCGGCGCCCTCGGCCCCGGCGTAGCCGTACTGCACCACGCGGGTGCCGGCCTCCACCAGGCGACGCAGCGTGGCCTTCTCCGCGACGATGGTCGCGTAGTACCCGGCATTGGCCGCGGTCGGCACGGTGGAGATCAGGGTGTGCAGATAGGGCGCCCCACCGATGCGCTTGAGCAGACCGCGACGGTCCAGCTCGGCGGCCACGGTGATCGGGTCGGCGGGCTCGCCGCGGCCGTAGAGGTCCAGGATCGCGTCGTAGACGTTCTGGTGGGCGGGCCGGTAGAAGTCGCCGGGGCGCAGCCGTTCCAGGACGTCGGCCACCGCGTCCTTGGACAGCAGCATGCCCCCGAGCACGGATTGCTCCGCGGCCATGTCCTGCGGTGGTTGCCGACCGTATTCCTCATTGGGGGGCTCTTCCACACCGGAATGACCCAGGTCGTCCACGACAGCCACGCAGTGGCCTCCTCCCCGAAAAGCTAGCCAAACAAACGTTCGAAAAACGCTCACGACCATAGCGCGATCCACCGACAGAATCCGCCATGGAGGACCGCGGATCTGTCCCGCGACGCATCACGCTAGACGTTGCTGGGCCACTACCAAAATGCCCCTGTTGACAACACTGTGGATGGATTGTGGACAGCCGGGCACGGCGATGTGCAGCGGTTGGGGACTACTTGTGGAAAAACCCGCACAGATTTCAAATAGTCGCTGGCCAGGGGTGGATATACGCCCCGTACACCTGTGCATGGGAATTGCTTCGGCGTGTCACGGTCGGTTGCCATCTCGGGCGTGTTGTGTTGCGTTGGCGGGCCACGCAGGTTAACAGCACGTGAGGTTAGCTGTCACAGAATTGCCACAGACAGTTCGCCCGAGGAAGCAGCAACGCCCGGGTGGAAACCAACAAAGTTGACCCCACCCGGGCGTTTGATGCGTGAGCTGGCGCTCGACCAGCTATTCGGCAACCACGGCCAGCGACACCGGCACGTTCACCGACGGGTGCAGCTTGACCGAGATCTTGTGCGTGCCGACGGCCTTGATGTGGGCCTTGGGCAGCTCGACGGTGCGCTTGTCCAGGTTCGGACCACCGGCCTTCTTGATCGCGCCGACGACGTCGGCAGCGGTCACCGAACCGAACAGCTTGCCGCTGTCGGCGCCGGCCTTGACGGCCAGGGACACCGGGCCCAGGGCCTCCAGCGCCTGCTTCAGTTCGTTGGCGTGGTCCAGGTCGCGAACCGTCTTGGCATCGCGCGCCCGACGGATCTCGGTGGCCTGACGCTCGGCGCCACGGGTCGCCACGATGGCCAGGCCACGGGGCAACAGGTAGTTACGACCGTAGCCGTCCTTGACCTCGACGGTGTCGCCGGCCGAACCCAGGTGGTCGACCTCTGCGGTGAGAATGAGCTTCATTGTTCTCCCCTCCCCTATCGCGTCGACGAGCTGAACGGGAGCAACGCAACCTCGCGAGCATTCTTCACCGCGATGGCGATGTCACGTTGGTGCTGCACGCAATTGCCGGTCACCCGACGGGCACGGATCTTGCCGCGCTCGCTGATGTAGGTACGCAGCAGCGCGGTGTCCTTGTAATCGATGTCCTGCCCCTTCTTGGAGCAGAAGACGCACTTGCGAGTCTTGACCGGCTTTTCCGGTGCCGGACGACGCTTGGTGGCCTTGGCCATGTCTGTCTCTTTCTGGTCTAACTAAATTGGTTTATCAGAAGGGCGGTTCGTCGTCGGCGCCGCCGAACGAACCCGATGCCGGGGCGCTGCCCCACGGGTCGTCGGCCGGTGCGCCGCCGCCGGACGGACGGGAGGAACCCCCGCCGCCACCGAAGCCGCCGCCTCCGCCGCCACTGCGGCTGGCCTTGTTCACCTTGGCTGTCGCGTAGCGCAACGACGGGCCGATCTCATCGACCTCGAGCTCGACGACCGTGCGCTTCTCACCCTCGCGGGTCTCGAACGAGCGCTGCTTGAGCCGGCCGGTCACGATCACCCGCGACCCCCGGGTCAGGCTCTCGGCCACGTTCTCCGCGGCCTCCCGCCAGATGTTGCAGCGGAGGAACAGCGCCTCGCCGTCCTTCCACTCGTTGGTCTGCCGGTCGAACGTCCGCGGCGTGGACGCCACGGTGAAGTTCGCGACGGCAGCACCGGACGGCGTGAACCGCAACTCCGGGTCGGCGGTCAAGTTTCCGACAACGGTGATGGTGGTTTCACCAGCCACGTGATCCTCCTGGGACGGGTCGTCATTACGCGATTACGCGCGAGCCTACGCAAGGCTCACGACAGCCGTGGGTGACTAGTGCTTGTCGGTCCGCAGGACCTTGGTACGCAGCACCGACTCGTTCAGGTTGAGCTGGCGG
>Ga0164242_10001358_pt1 | contig 28911 bp, 26 predicted proteins | sample OricomgcompostMG_FD_108783 | JGI IMG/M metagenome (GOLD analysis project Ga0164242, IMG submission 108783) | Miracle-Growth compost microbial communities from Emeryville, California, USA - Original compost - Miracle growth compost (MG) ...
AGTTAAAATCACTTCAATTATGTTCGGTGCTTATTTTATCGGTATTGTTTCTATGCTGATTAGTTTGGCTGTAAGTTCCAAATTAAAAAGTAAATTTAAAAAGTATTCTCAAACCCCAATTCAATCGGGACTTAATGGTAAAGAGATTGCAGAAAAGATGTTGCAAGACAATGGCATATATGATGTAAAAGTTACTTCCATCGAAGGGCATCTTACCGATCATTATAATCCTGTAAAAAAAACAGTAAACTTAAGTACCACCGTCTATGAAGGCAGAAATGCAGCAGCAGCGGCAGTAGCGAGTCATGAATGTGGCCATGCTGTGCAACATGCCAAGGCATATACCTGGTTAAAAATGCGCTCTCTGCTGGTGCCTGTTGTGAATGTTACTTCCTCCTTTATGCAATGGGTGATTTTAGGAGGAATCCTGCTATTGGCAAATACGGGTAACCCTACCGTTCTTGCTATCGGAGTATGCCTTTTCGGTGCAACTACTTTGTTTTCTTTTATTACACTACCAGTCGAATTCGATGCTAGCAGAAGAGCTCTTGCCTGGATAGAAAAATCAGGGGTTGTTTCTTCACAAGAACATGCCCAATCTAAAGATGCATTAAAGTGGGCCGCTTTAACTTACGTTGTTGCGGCTCTGGGTTCTTTGGCTACTCTTCTTTATTATGTTTCTCTGCTTTCGGGAAGAAGAAATTAACGTTTTTTTACTATTTTAAGGGGTCTGGAATTTTTCCCGACCCTTTTTTATTTTACCTGGTATTATTTTAAACAAAAAAGATATGACTTTTCAATTTTCAGAAGAACAGCTTGCCGTTCAAGCAGCAGCAAGAGATTTTGCAAGAGTGGAATTGCTTCCCGGTGTAATTGAAAGAGATGAAAAGCAAATCTTTCCAAAAGAGCAAATAGAAAAATTGGGGCAACTTGGTTTTATGGGTATGATGGTTTCCCCTCAATATGGAGGGGGTGGGATGGATACAATATCTTATGTACTTGCCATGGAAGAGATTTCAAAAATAGAACCGGCAGTCTCTGTTTGCATGTCTGTGAATAATTCTCTTGTTTGTTGGGGAATTGAGAAATATGGAACGGAAGAACAAAAACAAAAATACCTCATCCCTTTGGCAAAAGGGGAAAAAATCGGTGCCTTTTGCCTTTCTGAACCGGAAGCCGGCTCAGATGCAACTTCACAACAAACAACTGCGGAAGACAAAGGGGATTACTATCTGCTCAATGGAACAAAAAACTGGATAACTAATGGCAATTCAGCCTCCGTCTATTTGGTAATTGCACAAACCGATCGCAGCAAAAGTTACAAGGGCATTAATGCGCTGATTGTTGAAAAAGGAATGGAAGGCTTTACCGTTGGCCCAAAAGAAAACAAAATGGGCATACGAGCTTCAGACACGCATTCCCTTCTGTTTGAAAATGTAAAAGTCCCCAAAGAAAATCGCATTGGCGAAGATGGCTTTGGTTTTACCTTCGCCATGAATACCTTAAATGGCGGAAGAATAGGAATTGCTGCACAAGCACTTGGTATTGCTTCCGGTGCAATGGAGCGATCGGTACAATATTCCAAAGAGCGAAAAGCTTTTGGCAAACCTATAGCCGAGCATCAAGCTATTCAATTTAAAATTGCAGAGATGGCAGTACAAATTGAAGCGTCACGGCTTCTTTGTCTTCAGGCAGCATGCAAAAAAGATCAAAAACTCGATTTTTCCCAAGAAGGTGCAATGGCTAAACTCTTTGCCTCTAAAACGGCCATGGATACAACTATTGAAGCGGTTCAAATACATGGAGGGTACGGTTACGTAAAAGAATTTCATGTGGAACGAATGATGCGGGATGCCAAAATCACTCAGATTTATGAGGGAACATCGGAAATACAAAAAATAGTGATCTCAAGAGGTTTATTAAAGAAGTAATAAAAAAGATTTTTTCCAGGTCCTTTTTTTCGATAAAAAATGTATTCTCGCAATTTTTAATCCTTGAAAAGTTGAAAAAATCAAAGCAATATATTAGATTTGTACAAAAAATTCTTCCCAAATTATTTAACTTTTTTAGAATTATTTAAAATCTTAAACTCCAAATTCATGGAAGATTACAATAAAATAATAGAATCCTTGGGAGTTCGATTCGTGCGATCTAAAAATATAAGAATCATTCAACCCCTTACTGTAGAAAATTATTACGATGTTACCAATACAATAATGTTGGTAAACAAAGGCGAAATTTCCTTTGGAGAGGAGCGGCATAAGGTAAATGAAGGAGATATGCTTTTTATTCCCGGAGGGAGGATGGCTTCTATAACATATGGCAAGTTTAACCCTGTAAAACTTACGAACGAAGACTTGCTAAACAATCGGGATAAATTTTTGGGAATAAACCCTAACCCGGAAAACAATCAGGAATTTGATAATTATAGTTATGTAAGCTTTGAGGCTAAGGTTTTTGATTCCGTCAACTTTTTTGCTTCGCTGGATATTTCTGCTTTTGTCATTTCCAATAATACGCACCTTGCCAACATAATATCTGAAACGGTAAAAGAGGATCATTATGAAATTGCCGGAAAAGACAGGGTTATTAAGATAAATACAGAAAGAATTGTTATAGAAATTATCCGGCATGTCCTTCAAAAGAGACTCTTTGTAGAGCAACTTGCAACCAACAGCACTTACTTTAAAGACCCAAGACTACTAGACATTTTTGGCTTCATCAAGAAAAACTTGGGTGGTGACCTTTCCAACAAAGTATTAGCCAATGTAGCCAATGTTTCTGAAGATTATGTCGGTCAATATTTTAAAATGCTTACGGGTATTAATCCACAAGATTATATTGAGTATCAACGTATGGAAATGGCTGTTAATCTTTTACGGACTTCCAAAAAATCTATCCGTGAAATAGGGCGAGAAGTAGGTTACAAAGATACTGCTTATTTTTGTCGCAGATTTAAAATGATGTTTGGAATTCCGGCAGGCAAAATGCGTAGAAGAGAAACCCTAATGAATTTATAAATTTTCGTTTTTAACAAATATAAAAAAGCACCTTTTAAAGTGCTTTTTTATATTTATGCTATTCAAGATTTAATTTCAGACTTCTTCCCTTACTTGCCTAAATCGGCTTTTTTTATCAAATCCTCATCTCTATCGGTGATTGCTACTACAGCAAAGCGCTTTGCTTTGGTAATATTCATTTCATCGAGAATATCTACCAGGTTTTTGTACCGGCTCTTTTTAGAGGGTTTAATAATAATCACCAAATCCTTTACTTCATCTAATTTTTCAAGTATTTGCTTCCGAATCCCGTTTACGGAATAATCGGTTTGTTGCACATCGGGGTTTTCAAACCCTGAATAATAATAAACTTTGTCTGCTTCCCCCAAAACAATAGTAAAAGCTTTTGAAGCAGCAACGGGAGCTACATCTTTTGTCGCTGTTTTATCGGGCATATTCACATGCATTGCCTTTGGCTTCCCAAAAGTAGTGGTGAGCATAAAAAAAGTAATCAGAAGAAACCCAAGATCTACCATTGGTGTCATATCTACCTTTGTTGAGGCTTTTTTTGACCTTTTTCCACCTTTTCCTTGTGCGGAATTATTTACTTCTGCCATTTAATTTTCCAGCGTGGTTATTAAATTAAACTTATTGATATTTTCGTCTTGCAAAGTTCCTATAATAGTATTGATAAGCGAGTAATTAACATCCTTATCTCCTTTTATCGCAAACCGGAATTTTTTTTCTCCCTGACGGGAAAAGCGTATCCAATCTGCAAGTTCATTGTTTGTCGAATCTACAGGAACACCTGTATATTTAAGATTCTCTCGCTGTTGTTTCGATAGGTTTAACACGGTTTTAAGTTGGGCGAAAGGAAAACCTACTTCCTCCATTTTAGCAAATGCAGCTTGCTCTGTTGTTGTTACTTTAAAATGGTATTTTTCAGCCATTTTTTTCAAGGCATTTATGCGCGTTTGCTTATCATCCACAGAGAAGAACACTACTCCATTTTTCTGAACAGCTATCGTTATAATATTTGTATCCGGAGCTTTAATTTCTGATTGGGAAGATGGTATATCAACTAAAGCCTTTTCTTCGGGTTTAAACTTGGTTGTCAACATAAAGAACGTGAGCAACAAAAAAGCCACATCACACATAGCGGTCATGTCGAGAGAGATATTTCTTCTAGGTATTTTTACTTTTGGCACAAGCTTTAGATAATCGTTGTTACTGGATTATACTTTATTAAACAAGTCTTTTCAAGAATTGAACAAAGTAAAGCGAAAAAGAATTTCAGATTATGCATCTCAAATTATTCGTATTAATCTTCGGGATAACGCTTGTGTGTTGCCACAGCTATCCTATTCCAAATATTTATAACACCAATTTGCATAATTATTTGAGCTATTGCATTACTACTAAATAGTTTTTCGGCTTTTTGATATGTTTCCTTTGTAAGCCCTCGCTCTGTTATTTTAGTTATCTCATCGGTCATAGCCAAGGCAACTCTTTCCTCCTCATCAAAAAGAGGGCTTTCCCACCAAGCACTCAAAGCATACATTCTTTGTTCGCTCTCTCCTGCTTTTTTTGCCTCTTTGGTATGCATCTCAATACAATAAGCACATCCGTTTATTTGAGATGCCCTGATTTTAATAAGTTCTCTGAGTTTTAAGCTCAGATCTGTTCCTTTCAGGTATTGTTCTAAGCCCGTCATCGCTCTATATGCCTGCGGCTCTAATTCCAAAACATCAATACGTTGATCCATTCTATCCGATTTTTTGTATTAAATTTATGCTTAGAGATCGATTAGCTTCTAACAATTCAGCTCCTTTATTGCCAACCAAGCCATAAGCCCTGCCCCTAAAGGCAATGCCGTTTCATCTATATTAAAAGTCGGCGTATGTACTCCCGACGTAATCCCCTTAGATACATTGCCCGTGCCCAGTCTATAAAAGCAGGCATCTACTTTTTGAGTATAATAAGCAAAGTCTTCTGCTGCCATCCAAATATCAAGATCTACAACATTTTCCTTTCCGATGTATTCTTCTGCAAAGCCTCTCAGGCGAGATGTAAGTTGGGGGTTATTTTTAAGAAAGGGGTATCCGTTTAAAATAGTAAATTCACATTTAGCTCCCATTCCCTCGGCAATAGCTTCCGCCATTTTCTTCATTTTCTTATGCCCTTCTTGTCGCCATTTTTCATCCAATGTTCGGAATGTCCCTTCAATTTTAACTTCATCAGGAATAATATTGGTTGCGCCCATCCCGATGATTTTCCCAAAGGAAAGAACCGAAGGTGTCCTCGGGTCGCAATTACGGCTAATAATTTGTTGTAAGGCAATAATTATATGACTGGCAATTAAAATGGGATCGATACTTTTATCGGGCATAGCCGCATGCCCTCCCTTGCCTTTTATGGTAACATAAATTTCATCGGCACTTGCCATATACATTCCTTCCCTAAAACCTATTTTCCCGGCTGGTATTGCCGGCATTACATGTTGTCCGATAACATTTACCGGGCTTGGATTTTCCAGGACTCCTGCTTTTATCATCAAAGACGCCCCCCCCGGGATTTTTTCTTCCCCAGGCTGAAAAATAAGTTTTACCGTTCCTTCGAAGCTGTCTTTTACTGTATTTAAAATTCTTGCAACACCCAGTAAGCTGGAGGTATGTACATCATGTCCGCAAGCATGCATTACACCAGGATTTGTCGATTTATAATCTACAGCATTGGTTTCTTCAATAGGTAAAGCATCTATATCTGCTCGGAGGGCAATGACCTTTTTTTGAGGGTTTTTCCCTCTGATAAGCCCAACAACTCCCGTATCGGTAATATCTGTATGCGTTTCTATAGCAAGCGATTTTAGTTTTTCAGCTATAAAATCGGAGGTTTTATATTCTTCGAAAGAAAGTTCGGGATTAGCGTGTATATGCCTTCTGTCGGAAACAATATCAGGCGTGAACTCGTGGGCAAGCTCCTTTACTTTTTCAGATAACCTCATAAAAAAGGATGGATTAGTAATTAATATTTATATTATCGGGGACAATTACGGCATTGGGAAAATCGTTTTTGAGTTCCCCATACAAATAATTTGCTTCAAGCCGATTTATTGCATCGCCGGCTTTAACTCTAAAATTGGGGGCACGATATTCTATATATACTTTTTCTTTTGTCAAAATATGTGCTTTCTCTTTAACCATTGTCGCTTCGTCTTTGCTATTTCCCGAATACAGCATTACCCGAAACCCTTTTGCTGATGTTGGAGAATTAACCGCTATTTCATCCAGTTTTTTATTAATCTGTGCAGACACGTCTGCTGTAGCACCTACAGGTGTTTCCTCTGGTATTACAACAGTAGCAGCGGATGTATCCTTTTCGTATTTTGGACGAAACTGGGATAAGTCTTCTTGTATAGTGGATTTAGACGAAGTCGATTTTTGAGAAACACCCGAAGCGCAGGAAAATAAAGCGGCAAACAAGGTTAGTGAAAAAACCTGTGAAATACTTTTATTCATAATTTTATTCATCTTAGAAAAGAAAATATTGAGAAAGGGCAAAAGGGTAAATCCTTCTGCCTTTTTATTCTTATTCTTCATCCATAATAACGCAACGGTTTTGCTCTACGTCTTCTTCGACTGTCTTATATTTTACATCCTTTTTAATGCTCCCGTCGAGATATTGTACGCTTACCCGGTCGTTCCGATTCGCTACTTTTTTTGACTTCACGGGCATTACTTTTTCTGCTTCTGAGGAAGAGGAAGGATCTATGTATGCCGAATTACTAAGAGAGGAAGTAACTTCTTCTTTCTTTTCTTTATATTTTTGCCTAGGCAATTTTGCCTGCCTTGCCTCCCTGACATCATCTGCATCCTGAACCGGAATATCTGCACGGAGAAGGAAAGAGATTATTTCTTCATTAATCTTAGAAATAAACGCTTTAAAAAGATTAAATGCTTCAAATTTGTAAACCAAAAGAGGGTCTTTTTGCTCATATACTGCACTTTGTACCGACTGTTTCAGGTCATCCATATCTCTTAGATGTTCTTTCCAGGCTTGATCGATAATAGAAAGTGTCGCATATTTCTCCAGTTTATTTACCAATTCTCTGGAATCAGGCTTAATAAGTGCCTTAAGATCGGCCGATATATTTAATTGTCTTGTCCCATCTGTGAAAGGAATCATTACAGACTCAACCGTCGCTCCCCGTTGCTTAAACAAATCACTAAAAACAGGATCTGTTTTATGCTTTAGCATTTGATTTTTCTTATTGTACTGCTCCAATGCTTGCTCATACAGGCGATTCAATAGTATTTGAGAATCCTCCTTCATTAGCTCCTCCTCGGCAATATCTGTATTGGTAGACAAAATACTGAGAGCATTGAGTTTAAAATTCTCATAGTTTCCAGAGACTTGCCCATTTAGGACAAGATCTTCACAGGTATCAAAAAGCATGTTCATGATATCCAACTGAAGCCTCTCACCATACAGAGCATTCTTCCTTCTCTTATAAATCACCTCCCGCTGGCTGTTCATAACATCGTCATATTCAAGAAGCCTTTTTCTTGTGGCGAAGTTATTTTCTTCTACTTTTCTTTGTGCTCTTTCAATGGATTTGGTAATCATCGAATGTTGAATAACATCTCCATCCTGATGCCCCATTCTATCCATGAGTTTAGCAATTCTTTCAGAACCAAACAAACGCATCAGGTTGTCTTCCAATGAAACAAAAAACTGAGAAGACCCCGGGTCTCCCTGACGGCCGGAACGCCCCCTTAGCTGCCTGTCAACCCTCCTGGATTCATGCCTTTCCGTACCTACGATAGCCAATCCTCCGGCTTTTTTGGATTCCGGCGTTAGCTTTATATCCGTTCCCCTTCCCGCCATGTTGGTAGCAATCGTTACAGTAGCAGCCGTCCCCGCTTCCGCTACAATTTCCGCTTCCCTTTGGTGTTGCTTTGCATTCAATACGTTATGGCGAATATTTCTTATTTTGAGCATTCTGCTAAGTAGTTCAGAAATTTCAACGGAAGTAGTACCAACCAAAACGGGCCGGCCAATTTTTGTAAGCTCTACAATTTCATCGGCAACCGCATTGAATTTTTCTCTTGTGGTTTTATATACTTTATCTTGCACATCATATCGGACAATCGGCCTGTTGGTAGGTATAACAACTACGTCGAGTTTATATATTTCCCAAAACTCTCCGGCTTCTGTTTCTGCTGTACCTGTCATACCTGCCAGTTTGTGGTACATCCTAAAGTAGTTTTGCAAGGTTACGGTTGCATAGGTTTGAGTAGCTTCCTCTACTTTTACATTTTCTTTTGCTTCCAACGCTTGATGCAAACCGTCTGAATACCTTCTTCCTTCCATCACCCGACCGGTTTGTTCATCAACAATTTTCACTTTGCCATCTAAAAGAATATAATCTACGTCCTTTTCAAAAAGAGAATAGGCCTTTAACAATTGGTTAACAGAGTGAATTCTTTGGGAGGTAGTGGAAAAATTTTTGAGTAGTTCTTCTTTCTGCTTTATTCTATCTTCTTCGGGAATGGATGTATCCTTTTCAATTTGCGTAATCATTGTCCCAATATCGGGAAGAACAAACAACGTTACATCCTCATTTTCATGCGTCATAAATTCAATACCCTTTTCTGTAAGCTGAACGGTATTTTGTTTTTCGTCAATAGTAAACAAAAGCGGCTCATCGGCTTCGGGCATCAACTTAGAATTTTCTGCCAAATAAATATTTTCCGTTTTCTGCAAAATACTCTTTATCCCGGTTTCACTAAGATATTTGATAACCGGCTTACTTTTTGGAAGCCCCCGGAATGCTCTAAAAAGGGAAAGCCCTCCTTCTTTTTCATCGCCCTCGCTAATTTTCTTTTTTGCTTCGGTTAAAAAATTGTTTACCAATTTCTTTTGGGCATCTACCAATCGGGATACACGGGGTTTCAACTCATAATATTCATGCTCATCCCCCTTGGGAACAGGTCCGGAGATAATAAGCGGTGTCCTTGCATCATCAATAAGTACAGAATCTACTTCATCTATCATGGCATAGTGATGTTTTCTCTGTACAAGTTCATCGGTATCTCTAGCCATATTATCTCTCAGATAATCAAAGCCAAACTCATTGTTTGTTCCGTAAGTTATATCGGCTTGGTAAGCCTTTTTTCTTTCTTCGGAATTTGGCTCGTGCCTATCAATACAATCTATTGTAAGTCCATGAAATTCATAAAGTGGTGCCATCCATTCACTATCCCTTCGGGCCAAATAGTCGTTTACGGTAACAATATGTACACCTCTGCCAGCTAAGGCATTAAGATAAGTAGGCAATGTTGCGACCAAGGTTTTTCCTTCCCCTGTTGCCATCTCTGCAATATTTCCTTTATGAAGAGCGGCACCACCAATTATTTGAACATCGTAGTGCAGCATATCCCAAACTACTTCAGAGGAAGCAGCAATCCACTTATTTTTCCAAATAGCTTTATCCCCACTTATTACAACATTGCTTTTTGTTGCTGCCAATTTCCGGTCAGATTCATTGGCTGTTACTACAAGCTCTCCGTTTTCTTTGAGCCTTTTCGCCGTTTCCTTGATTACAGCAAATGCCATTGGAAGTATTTTATCAAGTACTTCTTCCAGTTTTTTATTCCGCTCCTCCTCCAACTTATCAACTTCAGCAAAAAGGGCCTCTTTTTGATGAACCGAAAGGCTCATATCTTCGGTTGCTTTTTTGCGGTTTTCTGAGATTTTAGTATCTATATCCTTAAGGTATTCTTCTATTTCTGCTTTTAGCTCTAAGGTTTTAGCTCTAAGTTCATCATCAGAAACAGTTTGTATTTTTTGATATTGGTCATTGACCAACTTTACATAGGGGAACAGTCGTTTCAAATCCCTTTCGGACTTGGTTCCAAATATTTTTAAAAGATTTTCTAGCATTAGGAAATTGTGGAATATATTAACTAATATTTAACTCAAATATAAGAATTTCAGTTTTGCATATTTAAAAAAAATCAGAATACCTGATACATTTCAAATTTTTATTTCCCCTTCAAAAACCATTTCGGCAGGTCCTGAAAGGTAAACATCTTTGTATTGCCCTGCCTCTTCACTAAATGTTACCATAAGTTCTCCTCCTTTAGTAATCACTTTTACATTATTGGGATATCCTTTCAAAAAGGCGGCGATGGAGGCAGCTGTAACACCTGTACCGCAACTAAGCGTTTCATCTTCTACCCCTCTTTCATAGGTGCTTACTTTTATGGTTTGCTTATCTATTTCCTGTACAAAATTCACATTGGTTCCTTTTTCCCGAAAGCGCTTATTATTCCTAATCTTATAGCCTTCCTCATACACGGGAAATCCTTCAAGGTTATTTACAAATTGCACATAATGAGGAGATCCTGTGTCAAGAAAGAAAAAACCTTTCCCCCTTTCCACGGCATCTACATCAATCATTTTCAGGAATACTTTAGTATCCTTTACATAAGCATCATGTATTCCGTCAACAGCAAGAAAGGTCGTTTCCTTTTCTATTATACCAAGATCATGCGCAAACTTTACAATACACCTACCTCCGTTACCACACATACTGCTTCTATTTCCATCGGAATTGAAATAGACCATACTAAAGTCGTAGCTGGAATTATTTTCAAGTAGAATAAGCCCATCTGCACCAATTCCAAACCGACGATTGCAAAGGAAATTTACCAGATCGGTATTTTGCGGATCGAAATGATTTTTTCGGTTATCAACCAGTATAAAATCATTACCGGTTCCCTGATATTTAAAAAATTCCAGTTTCATTTTTCTTTTGTAATACATTCAATCGTTATGCCATTTACTTAAACCATGACAAAGAGGCATAAACTGAAAAAAGCTCCTTATTGGGGAGCTTTCAAATATACTTACTTCTTGGAAGAATTCTTATGCTTTAGACCGGATAAGTGATTTTTTATCCTCTTTTATCCTTGCCGCTTTACCTTTTTTAGTTCTTAGATAAAATAACCGGGCCCTTCTTACAGAACCTTTTCTAAGCACTTCTATTTTTTCGATACTTGGGGAAAGGATCGGAAAAATTCTTTCTACGGCAATTCCACTGGAAATTTTACGTACTGTAAAAGTTTCTCCGGTACTGTTGGGGTTTCTTCGCTGAAGAACTACTCCCTGATATATCTGAATTCTTTCCTTGTTTCCTTCGGAAATCTTTACATGTACATTTACAGTATCTCCTGCTTTGAATTGTGGAAAGTCTTTTTTCTTTTCACAAAATTCTGCTTCTATGGCTTTGAGTAATTCGCTCATGTGCGTTTAATATTTTTTTAAGTCTTTTTTCAAAAACGGACTGCAAATATAGCTATTTATTTTTGAAGCAACCAGTTTTTAACTATTATTTTTGAATTTATCATAAAGTTCCGGTCTTCTTTCTTTTGTTCTTTCCAGGGCCTTCTCGAAACGCCAGGCTTCTATTTTGCCTTCATGCCCCGAAAGTAGCACATCTGGTACTTTTAAACCCTTAAAATTTGCGGGGCGAGTATAAACCGGAGGTGCTAACAAATCGTCTTGGAAAGAATCGGTAAGGGCTGAAGTCTCGTCGGAAAGCACACCGGGAAGCAACCGGATCACTGCATCAGCAATAATGGCAGCAGGTAATTCGCCCCCGGAGAGTACAAAATCGCCTATACTTATTTCTTTGGTTACCAGTTGCTCCCTTACTCTTTCATCTATTCCTTTATAATGACCGGAGATTATAATGATATTTTCAAGAAGAGATAAGCCATTGGCTGTTTTCTGATCGAAGGTTTCACCATCGGGGGAAACATAGATAATTGCATCATACTTTCTTTCGGACTTCAATCGCTCAATGCAGTTAAATAAAGGCTCGGGCATAAGTACCATGCCTGCACCGCCTCCAAAAGCATAATCATCTATTTGCTTTTGTTTATAGGGCGAAAAATCCCTAAGGTTTTGCACTACTAATTCTGCATGCCCTTTATTTTGTGCCCTTTTTAAGATGGATTGGTTGATAAAACTATCGAGTAAAGCAGGTACGGCAGTAATTATATCTATGCGCATATTATTCGAGATATAAGTCGAGCAGCCCCTGGGGAAGAGAGACTTGAACAAGGTGTTTTTCTTTGTCTACGGACGTTACAATGGAATCGGTAATTGGGATGAGTACTTCTTTCCCTTTGTACTCCATAACGAGAAGATCATTTCCGGGATTTTCCACGACTTCGATTATTTTACCAAGTAAGCCTTCTATCGTGTCTTTTACTTCAAATCCGATAATGTCATGGTAATAAAACTGTGAAGCCGCTAATGGCGGAAGTTGGCTTAAAGGAAGGAATAATATTTTACCTGAAAAGGTTTCTGCCTGTGCAACAGAATCTACATCTTCAAACTTTATAAGGGCTTTATTTTTATTGATCGTAATTTTTTCAATAAAAAAAGGAATCAGCTTTTGGTTGATTTCAACAAAAACTGATTCCAATTTTTTATATGCCTCCGGTTCATCCGATTGTAAATTTACCTGAACCTCACCAGCTATTGCATGTGGTTTTATTATATATCCGAGTTCAAAATAGTCTTTTGCCAACATCTCCCGGATTCGGCTTTTTACTCTGCTGCAGGTTTTTCTTCTGTTGATGCCTCATCTGCAGGTTTTTCTTCTACCGATGCTTCAACTTTTGCTGTTTCTTCAACTACAGGCGTTGATGTTTCCGCAGGAACTTCGGCAGATGCTGTCTCTCCCGGAGTTTCTTCAGCCTTAGGGGCTTCTGTTTCTACGGGCTTTTGTTTTGCTGCTATTGCTGCTTTTCTAGCTTCATTTACCTTGGTTTCGGCAGCCATTCTTGCTTTATGCTCAGCCGCTTTTTTATCAGAAGCAGTGGTAGCAGAAGCAGTCTCTTTCTTCTCTTTCTCTTCTTTCCAAGCATTAAATTTCTTATCTGCCTGCTCTTGTGTGATAGCACCTTTATTTACCCCAACCTGGAGATGTTTTTTTAGCATGATGCCTTCACCGGACAAAAGAGTCCTTGCTGTATCGGTAGGAAGAGCTCCCTCCATAATCCAATAAAAGGCTCTATCGGTTTTTAAATCTAAAGCAGGAGGTTGTGCATTTGGATTGTATAATCCAATTTTTTCAATGAATTTTCCGTCTCGCGGAGCTCTTGAATCTGCCACAACAACATCGTACCTTGCGTACTTTTTGCGTCCACGACGCATTAATCTGATTTTAGTTGCCATATTAAATAATAAACGTTTGTTTAGCGATGGAACTCGTCCATCAAATGGAGGGCAAAATTATAAAATTATTTGTTGTTAACAAAGTAAAGGTTAAAAAGATTCGGGAGGTACAGCCCTTTCTTCTGTAAAGCAATGTCAGTAAAATAATCGTTTTTAGCATAAAAATTTGCAATTTAGAATTTCCACGCTTAAAAAAAGAAAATGAAACTTTGTTTTGCCACCAACAATTTAAATAAAATTGCTGAAATCAGCACTTTGCTAGGAACTTCCTTTGAGATTATAAGCCTGACAGACTTAAATTGCATGGAAGATCTTCCGGAAACGCAAGCTACTATTGAGGGAAATTCTCAACAAAAAGCAGCGTACATTTTTAACAAGTATGGCACAAATTGTTTTGCGGATGATACAGGCTTAGAAGTGCTTGCCTTAAATGGTGCTCCCGGCGTATTTTCTGCACGCTATGCAGGGTTGCATGGTTCTTCCGAAGACAATATAAACCTTCTGCTAAAAAATTTAGAGGGGATTGAAAACCGTTCTGCTCAGTTTGTAACAGTCATTACCTTAATAATAGAGGGGGGCATATACCAATTTTCGGGTAATATTAAAGGGACAATCTTAAAAGAAAGAAAAGGAGGCAAGGGATTTGGCTATGATCCGATTTTTCTACCGGAGGGTTGTGAAAGGACATTTGCCGAAATGAATAAAGAAGAAAAGAATAAAATAAGCCACCGAGGCAAAGCCGTAAGTAAAATGATTGATTTTCTTTTGAACAGATGATAACAATAGGAACATCCATATATTTATTCAGCCCAAGTAATCATTTCATCTCAGCTATAAAAATTAAGAAGACAAAATTGTGCAAGTTTTGTCCTCTTTAAAAGTTATAAAACAATAATCTTTTACAGAAATGATCATTCTGCACTTTTAAAAATTTCCGATAGTTTTTCGATGCTTATTTTTGCCATTAAATAATCATACACGGCTTTTAGGTAATTCTGCTCTGTGCGAATTAATGATTTTTCGGTGTCTAGTAAATCACTGTATTTAAATGCTCCTAATGCAAATTGTTGTTTTTGTGTTGCTTCGATTGTCTGCGACAAAGCATAATTTCTTTGCGTTATTTGCATATTCTCCAAGGCATTCTCGAGTTCAGTCATAGCTTTTTCGAGTTCATAATCAACGTCGGCTGTTTTTTGTTTGATTTCCAAATCTGTTTGCAGAGTCCTTATTTTATAGCGTTGAACATTATTATAATTTTTAAAATCAGAAGTAATGGGTAGGCTTAATCTCAAACCTAAATAGCTATAAGGCGACCACCAATTGGATTTCCCATACTCAAAATTTTTATATAAAAACTGTTGGGAATAACTGGCAAAAAGCGAAATCGTAGGCAATGCATTTTGACGCATTTTTTTTATCTGTAAGGCATTTGCCTGTTGCTGTAACTGCAATTGCTTTACTTCTGTTTGGTTATTGATGTTTACAGGTAGTTGCTCCTGATTTTCCTCAAAGTTTGCCCCTCCGATTGTATCGGACAATGTAACAATGGTTTCTTCGGGAACATTGATTTGGTATTTTAGATTGTCTAAGGAGAGCTCATAACGCTGCTTCGTCGTTGTTGTTTGTATTTTGGCATTTTCATAATCGAGCTGAACTTGCCGATAATCATTTTCTATAAGCACTCCTTGTTTATATCGCCCCTCTGCCAATTTAACATATTCCTCGTATCGATTTTCATCTTTAACTGCTACTTCGTATTGCAGCTTTTTCAATAATACATTTAAGTATGCTTCTGCTATTTGGTTTTTAATTTCAATTTCTGTGGCGCGGTTTTTTTCCTTCTGCAAATCCAGGTTATTTTTTGCGAGTTTTATATCGGTATTAATCCCTGGTTGGTAAAGCGCTTGATTAAGGTCAAGGCTAAAAGCGGTAGCATTTTTTGACCCAAGTGCTATTAAGCTTGGTTCAGTTAAACCCACAAAGCCTTCCGGGACATACATTGCTTTCAATTGGGTATTATATTCTACGTTAACAGAAGCACTAATATCGGGCAACCATTCTTTTTTCCTTTTACTGACGGTATTGGCAGCTATGGTAATATTGTATTTATTCGCCTGGATATCATAGCGGTTTTTTATCCCGAGATCAATGGCTTCTTCCATGGTAATGGTAAGGTTGTTTTCTGTTTGTGCATAGCCTGAAAAGGCAATGCTTATGAAAACGATAAAGAACATTTTTTTCATTCTACTCCATTTAAATATTGTCAATGTGCTACTCCCTTCAATTCCGTTTTTTTATTTCTTATCAATAATATCACAGGAATGCAAAGGAGGACAACAACTCCTACCATTAAAAACCCATGGTCATAGCTGACCAACAATTGTTGTTTTGTTATAAGCTGGCTCATTGCTTGGTAAGCAGCACTTTTTGCTTCATCGGGTGCGTAACCGGCGGCTATAAAAGCTTGCTTATAACCAGCAATTTTTTCCACACTAAGTGGATTATAAGCATTGACATAGTTAGCCATATTCCCTCTTGCAATGGCATTTTGGTGGTTAAGGAATATATTTATAAATGCAACGCCAATAGCTCCTCCAAATCGCTTCATCATATTCGATAAACCCGTGCCCTGTGCCAAATCTGAGCCTCGTAATTCCCCCAAAGCCAAGGATATTACAGGCATCATTAAAAAAGCATTTCCAAGTCCTCCAATAATAAACGGAATTATAAAATGCGCTTTATTTGAATCGGGAGAAGAAAATGAAAGTATTGTTAAAAAAATAACAATCATCGTCAAACCAGAGAGCATTACAACTTTTGGGTTTGCTCCTTTGGATAAAGCCCTGCCCACGAGAACCATACCAACGGCTGTAGCAAGAGCTTTATATAAAAGGAACACTCCTGTTTGCAAGGCAGTCCAACCCAAAGTTGTCTGCACAAACAGTGGGAATATAAACATACTTCCCATTGTAATAGCACCGGTAATCAGGCTCATTCCATTGCCCATTGCCAGGTTATAATTTGCTAAAAGGCGAATATTTACTGCGGGGTAATCGATACTGAGTTCTCGTATTATAAAAGCGATAATAGCTATAAAGGAGATAATGGAAAGAATGGTTATTTCTGTACTTTCAAACCAATATTTTTCGCCTCCTTCTTCCAATATATACTGGAGTGTGCTAATAGCAATCGCTATAAATAGAATTCCCCACCAGTCAATTTTGCGTGGCTTTACAAGCCCTTCAAGGTTATTTACATAGAGCCAGGAAAGAACCGCTGCCAAAGCGCCGACGGGAATATTTACAAAGAAGATCCAATGCCAGGAAAGACTATCTACAATAAATCCACCTAAGACAGGACCAATAACCGGTCCCAAAATAATTCCCAGCCCAAAAATAGTGTTTGCTGTATTTATTTTTTCAGGTGGAAATTCCCCTACAATAATGCTTTGCCCGGTAGATAATAGGCCTCCACCGCCAAGTCCTTGAATAAACCGCCAAATCACTAAAGACCATAGGCTTACTGACATACCACACATCAATGAAGCAAAGGTGAAAAGAATAACCGATCCGGTGAAATAAAATTTCCGCCCGATAAGGTTGGAGAGCATACCAGAGAGGGGAATAACAATAACATTGGCAATGCTATATGCTGTAACAACCCAGGCAATTTCAGTTCTTGTTGCTCCTATACTTCCACTTATTTCCCGTAGTGCAACGTTTACAATAGTTGCGTCTATTAATTCCAACATGGCACAACTAACGGCTGTAATTACCAAGATCCACCTGGTTTCATAAACAGGTGCATTTGATTGGCGCAAAGTGTCGTTCATCTCATTGGGTTTTAATTTTTACAAATGCACTCAAGCCTTGAAATAGAAGATCTGACTTTTCTTTGGGCACATCTATGAGGGCGATGCGTAGAGGAAACCGTTGCACTATTTTAATAAAATTTCCGGTTGCATTGTCTGGTGGAATTAAAGAAAACCGAGCTCCTGTTGCGCCTCCACCCGATACTACTTTTCCTTTTAATTTCATACCCGGATAGGCATCGACATGTATGATGACTTCTTGTCCCGACCTGATATTATCAAGCTGTGTTTCTTTCACATTTGCCGTAACCCAAAGATGTTGGTTATCGACAATGGCACAAAGGGCTTGCCCCGTCAAGACATACTGCCCAAGCTCTACGGAGCGTTTGGTAACGATTCCGGATGAAGGAGCTAAAACATAAGCATGGCTAAGTTCTTCCTGTGCCAACTGTAAATTGGCTTCTTTTTCTTTAATGAGGGCTTGTATTGCCAAAATTTGCTTGTGAGCGGCCTTCGCTTGTGATTTTAACCCCAAAGAAGTAATTACCGAAGATTGTTGAAGGCTTACTGCTTTTTTATAATCAGCTTGAGCTTGTTGTAATTCGGTTTTAGCTGTTTCATATTGCTCTTGAGTAAGTGCCTTTATTTGTAACAGGGCTTTGGCTCGGTCAAAATCGCTTTGTGCTTTAGTAAGACGGGCTTGAGTCGCAGCAATCGTTTGTTCATTTGATATGGATGTTTTCAGCGAAGCATCGGCACTTTGAATGCTTGCGCGTTCTTTGCTATCCGTTACCCCCAGTTGGGCTTCTGCATTGCGTAGTGCAGCAATTGCTTGCTGTACTTTTGCATTTAAGACGACGGTATTAAAGGTAAAGAGCGTATCACCTTTTCTTACCTTCTGATTATCTTTAAAATATATATGATCGAGGTAAGCTGTAACACTAGCTCTAATCGGTATAATATTGCCATCTATTTGTGCATCATCGGTTGTTTCAAACGCCAAACTTTGTACCCATAGGAATACCCCAACACCAAACATTAGAATGAGCGCCAAAACAAGTATGCGCAATGCCTTAGGTGTTTTCTTTTTTGTTCCCTTTTCCATTTTATTCGTCTTTATAAACTCTTTGCTTTTTAATTTTATTAAATAATAAAACCGACCATTCGGTTCTTTTTAAAAAAATTACGTTTTTAATAAATCATACAATCCATTATAAATGGGTAGCAATTCTTCTTTTAGTTTTCCAAAATTACTATTTAATATTAAGCTAAGGCTAGCCCCGTCGTTGGTATAAATAAACAATCTTGCCACATGCTCATCGGCCATAGTTGGTTTTATTTCACCCTTTGCCTTTGCAATTTCAATAATCTTCATCCAGGCCTTCCGTTCTTCTGCATGGACTTCAAAAAACTTCGCTTTAAAGTCGGGAAGGATACGTATTGCTTCAAAAATGAGTGCGTAAAAGTTAAGTCCCCCTATTTTTTCTGCTTTCCGGGCTTTCATATGAATTGGGCTCTGATTATCAAGATTATTTAGTACATCTTGATAGAATGCTTGCAAAGACTCCTGCGAAAATCGGCTGTAATCGACATCCAGTAATTTTAGAAAATAATGGTTTACAATTTCTTTAAAAAGCTCCTCTTTACTTGAAAAATAATGATAGAAAGCTCCTTTTGATAAGCCGGATTTATTGACAATCTCCTTCATGGTAACGGCCTTATAATTCTTTTGTAAAAAAAGAAGATAAGCTGTTTTCAAAATATGGTCTCTTGAGTCATTCATAAAACCGACCGTTTGGTCTGCAAAGGTAGCTCAAAGTTTAGAAAGCAACAAAAGTTCCACAGAAATAATTTTTATCTTTCTTCCTAAATATGAAATGTGTTAAAAAAGGGGGCAGCCGATGCAATTTTGCTTTCTTACTGCCAATTTTCTCACTTAAGTTAAAAAATACTCTATAAACTTGTCACCAAATAAACGTTATTGATAATAAATATTTTATAGGAATAGTCAACAAAGTAGTTCTCTGCAAGCAAATTATCGAACTTGATTTACAGCTGATTTTGTTAAAAAAAGTATAAAAAGGTTTAGAACCCTATAATTCCTATTCTATATAAAAAATAAGACTTAAACCTATATACCTGCGTTCGATTATTAGTTTGACTGCAAACAAGCCAAAAAAAAATGTAGTTATGTGAGCATAAAAAGGGAAAGCTATACTTTTTGTTAAAAATAGGAAGCCAGGAGGTCTCAATAGCTTTGTTGTAAATCAAACGCAGGCTGATACTATTGTGCGCTAAGGGTAGAGCATATACCACCCCCTCGGGGTTTCGGTTTATCGGATTTAAACTTTCTAGAATCATATCAGCCGTTTCGGCTTTCATCCAAGCGGATTCTCAAAACAATCTTTGTAAACACGACACTATTTTGAAATGCTGCTTTTGAAATCAAAATGAATGAAATCGAAAGGATGAACGGAAAGCCAATCCCGAAGAGATGCAAGGGTTATAGAAAATCGTTTTTCTGGTAATTACAGAACCCTGAAGGGGTGAAAGAAATCATCTCCCCAACTCGTTTTTCATCGAGTCCCTGTATTTTTAATATCGAACGCAGGTTATATGGTAAGCATAATTTGGAAAAGATTGACAAAGGAAAAGGCAGAACAAAAAAAGGAGGGATCAGCAATGAATCTAAGCATCCGGCTTGGTAGTCCAAAGCATTCAAAAGCCAAATTTTTTTTTCGAAAGATTTACAATTAAGGTTCGGGAATATAGGAAAAATATAAAAACCTATCAGTTAAAGCTACAAGTGATTCTAAAAAAGAATCACTTGTAGAAAAAGCTCAAGTGTCGGAGGGAAAGGCAGGGTCTTAATCTGCTTTTATAAATTTCCTTACGGTTTCTGAATTCCCATTGGCAATCCTAAGGTAATACATCCCGGGTTTCAATTGGGAAGTATTGATTATAATATTCTTATCTGAATGAACGGTTTCCTTTGAAATCATAAGACCCTCTAAGGAATACGTACTAATGGACAAGCCCCCCAATAAATAAGGTGTCTGAATGGTTAAAGAATCTTTGCAAGGTACGGGAAAGAGCCGAATTAAATTTCCTTCGGATAATTCCTGCAACCCTGTAATTACGGTTCCACATTGATCAATATCCGCCGGGGAACCGGGTACAATACAGCTCTGGCTGTTTTCCCATCCCCAGCCGTCGCCGTCAGGATCTGAATTTGTACAGCAATAGGGATAGCCGTTTGAAGCAATATTTCCACAACACACTCCATTGATACTTATTTTAAAGTCAAGCGTACTTTTTGTTCCGCAGGCATTGGTATAAGTAGCGGTAGCTGTACAGGGCGTGCCTGCTGTAAGGGTTTGTTCCCGAGCTGTGCCGGAAATACCACAACCGCTCCAACTCCATGACCCCCCAGTAAACGGATGAGGGCCTAGAACCACTGTTGTACCTGCATTTGTTTTAACGGTGGAAAGGGCTTGCCAGGCTCCTCCGTCTATCTTTAAATAGGGGCTTAATGTGGTCGGAGGACAATTCGTATTGTTACAGGCACTGAGAATATCCGGAAGCTCATCCAGCGTTAGCACCAGGTCATGGTTATAAACAGTTCTTAAATAATTTTTGTCTACATCCTGCAGATAGGTGGTATGCCACTCCATCCACCAGGACCACATAGCTCCCTGACTCTTACATTGGTCCGGATCCGGCGGGATGCCGCATTCATGATAGGCTATCGGCATCGTATAGCCTTCAATATTATTTTTAGTAGCATTATACATGCTAAGGTGTGCTCCGCTTCCACTACCATACGTATCCGCTCCGGCAATGTCCACATACTGATTTCCGGGAAACCAATTTTCGTCCGGGTCTCCGGTATAGCATAATACCCAGATCAGGTTATTCAGGCCCCGGTCGTTTACAAAGTAGTTATACATCGTAGTCCACAATCGTTTAAACTGATCCGGTCCCCCTTTACCCCACCAGAACCAGCCGCCGTTTAATTCATGAAAAGGACGCCATAAAACAGGAACATTGGCATCTCGGAGCGCTTGAAGATGGTCCGCCTTTTTTTTGAGTTCACTCCAGAAAGCATTGTATTCTGCAGTTCCCTGCTGAAAGCACCTGTTAATATCAATAGTACCTTTGCTTGCCTCATAGCCTTCCCCCACGGAAGGTGCCCCCCAATGCCACATAATTGTGGGGATTCCTCCTTTTCTCCACCAGTCCATCGCCAATTGTACCTGAGCATTATTGGCGCTTTCGCTTATAAAGTCAAGGCCAAGGATGGCGGGTTGCTTTCCCGTGTTGTCTTTGATGTAGTTAAGTTCATCAAACCCCCAACCAGACCACATCTGCCCGGACAGAATTTTTTTACCGTATATATTTTGTATATAGCAATATAAAGCTTCTGCTTCTTTTGAAGGGTTCGGATTACTTAGTTTTCTGGACTGTCCGTAACTCATACAGCAAGAGAGGAGTGTGAATAAAATCAGTATGGGTATTTTTTGTAACATCGTCTTTTACGTTTTTAATGGTTGTTGATTAGATTATCTTCCCGGGCTAATAGCAGGGGTACAACAGACCGATAAAAAAGTAACAGCCGGGCAAGGGAAAACGGACAGAAGTCCACCAACTCTCTGTGAGGAAGTCAACGCAGCCCGGAATCTACCGTTTTGAAATCATAAGCCAAAATGAATCTCTGAAAAGTAGCTGAATACCCATTAAAGAAATTTAGTGTTTAATTCAAAGATATTGAGCTTGTTGCATGTAACAGGCATGATAGTCAAAAAATAAATGACAATCCCATACCAATCACTGGTTATCAGTCGCCCGTATCGGGATTTTTTGCAAAATAAACCCGGAGATTTAATTCAAACCGGTTTATAGTTAAAGAAGTAGTGTTTCCTGACGTATTGAAATAAGAAAAAAACAGATCGCCATATACGCTGAGAAAAGGAAAATGAACAACACCGCCCGAAATAACAAAGCCTTTATTTAGGGAATAATTTAATTCCACAGAAAAATTCCTCATAAGGAGCAGGCTCAATCCTGAGGTTACTCCCTTGTAGTGTTCGCGATTATAAAAGCCTTTTATTGCTGCGCGTAATTCATAATCAACAGATGTGAAAATTTTGTAATCACCCAAAAGAACAAAGTATCTGTTTAGGGCATACAAGGCATTAATCGGTTTTATAAGAGCGTCGAAAATCTGATCAGAAGACAGACCTATATTCATTTTTCCACTATGCAGCCAGATTCCCAATGCCGCATCCGGTGCTATTAGGGACGTTCCGGCGCTGCTTTTTGAAGACCGGACAAAATAATTAAACAATCCCGCCTGAATACCCGCCGAGATTTTTGTTGAGGCAGTAAGATTTCTGTTATAGGAATACCGGAAGTAAACCCGGGTTCTTTTTAAAATAGCCGTTTCAAATTCAGAGTGAATCATAACTCCCGGAAAATGGGAGCTTGTTTTAGCTTTATTTTGAAGAGGAATGTTAATATTCAGGAAATTTAAACCTACTTTCCCTCCTAAACCGGTATAATGACTGGTAATGAGTTTAATATCGGGTGTTTCAGCAAGTACGGCGGCTGCCGGGTTGTCTAAAATATAATTATCTTTGAGCTTCAATAAAGACAAAGGATAGATTCCTGAATGCTGGGCATAACCGAATTGTGCTATTAAAACGCATAAAAGACAAGTTATCGCTTTTTTCATTCAACTATTTTAAAACAAGGTCTGTTTTTCTTCCTTCTTTTTTAGAAATTTTGCAAATATCTGTAATTAACTATGTAAAAGTAGGACATAATGAAGAATATTATAAGAATATATCAGACAACCTTGTGTTACTTTCCGTACTCAGAAGTGTACCAGAGACAGATTGAAGTATTCAAAAGAACATATTGTTGAAGCCATTCGGCAGCGCAAAGACCGTGAAGTATTGGCGGCTATGTACAGGGAAATCTACCCTAAAGTGGCGCGCTATGTTACCGGTAATTCCGGCTCGGAAGACGATAGTAAAGATGTATTTCAGGAAGCCATACTGGTATTTTACCAACTTGTGATTACAGAAAGGTATAATAGAATACAGGATATAACAGGATTTCTCATCAAAGTGAGCCGAAACATCTGGATTAACAAAGTAAAAAGAACCAAAAAAGAAGTGAGCGTGGAACTATTGGCAGAACATGAAGATTATGCTCCTTCACCTCTTATATCCATGATTATGAATGAAAAGTGGTCTGCTTACCATATTTTATTTAATAATCTGGGCAGTAAATGCCGAGAGATGCTTACTTACTCCATATATCAGAAATTAAGCATGAAGGAGATTGCCCTTAAAATGAGTTTATCAAATGAGAATGCGGCAAAAACCCAAAATTACAGATGTAAGCAAAAACTGATGGAAATTGTTTCGGCAAATAAGGACTTAAAAGATCTTTTAAAGTCATGAACAACCTGAACGAAGACATAGTAGAACAGATTAATCTGTATTTGTCCGGTCAAATGACTTCGGAAGAATCTGCTGCCTTTGAGCAGCGTATTCGGGAAGATGAAGCATTGGCTGAATGGGTTGAACTGCAAAAGGGAGCCCATTGGCTTGTGATAGGAGATCATCTGAACCACGTTAAAGAGATGATGGATCAGGACTTTAAATCCGGGCAGGTAAAAACGGGAAAGAGCGGAAATGCAACCTGGTGGATAAGTGGCTTGGTTATTACTGTGTTATTCTCTATTCTGATAGCTTTAATTTATGAGGATAAGCCGGAGAGTTTTGTTCCGAAAAGAGCAAGACGAACGGAACAACGAGTAATAAGTCCGGATAAAAACAAAAAAGAGGGAAAGAAAGACGAAGTAAAAACGGATTCTCATTATCAGGTTACCCGCCCCCAAACTACCTGGAATATCCTTAATCCGGACGGGAAAACCCATTCTAAAGCAAAACCCGATTTACCAATTAAAAATACTGCTTATACACCTCCTTTCGACCCTTCCAATCAAGCGCTTATAACAGGGAAAATGGAAACCGAAAGTACGTCTCAACCGGAACCGATTTCAATAAAAGAGGAAAAGAAAATGAGTCTGGATTCGGCAGATCAAAAACCGGAAATAAAAACGAATGTGGGTAAGGAGCAGGTAACAAACACTAAAGATACGCTGGAAAATACAAATCCCGTTTTGGATTCCGGCAGCAGATATACAAACAGCTTCAGCTTTAAACCGGAGTTTGGCGAGGTATTTACTATTCCGATGAATAAAGGTACCGAAGGCGAAATCCGGATTTTAGACCGTGCGGGGAACAAAGTCTATACTGAAAAAATTTATGTGGATCGGGTTAATACCTGGAACGGGATGAATCTGCAGGGTGGAATTTCCCCCTCTGGTCTGTATATTTATAGTATTGAATATACCAACGGACAAAAAGAGTTTGGGCAGATCATTATTTATTAATAGAAAATTTTGAAAGAACTTACTAAAATAGCATGGATTCTTATTGTGGTAATCAGTACCGGCGTAAAAGGCTACGGGCAATATTTTACCCTGCCCGATACCAATTTCAGGAATTACCTTTATGCTTCCTCTCCTCAACTTCTAAATGGAAATAAACAACTCATTATAGCCAATGCGAAAACTTTTTCCGGAAAGATTGATTGCAACGGGATGGATATCAGGGATATTTCCGGATTGCAGTATTTTCAGTCAATCCCCCTTTTAAATTGTTCAAATAATCCGATTATCCATCTTCCCCATCTGGACAGTTTAATGGCTTTAAGCCAAATGTATGCTGAAGGATGCAGCCTTGAAAAACTTCCCCCGGTAAATCATCTGACCAGTTTACAGGTACTCAGTGTAAAAAATAACGCATTGACCGCCCTGCCTTCATTGACCGGATTAACCAAACTTCAGTATTTCGACTGCAGTCTTAATAAACTTACCGGATTGCCGGATTTATCAAGCTTGGTCAGTCTTCAGAAGCTCTATTGCTGGGACAATGAAATTACCCAATTACCAGAACTAAAAACACTCGTTAATTTGCAGGTGCTGGACTGCCCCGGAAATAAACTCACCGCCTTACCTTCTCTTTCATCCAATACAGCGTTACAGACAATCCGGTGTGGCAAAAACTCAATTACCGATTTACCTTCCCTGAATCTATTAACCAATTTGAAAGAGTTGAGTGCTGAGCATAATCAGCTTATTCAGCTTCCGGATCTTTCCAACAATGACCAGCTACAGATTGTTAATGTCTCTTACAACAAATTATTTAAATTTCCTGACCTCTCAAACTACACCGACCTTACTGAAGTAGCCATTAATAATAATCAGCTTGGCTTTTCTCAATTAATTCCTCTTACCGGACATCCTTCTTTTAGCGCTGTTTTTGAAATCAGTCCTCAGGATACAATTCTTAATTATCCTCTGATCCGGATAGACAAAAACGCTCCCGGGACTATTGCTGCCGGTGTGGATGAAGGGGTAACTTCCAATACTTATGAATGGTATAAAAACGGAAACTTCCTCACAACAACCACTGCATCGTATATTACCCTGGACCCTCCTCTGGCAGAGGACTCCGGATTCTATCTGTGTAAAGAGACCAATACCCTTCCGGAACTGACCGGAATTACACTGATTGTAAGATCCGCCAAGGTTGTGATTGGTCCCTGCATAACTTCTTCCTACTTTAATTATACCATTCTTTCAAACACCTGTTCAGAGGGTGCTGAAGTCAAAATAAATGAATCCGCCAATAGTTCTTATAAACCTTTTACCTATTCCTATAGATCCGTAAATTCCCATTCGGAATATTCTGCCAATTCACCGGTTATACAAAATGTATTACCGGGTATATATGATCTTCGGATTTCGGACCGAAATGATTGCAGCATTCTCATTCAAAAGTTCATTCATGTTCCTGTGGCGGCAGATTGTGATAATATCATTACTCCAAACGGGGATGGAATAGATGATACTTACTATGTGGACAATACGGGTACGATGAAAATAGTGAATAAAGAAGGGAGAGTGATTAAAGAATTAAGTATCCCCGGCGCCTGGGACGGGACGGATTATTCAGGAAAGGAGGTTCCTATAGGATTATATATACTCCTGATTAATGGAAAAAATAAAATTGGCGTAGTAGTGATAAACTAATAGGATTATCCGGAATTAGGCATTTATGCAGCTGTAATTACTCCCCCGCCTGATTTTATAAACAAAGAGCTGCCCGTCCTGTTCTATGTAAAAAAGTAGAGACCTACCGGAAGATCGGTTTCTATTTCTACTTGATTGTTTGCTCCGCCTTTTTACAATTTTTCCTATAACATCCCTAATGGAATAATTGAAATTTCCCTGCAGCAGGACGGTGAGAATTCCAATTCGTCCAGCTTAGTAGTCTCTGCAAGTGAATTATCAAACCTGTTTATAGCGGATTTCAGTAAAATTGCGGATTTATACCATGTTCCTTCATTGAGACAGAAGGTATATAAAGCTCTTCCCACAGTATAATTCCTATTTATTATTTATGCCTGTTATAACTAGAGATACAGTATCAGGAAATTATTTTGTCTTATCTAAAGATTGCTTAAATGATTCTACAAAAGTATCTCCAAAGAGAATTTTACAGCAAGCATGCTTCTACTGCTTTGTCCACTCAAGGATCGATTGGCTACGATCTTTAAAACTACGACCGCTGCAAAATAGTACCGCCTACGGTAAAATGGTTATGGCCATCTTTTTTGATACGCAACCAAGGTATGGGTGGGAAACATACTTGCAACCAAAAGGCTTGACAATATTGGGTAATTGAGGCGGTAATAGCAAGCGGCATAACCCAGAGAGAGGGGAATAATATACATCAGGATGGCAAAAAGAAGTCCCTTGTATTCGTTTAGATAATCTGAGTATCCTGTCAGTTCGCTTGGACTAAATAACAAAAAATATGGGTAACGATAAAAAGGTTAAACAGAAAGTTCCGCTATATAAGGTAAACGACAGAATATTACATGAAAAGCTTACTCAGCTTTTCCGGGTTTTGACTTTTGCAGAATTGCAGATCCTACATATTTCCTGGCTTTGACGGACTCATTCCTAAAGAATCGGGACGGGGCAGGAAATAGTTCAGGTGCACGCCAGGTATTTTAAATTGTTTGTTGTCATTGTAAAAGAGTGTAATATCAAACTGATGTCTTGACGACATCGGAGCCGCAATCTTAATGTCGAACCGGTCCGGCTCTCCGGGTTTTATGACCTGGGAGAGCGCAATCTCTTTGCTGTAATTACTTTTGTTTGTTTCCAGCAACAGATCATATGTATAGGAGGGCGGCATAACCATGCCTTCTCCAGGCGGACCCAATAAAACGCTGTTCTCAAAGCGGAGTGTCTCCTTTTTCCGGTTGCCGGAGGCATTTATGCCTTCATAAATAATCTCCCCATATATTTTCGCGCTGTCATTCCGGAATGGTCCTCTGGCTGCCAGGATCCGGTTGTTTATCGTGTCAGAGTCATTATTATAAAGCATCTCCTCATATTCATATTGGCTCACGATTTCCGTATCCACCCCAAGTTCCCGAAAAAAACGACCTAGATCAATGCGAGTGAGGTCATCAAAATCGCCGGCTTGCACCTCATATTTCAAATCACTGTTAAAATCGGCATTTTGGTCTGTGGTAACGATATTGAAGCGGAGCGAGCAATTATATACTTTTCCCCATCCAATGTTTCTAATCGAAAATTGCATCTGGCTGCCGGCGCCGATCAGAATGACCGGAAAAAGGTCTGGCCTGCTCCCTGCTACCGATATAATGGCCTTTGTGAAATAAACAGTTTTGTCCGAGTTGTTGATCACCTTAAAATCAAGTGTTGGAAACTGAAAGCCAAACTGCCACCTGGATACATCGATCGGTTTTATCGGTCCGCCATTTTGTAAGAGAGTAAGGTAGCTATGATGGGGATTGATCTCAAAGTGACCCTTGGTCTTTTTAAGCACATATTTCAGGTTTTCATCCTTATTGTTTATCGAAAGATCAATAAGTATATCTTCTTTGGAGGTATTTACCACATCACTGTTTCCGGTACTCTCCGCCTGAAAATTCTTTTCAAAATAATCATTCGACAGGATGCCTGGTTTGATGCTATCGGTTTTTATAATTACGGTTTCCTGTTTTTCAGGAATGAATTTTTCGGTCGTATTCCAAAGGGATAGCAGGCTCTCGGAAAAGGAAGCGACACCGGAAATTATTCCGCCTGCGATTATCAGCACGGCCACAATCTTATTGTTTTTAATCTGGTTCCATAGGCGGTCTGTCAAAGGTTCTCTTTCCTGATTCATTATTCCAAATAAAGCTGTTTGTTCTATGAAAGATTATGAATGTGGAAACATAGAAATAATACTATTTATTTGCAATATTTTTTCTTTAAATACCCGTTTTATACTTATAAAAACGACCTCTACTCCTCCCCACCGCATTAGTGTCGGATTAATCTTTTGGAGATATCTGAGATATACCCCCTATAAAGTTTATGATCTCAAAGAATAAGGAACATATACAAAATACATAGCTGAGAAAAAGTTAAAAATTAATAAAATAAAAAAGCCTCAGCTTTTAAACTGAGGCTTACTAGTAGCGGGAGCTGGACTCGAACCAGCGACCTTCGGGTTATGAGCCCGACGAGCTACCATCTGCTCCATCCCGCGCTGTATTTTTATATAACAAATTTCATACGATTAAGTTCTAAACGTCTATCAGAACTGGGTGCAAAGATATAAAGCCTATCTCGTAAAAGCAAGCCTTACTTCCAAAATTAAGATGGATAAACTTTCCATTTTA
>Ga0164242_10001359_pt1 | contig 28908 bp, 20 predicted proteins | sample OricomgcompostMG_FD_108783 | JGI IMG/M metagenome (GOLD analysis project Ga0164242, IMG submission 108783) | Miracle-Growth compost microbial communities from Emeryville, California, USA - Original compost - Miracle growth compost (MG) ...
AATTGGTAGACGCACCAGGTTTAGGTCCTGACGCCAGCAATGGTGTGGGGGTTCGAGTCCCCCTCCTCGCACCACAGCATTCTTAATTTTTTGGACGATTCACATGGCAACTGCAGTCGAAACTCTGGACAAACTCGAACGCCGCATCACGATCACCCTGCCGGTGGCTGACGTACAGGCGGAAGTGGAAAAGCGTCTGAAGGCGCGCGCGCGCACCGCGAAGGCGCCGGGCTTCCGTCCGGGCAAGGTGCCGATGAAGATGGTCGCGCAGCAATACGGTTTCCAGGTGGAGAACGAAGTGCTGAACGACAAGGTCGGCCGCGCATTCAGCGAAGCCACCAGCGAGAACAAGCTGCGCGTGGCCGGCATGCCGAAGATCGAGCCGAAGAGCGGCGACGGCATCGCCGAGGGCACGATCGCGTTCGACGCGACGTTCGAAGTCTATCCGGAAGTGAAGATCGGCGACCTGTCGCAGGCGGAGGTCGAGAAGGCCGTGGCGGACGTCAGCGATGCCGAGATCGACAAGACCATCGATATCCTGCGCAAGCAGCGCGTGCACTACCACGTCAAGGGCGAGCACAGCGCGCACGGCGACGGCGGTGAACCGACCGCGCAGAACGGCGACCGCGTCACCATCGATTTCGTCGGCACCATCGACGGTGTCGAGTTCCAGGGCGGCAAGGCCAGCGACTACGCTTTCATACTGGGCGAGGGCCGCATGCTGCCGGAGTTCGAAGCCGGCACGCTGGGTCTGAAGGTCGGTGAATCGCGCACCTTCCCGTTGTCGTTCCCGGCTGACTATCACGGCGCCGATGTGGCTGGCAAGACCGCGCAGTTCACCGTCACGCTGAAGCAGGTCGAATGGGCGCATCTGCCGGAGGTCGACGCGGAATTCGCCAAATCGCTCGGCATCGCCGACGGCGATCTCGGCAAGATGCGCGAAGACATCCGCACCAATCTCGAACGCGAAGTCGGGAACCGCCTCAAGGCGAGGATCAAGGACAGCGTGATGGACGCGCTGGTCAAGGCGAGCGAGCTGGACGTGCCGAAGGCGCTGATCGATCAGGAAATCGAACGCCTGGCCGAGATGACGCGGCAGGACATGATGCAGCGCGGCATGAAGGTTTCCGACACGCCGTTCCCACCCGAGCTGTTCCGCGAACAGGCGGAACGCCGCGTGCGCCTCGGCCTGATCCTGGCCGAGGTCGTCAAGGCGAACGAACTGCAGGCCAAGCCGGATCAGGTCAGCGCACAGGTCGAGGAGTTCGCGCAGAGCTACGAAGACCCGCAGCAGGTTATCAAGTATTATTTCAGCGACCGCAACCGCCTGGCCGAGGTGGAAGCTCTTGTTTTGGAAGAAAACGTCGTCAACTACGTGCTCGACAAGGCGAAGGTGACCGAGAAGCCGGTCGTCTTCGATGAATTGATGGGCAATACCGCACAAGTCTGAGCTTGTGCGCTCTCCTGAGGAAAGCACATGACCAATAGCATGCTTCGTACATCCGCGCTCGATACCGATATGCTCGGCTTGGTGCCGATGGTGATCGAACAGAGCGGCCGCGGCGAGCGCGCGTACGACATCTACTCGCGCCTGCTGAAGGAGCGGGTGATTTTCCTGGTCGGTCCGGTCACGGACCAATCGGCCAACCTTATCGTCGCCCAGATGCTATTCCTGGAAAGCGAGAATCCGGACAAGGACATTTCGCTGTACATCAATTCGCCGGGCGGCTCGGTGTCGGCCGGCATGGCGATCTACGACACGATGCAGTTCATCAAACCTAACGTGTCGACGCTGTGCACGGGTCTGGCTGCGTCGATGGGCGCTTTCCTGCTGGCCGCCGGCGAGAAGGGCAAGCGCTTCTCGCTGCCGAATTCGCGCATCATGATTCACCAGCCGCTCGGCGGCGCGCAAGGCCAGGCAGCCGACATCGAGATCCAGGCGCGCGAGATCCTGTATCTGCGCGAACGCCTGAACAACATACTTGCCGAGCGTACCGGCAAGTCGGTCGAGGAAATTGCGCGGGATACCGACCGCGACAATTTCATGTCGGCGGATGCCGCAGTGGAATATGGAATGATTGACAAGGTTCTCGTCAGCCGGGAGTGATCGGGCCCATCGTTTCGCTGAAGACGCCCGGACCGTCCCGTTCGGGCGTTTTGCTTTGCAGCATGACATCGGCCTCACGGCTGGAGGGACGCGGGCGTGACGAATCCGCGATTCGCAGGTAATATCGATCTACCTCACTTATAGATAAGCACCATGTCAGAGAAAAAATCCTCGAGCGGCGAGAAGCTGCTTTATTGCTCCTTCTGCGGCAAAAGCCAGCATGAGGTCAAGAAGCTGATCGCCGGCCCGTCCGTGTTCATTTGCGACGAATGCATCGACCTGTGCAATGACATCATCCGGGATGAGGCAGCCAGCATCGAAACGGTCACCGGTCCGCGCAGCGACTTGCCGACGCCGCAGGAGTTGTGCCAGTTACTGGACCAGTACGTCATCGGCCAACAGTCGGCCAAGCGCATTCTGGCAGTGGCTGTCTATAACCATTACAAGCGCCTGCGCCACCTGGGCAAGAAGGACGACGTCGAGTTGGCCAAGAGTAACATCCTGCTGGTCGGTCCCACCGGCTCCGGCAAGACGCTGCTCGCGCAGACGCTCGCCCGCACGCTCGACGTGCCGTTCGTAATCGCCGATGCCACCACGCTGACGGAAGCCGGCTACGTGGGCGAGGACGTCGAGAACATCATTCAGAAGCTGCTGCAGAATTGCAATTACGAAGTCGAGCGCGCGCAGAAGGGCATCGTCTACATCGATGAGATCGACAAGATTTCGCGCAAGTCAGACAACCCGTCGATCACGCGCGATGTGTCCGGCGAAGGCGTGCAGCAGGCGCTGCTGAAACTGATCGAGGGCACGATGGCATCGGTGCCGCCGCAGGGCGGCCGCAAGCACCCCAACCAGGACTTCGTGCAGATCGATACCACCAACATCCTGTTTATCTGCGGCGGCGCCTTCGACGGCTTGGCGAAGATCATTTCCGAACGCTCGGAAAAGAGCGGCATCGGCTTCTCCGCCAGCGTGAAGAGCCGCGAGGAACGGTCGGCCAGCGACGTGATGCTGGACACGGAACCGGAAGACCTGATCAAGTTCGGCCTGATTCCCGAACTGGTCGGCCGCCTGCCGGTCGTGGCGACCTTGCACGAACTGAACGAAGAAGCGCTGATCCAGATCCTGGTGGAGCCGAAGAACGCGCTGCTCAAGCAGTATTCCAAGCTGCTGCAGATGGAAGGCGCCGAACTCGAAATCCGCCCGGCCGCACTGCAGGCTATTGCCAAGAAGGCGATTGCGCGCAAGACCGGCGCGCGCGGCTTGCGCTCGATTCTGGAACATGCGTTGCTGGACGTCATGTATGAATTGCCGAACGAGCAAAACGTTTCCAAGGTGGTCATAGACGAAAATACTATCAACAACGGCGCCAAGCCTCTGCTCATCTACCACGAACAGCCGAAGGTCTCCGGCGCCAAGCAGTAAGCGTGCAAAAGCGCGAGTAAACGATGGAAAACGGGCCTGTTCGGCCCGTTTTTTGCTGGAAACGCAGTACAATTGATCGCAGCAGCAAACATTTCAGGCTTCCATCGTAAAGCCACTTCGAAGAACAGCTTCGCAGGTGGCTTTTTTGTTTGGCGCGGGGATTTTTGTTGCTGTCCGGGCTTGTGTTTTGGCCGCCAGGGCCAACATCATTGACACGTTTATCGATAAGGCTCGCCATGACGACAACTTTTTCTACCGAACAAACCCAACTCCCGTTGCTGCCGTTGCGTGATGTGGTGGTTTTTCCACACATGGTGATTCCGCTATTCGTCGGTCGTCCCAAATCCATCAAGGCGCTGGAAGCGGCAATGGAACAAGGCAAGAGCATCATGCTTGCCGCCCAGAAGGCTGCGGCGAAGGACGAGCCGTCCGCCAGCGACATTTATGAAATCGGCTGCGTGGCCAACATCCTGCAGATGCTGAAGCTGCCGGACGGTACCGTGAAAGTGCTGGTGGAAGGCGCGCAGCGCGCGCGCATCCATCACATCATCGAACTCGACACGCATTTCATCGCCGACCTGACGCCGATCGAATCCGAATCCGGCGACGAATCCGAAGTGGAAGCGATGCGGCGCGCGATCGTGCAGCAGTTCGACCAGTACGTGAAACTGAACAAGAAGATTCCGCCCGAGATCCTGACCTCGCTGGCCGGCATCGACGACGCCGGCCGCCTGGCCGACACGATCGCCGCGCACCTGCCGCTGAAACTCGAGCAGAAGCAGGTCATCCTCGAAATCTTCAACGTCGCCAAACGCTACGAGCATCTGCTCGGTCAGCTCGAAGGCGAACTCGACATCCTGCAGGTCGAGAAGCGCATCCGCGGTCGCGTGAAGCGCCAGATGGAGAAATCGCAGCGCGAGTACTACCTGAACGAACAGGTCAAGGCGATCCAGAAGGAACTCGGCGAAGGCGAGGAGGGCGCAGATCTCGAAGAGCTCGAGAAGCGCATCGTCGCCGCCAAGATGCCGAAGGAGGCGCTGGCCAAGGCGCAGGGCGAACTGAAGAAGCTGAAGCTGATGTCTCCGATGTCGGCCGAAGCCACTGTCGTGCGCAATTACATCGACACGATGCTCGGGCTGCCATGGAAGAAGAAGTCCAAGGTCAACAACGATCTGTCCAATGCCGAACGCGTGCTGGAGCATGACCATTACGGCCTTGAAAAGGTCAAGGAACGCATCCTCGAGTACCTCGCCGTGCAGCAGCGCGTCGACAAGGTGAAGGCGCCGATCCTGTGCTTCGTCGGCCCCCCGGGCGTCGGCAAGACCTCGCTCGGCCAGTCGATCGCGCGCGCGACGAACCGCAAGTTCGTGCGCATGGCGCTGGGCGGTGTGCGCGACGAGGCAGAGATTCGCGGCCATCGCCGTACCTATATCGGCTCGATGCCGGGCAAGATTCTGCAGAGCCTGACCAAGGTCGGCGTGCGCAATCCACTGTTCCTGCTCGACGAGATCGACAAGCTGGGCATGGACTTCCGCGGCGATCCGTCGTCGGCGTTGCTCGAAGTGCTGGACCCGGAGCAGAACCATACGTTCTCGGATCACTACGTCGAGGTCGACTTCGATCTGTCCGACGTGATGTTCGTGGCAACCTCCAACTCGCTGAACATCCCGCCGGCGCTGCTGGACCGGATGGAAGTGATTCGCCTGTCCGGCTACACGGAAGACGAAAAGACCAGCATCGCGCAGCGCTATCTGCTGCCCAAGCAGATCCGCAACAACGGCCTGAAGGAAGACGAGATCAACGTCGCCGAATCGGCGATTCGCGACATCATCCGCTATTACACGCGGGAAGCGGGCGTGCGTTCGCTCGAGCGCGAGATTTCGAAGATCTGCCGCAAGGTCGTGAAGATGCTGCTGCTGAAGAAGCAGGATCGCAGGATCAACGTCACGTCGAAGAACATCGACAAGTTCCTCGGCGTGCGGCAGTTCGATTTCGGCGTGGCCGAGAAGGAAAACCAGGTCGGCCAGGTGGTCGGCTTGGCGTGGACCGAGGTCGGCGGCGACCTGCTGACGATCGAATCGATGATCATGCCGGGCAAGGGCAACATCATTCGTACCGGCACGCTGGGCGACGTGATGAAGGAGTCGATCGAGGCGGCGCGCACCGTGGTGCGCAGCCGTGCGAGAAAGCTCGGCATCAAGGCCGAGGCGTTCGAGAAGAACGACATCCACATCCACGTGCCGGAAGGCGCCACGCCGAAGGATGGTCCATCCGCGGGCATCGCGATGACGCTGGCGATGGTGTCGGTGTTCACCGGCATTCCGGTGCGCGCCGACGTCGCGATGACCGGCGAGATCACGTTGCGCGGCGAAGTGCTGCCGATTGGCGGCCTGAAGGAAAAATTGCTGGCGGCGCATCGCGGCGGCATCAAGACCGTGCTGATTCCCGAGCAGAACGTGAAGGATCTGGCTGAGATTCCGGACAACGTGAAGAACAAGCTCGAGATCGTGCCCGTGCGCTGGATCGACAAGGTGCTCGACATCGCGCTGGAACACGCACCAGTCGCGTTGACCGACGAAGAAGCGGTGGTCGATGCGGCCGTTTCGAAACCGGCGGAATCCGCCGATTCGAACGTCGTCAAGCATTGATGCCGGCGGTACGGACAAAGCGCTCCTCGGAGCGCTTTTTTTTTCGTCCGCACGTTTTTTGTCGCGTTTGCGGCATCGCGGATGATGGGGCGCGGCACTGTTTTCGCCACAGGGAGATCGCCGGCAAAGCGCTTGACACAAGGCTTTGCGGCTAGTCTAATACCTGCTGCAGATTTTCTGCGTTCGCGATGCTGCGCCCGGATGAACGGAGCGACGAGTTGACGGCATCGCGTACTCAACCTTATCTAGGGGGCATAATTGAATAAAACCGAATTGATTGATCACATCGCTGATTCCGCCGATATCTCGAAGGCATCCGCCACGCGTGCGCTCGACGCACTGATCGGCGCCGTCACCGCGACGCTGAAAAAGAACGGCACGGTCACCCTCGTCGGATTCGGTACCTTTGCCGTCGGCAAACGCGCCGCGCGCAGCGGCCGGAATCCGCGCACTGGCGAAGCGATCAAGATCAAGGCAGCGAAAGTGCCGAAATTCAAGCCGGGCAAGGCCCTGAAGGACGCTGTCAACTAATTGGTGCAAATTACACCGAGTTACTGTAGAATCTCGTTTCTTTGCGGCGTAGTGACAGCGCTGAATTGTCTGGTCGTTGGCCGGCACCCGCCGGGTGCTTAGCTCAGTTGGTAGAGCGGCGCCCTTACAAGGCGTAGGTCGGGAGTTCGAGCCTCTCAGCACCCACCAACAATCAGGCATCGCAAGGGAAAAGTCAGCAGCAAGGAGTGGTAGTTCAGTCGGTTAGAATACCGGCCTGTCACGCCGGGGGTCGCGGGTTCGAGTCCCGTCCACTCCGCCAAAATCAAAAAGGCGAACGAGAGTTCGCCTTTTTTCACATCCGAGGTCTTGATCGTGCATCGTCCAGGATTGGCTTACCATGTTTGAATTTATCCGTACCCACCAGCGGCTGATGATGATCCTGCTGCTGCTGGTCATCTTCCCGCCCTTTGTCTTCTTCGGCATTCAAAACTACCTCGGTAACGTCGGCAACGATTCGAGCGTGATTGCCAAGATAGGCGGTGAATCAATCACGCAGCCGGAATGGGACCAGGCGCAGCGTCAGCAGATGGAGCGCTTCCGCCGGATGATGGGCTCCCAATTCGATCCCAAGCTGTTCGATACGCCGGCGGCCAAGCAGGAAATCCTGGACAATCTGATCGCGCAGCATGTTCTGGCAATCGAGGCGCGGAAAGAACGGCTGTCGGTTTCCGACCGCATGCTGCAGCAGACCATTGCCTCCTTCCCGGGATTGCAGACGGCGGACGGCAGGTTCGACTACGCGCGCTACAAGGCCTTGCTTGCGGCGCAAAACATGACGCCGACCGCCTACGAAAACAGCCTGCGGCAGGAAATGGCGATGCAGCAGATCAACGCCGCGATACAGGCAACGGCCTTCGCGCCGAAGTCGCTGGCGGTACGGCTGTCCGAACTGAACGAACAGCAGCGTGAAGTGGAACAGCTGCTGTTCAAGCCTGTCGATTATCTCCCGCAGGTCAAGGTGACGGACGACATGGTCAAGGCCTACTACGACGGCACGCATCGCTTCGACGTGCCAGCCAAGGTGACGGCGCAGTACGTGGTGCTGACTCCGGACGCGCTGGCTTCGCAGGTCAACGTCACGGATGCCGACATCAAGTCCTACTACGACCAGAACATCAACCACTTCCGCACCGAAGAACAGCGCCGCGCCAGCCATATCCTGATCGCGGTCAAGAAGAATGCCACCGCTGCGGAACAGGCGGCGGCCGAAGCCAAGGCCGAGAAGGTGCTGGCGGAAGTACGCGCCCATCCGGACGACTTTGCCAAGCTGGCGAAGAAGTATTCCGACGATACGGGCACCGCGTCGAACGGCGGCGATCTCGGCTTCTTCAGCCACGGCATGATGGTGAAACCGTTCGAGGACGCCGTGTTCAAGCTCAAGGTCGGCGAAATCAGCGGCCTAGTGCGCTCCGAGTTCGGCTATCACATCATCAAGCTGACCGCCGTCAAGCCGGCTGCCAGCAAGCCGCTGTCGGCCGTCAAGGACCAGATCGCGGACGAGATACGCAAGCAGATGCTGAAGCAGAAGTATTCGGAAGCGGCCGACATCTTCAGCGACACGGTATACGAGCAGTCGGGCAGCCTGCAGCCCGTCGCGGACAAGCTGAAGCTGAAGATCCAGACGGTCGCCAATTTGACGAACGAACCCGATCGGTCGCTCGCCGCCAACGTGCCGTACAACAATGCCAAGTTCCTGCATGACCTGTTCTCGAATGACGCGCTGAGGAACAAGCGGAACACGGATGCCGTGCAGGTGGCGCCCAATATGCTGATCGCAGGACACGTGGTTGCCTACCAGCCGGCGACGAAGCGGCCGTTCGCCGAGGTCAAGAACGAGGCGCGCCGGCTGCTGATGGAAAAAGAGGCGATTGCCCTGGCGAAGAAGGCCGGCGAAGCCAAGCTCGCCGCCCTGATGAAAAAGGACGATCCGGCCGGCTTCTCGCCGCCGCAGATCATCTCGCGGGCGAAGAGCCAGGATGTCGATCCCGCGGTCTTCCTGACCGCAATGAAGGCTGACGCGAGCAAACTGCCGGCGTTCGCCGGCGCCGACTTGGGAGATCGGGGATACAGCGTGCTGCGCATCGTCAAGGTCGAACAGCCCACGACGGTGGATCAGGCCAAGCGGGATGCGGAACGGCAGCAGATCACCGATGCACTCGGCCAGCAAGAGGCCCAGGCCTACATCGACTACCTGAAGAAAAAGATCGGCGTCAAGATACTCCATCCCCTGAATCCCAAGCCGGCTTCGATCGATTGAACCGGCCGCGATGGATAGCGAGGCCGCTCTTCGGAGCGGCCTTTTTCATGCGTGCGTGTTGACAATATGCCTTTGTGGCCGCGCATGTTTGACATGCTGCATTTCGCAGATGCGGTTCTTTCGATGGGCGGCGTCTCCCGGCTTTCGGGCGTAGAGCTTGGCGGCCCTGGGTTTCCGCCTGCAGCGCGTATCGGCGCGAATGCACGCCGACCGTTACGCGGGTGGCTGGCATGCCAGCCGAACTGCCTGCTTCACCCTGCGCGCGAACGGGACGTCTGGCCCCGGGGACGCCGTACCGGCGTTTTCCCGACATCGTCGTCCATGCGGCGCCATGCGCGCCATCCGTTCGCCGGACGGGCATGGGCATGCCTCCGTCATCCTCGTGCGGGCGGCGGTCCGGTGCGGACGATCAACGGCTTCAGCCGGGGCCAGATGTTGTCCAGGATGATCGGATGGGCCTGGGCGACCGGATGCAACTGGTCGGACTGGAACAGTTCCGGATGGTCGGCCACGCCGGCCAGCATGAAGGGGACCAGCGGCACGCCGTTTTCCTTCGCCACCTCGGCAAACATGGCGGCAAACTGCTTCGTGTAATCTGGCCCGTAGTTGGGCGGCACCCGCATGCCGACGAGCAGCACGCGGGCATGTGCCTTTTGGGCATCCGCCACCATCGCGCGCAGATTGTCGCGCGTCGCGCCCAGCGACAGCCCGCGCAGCGCGTCGTTCGCGCCCAGTTCGATGACGACGACGGCGGGATGATACTTGTCGATGAGATCCGGCAGGCGCGTGCGGCCGCCGCTGGTGGTATCGCCGCTGATGCTCGCGTTGACGACCGTGGCGTCGATGCGGTCGGCCTCCAGCCGTTTCTGTAGCAGGCTCACCCAGCCGCGGCCGCGTTCCAGGCCGTATTCCGCCGACAGGCTGTCACCGAGCACCACGATGGTTTTTGTTGCAGAATAAGCCGTCATGGCAACGGACGCGAGCGTGAGCGTCAGCATCATCTGCAGGATCACGCGGAACAAGCCCCCCACCTGATGTGACAACCTGAAATCGAACGGCATGCCGGCATCCTCACAATCTGTCGCGATCGAAGCGTGCAATCTTACCAAACGCGTCACGGACGCGACCGGCGAACTGACCATACTGGAGAACATCGATTTTGCCGTCGGCGCCGGCAGCACGCTGGCCATCGTCGGGGCCTCGGGCTCGGGCAAATCCACCCTGTTGGGACTATTAGCCGGTCTCGATACGCCGACGGCCGGAACGGTGCGGCTCGACGGCGAGAACATCTTCGCACTGGACGAAGACGGCAGGGCCAAGCTGCGCAAGTCCAGGCTCGGCTTCGTGTTCCAGTCCTTCCAGTTGCTCGGCCATCTGAACGCATTGGAAAACGTGATGCTGCCGCTGGAGCTGCGCGGCGACGAGCGTGCGCGGGAAAAGGCCGAGGCGATGCTGGCACGCGTCGGTCTCGCCGGACGGCTGCGGCATTATCCGAAATATTTGTCCGGCGGCGAACAGCAGCGCGTCGCGCTGGCGCGGGCTTTCGTCGGCCAGCCGCCGATGCTGTTCGCCGACGAACCGACCGGCAGCCTGGATGCGGCAACGGGAGAGGCGGTGATCCGTCTCATGTTCGAACTGAACCGCGAGCGCGGCTCGACGCTGGTGCTGGTCACGCACGACGCGGCCATCGCGCGGCTCTGCGAGCGCACCATCACGATTTCAGCCGGCCGGATGGCGTGAGACCTGCTGCAGAATGGCGCGGTTCAGCGCCGCGCGGATGAAGGGCACGAGTTCGCCTGCCGTCACCCCGACCGGGCCGATGCCCTGCGCGACCATGTCGTCGGCCGCCTTGCCGTGCAGCCAGACGGTGCCGCATGCGGCCGCATCGGCAGGCCATCCCTGCGCCAGCAGCGCGCCGCACACGCCGGACAGCACGTCGCCCGAGCCCGCCGTGGCCAGCGCGGGATTGCCCGTATCGTTGATGACGGTGCGCCCGTCGGCCAGTGCGATGACGGTACCTGATCCTTTCAGCACTGCGGTGGCATGCAGCTTCTCGGCCAGCGCGCGGGCGGCGGCAAGGCGGTCCGCCTGCACGTCGTGCGTGTCGACTCCGAGCAGGCGGGCGGCTTCCAGCGGATGGGGCGTGACGATTGCCGCGACACCGCGTGTGCGCAACTGCTGCCGCAATGCGGTATCTTCCGCCAACAGGTTCAGCGCGTCGGCGTCCAGTACCAGCGGCGAGGATGTAGCGATCGCCCTGGCGAGCAAAGTGCGCGCCTGTTCCGTCGTGCCGAGGCCGGGGCCCGCCACCACGGCTTCCGCCTGCAGGTCGCATTGCCGCGCAGGGCGACACATCAATTCGGGTTGCGCCGGATCGTAGGCGATGGCGTCGTCCGGCGAGGCGATGAGCACGCGGCCCGCGCCGCAGTGGGCGCCGGCGCGGGCGGCCAGCAGCGCCGCACCGACCGTGCCGAGCGCGCCGCCCAGCACCATCATGTCGCCGTAGTTGCCTTTGTGCGAATTCTGCCGCCTGGGCCGCAGGCTGGCACCGAACAGCGATGGATCGTTCAGGCACAGCATGGTCGGCACGCCAGGCGCCGGCGCGACCGACAGCGTGCGCACGTGCACTTCGCCCGCGTAGTCGCGGCCGTCGCCGGTGTGCAGGCCGGGCTTGTCGCCGATGAAGGTGACGGTATGCGCCGCGTGGACCGCGATGCCGTCGCGGCCGCCGATCACCATGCCGGTGCCGGCATCCAGTCCGCTCGGCACGTCGAGTGCGACGATCGGGCAATCGAGGCGGTTGATGGCTTCGACCAGCGCGCGCAACGGGCCTGCGAGAGGCCGCGCAAGGCCGATGCCGAACAGGCCGTCCACCACTAGCGACCACGGCGCGGCGTGGACCAGGGCGGTATCCGCAGGCACGATTCTCGTCTTGCCGTTTGCCCGCGCTTCCTGATATGCCTCGGCCGCATCGGTCGGCAGCAGCGTGTCGGCCGGACTGGCATGCATGACGACGGTCTCGCATCCCGCCTGCGCCAGGCGGGATGCCGTCTCGAAAGCGTCGCCGCCGTTGTTGCCGGGGCCGGCCAGCAGCAGGATGCGGCGCTGCTGGCAGCCGGCCAGCAGTTCCAGCGCAAATTCGGCCGCCGCCTGCCCGGCGCGCTGCATCAGCGTGCGCGCCGGCAACGAAGCCAGCGCGGCCTGTTCGATGCGCCGGATGTCGGCGACCGAATAGAGAAGTCGGGGGGCGTTCATGGCAGTCATCCTTGTCGCGTTTCTCTCGTCGGCGAACCTGCGCGATGCCGGCGGCCGTCCGCCGCTTCAGGAATAACGCGCCGGCGTCAGGCCTTCGGTGTCAATGTCCGCCGCGCCCTTCGAGAGCAGGTCGGCCACCAGTTTGCCGGCGCCGGCCGCCATCGTCCAGCCGAACGCGCCGTGCCCGAGGTTGACGAACACGCGCGGTATCGCGGTCGCGCCGACGACCGGCGGGCCGTCCGGCAGCATCATGCTGGTGCCGGACCAGAAGGAGGCGGTGTTGTAGTTGCAGGCATCCGGGAACCAGTCGTTGGCGACCTTGAGCAGCGTGTTCACCGCGGCGCGCCGCAGGACTTCGCGGTTGGCCCCCAGTTCGACCGTACCGGCGATGCGGATGCGCTGGTCCATGCGGGCGATTGAAACCTGGTAGGCCGTATCCAGCAAGGCCGCCCGTGGCGCGGATTCGAAATTGCGGATGGCGGCGGTGGCGGCGACGCATCGGGTCCGCTGGAAGGGAAACGGCAGGCCCAGCGAGGCAAGCAGCCCGGCGCTGTCGGCGCCGGTGGCGAGCACTACCGCATCGGCCGGGAAATCCTTGCCGTCGATATGCAGCAGCACGCCGCGATGCGCCTGCCGCACCGCCTGCACTTCGCTGCCGAACAGGAATTCGACGTTCAGTTGCTGGGCCTGCTGGCGCAGCTGGCGCGCGAAAAGCGGACAGTTGCCGGATTCGTCGTCGGGAAAGTGCAGGCTGCCCGCCAGCGGCGTATGCGGATGCAGCGCAGGTTCGATGCTGCGGGTGGCGTCGGCGTCCAGGAAGCGGTACCGCACGCCATGCTCGGAAAGGAAGGCGAGCACGGGCTGCATCAGTTGCGTTTCGCGCTCCGTGCGCAGCAGGTGCAGGCAGCCGCCGGCCTGTTCGTAGTCCAGCCCGTGGCGTTCGCGCAGATAGGCCATGACTTCCCGACTGTAGGCGGCGATGCGGTGCAGGCGTTCGTGGTTGACACGGTAGAGATCGGCTTCGCCTTCGCGCCGCCATTGACGGATCCAGCGCCACATGGCCGGATCGAAGGGGCGGCCCATGAAGACCGGCGAGGCGGGCTTCGTCAGCGAGGAGAGCAGCGTGCGCCGCAGGTCGGGCAGGATCCACGGCAGGCCGCCGTCGTGCGCCAGCACGCCCGCATCGCCGAAGCTGGCTTCTTCCGCGACGTTGTTACGGCGTTCGATGACGACCACTTCATGGCCCGCTTCGGCGAGAAAATAGGCAGTACATATCCCGATGACGCCTGCGCCGACCACTGCTACTTGCATTGCCTCTACCTTTTCTGAATGACCCGACATGTTACCAAGCCGGAGCATGCCCGGACCAGTAGTGACAACGCGCGGCGGCGGTCGGCGTTGACGGGAAGGTATGGGCCGCAGGGAAGGGCGGCAAAAAAAACCGCATCCCGGGGGATGCGGCGGTGCGGAGAACCGGGACGTTACAATGGATTGCGGCCGCTGATGATCCGCAGCAGCACGAGGATGATGGCAATGACCAGCAGGACATGGATGAAGCCTCCCAGCGTGTAGGAGGTCACCAAGCCGACCAGCCACAAAATGACGAGAATCACGGCAATGGTATAGAGCATTGCGGTCTCCTTTCGATTGGTATGGGTTGATAACGCATGCTGCGGCACCAGCCAGACATCTGCGCGTTGCGCACACGGCTGGAACGGCCGCGCAGCTTGTCACGACTGCAGTGTAGGGTGCGCATGCGCACCGCTTCGGTTCGCTAACGAACATTGCATCTTCGATACGGCATTGCCGAAATGACGATGATTGATTGAAAATCCTATGTGTGACAATTCGCTTGTTTTCCGGCAAGCGCAGCTTCCCTTTCCCTTTGCAGCCATGGCGCCGACAGACGATTACAACAGCAGGAGCGTAGACCTGACAGCCGCATCCGGCACGGCCGGCGTATCTTCGGACGCGTCGCCCGAGCCGGTTGCTCCCGGCACGATGCGGCCGGCCCATGAGACACCGGGCGCGAACGGCATGGCGGCGGCCAGGATCCGCTTTCCGGTGGATGCGCGCGGCGTCGCGCTGACCCTGCTGGCGCTGATTGCCGTCGTCTTTGCGCTGTCGGCCGCGCACGCCTTCTTCATTCCCTTGCTGTTCGGCATTTTCATCGCCTACACGCTGAATCCGGTCGTGGTGTGGCTCGAATGTCTGCGCATCCCGCGCCTGGCCGGCACGTCGCTGCTGATCGCCGCCATCATCTGCGGCGCGGCAGTCACGGCAAGCAACCTGCGCGACGAGTTCAACGCGATCGTACTCAACCTTCCCGCCGCGACGCAAAAGCTCTCGCGCGCGGTCAGGACGCTGGAACGCGGCCGGCACAATACGCTGCAGCAAATGCAGGCGGCGGCCAACGAGATCGAAAGGGCGACCAGCCAGGCCACCGGCATGCGCCCGCCGCCGCATCCGCCCAGCCAGTTGATGATCAACGTCAGCCAGTGGTTGCTGGTCGGCTCGGTGGGCGTGGTCACGCTGCTGGCGCAGGCGACCATGGTGGCGTTCCTGGTGTTCTTCTTTCTGCTGTCGGGCGACACCTTCAAGCGCAAGCTGGTCAAGATCAGCGGCCGTTCGCTGTCCTCGCGCAAGATCACGGTGCACATCCTCGAAGGCATTAACCGTTCGATCCAGAGCTACATGTTCATGCTGCTGGTCACCAACGTGCTGTTCGCGCTGCTGATGTGGGGCGCGTTCCAGTGGATCGGGCTGGAGAACGCCGGCGCTTGGGCAGTGGCGGCCGGCTTCCTGCACGTCATTCCGTACTTCGGCCCCCTGCTGATCATCGGCGCGGCCGGCGTGAGCGCCTTCATGCAGTTCGGCACCTTCGCGTCGGTGTTCGCGGTCGCCGGCACCACGTTGGCGGTGGCCGTCGTCATCGGCACCTTCGTCACCACCTGGATGACGGGCCGCATCGCCAGGATGAATGCGGCCGCCGTCTTCGTGTCGCTGCTGTTCTGGGCCTGGCTGTGGGGCATCTGGGGCATGCTGCTCGGCATACCGATCATCGTCATCATCAAGGTGATCGCCGAACACGTGGACGGCATGCAGCCGATCGCGGAAATCCTGGGCGAATGAACGGCCCCGCGCAGCGCTGGCAGTTCTGGATCGATCGCGGCGGCACTTTTACCGACATCGTGGCGCGCCGGCCCGACGGCACGCTCGTCACGCATAAGCTGCTGTCCGACAATCCCAACTTGTACCGCGACGCGGCGATCGCCGGCATCCGCCAGCTGCTCGGCGTCGCCAACGGCGCGGCGATCCCGGTCGAGCGCATCGAGGCGGTCAAAATGGGCACCACGGTGGCGACCAATGCGCTGCTCGAGCGCAAGGGCGAGCCGCTGGTGCTGGCCGTCACGCAGGGCTTTCGTGACGCCTTGCGCATCGCCTACCAGAACCGGCCCAGGCTGTTCGCGCGCCGCATCGTGCTGCCCGAACTGCTGTACCGCGAAGTGATCGAGATCGCCGAGCGCGTCGATGCGCAGGGCAAGGTCACCACCACGCTGGACGAAGCGGGAACGCGCGCCGCGCTGCAGCGGGCGTACGGGCAGGGCCTGCGCGCGCTGGCGGTGGTCTTCATGCACGCCTATCGCTATCCGGAACACGAGCTGGCGGTCGGCCGCATCGCGCGCGAGATCGGCTACACGCAGGTTTCGCTGTCGCATCAGGCCAGTCCTCTGATGAAGCTGGTGTCGCGCGGCGACACGACGGTGGTGGACGCCTACCTGTCGCCGATCCTGCTGCGCTACGTGGCGCAGGTCGCCGATGAACTGCCCGGCGTCGATCTGCAGTTCATGCAGTCGAGCGGCGGCCTGACCGACGCGCGCCGCTTCCAGGGCAAGGACAGCATCCTGAGCGGACCGGCCGGCGGCATCGTCGGCATGGCGCGTACCAGCGCGGCGGCCGGTTTCGACAAGGTGATCGGTTTCGACATGGGCGGCACCTCGACCGACGTGTCGCATTTCGCCGGCGAGTTCGAGCGCGCGTTCGACGCGCAGGTGGCCGGCGTGCGGCTGCGCGCGCCGATGATGAACATCCATACGGTCGCGGCCGGCGGCGGTTCCATCCTGCATTTCGACGGCATGCGCTACCGCGTCGGGCCGGACAGCGCCGGCGCCGATCCGGGACCGGCCTGCTACCGGCGCGGCGGACCGCTGACCATCACGGACTGCAACGTCCTGCTCGGCAAGATCCAGCCGGCCCATTTCCCCGCCGTGTTCGGCCCGCACGGCGACGCACGGCTCGATCGCCGCATCGTGCGCGAGCAGTTTCGGCAGATGGCGGCCGAGATCGAACGGGCCACCGGCAAGCGGCCCGCGCCGGAGGAAATCGCCGAAGGCTTCGTCGACATCGCGGTCGGCAACATGGCCAACGCAATCAAGCAGATCTCGGTGCAGCGCGGCCACGACGTGACCGGATACGTGCTGACCACCTTCGGCGGCGCCGGCGGCCAGCATGCCTGCCGGGTGGCCGACGCGCTCGGCATGACGCGCGTGTTCTGCCATCCGCTGGCCGGCGTGCTGTCGGCCTACGGCATGGGGCTGGCGGATCGCACGGTGCTGCGCGAGGCGGCGGTCGAAGCAAGGCTGGAAGACGCCATGATGCCGCGCCTGCGCGCGCGTCTCGATCATCTGGCCTCGCAGGCGGTGCAAGAGCTTGAAGCGCAACACGTCCCCGCGTCGCGCGTTGTCACGATCTGCCGCGCCCATTTGCGCTACGAAGGCACCGACTCCGCGCTGCCGGTACCGTTCGATACCGTCGACGCCATGCGCGCCCGATTCGAAACCGCCTACCGCAAGCGCTACGCCTTCCTGATGGAAGGCAAGGCGCTGGTGGTCGAGGCGGTGTCGGTCGAGGCGATCGGCATGGCGGACGTGCCGCTGGAGACCGTCGTCCCAGCGCCGCCGCGCGAGAGCGAGCTACAGCCGATCGAGATCGTGCCGCTGTTCAGCGGCCGCGCCTGGCGTGACGCCGGCCTGTATCGCCGCGAAACGCTGCAACCGGGCGATGCCGTGTCCGGCCCGGCCGTCATCGCCGACGCCAACACGACCATCGTCGTCGAACCGGGGTGGCAGGCGCAGGTGACGCCGCCCGGCCACATGGTGCTGGTGCGCGTGGCGGCCAGACCGGCGCAGCGTGCGATCGGCACTGCGGCCGATCCGGTGATGCTGGAAATCTTCAACAACCTGTTCATGTCGATCGCCGAACAGATGGGCCTGCGGCTGCAGAACACCGCGCACTCGGTCAACATCAAGGAGCGGCTGGACTTCAGCTGCGCGCTGTTCGACGCCAAAGGCAACTTGATCGCCAACGCGCCGCACATGCCGGTGCATCTCGGCTCGATGGGCGAAAGCATCAAGAGCGTGATGCACGACAACGCCGGCGCGATCCGGCCCGGCGACGTATTCATGCTGAACGATCCGTACCGCGGCGGCACGCACCTGCCGGACGTGACCGTCATCACGCCGGTGTTCGACGATGCCGGCACGGAAATCCTGTTCTACGTCGGCTCGCGCGGCCATCACGCCGACATCGGCGGCGTCACACCCGGCTCGATGCCACCGGATTCACTCACCATCGACCAGGAAGGCGTACTAATCACCAACTTCAAGTTGGTGGAAGAAGGGCGCCTGCGCGAGCAGGAGGCGCTCGCGCTGCTGACCGGCGCGCGTCATCCGGCGCGCAATCCGGCGCAGAACATGGCCGACCTGCACGCGCAGATCGCCGCCAACCAGAAGGGCGTCGACGAACTGCGCAAGATGGTCGCGCACTTCGGACTCGACGTGGTGCAGGCCTACATGCGCCACGTGCAGGATAATGCGGAGGAAGCGGTGCGTCGCGTGATCGCCGCGCTGAAGGATGGCGACTTCACGCTGCCGCTGGACAACGGCGCCGTCATACGCGTGGCGATCCGCGTCGATCATGCGGCGCGCAGCGCGACCATCGATTTCACCGGCACCTCGGCGCAATCGCCGGACAACTTCAACGCGCCGTCCGCAATCTGCATGGCGGCGGTGCTGTACGTGTTCCGCACGCTGGTGGACGACGACATCCCGCTGAACGCCGGCTGCCTGAAGCCGCTGCGCGTGGTCATCCCCCCTGGCTCCATGCTCAATCCGCGCTATCCGGCGGCGGTGGTCGCCGGCAACGTCGAAACCTCGACCTGCATCACCAACGCGCTGTACGGCGCGCTCGGCATCATGGCGGCCTCGCAGGGCACGATGAACAATTTCACCTTCGGCAACGCGCGCTACCAGTACTACGAGACCATCGCCGGCGGCTCCGGCGCAGGTCCAGGCTACGACGGCACCGACGTGGTGCAGACCAACATGACCAATTCGCGCCTGACCGATCCGGAAGTGCTCGAATTCCGTTTCCCGGTGCTGCTGGAAAGCTACGCCATTCGCCGCGGTTCGGGCGGCGAGGGCCGCTGGCAGGGCGGCAACGGCGGCGTACGCAAGATCCGCTTCCGCGAAGCGATGACCGCCGCCATCCTGTCCAACAACCGCATCCACGCGCCGTTCGGCATGGCCGGCGGCGGCGACGGCGCGAAGGGCCGCAACTTCGTCGTGCGCCGCGACGGCCGCATCGAAATCCTGCCGCATGCCGGCAGCGTGCAGATGGAAGAAGGCGACCTGTTCGTGATCGAGACGCCGGGCGGCGGCGGCTACGGCCCGCCGTCCGGCGAAACGGCGCGCGGAACGGCGGAAAACGGCCGCGACGGCGGCTAAACGTCGCAAAAAGGCCAGGCCCCCCACAGGGGGAATACCGGCCGTCGCGGTATAATTCCGGTTTCAGGTCAACGCGCGAACGGCAGCCGGAATTCCCTGCCTTTCGCCATATTTCCCTTCACGCCATGCTCATCCTGCCAGGCTCCAACGCCCTGTCTGCCTTCCGTACCGAACGTCTCCTGCTGCAACTCCAACACATCGATGCCAACATCGCCGCCGTCACCGGCCGCTTCCTGCATTTCATCGATTCCTCCGCGCCGCTGAACGATGCCGACCTGAAGCGCCTGGACGGCATGCTGGCCTACGGCGAGCCGTTCGACGGCAAGGAAGAGGGCGAGGCCTTCGTCGTGATCCCGCGCTTCGGCACCATTTCGCCGTGGGCCAGCAAGGCGACCGACATCGCGCACAACTGCGGCATGGCGCACATCCATCGCATCGAACGCGGCATCGCGTACACGGTGCAGATGCGGCACGGCCTGTTCGGTGGCGCGCATGAACTGTCCGCCGAAGCCGTAGAGCGCGTGCAGGCGCTGCTGCACGACCGGATGACGGAAACGGTATTGCGCAAGCCCGACGACGCGGCCGGCCTGTTCACCGAGCTGGAAGCCAGGCCGCTGGCCTTCGTCGACGTGGTGAAGGGTGGACGCCAGGCGCTGCTGGACGCGAATGCGGAACTCGGGCTGGCGCTGTCGGAAGACGAGATCGACTATCTGCTGCACGCCTTCACCGCCGCAAACCGCAACCCGACCGACGTGGAACTGATGATGTTCGCGCAGGCCAACAGCGAGCATTGTCGCCACAAGATCTTCAACGCCGACTGGACCATCGACGGCGAGAAGCAGGACATGTCGCTGTTCGCGATGATCCGCAACACGCACGCGCTGGCGCCGAAAGGCACGATCGTCGCGTATGCCGACAACTCGTCGGTGATCGAAGGCGCGCACGTGATGCGCTTCTACCAGCGCGGCAGCGCAGCCGGCAACGAATATGCGGCGTCGCAGGAACTGACGCACATCCTGATGAAGGTCGAGACGCACAACCATCCGACTGCGATCTCGCCATTCCCCGGCGCCTCGACCGGCGCCGGCGGCGAGATCCGCGACGAAGGCGCGACCGGCCGCGGCGCGCGGCCCAAGGCCGGCCTGTGTGGCTTCACCGTCTCCAACCTGATGCTGCCGGACGCCGTCCAGCAGTGGGAAAACCGGCACGATGTCACCACGCCGGCGCGGCACGACGCGGCGCCGGGCGCGTACGGCAAGCCGGACCGCATCGCCTCGCCGCTGCAGATCATGATCGACGGCCCGATCGGCGCGGCTTCGTTCAACAACGAGTTCGGCCGGCCCAATCTCTGCGGCTATTTCCGCACCTACGAACAGAACGTCGGCGGCGTCGTGCACGGCTATCACAAGCCGATCATGATCGCCGGCGGCATCGGCAACATCGCCGCCATCCACACGAAGAAGCACGACCTGCCGGCCGGCAGTCTGCTGATCCAGCTCGGCGGACCGGGCATGCGTATCGGCATGGGCGGCGGCGCGGCGTCGTCGATGGCGACCGGCGCCAACACGGCCGATCTCGATTTCGACTCCGTGCAGCGCGGCAATCCGGAAATGGAGCGGCGGGCGCAGGAAGTCATCAACGCCTGCTGGGCGATGGGCGACGGCAATCCGATCCTGTCCATCCACGACGTCGGCGCCGGCGGCCTGTCGAACGCCTTCCCGGAAATCACCAACGATGCGAAGCGCGGCGCCGTGTTCGACCTGCGCAAGGTGCCGCTGGAGGAAAGCGGCCTGTCGCCGCGCGAAATCTGGAGCAACGAATCGCAGGAGCGCTACGTGCTCGCGATCGCGCCGGAGAGCCTGCCGCTGTTCACCTATCTGTGCGAACGCGAACGCTGCCTGTTCGCCGTGGTCGGCACTGCGACCGAAGAGCGCCAGCTGAAGGTGATCGACCCGCAACACGGCAACGACCCGGTCGACATGCCGATGGACGTGCTGCTCGGCAAGCCGCCCAAGATGCATCGCGACGTGACGCACGTGCGGCACACGCTGCCCGCGGTCGATCTGACCGGCGTCGATCTGCTGGAAGCCTCGGTGCGCGTGCTGCGCCTGCCGACCGTGGCCGACAAGTCCTTCCTGATCACGATCGGCGACCGCACCGTCGGCGGCACCTCGGTGCGCGACCAGATGGTCGGGCCGTGGCAGGTGCCGGTCGCCGATTGCGCAGTGACGGTGATGGGCTACGAAGGCTACCTGGGCGAGGCGATGGCGATGGGCGAACGCACGCCGCTGGCGGTCATCGATGCCGCCGCCTCGGGCCGCATGGCGGTCGGCGAGGCGCTGACCAACATCGCCGCCGCGCCGATCGCCGAGATCGGCGACATCAAGCTGTCGGCCAACTGGATGGCGGCCTGCGGCCAGCCAGGGCAGGACGCCGCGTTGTACGACACGGTGAAGGCGGTCGGCATGGAGTTGTGCCCGGCACTGGGCATCAGCATCCCGGTCGGCAAGGATTCGCTGTCGATGCGCACAACCTGGCGCGATGGCAACGAAGACAAATCGGTGATGGCGCCGGTGTCGCTGATCGTGTCGGCCTTCTCGCCGGTGGTCGACGTGCGCAAGTCGCTGACGCCGCAACTGCGCACCGACCTCGGCGACACCGCGCTGATCCTGATCGATCTCGGCCGCGGCCGGAACCGCATCGGCGCCTCCGCGCTGACGCAGGTATTGCAGCAGATCGGCAACGAAGTGCCGGACGTCGACAGCGCGGAGGACCTGAAGGCATTCTTCAACGCCATCCAGCAGCTGAACAAGGACGGCAAGCTGCTGGCCTATCACGACCGTTCCGACGGCGGCCTGTTCGTCACGCTGTGCGAGATGGCGTTCGCCGGCCACGTCGGCCTGTCCGTCAACATCGACGTCCTCACGCTGGAAGGCGAGCATGCCAGCGACGCCGGCGACGCGAAGAATTGGGCCGGGCAGGTGGCGGAACGCCGCAACGACCTGATGCTGCGCGCGCTGTTCAACGAAGAGCTCGGCGCCGTGATCCAGGTGCGCGCCGCGGATCGCGACGCGGTGATGAGCGTACTGCGGCAGCACAACCTGGGCGCCTGCAGCCACATCATCGGCAAGCCGAACGACAGCGACATGATCGAAGTCATGCGCGATGCGAAGATCGTCTACAGCCAGTCGCGCATCGACCTGCACCGCTTCTGGAGCGAAACCAGCTGGCGCATCACGCGCCTGCGCGATAACCCGCACTGCGCAGACGCCGAATACGACCGCCTGCTCGACAAGTACGATCCGGGCATCACGCCGGTGCTGACCTTCGATCCGCAGCAAGACGTGGCGGCGCCGTTCATCGCCACCGGCCAGCGGCCGCGCGTGGCGATCCTGCGCGAGCAGGGCGTGAACTCGCACATCGAGACGGCCTACGTGATGCACAAGTCCGGCTTTGCGGCGATCGACGTGCACATGAGCGATCTGATCAGCGGCCGCGCGACGTTGCAGGATTTCCGCGGCGTCATCGCAGTCGGCGGCTTCTCGTACGGTGACGTGCTGGGCGCGGGCGAGGGTTGGGCCAAGACCATCCTGTTCAACGCAAAACTGGCCGATCAGTTTGCCGCCTTCTTCGCGCGCAAGGATACCTTCGCTCTGGGCATCTGTAACGGCTGCCAGATGATGAGCAACCTGAAGTCCATCATCCCCGGCGCGGCAGCCTGGCCCAAGTTCACGCGCAACAAGGCCGAACAGTTCCAGGCGCGCTTCTCGATGGTGGAAGTGTGCGAGTCGCCGTCCATCTTCTTCGACGGCATGGCGGGTTCGCAAACCGGCATCGCGATTGCCCACGGCGAAGGCTATGCGGACTTCTCGCTGACCGGCGACATCGACCGGGCCATCGTGGCGATGCGCTTCATCGACAACCGCGGCCGCGCGACCGAAACCTATCCGTACAATCCGAACGGCTCGCCGCAGGGCATCACTTCGGTGACCACGCCGGACGGCCGCTTCACCGTGCTGATGCCGCATGCCGAGCGCGTGTTCCGCACCGTGCAGCAATCCTGGCATCCAGAATCCTGGGGCGAGGATTCGCCATGGATGCGCATGTTCCGCAATGCGCGGAAGTGGGTCGGCTGATCCGATCGACATGCGGTGAATACGCCGCGATGGACGGGAAAGGCGAAGCGGCCGGCGGGCGCTTCGCCTTTCTTTTTGGCGGCCCTGTCGCAACGCTTGCACGGCGAAGGCTCCAGAGGAAACGTCGCTGCAACAAGAAGCCGCCATGAGCAATGGAATTGCCAAAGGCAGGCTTGAACCCGCATTTCGCTGAACCAATACGCCGTCCCGCGGCAGTTCCTCTTGAAGCGGCCTTGGCGAAATGGATGTTGCCGGAGTGTCGCAAGACTTTTGCGATCGGAACAACGCGCGCCAGCGTCGTTGCCGGCCGGCGGCGCGTCATACGCAAGCACGGCCGACACGGGCAAGGGAAATGAAAAAGGCGCTCCGAAGAGCGCCTTTCCCGTGCGGCGGCAGCCGGCTTACTGTATCTTCGCCTTCGCGCGCAGTTCCTGCTGGTAAGCCTGCAGTTTCTTCTGTTGCAGCGCTTCGACGATCTGCGGCTTGACGTCGTCCAGCGCCGGAATCTTGGCCGGACGGACGTCGTCCAGGCGCAGCACGTGCCAGCCGAACTGCGTCTTGACCGGCGTATCGAGCACTTCGCCTTTCTTCATCGAGACCATGGCGTCGGAGAACGGCTTCACGAAAGCGGAAGGCGTGGCCCAGCCGAGGTCGCCGCCGTTGGAAGCCGAACCCGGATCCTTCGAGTATTGCTTGGCGAGGTCCTCGAACTTCGCGCCGCCCTTCAGCTTGGCGATGATCGATTTGGCCTGATCCTCGCTTTCGACCAGGATGTGGTGGACGTGGTATTCCTTGTCGCCGGCCTGCGCCTTGTACTTGTCGTACTCGGCCTTGACGTCGGCGTCGCTGACCGGGTTCTTCTTCAGATAGTCGGTCACCAGGGCGCGGATCAGGATGGACTGGCGCGCGATGTCCATCTGCGTTTTGACGTCGGGATTGTTGCCGAGGCCGAGCTTGTTGGCCTGCTGGACCAGGATTTCGCGGTTGATCAGTTCGTTCTTGACCATCGAGCGCAGCTCGGGCGTGTCCTGCTGGCCTTGCGCGACCAGCTGCTTGACCATGAAGTCCTCGCGGGACGAAGGCACGGGCTTGCCGTTCACCACGGCGAGATTCTGGGCCATGACCGGCAATGCAACGGATGCGAGCAGTGCGACCAGCAAACGGGCAGATTTCAAGATCATAAAAATTCCTAAGGGGGAGAAAAAGTTATTGTAGTTGGAATGACGGGGGTATGGAGACGCACCGTCACGCTTCGGACGGCGCCAGGGCGGTAATGGCCAGCGCATGGATTTCCGTCCGCATCATGTCGCCGAGGCAATCATACACCAGCCGATGGCGATTGATGCGGCTGTGGTTTTCGAATTTGTCGGAAACGATGCGCAGCCGGTAATGGCCGCCGCCGGACGCCGCGCCGGCATGTCCGGCGTGCAACGCCGACTCGTCTTCCAGCTCGCAGGCGAGCGGCGCGAAGCAGGTTTCCAGCCGTGTCCGTATGCGCGTCATGCGATCGTTCATTGCCGTGGGTCCGTCATGTGCCGCGACAGCAGCAGGCTTTGCGCGATGATGAACGCGAACATCAGTCCGGTGCAGCCGAACAGCTTGAAGTTCACCCATGCCGCGAGCGAGAAGTGGAAGGCGACGTACAGGTTGAGCAGGCCCAGCGCGACGAAGAACGCGACCCACGACAGGTTGACGCGCTGCCAGATGGGCGCCGGCAGACTCATCTGTTTTTCCAGCATGGCGCGGATCAGGTTCTTCTTCAAGAAGATCTGGCTGAACAGCAGGATTGCCGCAAAGCACCAATACAGCACGGTCGGCTTCCACTTGATGAAGGTTTCGTTGTGGAAGTAGATGGTGGCGCCGCCGAAGACGACGATGATCGCCAGCGACAGCCACAGCGTGCCGTCGACCTTCTGCCGGCGCAGCAGCAGCCAGGCGATCTGCAGGACGGTCGCGACGATGGCAACCGCGGTCGCCAGCAGGATCGGCGCCTGCGCGACGGTCACGACGCCGCCCGACACGAGCGCCGACAGATGTGCCTGGGCGAACGACTGCGCGGCGGCGGCATGGCCTTCGCCCCATTTGAAGACGGCGAAGAAAAGGATGACCGGGAACAGGTCGAACAGGAATTTCATGAGGCTATTTCAGTTCGGGCATCGGGGAAAAGCGCAGCGCGGCCGAATTGATGCAGTAGCGCAAGCCGGTCGGCGGCGGACCGTCGTTGAAGACGTGGCCGAGATGCGCGTCGCACACGTTGCAGATGATTTCGGTGCGGCTCATGCCGTAGCTGAAATCGGGCTTTTCCTTGACCATGGCCGGGTTGAGCGCCTTGAAGTAGCTCGGCCAGCCGCAGCCCGATTCGAACTTGGCGTCCGAGGCGAACAGCGGCGTGCCGCAGCACACGCAGGTGTAGAGGCCGGGCTCGTGGTGATCCCAATAACGCCCGGTGAAAGGCGGCTCGGTGGCGGCGTGGCGCGTGACTTCGTAGGCTTCCTCGTCGAGCGTCTCGCGCCATTCGGCATCGGTCTTGACCATTTTCTCGATCATGATGAGCAACTCACTTCCAGGTCGTTGGCCCAGTCGGGCGGCAGGGCGGCATAGCGTTCATGTTCCGGCTGCTCGTCGAACGGCTTGGCGAGCACGCGCAGCAGGGCGGCGGTTTCGGAGAAGTCCTTCTGCTGGGCCTTTTCGATGGCACGCTGCGCCAGATAGTTTCGCAGCACGTATTTGGGGTTGACCGCATGCATTGCAATCCGGCGCGCTGCGTCGCGGCTGTCTTCCTGGCGCAACCGTGCGCGGTATTGTACCGCCCAGGCGTCGAAAGCGGCGCGGTCGAGGAACAAGTCGCGCAATGGTTCGTCCGCCTGCGGATCGTCGAGCCGCAGCTCGCCCAGCCGGCGGAAGAAGGAGGGAAAATCGGCGCGATTCGCGTGCAGCAGGCCGAACATGTCGTCGATCAGCGCCGCGTCGTCCGTCTGGGCCTCGCGCAGGCCGAGCTTGGCGCGCAGCAGGGCGAGGAGTTTTTCGGCGAAGGCCGGCTTGTAGATCGTCAGCGCGGCACGCACCGCGTCCACCTCGCCAATCAGCGGCAGCAGCGCCTGTCCCAGCGCGTGGCAGTTCCATTCGCCGATGCGCGGCTGGTTGGCATATGAATAGCGTCCCTGCTGATCGGTGTGGTTGCAGATGTGATGGGCATCGAAGGCTTCCATGAAGCCGAAGGGACCGTAATCCAGCGTCAGGCCCAGTATCGACATGTTGTCGGTGTTCATGACGCCGTGCATGAAGCCGGCCGCCTGCCATTGCGCGATCAGTTCCGCGGTGCGCAGCGTCGCCTCGGTCAGCAGCGCCTGGTATGGATGTTCCGCCTCGCGCAGCTGCGGATAGAAATTGTCGAGCACGTAATCGGCGAGCTCGCGCAACTGTTGCGGCTTGTCGTTGTAATACCAGTGTTCGAAGGAGCCGAAGCGCACGAAGCTGGGCGCGAGGCGCGTCGCCACGGCGGCGGTTTCCTGCCGTTCGCGCAGGACCGGTTGGTCGGAACCGGTCACGCACAGCGCGCGCGTGGTCGGGATGCCGAGCGCGGCCATCGCTTCCGAGCAGAGGAATTCGCGGATCGACGAGCGCAGCACGGCGCGGCCGTCGCCCATGCGGGAATAGGGCGTCAGTCCGGCGCCTTTCAACTGCAATTCGAGCCGCTGCGCGAACGGCTCGCGCGGCGCCGGCACGTCGCCGAGCAGGATGGCGCGGCCGTCTCCGAGCTGGCCGGCCCAGACGCCGAACTGATGCCCGGAGTAGACCGCGGCGAGCGGCCGCGAACCGGGCAGGATGCGGTTGCCGGTGAAGGACTGGACGAACGCCGCCGTTTGCGTTTCCGCGAAATTCAGGCCGATCATCGCAGCGGCTGCCGGGCTGGCGGCCACCAGGTAGGGATCGGGAAGCGGCGTCGGCATCAACGCGGTGTAATGCGCGGGCGGCAGCGCAGCGAAGGAATTCGCGATCGGCAGGGCGGCGAGCGGCGCGCCCTGCGCGGAGGCTGAAGCATTCATCTGGTTTCCTGTTGGAGCGTCGCGACGGCGCCGCGCGTTTCCCGGGCGGAGGATCGGGGAAACGATAAAAGGGGAAAAGACCCATTGTGACAGAGAAGCGCGCCGCGGGCCGGACGTCGTGCCTCAGTTGGTCCGGCCTAGAACTTTTGCATGATCATGATGTTTTCGACATGCTTCTTCGACGCCGGGTCCAGTTTCGGCACGTGAAAGCCGATGCGGAAGCCCGCGCGGCCAGCCAGCACGCAGTAGGCGACGCGCCCTTCCAGCTTCAGCGGGACCGGCTCCGGCGTATACGAGGCGTTGAACTCGACGGCGCAGAGCCGCCCGGGGAGCAGCGACAGATCGGCGGCGATGCAGATGCCTTCCATCGAGATGTCCACGGTACGCGCGGGGATGGACAGATCGGCGCTGACGTGCAGGATGGCGGGGCGGTGGAACAGCAGGCGCGGCGTTTTTCTTAATTCGCGCGGCGCGATGGAAAACGGGTCGGTGGTCATGACGGCGTGGCTGGTCGGAATGGCAGGCGGAGCCGCATGGTGCGTTGCCTATCGTTGCTATTGAACAGTAAACGCCGCGCGATTTGAAGTGCAATCGTCAAGGATTGCAAAGATATGGATGGCAATGCGACAGTTTCCGCGCACGGCGCCTGGAACAGGGCGGCGCCGGCGCGTTGCTCCGTTCACAGCCAGTATGCCAGCCGGCGCGCCAGCCATTCGCCGAAGCGGTGTATCAGCGGGCGCTGCGCCCATTTCTCCGGCGTGATTTCCACCGAATGCTTCAGGTCCTCGTTGAAGGTGCTTTCCATCTGCGCGCCGAAGCCGGCGTCCAGCGTGATCATGTTCACCTCGCGGTTGTGCAGAAAGCTGCGCATGTCGAGATTGGTGGAGCCGACCGTGGACCAGTAGCCGTCGATCACCGCCGTCTTGGCGTGCAGCACCGAGCCCTGCAGTTCGTAGATGTGCACGCCGCCGGCCAGCAGTTCCGCGTAGTACGACTGCGTTGCGCGGCGCACGAGGTTGGTGTCGGAGATGCCGGGGAAGATGATCTTGACGTCCACGCCGCGCCGCGCGGCCCGGATCAGGGCATGGACCAGGTCCTGGTCCGGCACGAAATAGGCATTGGTGATATGGATGGTTTTCTTGGCCTCCTCGATGGCCAGCATGTAGGCCTTGTACGTCTGGTAGCTGCCGCCCGGCTCGCTGCCGATCACGCGCACGACTTGCTGGCCCACCGGCTTCAACGCGGGGAAATAATTGCGCTTCGGCGGCGCCTTGCCGGTCTGGCTCACCCACGTCTGCATGAACAGCCACTGGAACGCCGACGCCGCCGGGCCTTCGACGCGCACATGCGTGTCGCGCCATCCCAAGTGGGCTTGGGCTTGGGCACTCTTCGCGCGCGAATGGAACAGCGAGCCGGACGAATAGTCGTCGCTGATGTTGATGCCGCCGGTGAACGCGACCTTGCCGTCCACCACTAGGATCTTGCGGTGGTCGCGGTTGTTGATGCGCCAGCCGCGGCCCAGGCGCTTGAGCGGATTGACCGGATGGAATTCCAGCAGGTTGATGCCGGCGGCACGCAGCTTCTGGAAGAATGCGGCCGGCGTATCGATGCAGCCGACGCCGTCGTAAATGATGTTGACCTGCACGCCGGCATGTTGCTTGCGGATCAGCAGGTCCGAGAATTCGTCGCCCAGCATG